>Ga0137394_10001927_pt1 | contig 15244 bp, 16 predicted proteins | sample czobulk116metaG_FD_108278 | JGI IMG/M metagenome (GOLD analysis project Ga0137394, IMG submission 108278) | Vadose zone soil microbial communities from Angelo Coast Range Reserve, California, USA - czobulk1.16 metaG | ecosystem: Environmental > Terrestrial > Soil > Vadose zone | place: USA...
TCGGCGACGTGGCGCCTTCCGCGCGAACGGAGGGCTTGATGGCGAACGCACAGATGCGCAGCCAGCGCCTTCGCGTGAGCGGGATCGCCGCACACGTCCGGGGATCTGCTGCGGAGTTTTCCTGCCAGCTCGAGGAGCTTTCGGCGGACGGCGCGTTCTTGCGCGCCGACCGGCTGGTCGAGATCGGGTCGACCCTCGAGGTCGAGCTGGTCAAGCCGGGCGCGCGCAAGCCGCTGCGCCTGCGCGGGATCGTCCTGCGCGCGATTCCGGGCCGCGACGGCCAACAGCCCGGGCTGGACGTGGAGTTCAGGCTCGTCCCCAACGAGGACTTCCAGGGCCTGGTCGCGTGGATCGACGAGATGCGGGCGCGCGCGGGACATGCGCTCTCCCAGCTGCCGGGGATCGCGCCGCCCGCGCAGGACTCGGACGGCGAGGGCGAGCGGTCGAAGCTCATGCTGCAGATCAAGGGCCTCTTGATGGAGATGGACGATCTCCGCGACCGGCTGCGAATGAGAGACATCGAGATCGATGATCTGCGCAGCCAGCTCGCCACCGCGGAGCAGCTGCTCGGGCGTCGGACCTAGTTCTTGGTGCCGATCTCGTCCTCGGCGAGCTGCAGCAACTCGGACTCCAGGTCGGCCGGGTCGCCGGGCGGCGAATTCTTGCAGCGCGCCAGCTCGCCCAGGTGCCGGTTCTCCTGCTCCAGGCGCGCGATCTCGAACGCCAGCGACACGATCGTCCGCACGTCCCCGTTGTCCCAGGGCTTGCAGATGAACCGGTAGACCTCGCTCTCGTTGATCGAGCGCACCGGGGTCTCCGGGTCCTTGTCGGCGGTGAGCAGGATCCGGACCACGCGCGGGTGCCGGACACGGACGATCTTGAGCAGGTCGATCCCGGACATCCCGGGCATGTGCTGGTCGCTGATGAGCACGTGCACCGGCTCGGCTTGGAGGATCCGCAGCGCTTCGTCGGCATCGGCGGCGACCCGCACCTCGTAGCCGCCGCTCTCCAGCGTACGGCCCATCGCGGCGCGGACGCCCGGCTCGTCGTCGACCACGAGCACGATGGGAGTCCCGGCGTCTTCCACTGCTCTCCTGACGATTGAACTGGGATGTCAAAACGGATGTTAACCGATTGGTGCCATTGTCCAAGCGCTTGAACCGCGAAACGCGGGTCGGGAGATGTGCTGCAGGTCTCGTCCGCCTCCTTGACGACCCGCCGGACCCGCCGGACTTGACTTCCACCGTCGGTTGGAGCGACGAAGGTCGGATTTCGGCCCACTGCCGGGCCCACAAGGGGGATTCCATGAAGCAGCTCAAGGACAAAGGTCCGAGCCTCTCGCGTCGCGCGATCCTCAAGTCCGGTGCCGCCGCCGCAGGAGGAGCCGCGGCGCTCGGGTTCCCGATGATCGCCAAGGCGCAGGGCCCGATCACCATGCGCTGGCAGAGCACCTGGCCGCAGAAGGACATCTTCCACGAGTACGCGCTCGACTACGCCAGGAAGGTGAACGACATGACCGGCGGGGATCTCAAGATCGAGGTCCTGCCGGCGGGCGCGGTGGTGCCGGCGTTCGGCCTGCTCGACGCGGTCTCCAAGGGCACGCTCGACGGCGGCCACGGCGTGCTCGTCTACCACTACGGCAAGCAGCAGGCGCTCGCGCTTTGGGGATCCAGCCCGGCCTTCGGGATGGACGCCAACATGTTGCTCGCCTGGCACAAGTACGGCGGGGGCAAGGAGTTGCTGCAGAAGCTCTACAACTCGATCGGCGCCAACGTGGTCTCGTTCCCGTACGGCCCGATGCCCACCCAGCCGCTGGGCTGGTACAAGAAGCCGATCACCAAGCCCGACGACTTCAAGGGGCTGAAGTTCCGCACGGTGGGCATCTCCATCGACCTCTTCACCGGGATGGGGGCCGCGGTGAACGCCTTGCCCGGCTCGGAGATCGTGCCTGCGATGGACCGAGGGCTGATCGAAGCCGCCGAGTTCAACAACGCCACCTCCGATCGCAACCTCGGTTTCCCCGACGTCTCCAAGACCTGCATGCTGCAGAGCTACCACCAGAGCGCGGAGCAGTTCGAGATCCTCTTCAACAAGACGAGGTTCGACGCGCTGCCCGAGAAGATCAAGGCGATCATCGCCAACGCGGTGGACGCGGCGTCGGCGGACATGTCCTGGAAGGCCATCGACCGGTACTCCAAGGACTACGTCGAGCTGCAGACCAAGGACAAGGTGAAGTTCTACCGGACGCCGGACTCGGTGCTGCAGAAGCAGCTCGAGGTCTTCGACGCGGTGGAGGCGAAGAAATCCGCCGAGAACCCGATCTTCAAGGAGATCGTCGAGTCCCAGCGGAAGTTCGCGGAGCGGGCCGTGAAGTGGGACCTGGACACAAACGTCCCGCGGCGCATGGCCTACAACCACTACTTCGGCAAGGCCGCCGCGCCCGCCGGGAAGAAGACCTAGCCTGAACGCCAGGACCGTGATCCGCGCCATCGACCGGATGAGCTACTGGTCGGGCAAGACATTCGCGTGGCTGATCGTGGCCCTCACCATGGTGGTCTCGATCGAGGTCTTCAAGCGCTACATCCTCAACTCACCCACCGCCTGGATCTTCGACTTCAACAACATGCTCTACGGCACGCTGTTCATGATGTGCGGCGCGTACACGCTGGCCCAGGGAGGGCACGTCCGCGCCGACTTCGTGTACTCGTTCCTGCGGCCGCGGGTCCAGGCGGGCCTCGATCTCGCGCTCTACTTCCTGTTCTTCATCCCGGGCATCGTGGGCCTGATCTACGCGGGGTACGACTACGCGGCGCAGTCCTGGCGGATCGGGGAGCACTCGACGGTCACCGCGGAGGGGCCGCCCGTCTACCACTTCAAGTCGGTGATCCCGATCGCGGGCGCGCTGGTGATGCTCCAGGGCCTGGCGGAGATCGTCCGCTGCATCCAGTGCCTCCGCACCGGGGAATGGCCTCCCCGGCTCTCGGACGTCGAGGAGATCGATGTGATCGACACGCAGCTGTCGAAGAGCGCGTACGTGGACGAGGAGTCGCGCCGGGTGGCGATGGACTCGGCCAAGGCGATCGACGAAGCCGCGCGCCACCGGACGGTGGCGAAGGACGACGACGGCGGGAAGGCTCCGTGAGCAGCCCCGCGCTCGGCCTGACCATGCTGGGGCTCATCGTGATCGCGATCATGATGGGCTTTCCCACCGCGTTCACGCTGATGGGCCTGGGGATGATCTTCGGGTACGTCGCGTTCGCCGTGCCGGGAGTGCCCTGGTACGACAACCGGATCTTCGACCTGATCGTGCAGCGGACCTACGGGGTGATGACCAACGACACCCTGCTCTCGGTCCCGCTGTTCGTCTTCATGGGCTACATCATGGAGAGGGCCGCGCTGGTGGACAAGATGTTCCACAGCGTGCAGCTCGCGTTCCGCCGCATCCCCGCCTCGCTGGCGGTCACCACGCTCCTGGTCTGCGCGTTCTGGGGCATCGCCTCCGGGATCGTGGGCGCGGTGGTGGTCCTGATGGGCGTGATCTCGCTGCGGCCGATGCTGCGGGCGGGATACGACATCAAGCTCGCCTCCGGCGTGATCACGGCGGGCGGGACGTTGGGCATCCTGATCCCGCCCTCGGTGATGTTGATCGTCTACGCGGCGGTGGCGGGACAGTCGATCGTCAAGCTCTACGCGGCGGCCATGCTGCCCGGGTTCTTCCTCACCTTCCTCTACCTCGTCTACGTGCTCGGCTGGGCGCTGATCAATCCGAAGATCGCGCCCCAGCTGCCGCCCGACCAGTACAAGGTCGCGGTGCCCGAATACCTCCAGCGGCTCGAGCGCGGCCCGCGGCGGCGCGTCGTCTCCGGCCTGCTCGCGGCCGTGTTCCGGCCGGGCGCAGTCCACGGCCTGCCCGGGCCGGACGGCAGGCCGGCGACCTACGGCCTGATCTGGAGGAACGCGCTCGCGCTGCTGGTGCCGGTGATCCTCGCTCTCTGCACGTTCACGGCAGCGTGGTGGTACGTGGTGATCCACAATGCGCCGCAGGAGGCTCCAGCGAAGCCTGCCGCGGTCGTGGCCACGGGGCCTTCGAACCCGGGGCCGGCTGCCGAAGACGACAAGCCGCAAGAGCTGGGCATGGGCGCCACGAACGACGCGCCCGCGACGGCTTCGCCGGACGGCCCGCCCGAGGAGATGACCTCGTTGGCCGAGCCGACGGTCGCGTCGAGAGCTGGCCACGTTCCCGAGCATTTCTCCGCCTGGTTCTGGGGATTGGTCGCCTGCACCGTGCTGATCCTGGGGATCTACTACTGGCGGATGGACGGCGAGCAGCTCGAGATCCTCAAGGAGCTGATCGCCTCGGTGGTCCCGCTGGGAGTGCTCACCTTCGTGGTCCTCTCGGTGATCCTGTTCGGGATCACCACGGCCACGGAGTCGGCGGCGATCGGCGCCCTGGGCGCGCTGTATCTGGCAGTGCTGGCGCGCCATCCGCGGCAGGTCGGGTGGTGGACGCTGGCCGGCGCGATCATCGGAGGCGGCCTGGCAGTGTTTCGCGGCGCGTACGATCGCGCCGACCTGTTCGATCGGATGGTCACCGTCCTGGTCTCGGCGTTCATCGGCGCGACGTTCTTCGGGACCGTGGTGCCCGGGCTCCGCAACCTGCGCGCATCACCCGAGCTGCGCGAGAACCTCAAGCAGGCCACCTTCCTCACCGCGAAGACCACCGCGATGGTCTGCTGGCTGTTCGTCGGCTCGGCGCTCTTCTCGGCGGTGTTCGCGCTGCACGGCGGCCAGCGGCTGATCGAGCGCTGGGTGCTGGGGATGAACCTCTCGCCGCTCGGGTTCCAGATCATCGCCCAGCTGATCATCTTCCTTCTGGGCTGGCCGCTGGAGTGGACGGAGATCATCGTGATCTTCTGCCCGATCTTCATCCCGCTGCTCTCGCACTTCCAGATCGACCCGATCCTCTTCGGCACCATGGTGGCGGTGAACCTACAGGCCGCCTTCCTCTCGCCGCCGGTGGCGATGTCCGCCTTCTACCTGAAGGGAGTGGCGCCGAAGCACGTGACGCTCAATCAGATCTTCGCCGGGATGATGCCGTACATGGTGATCGTGCTCATCTGCCTGGTGTTCATGTACGTCTGGCCGGGCATGACGCTCTGGCTGCCCGAGTTCCTCTACGGGAGCTGAGGTCTCCCGCCGGATTGACGGGGGCGGCAGGCTGGTGCAGAGCAGGGCCATGAAGAGGATCTGCCTGCTGCTGGCAATTCTCGCCTGTGCCCGGCAAGCCCATTGGCCTCCCCGGCCCGCGAAGGATCCGCCCACGCCCAAGGAGCTCGCCTTCTACGAGCTGACGGTGAAGGCGGCCGACCCCGAGGAGCGGGACGCCTTCGCAGGGTCGCTCTCCGCGCGCGGATTCAACGTCGTCGAGCACGAGCCGTACAAGGGACAGCTCGAAGTCACGCTCACACAGGAGAACGAGACGCTGGTCGCCACTCTGCGCAGCGACGACTGGTTCGTGGACGAGGCGCTCGGGCCGGACGTGGACGCGCTCACCGACACCCTCGCTGTCTCGCAGCGCGTGGCCGACTTCATCCGGAACAGCGGGCTGCCGCAGCAGCACCCGGTCCCCAATCGCTGAGTCGTGATGGCGCCCACGGCCACGTCGCCGTAACGTCGCCGTCGACGTGATCTGTTTCCATCGTCCTGCGCGTGCTAGCGATGGCTCTGGGAGCCCGGCTCGTTCTCGGGATGCGCGGGCTGTGTAGGATGGCGGCGGGTCTTGCGGGTGATCGCGGTCGCAAGGATGGCGGTGTAGAGAAACCCGACGAACGCGCAGCCAGCGACCTCGAGCACACTGAGCAAGGCGACCCCGGCTTGTTGGGCGGCGAAGCTGCCGCCGGACTCCAAAACTGAATCACGCGGCCCGGGTGGGATCGCTAGTCCTCGGGCTCGCACCTCGGCGCCCGGCCCTGCTCCCGCCAGCGCAGGCTGGTGGAATCCGCTAGGATTCCGCCCTCACCGCTGGCTGCTGGAGGAACCGATGCCGCTCGCCGCCGAAGAGTGCCGCCGCTTGATCGATGCCGCGCAGGCCCGCGCCACGCAAATCGGCATCCGCGTCACCGTCGCCATCGTGGACGAGGGGGGCCTTCTGCAGACGCTTTCGCGGATGGACGGGGCTCCGCCGCTGTCCTCGCAGATCGCCGAGTGCAAGGCGAACGGCGCCGCGCTCTGGCACCGGGACGGCGCCTCGCTGGCGCAGGTCGCGCAGGATCGGCCGGCGTTCTTCGCGGCGGTGGGCCAGCTCACCCGGGTGCCGATCATCCCAGGGCTGGGATCGGCGCTGGTGCGGAGGAAGGACGGCGTGCTGGGGGCGGTGGGCGTGAGCGGGGGGAAGCCCGAGCAGGACCTCGACTGCGCCGAGGCCGGGCTGCGCGCCCTCGGAGGGTGACGCCCGGGGCGGCAGCGGTCAGTGGGCCGACGTCGTCGCCGCGAGCTCTCCGCGCGTCGCGACCGGCACCATCGGCCGCGAGGCGGCGCTCAAGCCGAGCACGGCGGCGATGGTCAGCACCGCGCCGGTCAGCAGGATCCAGTGTCCGGGCGAAAGCAGCGGTTCCTTCGAACCCGAAATCCTCGGCAGCTCGGTGTTGCTCATCGTTAGTCCCCCCGCAATCGGAGGTACGACGAGCCCTGGGTGCGGCCGCAAGCAGCCGATCTGCCGTGGGCGGAGCGCGATGCGCACCCTCGGCTACACGCTCTTACGAGTATGGTGTCCCTGTATTTAGAGCGTGTTACCGCTGGAGGTGGCGGCGAGGTGCTGCAGGGCGGCGGTCACGCCCCCCGGCCGGTGCGGGACTCCCGCAAGGCCCAGGCCCATCTCCACGCCGGAGAGCGTGCCGCAGAGCAACAGGTCGTTGAACGCGCCCAGGTGCCCGATGCGGAAGAGCTGACCCTTCTGCTTGCCCAGAGCCTGTCCGAGCGACATGTCGAAGCGCTCCAGGACCACGGCGCGGAACCGATCCGCGTCGTGGCCGGCGGGCATCCGGATCGCGGTGAGCGAGGCGGAATGCTCGCGCTCATCGGCGCAGTTCACCTCGAGGCCCCAGGCGTGGGCCGCGCGCCGGGTCGCTTCGGCGTGCCGGAGATGGCGGCGGAAGACCTCGTCGAGGCCTTCCTCTTCCAGCATCGCGATCGACTCGCGCAGCCCGTAGAGGAGGTTGGTCGCCGGCGTGTACGGGAAGAACCCGGTCTCGTTCGCGCGCAGCATGGCTCCCCAGTCCCAATAGGAGCGGCGCAGTCCGGAGTCGCGGGAGGCGGCCAGCGCCTTCGCGGAGACGGCGTTGAACGAGAGCCCGGGCGGCAGCATCAAGCCCTTCTGCGAGCCAGCCACCGTGACGTCCACGTGCCACTCGTCGTGGCGGTAGTCCATCGAAGCCAGGGAGGAGATGGTGTCCACGAAGAGCAGCGCGGGGTGGCCCGCGCGGTCCATCGCCGCCCGCACTTCCGGCACGCGCGAAGTCACGCCGGTGGAGGTCTCGTTGTGCACCACGCAGACCGCGCGGACCTTGCGCTGCGCGTCCGCGCGCAGCTTCTCCTCGACCGCCGCCGGATCCACGCCGTGGCGCCAGTCGCCCGGAACGAAGTCGACCGTGAGGCCGAGGCGATCGGCCATCTCCCGCCAGAGGGTCGCGAACTGGCCCGTCTCGAACATCAGCACGCGGTCGCCGGGCGAGAGCGTGTTGGACAGCGCGGCCTCCCACGCTCCCGTGCCCGAGGCCGGGTAGACGATCACCGGCTGAGCCGTCTTGAAGATGCGCTGCAGCCCGGCCAGCACCTCCTTGCCCAGGCGCGCGAATTCGGGTCCGCGGTGATCGATGGTCGGCCGATCGATCGCCCGCAGGATGCGGTCGGGAACGTTGGTGGGCCCGGGGATCTGCAGGAAATGACGGCTGCTGGGAGAGGCCATGCGACCCTCCTACTTTCCCGTCCAGCGCGGCTTGCGCTTGGAGAGGAACGACTCGATGCCTTCGCGGAAGTCCGCGCTCATGTAGTTGCGCACCACGAACTCGTCTCCGCCGCCGGGCGGGGCCCAGTGCCGCACGACGCGGTTCAGCGCTTCCTTGGCGGCGCGCAGCGTGAGCGGGGCGTGCTCGAGCAGGGTCCGCGCCAACTCCAGGGCGCGGGAGTGCAGCCCTCCCTCGGTGGTGAGCTCGTTCAACAGGCCGATCGCCCGCATCTCCTGCGCGTCCATCAGACGGGCGAGGAAGAGGATGTCCTTGGTCCGCGCCACTCCGATCAGCGCGGCCAGCCGCGCGTGGTTGCGCATCGACAGCGTGTTGCCCAACGTCCGCGCGATGGGGAAGCCGAACTTCGCCGAGGGCGCGCCGAGCCTCAGATCGCAGGCGGCGGCGATGCCGGCCCCTCCGCCGGTGCAGGCGCCCTGGATGGCGGCGATGGTCGGCACGGGGAGGTCCTCGAGCGCGTCGAAAACGACGTCCATGGTCGCCTCGTAGTCCAGCGCGTCCTTGGGCGTCTTGAAGGCGCGGAACTGCGCGATGTCGGTGCCGGAGACGAACGCCTTGTCCCCGGCGCCGCGCAGGATGAGGACCTTCATCCGCGGATCGGGCGAGCTGCAGATCTCGCCCAGGCGGCGGTACATCCCGAAGGTCATGGCGTTGCGCGCGGCGGGCCGGTTGAAGGTCAACAGCGCGATGCCGTCGTCCTGGACCTGGAAGAGGATCTCGTCCGCGCTCATCGCGTCTCCCGGATCACGCCCGCCTGCGCGAGCTTGCCGATCTCTTCGCGCGAATAGCCGAGCTCCGCCAGCACCTGGGCCGAGTGCTCGCCCAGCAGGGGGCCTGCCTTCTCCATCCGCACCGGGGTCTCGGACATCCGCATGGGGGAACCGATCTGCTTCACCGGGCCGAGCTTCGCGTGCGGGGCCTCTGGGAAGAAGCCCCGCGCGCTCAGGTGCGGGTCCTCGAACACCTGGTCGTAGGTCTGCAAGAGGCCGCAGGGGACGCCGGCCCGATCGAAGGCCTCGACCCAGTGGCGCGCCGGGCGCTGCGCCGTCACCGCCTCGATCAGGGGGATCAGATCCCCGCGGTTCTGATGGCGAAGCTGGTTGGACGAAAAGCGGGGATCCTGCTTCAGCCGGGAGAGCCCGAGCACGTCGCAGCAGGCTTCCCAGTTCCGCGATGTGGTGGCTCCCATGGTGAAGAATCCGTCGGACGCGTGCAGGGCCTGGTAGGGCGCGGAGGTCTGGTGCGCGGAGCCCAGCGGCCTGGGCACCCCGCCGGTGGCGAAGTAGCGCCCCGCTTCCCAGACCGCCAGCGAGACTCCGGCTTCGAGCAGGCAGACGTCGATGAACTGGCCGCGGCCGGTGCGCTCGCGGACGCGCAGAGCGGCGAGCGCAGCGAGGGCCCCGTAGAGCGCGCAGGTGAGATCGGTGATGGGCACGCCAACCTTGACCGGGGCGTTTCCGCCCTCCTCTCCCGTGATCGACATCAGCCCGCTCATCCCCTGGGCCATGATGTCCAGCCCGGGGCGCTGCGCGTACGGCCCGTCCTGGCCCCATCCCGAGGCCGCCACGTAGATCAGGCGCGGGTTGAGCCGCGAGAGGCGCGGATAGTCGAGCTCGAGGTCCGCCATCGTTCCGGGCCGCAGGTTTTCGACCAGCACGTCGGAATTCTCGATCAGCTTGCGGAACACGTCCTTGCCGCGCGGCGACTTGAGATCTAGCGCGAGCGAGCGCTTGTTGCGGTTGAGCCGGATGAAATTCGACGACTCGCCCTGGAGGAAGGGCGCGGTGGTGCGCACCTGGTCGCCGCCGTCCGGGTTTTCGATCTTCACCACCTCCGCCCCCAGGTCGGCGAGCTGCAGCGTGCAGAACGGTGCGGCCATGAAGTTGCCGACTTCGACCACGCGGATGCCGGCCAGGGCAGACTCGGGCATGGCGGACGTTTACACCGGGCCGCCGCGGGAGACCATCGGCTTCAGGGCGCGATGACGACTCCCCAGGGCAACCTGCCGGCGGCGATGCGCCGGACCACCTCGCCACTCGCAACGTCGATGACCGACACGTCGTCCGAAGGCCCGTTGGCGGTGTAGAGCCGATCTCCCGACGGGCTCAGGGCCAGCCCCCAGGGGCGCGGACCCACGGAGTCGAACGTGCGCGCCACGCGCAGGGTCTTGACGTCGATGCAAGCCACGCCGCCGCCGCGGCCGGTCGAGACGTAGAGACGGGAGCCATCCCGGGACATGGCGAGGCCCATCGGCTTGGCGCCCTTGCCGGGGATCGCCACGCGGCCGGTGCGGCGGAGCGCTCGCGTGTCGATCACGTCGACGGCCGCGCCCTGCTCGGCGCTGACGAACGCGAGCTTCCCGTCGGGCGTGAAGGCGACGGCCCGCGGGCGCGCCGCGACCCCGGGTCTCGCCAGCACCGCGAACGTCCGGGCGTCGATCACGTCCACCCGGTTGTCTTCCTCGCTGGTGACGTAGACGGCCTTGCCGTCCGGCGCGACGGTGACCCCTTCGGGCTGCGCGCCGACCTTCACGGTGCGCACCACGCGCGCCGCCGCGATGTCCACCACGCTGAGCGCTCCGGCGTCCTCGTTGGAGACGTAGAGCAGGCGCCCGTCCGGGCTCAGGTCGAACGACTCCGGATCGGGACCGCCCGGCAGGCGCGCGACGGTCTGCGCGCGCGCGAGATCCACCACCGCGATGCCGTCCTGCTCGCGATCGGGCTGCGGCAGGTCCTCCTCGCGCTGTCCCGGTCCCGCGCGCGGCGAGCCGCTGACCGCGACGTAGAGCTTCCCGCCGGGCCCCAGCTTCAACCCTCGGGGCCGCTTTCCCACCGGGATGCGGGCGACCAGGGCGTCGTTCTCGATCACCGCGACGTCGTCGGACGCCTCCTCGCTGACGTAGACGCGGTACGGCGCGGCGAGCAGCAGCGCGGCGAGGATCAGCACGCCGGCTGGTTTGGCGAACCTGGGCGGTCGTGTCAATGCCGGCGCGGAGGTATGTTGCCTCCATGCCCGCGCTCCTCGCCCTCATCCTCGCCGCGTCACCGCTGGACGGACTGGACCAGATCTACCCGCAGCTGGACGCGCTCTACGTCGACCTGCACAAGAGCCCCGAGCTCTCCATGAAGGAGCAACACACCTCGGCGCGGATGGCCGAGGAGTTGCGCAAGCTGGGATACGAGGTCACCACCGGCGTCGGAGGCACCGGCGTGGTGGGCGTCTTGCGCAACGGCAAGGGCCCGACGGTTCTCCTACGAACGGAGCTGGACGCGCTGCCGATCGAGGAGAAGACCGGGCTGCCGTTCGCGAGCACCGCCACGGCCGTGAACCCGGCGGGGCAGACGGTGCCGGTGATGCACGCCTGCGGTCACGACGCCCACATGGCCGGGTGGACGGGCGCGGCGGCCCTGCTGGCGCGCCAGAAGGCGAGTTGGCGCGGGACCCTGCTGATGATCGGGCAGCCGGGCGAGGAGACCGTGCAGGGAGCGCGGGCGATGATCGCCGACGGCCTCTTCTCGCGGTTCCCCAAGCCGGACTTCTCGGTGGCGGTCCACGACAGCTCCGACCTGCCGGCGGGCAAGGTCTATGTCGTGCCGGGATTCACGATGGCGAGCGTCGATTCGGTGGACCTGACCATCTTCGGACGGGGCGGTCACGGGGCGAAGCCGAACACCACCGTGGACCCGGTGGTGATCGCGTCCAGGACGGTGCTGGCGCTGCAGACGCTGGTGTCGCGGGAGAAGGATCCGCTCGAGCCCGCGGTGGTGACCGTGGGGTCGATCCACGGTGGGACGAAGTACAACATCATCCCCGACGAGGTGAAGCTGCAGATCACCGTCCGGGCCTACAACCCGGAGGTCCGCAAGCTCCTCCTTGCCGGCATCGAGCGGATCGCGAAGGCGGAGGCCGCCGCCGCTCGGGCGCCCAAGGAGCCGCTGATGAAGATCAGCGAGTCGCAGGACGCGACCTACAACGACCCGGCCCTGGTGCAGCGGCTCTCCGCGGCGCTGGGCAAGCAGCTCGGCGCCGACAACGTGAAGGAGACCCGCCCGGAGATGGTGGCGGAGGACTTCGGCGAGTTCGGACGCGCCGCGGGAGCGCCCTCCATCCTCTGGCGGGTGGGCGCGGCGGAGCCCGCGAAGTTCGAGGCGGCGATGAAGGGCGGAGCGCCGCTGCCGTCGCTGCACTCGAGCGGGTTCGCGCCGGACCGCGAGCGGACCATCAAGACGGCGGCCAGCACGCTGACGCTCTCGGCGCTGGAGCTTCTGGGAAAGCCGTGATCTACGCGCTGAGCGCGAGATCCTGCTCGCGCTTCCGCAAGCGCCAGCGCGGGTTGCCGCGCTGGCCGCGCAGATCGATGCGGACGATGCACCCCTTCTTCAGCGTGAAGGGCAGCTCGGGACCGATCAGCAGGCGCGCCAGATCCCGGAGCTGACGCCCGTGGCCGACCAGCGCGATCGACGAGGCGCTTTGCGAGAGCAGCCAGTCGCGCAGCACCACCGCCGCGACGTTCGGGCGCAGCTCGTCCAGCACCGCGACCGGAGCGCGCTCCAGCTGGGCCGCGAGCAGCTCCGCCGTTTGCACTGCCCGCAGGGCCGGGCTGCTGCGCACCGCCGCGATCGGCTCACCGAGCTTCGCGAACGCCCGCGCCGTCCGGCGGAAACGCCGGTCTCCGCGCGGGGTCAGCGCCCGCAGATCATCGACGAAGCGAGCTCCGGGCGGTGAGTCGACTGCTTCCGCATGCCGGATGAGGTACAAGCGCATCGCTTGCAAGTATTTGAGGCATATTCTGGCTTTCAGGCAACAAAACTGCGATTTTCGGGTGAATCAACCCGCCCGCCGCTCCAGGCGAGCGGCCGCTTGCAGCAGGGCGGGGACGTCCAGGGGTCCGTCGATCCGGTAGACGTCGGCCGCTTCCAGGCCCAGCTCCGCGCAGAGCTCGCCCACCATCTCATCGTCGGCGGAGGCGGCAATCTCCAGGCGCACCGCATTGCCGCGGTCCCGGTTGCGGGTGACGCGGCAGGGGTGACAGCCCACGACCGGGAACTGCGGAAAGAGCTGCGTCACGTTCAACGCGATCAGCTCCTCCAGCAGCAGCGACCCGGTCTCCGCCAGATCGGCCAGGCGGGGGAGGACCCGGGGCACCGGTACCACGCCGAAGCGGAGCCGGCCCTTGAGCCCGAACCGCACCACCAGGTTCAGCGACTTGTTCGCGAGGTGCGGGAAGGGGTGGCCTGGATCGATGGCCATCGGCGTCAGCACCGGCAGGACCTCACGCTCGAACCAGGCCGCCGCGCGATCCCGCAGCCATTGCGTGGGGACGTGTGGCCGCAAGCCGCCGCGCTCCAGCGCCTTCCGCAGGTCGCCGGAAAGAGCCAGAGCAGCGTACTGGCGCGCCACCAGCGCGTGTGCGCGCTGGGAGATCTCCCGCAGGACTTCCGCCGGATGGAGCGCGTCGGCCGGCCGCTCTCGCTGGCCAAGGGCAACCAGCTGCTTGAGCCCAGCGACCCGGATCGTGAAGAACTCGTCCAGATTGCTGCTGAAGATGGCGAAGAAGTCGAGCCGGTCTTCGGGCGGCACCGAAGGATCGCAAGCTCGCTCGAGGACGCGCTCGTTGAAGGCGAGCGCGGAGATCTCGCGGCTCAGGTGGAGGCGGAGATCGTGCAGCTCGGGCTTGGCCCGCAATCCTGCTTCGAGCTCGCGGGTTGCGGGGTGCACCGTGCGGAGAATGCCGAAGACGAGGAAACGTTTTTGCGACAACCATGTGACAAATCTCGGCGCAGCAGCTTTAACGCGCGGCGGCGCCTCCGGTTCCGGTTTGAATTCACGCGGGTTCCTGGGCGGTGTCCAGATCGGGACTTTCGGCCGGGGTCAGCACGCTTCCCCGCTCGATGCGCAGCTCGTTGCCGCGCCAGTGCACCCTCCGCCTGAAGCAGCCCACCAGCCAGATGAGCGCCAGTGCGAGATCCTTGAGCGGCATCGCGAAGATCTCCGCGAGCCGGGGCAGCTTTCCCAGCAGCCGCCGGCAGAGCAGCGCATCAGAGACGCATTTGACCGTCACGCCGGCGGCCGCCACCCCGATCAGCCGCAGATCGTTCCCCGGGCCGCTCGCCCACAGCGCGAGGGTGGCGAGCGCAATCCAGAGGACCGGGTTCAGCAGGAGCTCGCCGAGGTAGGCCGCCGGAGCGATCCGCCGCCGCATCTGCGCCCAGCGCACGTGGCGGTTCACGAACCGCTCCACGCTCCAGCCGTCGTTCACGCAGTGAACGAGGTAGGGTGAGAGCGCGACACGGAAGCCGGCGAGCTCGTAGAGGCGGCCGATCACGAAGTCCTCGGCGAGGACGTTGCGCACCTGGTGCAGGCCGCCCAGCCGGGCGAGATCGCTGCGGCGCAGCAGCATCGATTTCCCGATCACGCAGGCGCGCCCCACCGCCACCCGCGCGAGGCTGGTGGCCGAGGCGACGAACGAGTTCAGGTGCAGCGTCTCGAGCAGGGCTCCGAGGCCGCTGCCTTCTCCCACCACGATGTTGGTGACGAGGCCGACCGCAGGGTCGGCCATCTCCGCCGACGTCTCCCTCAGATACCCCGGACCGACGCGCACGTTGCTGTCCGAGATCAGGACCGTGTCATGTCGCGCGCGGTCGAAGAGCGCCGAGAGCAGGTTGACCTTCGGATTGAGGCCCAGTGGACGCGCGCCCGCGTGTACGCCGATGTGGACGCCGGGAAAGTCCGCCCGCACGCGGCGGGCAATCTCCAGTGCCGCGTCGCGGGCGTCCTCGGCGCCGACCAGGATCTCGAAGACCGGGTAGTCCTGCCGCGCCAGCGAAGCGAGGTTCTCGTAGAGACCGGGCTCGTCGCCCTTCACCGGCTTGAGCACGGTGATGGGCGGCGCCGGGGCTGCCAGCGCGCGCCGGGGCGAGAGCGCGACGTACACCGCCGCGTGTGCGAGCAGCGTCAAGAGGAGCGAGACGGGGGCGAGCACGACGAGCAGATACAGGGCTGTGGAGAGCGTCATGCCGTCCTCCTTTCCAGAGGGGGAATTGTCAGCGGGCTCCCGTGGCGGGCTGTGGACAACTCTGAAACTTCTTTGCAAACCGCGAATTTTGCCGGATCCACGCCGGATCGTCGCGAGCCTGGCACGCGGTCGCGCGAGGATGATCCATGCTGCAGACCTTCGCGCACCTTTCCGATCTGCACCTGGGCGCCGGAAGCGTCCCCGCCCA
>Ga0137394_10001928_pt1 | contig 15237 bp, 21 predicted proteins | sample czobulk116metaG_FD_108278 | JGI IMG/M metagenome (GOLD analysis project Ga0137394, IMG submission 108278) | Vadose zone soil microbial communities from Angelo Coast Range Reserve, California, USA - czobulk1.16 metaG | ecosystem: Environmental > Terrestrial > Soil > Vadose zone | place: USA...
ATAATGAAAAAATGGTTGGGTGTACGACCGGTTGGGGTCATGACGAAACGAACGTGGATGGAAAAAATAACATGCAAAACCCCAGTACTGAGGTTTAAAAACTATAAACACCAAAAAAAAACAAAAAAAAAAAAAAAGAGGTCAAATTATCAAGGGAAGCAATGCCTGGTGCACGCCACGAGTTCGCCTGCAGAGACAAGAACAAAGGCGAGCACGAGGCAGAGCTGGGCGCGATAATCCGTATAAAGCCAAATGCCGTCAGGTGATTATCGTTGGAACCCTAACACGTGCTCGCACCGAACTAAGCCAAAACATGATGTTCAAAAGGACACGTCCCACGTCCTATGCACAATGTTCATTTCTGATTTAAGACAAATAGAACTGCCAATGGAGGTAGGCTTAATCTTACGTCGACGGCGCTATTGCCCCGATTGGGTTCTAGGCGTGGTTATTATTGAGATCGAACAGCGCGCGTTACGCACCGAGAACATCTGCCGGTGACCGTCGGTGGAGATGGGCGTCAGCTTGAAAGGCTCGGAATCTGTATTCCGCCTTACGCCGTCTCGCCCCAACAGCACCGGCGAGACCGCCACCATCCACTTGAAATTTTTCATACCGGTGCCACTGTGCCAGTGACTGGAGTGACTCTCGTCACGATTGACCTAAGACAAAGGCCAGCAAGGGTGGAAGCCCACTCGACGAAACCCTTATGGCACAGTCACTGTGCCGACATCCTCTCTCGATCCTAAAGCTTGCTTCCATTCCTGATGGGGGCTGGAGTAGGCCCCGTGTGAGTGCGCGAGGCTGACCCCACGTGGAATGAATGGTGCTTGGGCCATTTGCTCGAGGTATAACACCTTTCCAGAAAACAATGCGGTGCCGATAGGCGGTGGATCCCTGCCAGTAGACATTCATTCCTCGACGCCGAAGTGACTCAAAAACGCCCGGAATGAAAAGAAGGTGGTGGTGGCGGCGGCGGCCGTAAGCGCTAGCGAAGGGCCGATGAGATGCCAGTGCATCAGGCCCGTCAGCCAAAACGATCACTACAACAAGTTGAGAAGTGCCTTTTGGGGGGTGTTGATGAGTCTGCACTGAGTCTGCATCTTACCAAATTGCGGCTCGCCACCTTCACGGAACATGCGCGACCACAGTCAGGCGTGTAAAGCGAACCATTTGCGCGTGCTCCGGACTCGGAGGATCTCGATGGGGAAACGAAATCCAGATGGAGAAGATGAGCGATGTGAGATGTGAGATGGTTTTTGCTTTGGATGACGGCAATAGCTGGTGGAGTGCTCGATATAGCTTATCGACTGCTTGGTTCAGGGTGGCACCAACACACGTTGGGTCCTGGCCGATGTGGGTGGGGTTTTTCCCCTTGAGGCCTGATTGCCTGGTGAAGCTGGCGTTAGAAGATTCAGAGGATGCGTCCTCACGCCGGTGCATAGGTGCCGACTGCGAGGGTAGGTCGATTGGTAGTGGCACATTGGCACAGCAGATAACGGGATCAGCAGACCCTAGTCCGGGAAGACCGAACGCCGTAAAATACGAGTGTATAGCCATACAGACCTGTACGCTGTTGGAACCACGAACCCGGAGGCTGTGGCCAGAAAGAAAAAAGTTCCTGCCTGAGAAACGTCAATCACATGAACCTAACCCGTGATATGTTGGCCGCCACTGATATATGCCTTGTGGCCGATCACGGCAACGAGCCACTTGCGTGCGCGCGGCGAATCTGTGTCCGACCAAGGAAACGTACTAGTGGCGTTCAAATTGCATGGGTTGAACTGCAGCTGACCACAGTATCTTGATGAAAGGACTGTGCGTAGGATACTCTCAACGCTGTTATGCTAAGAAGTTGGGGCACAGCCACATGGCAGAGCGCTCTTGTCTAGGGTGTGCTAATACCGGGATTAGAATCCCAAATCGAACTCGTGCTGCTTCTGGGATACGGTGCCACCAATACAACATTCCGTCTATCGGGTACACGGATGGGGTAGTCCGAGTATTCGGAAACCGCATTGCTGAAATGTCTTGTGAACTAGCTCAGACCTCAGTCTGTGACGCCTGACAATGGGCGGGTGAACTCATCACGCAACAGGATGACGATACAGTTAAGGATAAATCACAGATCTCATTTACGCTCCTCGGTCGATTTGGCATCAGAGTCCTTCTCGTCGCTGGATACATCACCCGTATCACTTGGCGAGCTATGACCGGAACCACTGGTGAACGTCCAGCTCTCCGCAGTCGGGGTGGTTTCACCATCTCCCGAGCTGTGAAAATCACCGAAGTCCCCGAAAGAGTCGAATGATACCTCCTCGGAAAAGCTCGATGAGAGATTAAACGGGTCACTCCGCGAGGAAGCCGCCGAGTCTGAGAAAGGGCCAAAGCTGTCATCCTTTGGAATGACACGAAACATGAGATGAGGTTATCAAAACATTGGGTTCCAATAGACCTACGTCATCTTCTTCTGCTGAGAAGGGATCATTGAACGGGCTATCTGCTGGAGGTGGTGAGAAAGTGTTCTGCAATAAGATGTCAGCAAAGATACGATCCAGCGCGCATGGGACCCACGTCTACCTCCGTTTCGCTCAGAGGACGCTCTCGAACGGGTGGCCGTCTGGCGGTTTCCCCCGAGTGTTCACGCATGTCGAATTGGGATTGCGCAAGCCATCCGCCGTCTTCTTCGTCGGAGGCATCGGAAGAAGAAGACGACCCACCAAATTCGTCACGTCGATGACCCGGGATTTCACGCGCTAAATACTGAGCAAACTATGGTGGTCAGAATTGGGCACTGATTGCTGTAATCTCGCAATGGCATGAGCTCACTGTAGGGTGTGTAGCAGTGGGGAAGTCGTCATCATCATCGTCGGCAGCTGGTGCAACGCCGAAGTCTGCTGTGTTTCCTAGAGTGGGTCTTGAACCAGACGCACGGCGGAATTCGCCCTTGGGTTCTTGCAGATCAACCTTGACAGCAGGCGTAAGTGCAGGTGGATGGGAATCTTCCTCATCCACTCGCCACTGGCCACCAGGTCGTGCTAGAGAAGAGATAACAGTAGGCTTGCCTCCACCGAGCAGACTTGTGTCTTTCTTCCTGGTCTCCTTATATCGGCCTCGCACGTAATCATCCCAGGCTGGCTGAGGCGCGTACTCCTCAATGACCTGCTTTAAGTCTGGAGGAAAATGATCGAGAGCCGTGATCACATCTTCTGAAATGAGGGTGAGATGTCCCATGTACCCTAATCGAACGCCTTTCGGCTTCGCGCTAGAGAAACCTTGTAAGCAGTGACAAGTGCATGTCAAAGACTGCAGTACCTTTCAACGTCGTTAATTTTCTGCCCTTCGACTATTCGTCCCATGAGCCTCGCATCTCGGAAGAGTGATATAGCAAGAAGGCGGTTGGCTCCGCCATCAACGCGTCCGGTAAGGATTTGATGGATAAGGTCGTATACAACGCTGTGGAGGAAGTTATTCCACGGAAATTCGAAGAATAAGTCCTACGATATTACGTCATGATCAGCATCATCCCATAGGATTTCACTCACCAGTATCGTCGTCAGTACGTTATCGTCTAACATCTTGTGCTTAAGTCTCTCCCCGACTGGGATGGCGAGCCCGGATTGCGATATGTCACCCAAGGTGAGCCGATTCAAACTGCGTCTTGAGCCTGTTGAGCGACGACCTATGGTGGAGCCCTCAGAGCCTATACTTTGATTCGAGCCCTTTCTACGAGGTCGTTTACTCCCACCTGGGGTGGTTGTACCCGGAGGTGAAGCCTCTCCCGTGTCTACAGGGGAGCGGGTATGAGAGGGTGGGATGCCACCCGATTTTGGTTTCGAACCGCCGTCCGTAGACTTCAATTCGCCGGAACCGGTGATGTCTTCCATGGGGTCATCGTCAAAACTACCAGGACCATCGTCATCACTCATATCTTCGTCTGAGTCCAAAAGCGATGAAGAGTCCTGCGGGGCACCGTGGACTGGGAACTCCAGCGCGGGCTCGACTTCATCCACTCCTTCGTCCACTTCTTCGTCCATATTGTCACGATTATCGTCTTCGGAACCCATGGATATAACCTGTGCTAATTCTTCGAGAGCAGAGAGTCCTCCCTGTAAGCGACCCTCCGAGTCATAGAGGTAATCATAATCCGCGGAGCGATTGAGAAGGGACATATTGGAGCAGTGGAGAAGTTCGGCATAGAGCTCACAAATCCTGTAGCGTTCGAACGTGAGAGGCGTTATGCTTCCGACTGTCGTAGGGATGTGGCCATCCTATTATAAAAGCAGTGATAAAATTAGGGTAAACGATGGGAGGCGAATGACTCACTGATGACCGAGGTTGCTGCAAGTAGGGCTTGAACTTCTGCAAGTTGTCGCAGAATATCCCTAGCAAAGGACCTAGGTGGACAACACCTATGCGGTCCACCATTTCTCTCATAGCCCCCTCTAACGCCACTCGGCCTTCCTCGGGATTGTGAGTAGAAAGCTGTTGTTGGACTTGAATGAGCCTATTCCGTAAAGTATGGAAAAGATATGGTTCGAAATAGTCGGAATTGTTTTGCCTAATGAGCTCGATAACCATGCATATTGAGTTGACGATGGATGACGTGGCAGAATCGTAGTTCGGCAGCGTTGGTGTCGTCGGGCGGCTGAGTTGGTCATCTTCAGGAGTATCGCTGGAAGGATCGGGTGAGATATCCTCGAAGTCATAGAGAATGTGGTCCACGAGGATTTGTACAGTCTCCCGACTTGCCAATTCCCGGGCAAATCGATTGGAGGCCAGACCGGTTTGGAGACCCTCCGAAAGCCCAGCTGCAGGTGAAGGCGCTGACATCGAAATAATGCCTTTAATAAGCTCGGCTACTACAACATGCATGTCAGTGGAATGCACCGGGGAAAGGCGCCCGACGAGTCTCGTCATCAGACGCTCTTCAGAGAGCCACTGTAAGCTCAGTGTGAGTGGGATTCGCGCGAGAAAGGACGTTGAATCGAGTGAAGGCATACTTCAAGTACGCCAGCACCGGCAGGCTGTTCGTCTAGTTGTATTGTTCGTACGAGGAGATCCGAGAAGGAGGGCATCTCAATGTGTTGGAGTATTCGTTCGATGATGTCTCGCTGTGCTCGGATGAATTTGAGCATCTGCAGCGGGTCTCCGAATGGGCAACAGGACGGCGCAGGAAAGCGGCGGCAGTCACCTCGGCGGGTTTTTTGCTCATGAATACAGCGTTAATTTTTGCAAATTGCGAAGCCATCGTCATTCGTGTTTTCATGTCTTCCGGAGCACGATCCAGCACAGTCTCCCAGAAGGGGACTAATAGCTGGTCAGTGTTATTCAGGCAGGTCTCGACGATCGACCATATTTCGCTACAGAGGACCTCGGTCGCAACGTAGGGGTACCTTTGTGAGATGTGAGAAAGTAAGATTAGAGAGGAACAAGCGAGGATTTGGCTGGCTACGCACTTGAATCTACCCCGGTCCTCTCCCTCGATCTGTCCTGTGACATAACCCAGCAAGCGTTGTAATACATCTACCCTCTGAAAATAGTCAATAAGGCGCGTGTTTTGAGCCTTGCATTCCTGGAGGAGGTCATCTTCGTCAAGTATCGATTCTAAAGAGACATCTTCTTTGTCGAGGAGGTTATCTATCGATGATGCATTGTGGAAGCCGAACCTATGGTGTACAAGAGGGTTTAGGGAAGTCCTACGCTGGTCGAGTCAAACACGGACGCCAGTACCTCCAGAACATAATTCAACGGTTAATATATGCTAGGACGATGGTTGAAGAGAAGGGCCGCGGAAGAGGAAGATGTCGTTAGGGATGAAGTTGCTGACGGCGTCGCCGTGGCCAGTCACAGCGCCCGCACGTCTATTTCGGGTGCAACGTACGCACACGACAGACATTTGCATATGTGAGGACAAATTGGGTCATCTCAGTCCTTTTCGCTCCACCCACAGGCAGGACTAAATTACCGACTACAGTGTAGGAGGGCACAACTATCTGAATGAAATATATGTATCGAAAGCCACTAAAACTGCGCCAGTCAAGAATAGATGCCTCGATCAGCGTGATGTTCCGGGGAAGACAACATATGCTCACCCGTATTTGATACGTCCCGCTGGCCTTGGTCAGATATCTCACCCATTTGATACTATGGTAGCTACTTTTTTCGAACACCTTTAAGAACCGCACGATCAACCCAGAAGCGGTAAACATAAGGACTTGGAAATCGACATCTATAGGTGGTCGAGCCCAGACTTGACGGGTCGTTGTGCTGGTAAGCTGTGCATTCCCGTTAAATGTGAGCTCTTGTCCCCCTTGGACCCGCGGGATTCTGCAAAGGCGTCATTCATGGTATATAGAAAGCGGAGTACCGTGATGCTCACTTCCAGACGACTACGTTTTCTTCTGGAACATACTTCGCTTTCCCCGTCTGGACTTTACAGTCAACACTGGTTGTATTAAGTGGTGTCGGTATGCGGAGTACCACGTTGGTGGCGGAAAGTTTGTTTCCGAAGTTCGTCTTCACGACGATGAGGTATGTGACTTGCGTTGTTCCAACCTCATTGATGGTGGGGATCACGCGCATCGGCAATTTCACGTTCGAAGTTGATCGATAGCTGGTGGGACAATCAGCAACAAGGAAGGACTCGAGTATAAACCACACTCACGTCATCAGCTCAAACTCGCCGTCTGGCGGGATGAAGCTGATCGTCCGCGTTGAATCAAACTCATTCAGCCGTACGCATTGGTGGAACCGACAGTCATCGAGCTCTACGGCGTCAATTGCGCCCCGCTCGCTCTTGTCAATTACTAGCTTGTCATTGAGGCCGAACTTGCACTCTGGTATGCCAGACAAGTACGCGCGCATTTGAATGTGACCATCGACATCAGCCCGTAAGACGGTGCCTGTGAGACGGCATCATCTTCAGCCATCAGCAAGTGATAAATTTTGCAGCGACGAACCCTTGGCGCTCATGCTCAAATTGACCGTTTCCACAACGTCAACGAATGCTTCATTTTTCTTGTACTTCACATCTGCCCGCCGCCAACTCGTGACGCCTGTTGCTTGGGACGTGATTCTCGAGGATTCTTCCTTTTGGGCGTACAAATCGGCGGTGAGAAGGACAAAATAAACGATGCGGCGCACTGCGACAATCTGGGAGGACACAACGCTCTCGGTCGTAATATAACTCTTGAGGGTATCAATCTCGCTATTCTGGGGATAGCCGAAGTCGTTTATTTCTGTAACAATCCAGTCAATGCCAGGGATTGTTGTCAGGAGAAACCCACCATCGATTAACTCATAAATCAGCACAAAGTTATTCTTCACACACTCCTCGTCTACTTTCCCAAAGTACGATTTACAAATCGAGATAACTCGGTAACAGAATTCGAACACCAGGGCAGCATTCGCGTTGTTCCTGTTCCATGAGGTGAATAAGAGTATTCTAAGATGAAGGCGCGGTACTTGTACTTCGTCACGGCAACGACGTAGACATTGTTGATTCTGACGTGGAAGAAACTCGTCGACCCAAGGGTGACGATAGGCGACCGGATGTCACTGCTAGAAATGACTTGTATCCGAAAAACATCTGCTATTGGACGCCTGGCGTGCCGTCAAACCGAGTGTTATGAACGCGGGAGACGATTTTATACCTCACGTCTGGTCGGTAAAGCCGAGAGATGAGCAGCTGGGTGAGAGGCGTCAACCGGTGTTCTGCTACCGCTGCGTGACGATTCAATGCTCACTTCGCCTTTCTGGTTAAATATAAAGAATGCCTGGGTAGGTCGTATCAGCACAGGTTCATGACGGTTATCTGGCTGCACACCGAGATCATCGTAATTGAGGCTCCAGAACGAGGTCGAGTGTGGCTTGTGTCCAGTGCCGAGTGGCGACGGGTAACGCGATTCAGGCACGGGGCTGCACAAAACAAAGATGGCCGCGACTTTCGTTCGTACTGGAAAGAAAGTCTGTCGACATCTATCCTCTGTTCTCAGGCCGATTATTTGACCACAAATCAAAAAGATAGTTGCTATAGGTCGTAACTACGCGGATCACGTCAAGGAACTGAAGAACACACTTCCAAAGGAGCCATTCTTCTTCCTCAAGCCAACGACCAGTTACCTCCCTTCCGGCGGTGTAATCGAAATCCCAAGAGGAATCTCTGCGCACCATGAAGGTACGTCTCCGTGAGTCTCCTGATGCTACTGGTCGCCTTAGCCTCGGAAAGTCGAGCTGGGCCTTGTCATTGGGAAGGGTGGACGCGATATCTCCGAGGCGAACGCAGGAGAGCATATAGCTGGTTATAGTGCGTCGTTATTGCCATGTCATTCCTATCGAAACCAGGCGTGAATATCGGTTAGCCCTAGCCATTGACATGACTGCAAGGAATATGCAGGAAGAAGTTAAGAAAAAAGGACTACCATGGTCGGCCGTGAAGGGGTTCGACACGTTCACGCCCATCGGGTGAGGCACACCAGTTTGACCTCCCCCATTCATATGTTCATGGGGCCTCATACATAGCTCTTACATCGCGAATTCAAAGGTTGCAGATCCCCACAATCTGAGTTTATGGCTCAAGGTGCGTCACATCACTTCTGTGGGAAACAGCTCGACGACAATCCAACACAGATTAACGAACAAATCAAGCAAAACGGTAATACGTCAAACATGATTTTCCGCATCCCTCGGCTCATCCAGCATGTCTCATCTATAATGACGCTGGAGTCGGGCGATCTTGTGCTCACTGGGACGCCTGCAGGCGTTGGACCGGTCGTTGCGGGTGATAAAGTCGAATGCGCCCTTGTTGACGCGACGACAAATGTGGAACTACAGCGGATCACCTTTGGAGTGAGGGACCGTGTCGCAGGCTATCGTTATTTGCCGCCAAATTGAGACCAGTCATCGATGATGACGTCTCAGAAAGACCTTCAGGCTTCGAATCGAAGCGGGACGTGGCTGATACACGGCACCGCCTTTTGTATAGAGCTCCGAGTTAACCAATAAAGCTATAAAGAATTAACAAGGCTCATGCTGAGCAAACCATGCTCCCAGTAACCTCTGTCCAATATCCCGCGTAGGCCGTGTCGTTTACCGCTTGACGCACGGCAGCATCGAGTGGGTCCCGAGAGCTGGCAGGTACACACATCGTAATAGTTGCTACCGCGTCCAATGCGAGCCGTTGAAGAGCGGGGTCTTCAAGCTTCGTGAATGGCCCAGGTAACGTGCCACGCGTAGGATGTGTTATCGTGAAGTATGGGATCAAACGAGCGCAGAGCTGTGCACCAACCTAGACAGAGAGAACCGATGAGAATGACTGTCTATTTGGAAACACGAAAACACTCGCATTGGTATTCGCCAGCGGAGAGCGTCGCTGAAACAGCCGCAATAGGAAGCGTAGAATTACCTGGGCTCACTGTTAATACGATCTATAGTTACAAAAGGTGTGCACTACCTCCGCGCACGGGATGTCGTTGTCACCGAGTTCCCACAGTGTTTTTGGAAGGTGTAATACCCACTGCTCGATCTTTTGAAGACAAGTCGCATTGGTGCTGACCCTAAGGGTGCCAGTATATCGCGGAGCTGTTTCGAGCTAAAGAGTGTCGAAATCGTTGGCGAAGGGGTCCAAAGCGTAGATAGAAAGCCTACAAGGATAAGTCGCACAAGGAAATCTACCGTCGGGCGTTTGACGGCAGCTGCAGAGGACGCTTGTAGTCCGTGGTCGAGCAAAGCACCGAGGGTGTCGGCATCTTCGTCTACGTCGCTATGCCCCATATTGCTGTTGAGAAGCATCCAGAGAGTCGGAAGCAGCGCCACGTAATCCTGAGCCGTTATATGTCGCCCAACCATGTGCGAGGACATGGAGATACCAGACAATAGGCGTTCAATATAGTCCTTGACTAGGGAAATCTGTATTGGGATTGAACTGCCATCGCGTCGCTTGGGGTTTGATGGAGCCAAATACGGAGTCGTGTAAGCGAGGATCAGAAGGGAAGTGAGTTCACAAAAGACGATGTTAAGATCTTGGAGTGCTTGCTCGATCTGATTCAAGTATGAATGGATGAGGTAAAGACGCAAGGCAAATAGGATACTCGCTTGAACGTCGCGTCTCACAAGGGGGCTAGAGAGAAAGGGAAAATAGGGCGTCATTCGTTCCAGAATAACCTGCAGACTATCTAAAAGAAAGCCTGTGTTGGAATTGGTCTGCAAAAGTCAGCCAGCAGAAGTTGCCCCTCAACAATCTGTTGAGCCTTACCTTGGCACTCTGTAGCAACGCGCCGTACAGACTACGATATATATCAGCTACAGCGGAAAGCATGCCTAACTCGGTTGGGAGGGGGGCGGAGCTCGGTGTAAAGACCGAGGGAGCTGCATCGAGGAAATTAGACAAGAGAACTGGGTGTAATGCCCGTGCCAGACGCTAAAACTCTTGCTGTAAGCGGGAAGGGTTATATAGGACACATGGGACGGGAAACAAACTATCTCGAAGTCTGATTGCCGATTAGCGAGTCGGGAGTCTAGGTCCAGGTCGTTCAAAGTGGCCGACGAAAATACGTTATGCAGATCCTCCAGGTTGTATGACGCGTCAATCGGTTCGAACTGCGCGAGCCTGTAATTGAAAGCGAAGTCTTCCTCATCATCGTCCGGCTCAGTTTCCGCCTTCCACTGACGTACTGGGGGTCGAACGCCCGGTGGAAGGTTTATCGTCGGTCGAAAGAGGGCATCGAAAGCCTCGTAAGCATTTGGCTCCGAGAAGGCAGAGGAAAAACACCATGTTGGGTTTGACGAGGTGGATAGAAGGTTCTCGTCACTACCGGGTGTGGGGGAGCTCAGAGCAACGCGTAGAAACTTCGACAATGACCTGAAGACGACGAGCTTTGACTAGTCGAGGAGCCTGATTGATCAGAAATGAAGCTTCCAGGAACACGAGGACCTCGTACAGCTGTTGATAGGACAACGGCACTTGCTACCGTGTTTGATGAAACGAGGTTCATGTCTGTTTCACACTATCAGTCTGTAAATGGGTCACAGGGAGACAACACTCACCCCCTCCGTCACTCAGCTTTGTGCCGGCACTCAATATATTCAAGTAACCTTCCAGTATACGCTTACCATGCCAAGTCTTGCCATCTCTCCACTCGCAGACAACGACTTCCGGAAACGTTTCAAGATATAGGTCAAGAAGCCGGACTGCATCTATTTGAATTTCAGGAAATATATGCGTTTGCGCGGAAGTTGTAAACAGGAGGAGGGTGGGCGAATGCGGAGTGAGGTCATCCTACGAAAGAGAGCTCAACTAGTTGCTTCCAGGCAAAAATTGCGGTTGGGGTTTGGGGGACTTACGGGAGAGATACGAGGGAGAAGCCAGGTGAAGAAAGATATCAGAGCCCGGCGAACACTCGCATCCTGCACTGTGCGTCAGGTAGGAGTAAAAGCAAATGTGAAGTTGTGCACCTCGTCCCCAATTAATCTCGTGCATGCGCCGATAAGCGACCCCAAAGACGATTCGATCAATTCTGGGTAGGCTTCGAGCAGCTCGCGCAGGCCAAGCAACGCATCTATGAGCCGTCAAATCCGTATCAAGATACAGGAATATCTGCGAGCGTGCCTTTCTTCACATTACTGTTGTGGTGCTTCAGATGTGTCACCAAATCCGCAAATGTGAGTTTTCTCTTTGTAGTAGGCGCATCGGAGTCTCTCTCGAGGGTAATGCTCTGCGTCGGAAGTGCAATGGCTTGATACACAATTCAACCAGATGGCGCCTACATGAAAAGGAGTAACTCATACATCGAGCTTTGAAGGAGGTGTCAACTTGGTTGGCCGGAAGCTTCTTTCCTTTACCGAGCCTAAGTTTTGCTTTCTGCAAGATCTCGCGCTAAGCTAGGCGTGTGACGCGAAAACCCAGAAGAATTTCGTACGGAGAAGTCTGATGCCTTTTCTTTCTTCTTTTTTGTTGCCTTTGGCATGTCCTGCTGCAGGTGCTGCAATGCCTTGCCTGTGTCTGGACAAGCGCAGCAAGGGGGAATACCCAAAACAGGTCGGGAACTCGGCCCGGTGACCATCAACGAAATCCTGTTCGCCGCTCAGATGCCGTGTTCATCATCTTGAGACCATTTTTATCTATTTCCCGCCCGCCATGTCCCTCAGTAGACCTTCAAGCTCACATCTGGACTCCAAAGATAAGATAGGTACAAGCCGTAAGTATCATGAAGACCGCGATCAAGGAACCGTCGATGCGGCTGCCGGTCCGTCCAACGTCTCTGCCCTAACGAAACCGAAGAGAAAGAGCAAGGGCAAGGGCTCTGGAACAGCTACACCTGTCTCACAAGGCGAACCGAAGTCCCCCGTGGCTTTCGAGGAGCCTTCGTTCGAGAACAATGGCGATTTTATTGCGTTTGGGTCGATCGACGACGACCATCGCAAAGAAGAGAAGGAAGACACTCGGGTGAGGGATTGGAACAAGGGAAAAGGAAAAGGAAAGGCGGGCGAGCGCGACGGCGGAGGTGGGAAAAGAAGCAGAACAGACTTTGACCGGGACGATGGGTACAACAACAAGAAGGGGCGTACCAATGCCGCGTCACGGAAGGCGCCATGGGCAAACAACGTTGACTGGGAAGGAAGCGCGAATGTGGCTGAATTGTACGCGTTTTTCTTTTAAACCCCGGGGGAAAGGGGGAGTCGAATGGAGCGGTGACTGACGGCACTCTAGACTTCATCGAGAAGTAGAGGCGTTTGTGAAATACGTCTCGCCAACACGAGAGGAAGATGAAGTCCGCTCGCTGGTGGTCACTCTGATTTCACAAGCTATCTCCAAGAGGTTTCCAGATGCCAAGGTGTTCGCGTTTGGGAGTTACGAGACCAAACTGTACCTTCCGCTAGGGTGAGCCAGGTTACCCCTCGCTAACTCGCGCACCAACTGACCATGCCGAAGGGACATAGATCTCGTCGTCCTTTCACAATCCATGGCGTACTCTGATCGGATCACCGTTTTGCATGCACTTGCCAACACGCTCAAACGCGCAGGAATAACCGACAAAGTGACTATCATTGCAAAGGCGAAAGTACCCATCGTCAAATTTGTTACGACACATGGCCTCTTCCCCGTCGATATTTCTATCAACCAACAGAATGGACTGGAAGTGGGAAAAGTAGTGTCTGGCTTTCTCTCCGAACTGCCCGCTCTTCGAGCACTCGTGCTCATTGCAAAGGCATTTCTCAGCCAGCGGTCCATGAACGAGGTGTTCTCGGGCGGTCTGGGAAGCTACAGCATCGTCTGCTTGGCGGTGAGCTTCCTGCAAATGCATCCGAAGATACGAAGGGGAGAGATCGATCCTTCGCGGAACCTGGGTGTGTTGGTGATGGAGTTTTTCGAATATTATGGTCTCTACTTCAATTACCATGAAGTGGGCATCTCATTACGGGACGGAGGGACCTATTACGGCAAAGCCGAACGAGGATGGATGGACTACAAGCAGAGCTTGTTATCTATAGAGGACCCTGCGGATACAAGTAAGTTGTTTTAATTTATGCTTGAGTGCGGCACTGAACGAGGAATATCATGGTGCAGCGAACGATATCTCTAAAGGGTCGTACAACATTGCACGCGTTCGTCAAACATTCGCCGGTGCACACAGTATCATGACAGCAGCGGCATTTATGAAAGCCGAGGTATTGAGCTCAAGACGGTCAGGACGATCTGCGAGTCTGCGAGGATACGTGGAACCCACAGATTTGAGCATATTGTCGAGTGTCCTAGGTGTCACCCAAGAGGTACGTGGTATCGGGGTCATGTTCGCAGTGTTAGCCATAAAAGCTATGTCATTAGACGATCAATCGCCGGCGTATCGTGCAGGAGGTCTACGACAAGAAGGTACTACATCGACTCGTAGGAGTTCCGCCCAGGGCCACTGTCGTGCAGGATATCCCCCAGCTGAACGGTGTTGGGCGTTCAAACGGGAGCATCGTAAAATCCGCTTGGGAACCGACAGAGAGATCCCAGGAGACAGACGACGAGGGTCATGCTCGGAAGCCAGGGTTGCCTACGAAAAAGCGTTCACGGGAGGTCATCGACGTTGACGCTGATGACGATGAGAGTCGTTATGGAATTCCGCGAAAAAGGGGACGGAAAAATAACGAAGTGATAGACGCAAAGGCTGTTTTTACGACGGATGAGGAGAGCGAGGGCGACGAAGTGATAGAGGTGGGGTCGAGTGAGGAAGGAGGGAGCTTAGCGGAGGAAGAGGGAGAGTATGTGTTTGTCGAGGATGAAGAGAAAAAGAGCGGACAAGTTAAGATCAACCGAAAGCGGGCATTTTGGGCGGCCAAGGCAGGAACGTCGTCGGCTGGCCTGGGAACGTGAAAGCGTTGCTTAGTGCTTTACCGCACAGTGAGCCAGCGTTTCGAGCGCTCTTTGTCCTTCTTCCCTACCTTTTTTTAACCTTATCACTCCCATCCTCCTCCATTCCTTATTCTCTTATTTTTCCTTCTTTTCTCTCCGTATCTACCTTCTCTTGCCTCGAAAATATACCGCACTTGCCCTACCCCGACGGTCTCCCTCACTCGTTCAACGCCCCGTCGCATTTATTCTTTCTCGCATTCTCACCATGTACGTCTTTTGGCTTCTCGTCCTTCTTCTACCTACCTCCCCATTTTAACCTCTCTCTAGGTCCGCGGCAGAACCGCCATCGAGCAACTTGAAGGAGCGCATAGCAGCTCTCGAGCAACGCAACGGCTCCCCGTCTCCGTCCCCTTCCCCTTCCCCATCTCCCTCGTCTCCTCCTCGCGATGCGTCTCTCACTCCTCCGCGGGGTAGTCTCCGTGACAAAATCGCCAAGTTCGAGAGGAAGGGTGGCGTGCCTATTCCGCGCGGCAGTTTCGCTATGGGTGCCCCCCCACCTGAGGAAACTGGCTCCACGAAAAGTCGTGAGCTGTATGGAAACAGGGTTGCCGCTCTTGGAAAAGGACGCCCTACCGCTCCGGAAAACTCTTGCCATAGAGCCGTCACGTCCCCGGCTGCACCGCTAACTTACGTGAGCTCCCGCGATTCGCCGGACGACAATGCCAGTAAATCTACGGCACAACTGACGCTCAGCCCTATCGGTGATTCCCCTTCCCCCTCGACGCCGCCTTCACGACGTGATTCTTCTAGCTTCACCGATCGACCTGTTGGTCCACTTAACGAGACTGGTGGGTCCGACGAGACACGGGATACCTCGGTGCAGGACACCGCTGCTCGAT
>Ga0137394_10001929_pt1 | contig 15237 bp, 12 predicted proteins | sample czobulk116metaG_FD_108278 | JGI IMG/M metagenome (GOLD analysis project Ga0137394, IMG submission 108278) | Vadose zone soil microbial communities from Angelo Coast Range Reserve, California, USA - czobulk1.16 metaG | ecosystem: Environmental > Terrestrial > Soil > Vadose zone | place: USA...
AATCCCCTTCTTGTCGCTGGCATTTTCAGCGATGTCTCGAAACTTCGCCGCCCAGCCCCGCCGAAGGATTAAAAAAAGGAAAAGTCCGCCAAGAAAATAAGAAACGAAGTAAAGCGTGTAGCCCGCCCGCGAGTACGCGACCGCCCTCGCCTGGCGCTCATGCGAAAGCGTGTATTGTTCGGTTTTTATCCGTTCAGGAGTCTGAGATTCCGAAGGCGAAGCCTGCGAGGAGCCGGCCTGCTCCGGCGAGGCCTGCGCTGCCGGCGTTTCCGGATGCGCGGTTGGCGCTGGGTCCACGGAGCCCCGCGCAGCCACCGCGAAACATAGACACGCACAAAGAACCATCGCGAAATGGTGAAGGAAGACCCACCGTCCCATCAGACCACCTCGCTCATTTCTCAACGCCGCTTTCCGTGCGCTTCCGGCCAAGGCTGGCACGGGCGGCGAGTATGCAGCACCGCCATTCGATTCGCAAGATTTCATCCTTTTGATTTAGACGTGCGGAACGAGGCAGCGTTTCCGCATGGCTTCGGGCTCTCGCGGCTAAGGAGTGGTCCTCGGATGCGCCGTTTTCAGGCAGTAGTTGCGCACCGCGCCGGTCGTCGCCAATCCGAAATGCACGAGCGAAGTCCAGCGTTCCAGTTTGTGATGGCCGTAGCGATGGAATAAATACGACGCCCCAATCGAAACACCGGTTCCCACTGCCTCGACCATTGCAAAAGCCGCATGATTGTCCACCAGATCGTTGGTGACCAGGATTTCCTGGTCTCCGCGCCGCCTCAAATTCAACGTTGAAAAATAATCGAACGTCCGCGCCGCGCCGACTCCTGCAAACAACCAATCATTCTTCTTGTCCCAGAAGCGGTGCTCCTGCATTTGTTCCTTACTCTGATTCTTTCCAGCAGCCGCGGCGCCGACTGGTGATGGTGTCTGCATTTCCGCCGCCGGCACTTGAGCGCAAACTTCGCTCGCCCCCATCAGCGTTGCCAGAGCTAGCAGCAGGATCATCCTAAAGTTCAGCAATTCTTCGCCCCCCGGTATTCCCTTTGTTGTATTTCTCAGTTCAGTATAATCGCACGTGCGCTACTCTGAGCGCACACTCCACGCAAGAGTGCTTTGGAGCCACCTCCGTTGTTACCTACTCCGTTGGCGCATTCGCACCGTTTCGCTTCTTGGGATTGTCATTCCACTTTCGCCGGCGTATCTTGAGATTTGACCTACAAGGAGTACCACTATGTTGCCCTGCATCCCATTGCGCTTTGCTCTGCCGGTCGTCCTGGCGGCAACGCTTCTTCCCGCCGCTTTTGCCCAGCCGCAGGATACTCAGTCCGTTGCGGAAGCCGCCCGGCACTCCCGCGGGCAGAAGAAGAATTCCGTGAAGCCTGTGAAAGTCATCACTGAGGAAACTCTGGATGTAAAAAAAGGGGACGTGCAGAGCGCTACCGCCGAGCAACTCAGAATACCGGGCACCCCGGAAACACCGGCCCAGCCCGCCGCCGGCGCGGCAAACGCGAACGCGCAAGGCTCCAAGAATCCTTCAGAAGACGATAAGGGGCGCGCGGCCCTAAAGGAGCGCGTCGCCTTAAAGGAGAAGATCAAGGACGCGCAAAGTGATCTCGAACTTCTCCAGCGTGAATACCAGTTGGATCAGGACTCAATCTATTCCAGTCCCGACTATGCGAAGAACACCTCGGGAAAAGAGAAGCTAGCTGCGCTAAAGCAGAGGATCAGCGACAAGCAACAAGAACTCGACCAACTGAAGGCCCGCCTGGCGGCTATGCCTGAGCCGCAGGAAGGCGCCGCGACGACGCCCAAGCCTTAGCTTTCGTCGACTCGAAGATCCCCATCATTGCTTCTTGCTATCCGGTCCGTTCGCTCCCCTGGAGCCGGCGCGCGGCAAGATCTTACTCGGTTCGCTTCTTCAATTCTCGCCCATGCTTCAGAACGGCCGCAAAGATCAATCAATCCCATGAATCCGCAAGCTGACGAGTTGATCGACGGTCAGGTTCTTCATTCCGCGCGATTGCAGACCGGTGATGAAGTCGGGCGTCACTCCATGAATGCGCATGGCGATCAGTTGATCCGGCTCCGGATGAGGGTAACCCAGCTTCTGGAGCTGCCCTATAAAATCCGGCGACACTCCATGAATCCGGAAGGCAATTAGTTTGTCGAGGTCCAGGTGCTCGTAACCCTGCTTCTTCAATTGCTCCACCCACTCCGGCGTCGCCCCATGAATTCTCATGGCGATGAGCTTGTCCGCGTCAGGCTCGTAGCCGGCCTGTTTGAGGCTGCGAACCATCTCCGGAGTCACCCCGTGAATGCGGAAGGCGATGAGCTTGTCGCTGTCCAGCACATTCAGCCCCGCCGACCGAATCCGTGAAACGAACTCCGGCGACACGCCATGAATGCGGAAAGCAATGAGCTTGTCGCTGTCTGAAACGTTTACACCCGCTGAACGAATACCAGCGATGAACTCCGGGGTCACACCATGAATCTTGAAAGCGATGAGCTGGTCTGTGTCCAGCCCCTGCAGGTTTTCGGCTTTGATGTCCCTCGTGAATTTCAGGCTGACATCGTGAATGGCCATCGCCCATTGTTTGTTGCCGTCGATCCTTTCGAATCCGAGCGCTTTCATCTCCTGTGCGTACTTCGGGTCCGCCATGAAATGAAACAGCCCCGCGCCTTCGCCGCCCTGCAGAAACCCCTCGCATTCGAATTTTCCTGCGTCCCGCGCGATCGCAAAATGAACTTCTTGCCGCCCGGGCTTGGAAAAATCCAGGCCCGAAAAATCGCTGGCCGGCCATTCTGAGCTGTGGTGAAAGTGATGCCCGGCGCGGGAATCCATCAAGGAAAACTCCACCCTGCCCGGAGTATCGGAGCGCCGGATGGTCCAGTCGCCGCTCTGCGTCTCGCCGCCGAGAGCATTCGCGACACCCAGAATGACGCCGGCGATTACCAGGATAAGACCGACGATTCGCTTCAGATTCATGAGACCTCACTCCTCTCCGCATTTCCTGCGAAACTCACAAAATGTCGGCGTGCTTGAGCGCCATCAGCTTGTCCAGACTCAGATTCTGAAACCCGTGTTTCCGCGCCTGCTCGATGAACTCCGGGGTTATCCCCTGCACTTTCGCGCCGATCAGCTCATCGCAATCCAGGTCTTTGAAGCCCGCCGCTTGCATCGATTTCACGTATTCCGGCGTGATTCCCTGCACCTTCATCCCAATCAGCTCGTCGGTATTTGGTTTAAGTCCCGTGGCGCGCATCTCGCGGACGTATTCCGGCGTCACACCCTGCACCTTCATCCCGATCACATCATCTGCGCTCGGTTGCAGCCCCAGCTCGTGGAATTCGCGAATATATTCCGGCGTAACTCCCTGCACTTTCATCCCGATCAGTTCATCAACGTTGAGGTTGGAATCGAATTTCCTCATCTCGCGAATGTATTCCGGCGTGATGCCCTGCACGCGCATGCCAACGAGTTCGTCCGGCGTGGGTTGCAGCCCGAGTTCGTGCATCTCTTTCGCATACCCCGGCGTGACACCCTGAATCTTCATCGAGATCAGTTCGTCCACCGTAAGGTTCTTGAAGCCCGCCGCCTCCATCGCGTCCAGATACGATTCCTTCTTGTCTTGCTCCTCACTGGCCGTCCGCTGATCCTTGTCCTTGCTCGTCTGCGGCTTCGCCGCGGCCGTTCCCGACGGCTTTGCGGCTTGCGCGGTGCGTTCCTTCGCCAGAGCAGGCTCCGGCCTGACAACAATCACGCTGCTGCTTCCTTGTTCCTGTTTCGGAGATGCGCCGGCTCCCAGCACAGCATGCGCGACTCCCAGGAAGGCGTTGCCCGCCAGCAGCGCTCCCACCAGACAAACGAAACTGCCCGCCAGTCCCGCCACGCGAATTCTGCCGGCAGCTCCATCCCATCCGAGCAGCCGGACCACGCGCTCCGCAAGCGGGCTGCGATTGGCAGCCATCATCAATGCAGGAGCCGTCCGCCATTCCTCCATCAGCGTGAGCGCCCGCGCGTAGTTCACGGGGTCGCCGCAAACCGAGATCGCTTCGTCGTCGCAGCAGTTCTCGCGTTCGGCGCGAATCCTCTGGCTCACCCACCAAACCGCCGGGTGGTAGAACAGCAGCGTTTCGGCTGCGATCTGGAAGAGATTCACGAAGCAATCGAAGCGGCGAATGTGCGCCAGCTCGTGAGCGATGACCGCCTCGATTTGCTCTTCGGTCAAGCCGGTCAGCGCTCTCACCGGCAGCAGCACTACGGGACGGAACCATCCCAGCACCGCTGGAGCGTCCAGCCGATGGCACTCGCAATACTGGATGAGGCGATCGAGACCCATTCTCCGTTGCAGCGCCAGGCATCTTTCGTACAGCTCCCCTACGACCGGCTTGATCTCTTTTCGCCGCATCCTCTCGATCAGAAACAATCCGCCCGAGGTTCTCAGGCTCAACACAAGTACGCCCAGGAACCACGCTTCCACCAACCACACCATCGCAATCGGTTGTTCGGTTCGAGATTCGGCGACCGGGGCGCGGGAACCTGACAGCGCGGTCGCGTTTCGGGTGGACGTTCCCGCCCAGGTCCAAGCTCCTTCAGCCCCTGTCCGCACGGCCGGATTCGTTTGACGTTGCGACCAGGTGAATGTGATGACCGGCGATGCCATCATCAGGACGAGCGCGCCCACCGCCAGCGCGTAACGCGCCGTCGCGCTTCGGCAAACCGCGGCCGCCACGGCAAACAGAGCCGCAAGCCCCGCGCCTTGCCATAGGAAATGCAACAAGGTCCAGCCGAGCGTCCGCAGAAGCTCCGGCGAAATCCAATTCGCGAAGTTGCTCATCGGCTTCTCCCCTCGTACTCGTCCAGAAGACGGCGCAGCTCATCCAGCTCTCTCTTGGACGTCCGCCGCCCCTCCAGCGCATGGATCATCAACTCGCTTGCCGAGCCCTCGAACACCCGTTGCAGGACGTCCCCCACGAGTTGCCGCTTTGTTTCCGTCGCCGGCTGGCATGCTTCATAAACATGGGCCCGTTGCTCTTCGTTTCTTCGGACCGTTCCCTTGACGGTCATAATCTGCAAAAGTTTCAGAACTGTGGTGTAGCCGAGGTCCTTCTTTTCACGCAGCGCTTCGTGGACCTCTCGGACCGTGGAAGGCCCGCGCTCCCAGAGTACTCGCAGGATTTCTAGCTCAGACGCCGTTGGCTTTTGCAGGGGTTCCTGATTCATGGGCGGAGACTATTACGAAGAGCTTCGTATTGTCAACGAAAATCTTCGTAGTCGCTCCGACACCCGCCACCGCCCGCTCCTGGGTGCGAGGACTGACCTTCTTAGAATGAGTTCTAAATCACGATTTGCTACTTCGGTTCCAGCACCAGCGGCAGCCCGTTCTTTGGATTCCCGATAATCACCACCTTGGCATTCGAGCTTGTCGCCAGCTTCTCCGTCGCCTCAATGCCCTTCCATTCGAGCAGTTGCGGACTGATGCCCGTCGCCACGATCCTCTGAAAATCCGCAATGCCCTGCGCTTCGATGCGCTTCCGCTCGGCTTCCTGTTTTTCCTTTTGCAGGATGAAGCTCATCCGCAGAGCATCCTGCTCCGCTTGCTGCTTCGCTTCGATCGAGCCTTTGAGCATCGCCGGCAATTGCACATCGCGCAGCAGCACGTTTTCCACGATCACCCCGCGCGGTGCGAGTTGCGCTGTCAGTTCGTCCTGAATCTGTTGCTGCACCAGCTCGCGCGCATTTGTGTAGAGCGCATTCGCCGTGTGCGCCGAGGTAGACGCGCGAATCGCCGCCCGAAGTGTCGGCTCCACGATCTTCTCCGCGTAATTGTCGCCCACCGTCTGGTAAACGAACGCTGCCTTGTTCTTGTCCAGCCGGAAGAGCAGTGAGGTGTCCAGCGCCAGGATCAGCCCTTCATTCGACGGCACATTGGCGCTCTCTTTGACGGATTGCGTCTGAATGGAGAGTTTTTGCACGGACTTCAACGGATTGACGAGGTGAATTCCCTCCGGCAGCGTTTCTCCGGTCACCCGCCCGAACAGCGTCAACACGCCCACATTTCCCGTCGGAATCGACGTCGTGCTCGCCATCAACAGGATGATCACCAGCGCCAGAATGGCGAGCTGGAATATTCTCTTTCCGGCGCCACCCAAGTTAATCCTCGGCAATCCTTCACCGCCCAGATCAAACCTTGTCGTAGTTGGCATTTCCCCCTCCGTCTTGCAGCTCATCCGCGCAAACTTTGGGCCGCACCACCCTCAATCCTTTAATACGCAACCAGCATCCTCTCGATTTCCTTGCCGACCCGCGCCCGCCGGCTGCTTCGATTGGGCCTAACTTCCACAAGTCACCAGTCACGATTCACCAGTCACTGCTGCCCCGTAACCTTACCACAATATCTTGTACCCTTTTCTCTTGACACCACAGGAAGTTAACGTCAGAATCCGCGCCATCACGTCCGCTGTTCCCGCGCGTCCCGAATGAGTGTGGTAGCCGCAGTCTTCGGCACGCGGTTTTCTTTAGGTTGGAGCGCGGCGAGGAGATTGGCCGGCAGGGGGGAGCTCAGAACTTTTTCAATCGCGGCCACGAAACGATCGAAGGTTGTGCGGTCGCACAGGAATCGGCCTGAGCTTTGCGGCCACTAAGGGAGAACAATGCAATACTTGCCCGGTTTCACCGTGCAGTGCATCAATCCGCAATGCGAAGCCCGCGGCCACTGGCTCCGCGCCGATGCCACAGCTCCGCTCGGCGGCGACGGCCACTGCCCCTGTTGCGGAGATTTCCTCCGCAACGTTCCCCCGCCGCTCGGCCCGCGCTTCCGCATGCGTCCCCGCTCCCTCACCGCCCGCCCGCCGCTGCGCCCGCGGCCACGTTAGCGAATGAACTAGCGCGGACCTCAGCATTCCCGAACCATGGGAAGAGCACTGCTTTTGGTTCTTGCCAAAGTTTTCCTTGACTCTCTATTATCCCCTTGGTAAAATTCAACCTGTAGAAAACTCTTTCTCTAGTGCCGCGATTCCTGTTCTAACAGCTCCAAAACAACCAGAAACATGCCTTTTAGAATCAACTATTTGCAAAATGATAATTCTGTAAGTCTTTTCTTTTGATATCCATGCATAATTGATGGGGGGTAGGGGGTAGGCTTTCATTCAGGGATCCCCCGGCCGCACAATTCTGGCATTCCTCGCGGTGCTCCCCGCGACCGAACCCGTGAGGTAACTCTTTTTGTTTCATATTCTTGTGCACTCTGTTGCACCCACCAAAATTACAACTCTTTTCTTTTCATGGGATTGCGCACTCATTGATAAAAACACGGGCGCGGGGTAGCCCCGCAGCCTCGGCAAAGCCATTCGCTTGATGACTAGGAGTTGGCGCAGGCCTCTGGCAACCAGTCACGAACTACCAGTCACCACTCACGACTCAACGAGGCCTTTCTCAAGCATCTCCTCATCGCTGAGCCACAGATCGGGGATATTGGCTGAGCCGAGCCGAAGAATGTCTTCCAGCGCCCCACGTACTTCTCTCAAATGAAAATCCACGCCGATCCGTTCGAGCAATTCGATCAACGCCTGCGCGCCTTCCGCCGGCACCGGCTTTGGCGGCGCGCCGTCGTGGTCCAGCCGGTGATAGGTCACGATGTAAATGGCGTGGGGTCCCGCACCATGCCGGACGATGTGCAGAAACCCGTGAGTCTTGGGTTTTGCCGGGGCGAGCCGTGCAGCTACTCCTGAGCCGGAGGGGAAGGCGCTCATCGCGTTTGTGGTCTCATCTCTCCTTTGCTTCTCAGCTGCATCCGCTCGTGCTGCCGCAGTTTTCGCATTTATAGCATGCGCCGTTCGGCACCATCAGCATGCCGCACTCGCTGCATGTAGGCGCGCCCTCGTGGGCGTTGCTCAGCTTTGGCGCGGACAACGCCATCTGCATCGCATCGAGCGCAGCTTTGTTCATTGGTGGAAGCGTTGCCGCCGGAGCGGAAGCAGCGGCATTCTCCGCCGGGGCCACGGCATTCAACTTCAAGTAATCCGCGGAGATGAATCGTCCGCCCAGCCACCGCGCGATGTAGTCCAGCACTGACGAAACAAACCGGATGTTCGCGTTCGCGGTGATGCCGGATGGCTCGAACCGCGTGTTCAGCAGCTTGTCCACGAACACTTTCAGCGGGACGCCATACTGCAAACCCAGCGAAATGGTCAGCGCCAGTCCATCCATCACGCCGGAAAGCGTCGAGCCTTCCTTGGACATCTTGATGAAGATCTCGCCGGGCCGCCCATCGTCATACATGCCCACGGTGATATAGCCTTCGTGCCCGCCCACGCTGAACTTGTGCGTCACCGACGCGCGTTCCACGGGCATCTTCTCGCGCTGTTGCCGCGCAAACAGTTCGCGTTGCGTTGGTTCCACGATTGTCGCGGCTTCCGCCTGCTTTTCTTCTCTCTTCCCGCCGGCGTTGAGCGGCTGCGAACGCTTCGAGTTGTCGCGGTAGATGGCCACGGCCTTCAGCCCCACCTTCCACGACTCAATATACGCCTTCATGATGTCTTCGACAGTCGATTCCTCGGGCATGTTGATGGTCTTCGAAATCGCGCCGGAGAGGAACGGCTGCGCCGCCGCCATCATCTTCACGTGCCCAGTCCAGGTGATCGAGCGCCCGCCGCCCTGCGGCGCCAGCGAGCAATCGAACACCGGCATGTCTTCCGCTTTCAGGTGCGCTGCGCCTTCGATCTTTCCGTTCTTGTCGATGTAGGAAACGATTTCGCTGGTCTGCTCCGGCGTGTAGCCAAGCTTCATCAGCGCCTGCGGCACGGTGTTGTTCACGATCTTGATCAACCCGCCGCCCACCAGCTTCTTGTACTTCACCAGCGCCAGGTCCGGCTCGATGCCCGTGGTGTCGCAATCCATCATGAACCCGATGGTGCCGGTAGGAGCCAGCACGGTCACCTGCGAGTTCTTGTAGCCGTACTTTTCGCCGTGCGCCAGCGCGGTATCCCACGATTCCTGCGCGGCCATGAACAATTCGGTCTGCACATGCTCCGGCTTGATCCCGCGCATCGCCTCGCGGTGCATGCGGATCACGTCCAGCATGGGCTCGCGGTTCACTTCGTAGCCCGGGAACGGCCCCATGCACTCCGCAATCCTCGAGGATTGCGCGTACGCTTCGCCGCACATCAGCGCGGTGATCGCGCCGGCCATGTCCCGGCCTTCTGGAGAGTCGTACGGCAGCGCCATGGACATCAGCAGCGCGCCAAGGTTGGCGTAGCCCAATCCGAGTGGCCGGAAGTTATGCGAATTCTCCTCGATTTTCGGAGTCGGGTAACTCGCGTTGTCCACCAGGATTTCCTGCGCCGTGATCGTCACGTCCACGGCATGCTTGAACGCCGCCACGTCGAACTGACCGCTGGCGTTGACGTACTTCATCAAATTCAATGAAGCCAGGTTGCACGCCGTGTCATCCAGGAACATGTACTCACTGCACGGATTCGATGCATTGATCCGCGCCGTGTTCTTCGAAGTGTGCCAGCGGTTGACCGTAGTGTCGTACTGCATCCCGGGATCGCCGCAGTGCCAGGTCGAATCCGCAATCTTCATCATCAAATCGCGCGCCCGCAGCTTTTCATTCGGTTGCCCGTCGACGACGTTCTTGGTCCACCAATCCTTGTCCTCGACCACTGCGCGCATGAAGTCGTCCGTCACACGCACCGAGTGATTCGCGTTCTGGAAGAAGATTGAAGCGTAAGCGTCGCCGTCGATCGAGCTGTCGTAGCCCTGCTCGATCAGCACATGCGCCTTGCGCTCTTCCTTCATCTTGCATTCGATGAACTCGACGATATCCGGGTGATCGATATTCAGGATCACCATCTTCGCCGCGCGCCGCGTCTTTCCGCCGCTCTTGATCACCCCTGCGAAGGCATCGAAACCCTTCATGAAGCTCACCGGGCCAGACGCAATTCCACCGCCTGAAAGCGTTTCCTTGCTTCCGCGCAGCGTCGAGAAGTTCGTTCCCGTGCCGGAGCCCCACTTGAAGAGCATTCCTTCGGTGCGCGTCAGCCCCATGATCGATTCCATGTTGTCGCTAACCGAATTGATGAAGCACGCCGAGCATTGCGGTTTCGGTTGCACGCCCACGTTGAACCACACCGGCGAATTGAAGCTCATCTTCTGTTCGACCAGCAGGTGCGTCAGCTCGTCGCGGAACGCTTCGCGCGACTCCGCATCTGCAAAATACCCGCCCTCTTGGCCCCATCGCACAATGGTGCTCACCACGCGGCCGATCAGTTGCCGTGCCGACCCTTCGCGCTGAGCCGTCCCGGGCTTTCCGTGGAAATACTTGCTGGTGACGATGTTCGTCGCCGTCTGCGACCAGCTTTTCGGCACCTCAACGTCTTCCTGGCGGAAGATCGTCACGCCCTTCTCGTTTCCAATCAACGCTGTGCGCTTCTCCCATTCGACCGTGTCGAAGGGAGATTTCTTCCCATCGGTAAAGTACCGCTCGAAGCTCAGACCTTTACTCGCGCCACCCGCTGTCTTCTCTGCAGCCGTATTCGTGGCAATGGATTTCCCGCCCAATGCATGTTTCACTGTCGCCATCCGTCCCTCCGCGCTCTCGGGTCCCCACTCGCGGGGGAACCCTATTATTTTACTCCTCTGCAGCCAGCAGAGGCACTGCGCTTCAGGTCTGGGCTGAAGTTATCGCAACTTTGATTCGATAGGATCGTGGAAGCGGGCGGCGAAAAAAAAAGCCGGCCGCTGAACGGTCGCACTTAAGTTCCAGCGCAAAACGCCAATGCCCCGCCGCCGGCCGGTGCTTCGCACTCAGCCTAACAGCAAGTGCTCTGCCTCAAATACGGGCGCGGAGCAGGTACTTCGCGTTCGGTTTTTTTCGCTTAGAACCCGGGCCGTTTCGTGGGCTCACACGGACCATGATTCATCCCCGATTCGGTCCGTCTGGCGCATCCACGTCCCCCGACTCTGGAGCTGCAGTATCAACGGATGCAAATTTCCTGTCAAGTGAAAAACGCAAAATGTGGTTGCCGTTTCCGTACCGCGTCTATCTGTAGTGGTGCCATTTCTTCCCAACCACTTCCACATCAACGCTTTTCGCGTCGTTGCCTGTCACGCTACACTACTTGTATTCGTTTCAATATGAAACGCACTCTCCCATCGCTCGCCCTCTTCCTTGTTCTCCCTCTTCCTCTTTTCGCGCAAACCGCTGTGCCAGCCCCCGCTGCGCCGGCCTCCGCCCCGCCGTCCATTCAGTCCGCCCACGGACAAAAACTCCACATCACCGGAATTCCTAAAGCAGGGAAAATCACGGATGTCTTGTATCGCGGCGCACAGCCCAACGAAGTGGGCCTCTCTGAGTTGAAAATGTTGGGCATCACCACCATCATCGATCTGCGCGCCGAGGACAGCGAAAAAGTAGAATGGGAGCGCAAGCATGCCGAATCGATGGGCATGCGCTTTGTCCACATCCCCGTCAACGGCTGGTCTCCCCCAACCGACGAACAGGTCGTCCAATTTCTCGCTCTTCTCCACGATAATCCGGGGCAAAAAATCTTCGTGCACTGCCGCTTCGGTGTCGATCGCACCGGCGTTTTCATTGCCACTTATCGCATCGCCTCTGAGAAATGGCCTGCTGAAGAAGCCATAAAAGAAATGTATTTCTTCGGGTTCAACGGCTTATGGCACCCCTCCATGAGGACGTTTGTCCAGGATTTCCCTTCGCGGATGAATTCTGCGCCAGGCCTCGCTCCACTCCGCGCTCAGGCTCCTCAACACTGATCCAATTGCGCGGCCCGGACGAGCATTTCATCCGCGCAGGCATGTTCAGCCATAACTTCATCAGAATCTAAAGGTTAGAGCTTTCTAAGCAAGCGTCCTGTCTAGTACCTTCGTACCCTTCCCAACAGGACGCTTGCTTCATTTAATAGAACATCCCATTCCCCCATCATCGCTGCGACACGGAATCAGCAAGTCTGAGGGAGACCTGTTGTGCAAGTCGGACGCTACGAAATTCTAGAAATCATCGGCACCGGCGCCCATGGCCGCGTGGCGCGCGCCCACGATCCGATGATCGGCCGCCTCGTCGCCATTAAGCTCTTCCCAAAGGAATTGGCCACCGGCGAAGCACGCCAGCGCTTTATTCAGGAAGCGCGCGTCGTCGGCCAGCTCTCTTATCCTTCGATCATCACGCTCCACGATATGGGCATCGACGAGGCCACGCAAACGCCCTATCTGGTCATGGAGTTTCTGGAAGGTCAGCCCCTCGATCGCATTTTGGAAAAGGGCAGCATTCCCTTTCCCAAGGCCTCCGCGTGGGCTGCGGAAGTGGCTTGCGCCCTCGGTGTGGCGCACCGCAAGGGTGTGATTCACGGTGACGTCAAGCCCGCGAATATGCTCATCACCGATAACGGCCGCGTAAAACTGATGGACTTCGGCATGGCGCGGCTGGCCAGCCGCGATTCCGCCGCCACCCCGCTCCTCGGCACACCCGCTTACTGGTGCCCCGAGCAAATCATGGGCAAACCCCAGGACGCGCGCTCCGATCTCTTTTCCCTGGGCGTTGTTCTCTACGAAATGGTGACCGGCAAACGGCCTTTCGACGCCGATTCGCTGCAGGGCATTTGTGGCCGCGTTCTCTCTTCGACGCCGCTGCCGCCCTCTCACGCGAATCCTTCGCTGCCTGCGGGCTTCGATGGAGTCGTTGCCCGCTGCCTGGCAAAAGAACCGTCCGCGCGTTACGCCACGGCCGAAGCTCTCGCGGAAGATCTCTATCCGCTGGCGCGCCACAAAGTCATTCCGCAAGCGCCGCCGCAAAGCAACGGCAATGGTCTGCGCGGCCGCGCGGCGCGTCTTCTTCGCTCGGCATGATGATTACTCTGCAAAAGGACCGCTACGAAACACTCGGACACCTCGGTTCCGGTGCCACGAGTCGCGTCGACAAAGCGCGGGACAACGTCATTGGCCGCATCGTCGCCATCAAAACCTTCTTGAACGGTTTCGGCGAAGGCCTCGAGCAGCAATTCCTCCGCGAAGCGCAGATCATCGGCCAGCTTTCCAATCCTGGCATCGTCCAGCTGTACGACGTCGGAATCGACGAGCAGGGTACTCCCTTCCTGGTGATGGAGTACGTCGCCGGCAAAACGCTGGAAGATCATCTCGGTCCGTCCACTCTGACGCTTCAGCGTACTTGCGCCTGGGCTGCCGATCTAGCTGGGGCCCTGGCGATTGCCCATCGCGCCGGAATCATTCACGGCGACGTCAAACCCGGCAACATCCTCGTCACGGCGGAAAACAAAGTAAAACTCGGCGATTTCGGTATCGCGCGCTTTGCATCGCAGATTTCCGGCTCCGGCCTATTGATGGGCACCCCCGCGTACCTGGCGCCCGAACAGATTCAGGGCGAACCTCAAGATCCGCGCTCGGATCAGTTTGCTCTGGGAATTGTTCTTTATCAGATGTTGACCGGCGTAAAACCCTTTGATGGCAGTTCTCTCGGCGCCGTCTGCGCCCAGATTCTGAATGCCGTCCCCGTGCCTCCGTCACGACACAATCCGGAGGTGCCAAAGGCGCTCGACCTCATCCTCGCGCGGTGCCTGGCAAAAAACCCCAAAGACCGCTTCGCTCACTGCGACGAACTCGCTTCTGCTCTTTATCCGCTGGCGCGTTCGCGTCCCTCCGCGGCGCCCAAGACTAGGAAGCCTTTTTGGTTGTCGCAGCCGGTCGGACAGCGCGACGTTTGGATTACCGCGGCCGCTTGTTTGCTTCTCGCTGCATCTGTTTCGGTCTCTCGTTCCTTCCGCGCTCGCTTCGAACTTCCCTCCGCTCCCGCAATCCATTCTCGCCTTCCGGGAGTGCCTTCCGAAGCCTTCACCCCCACGTTGCAAACAGTGACCGAAGCCCTGCAGCCAGACGCCGCAGTTAACCCTCTTCGGCAAATGGCGCAAGCGCGCCCGGACCGCCGCGTCGTTCGCACCGCGAAGCTTGCTGCCGCTCCGGCGAAGCAACCCAGCGATTCGCGAGACTCTCAGGGGATTTCGTCTCCCAATTTGATTGCATCTCCGTCTCCGGCGTCGGAATCTGCGGCCCGAGCTGCACCTGCCCCCACGCTCCAGATCGAGATTACTTCGACAGTCAACGAAGGCACGTTAGCCATCTTTGCGGAGCGCGAATTACTTTTCACCACCAACCTGGTGACCACGACGCCTGGCCAGCCGATCCATTTCGAGCATCAGCTTCCCGCAGGACCGCATCAATTCCGCGTGGCCCTTTACAAACCGGATAGGAGTCTCCGCTTGGAAAAGGAAGGTCTGGCGGAAATTCGTTCTGACCTGGCAAACACGTTGGCCGTCCATGTAAATCACCATTCCAAGCTGCTCGTCCGCCGCGACGTGGCCCTCGATGTCACCTGGCCTGCCGCATCCGTGCCGGCTTCCGAACGCGCGGCCGCAACTGCAAGAACTGCTGTCCTGATGAAGTAGTTTCTGCTTGAAAATCCTTGGGATTGAATAAGAACAGCGTTCGCGGCGCTATTCGTACCGCAGCGCTTCCACCGGATCGAGTTTCGCCGCTTTCATAGCCGGCCACACGCCGAAGATCAATCCTATGCTCACGCTGACGGCAACGCCCGTCGCTGCCGCCCACAGCGGGACCGCCCCGGGCCACTTCAGCGTCACGCGAACCAACAGCACCAGCGCGTTGACCAGGACGAGCGCAATGACACCTCCGGCCCCCGTCAGCGTCATCGCTTCCAGCAGGAACTGCCAGGTAATGTCCCCGCGCTTGGCGCCAATCGCTTTGCGGACTCCAATCTCCCGCGTCCGCTCCGTTACGCTCACCAGCATGATATTCATCACGCCGATTCCGCCCACTAGCAGGCCGATGGAACTCAGCACCACCGTCGCCAGCGCCACTTTTCCCACGATGTTATGAAATTCCGCCACTTGCTGTTCTGCGGTCGCGATCGAGAAATTATCCTTTCCTCCAAAAGGAACGTTCCGTCGCCGCTCCAGCACCTCGCGGATTTGGTCCACGGCCTGGTCCAGCATCTTGGGGTAGGCCTGCGCGCGCATATTGACTTCGTCCGCGGTGGGATAGACCTTGCGAAACGTACCGATAGGAATCAGCACGCGCCGGTCTTCGTCCCCCATGCCGAATCCGCCCTTGGGTTTTTCCACGACGCCGATGACCTGGAAGTCCGAGCCGTCGATCTTCACGTCTTTTCCGATGGGATGCCC
>Ga0137394_10001931_pt1 | contig 15236 bp, 12 predicted proteins | sample czobulk116metaG_FD_108278 | JGI IMG/M metagenome (GOLD analysis project Ga0137394, IMG submission 108278) | Vadose zone soil microbial communities from Angelo Coast Range Reserve, California, USA - czobulk1.16 metaG | ecosystem: Environmental > Terrestrial > Soil > Vadose zone | place: USA...
ACGATACTCGTGCCTCTCTTGCTCTTCCCCATCCTTAGCGTCGGCTTTGGCTCGCTGGCTGTCTCCCTCGTAGGCAAGGCCAAGGAAGAAGTCCCCAAAGTCATGCTTCGCGGTGGCGAAGATTCTCCTGCCGTTGTCGATGGACTGAAGAAGCTCGACAAGATCGAAATTGTCCCGGAGACCCCGGGCTGGAAAGACCAGATCATCAACAAAGAGATCCGCGCCGCCGTGGAAATTCCTTCTGGCTTTCAAGCCGATGTGGCTCAGCAAAAATCAGACACCGTCAAAATCTTCAACTATCAAGGAGAAATGAAATCTGAATTTGCGACGGACAAGATCGAAACATACATGAAGGAATATCGCGACAAAGTGGTGAAGGAGCGTCTTGCTGCGAAGAACCTCGCGGAAACCGTGCTCAGACCGTTTGAGGTCGACAGAGAAAATGTCGCGCCTCCGGAAAAAGTCAGCGGCGCCGCTTTCGGCGGCATCATCGGCTATATGGTCATCCTTCTCTGCATGACCGGCGCGATGTATCCCGCCATGGACCTGACAGCCGGCGAAAAGGAACGCGGCACCATGGAAACCATACTTTCCAGTCCCATCTCCCGCATGCATCTTGTCCTCGGCAAGTTTTTTCTGATCCTTACGGCGGCACTAGGCACAGCCGCTCTCTCCGTTTTGTCGATGGGCGTTTCGTTCTCCGTACTCGCTCACTACACGTCACAATCTGCTGGTGGCCGCGCCGCTGCTGCCGAATTTCTCCTCAAGCTCGGCCCCAAGACGATGATTTCCGTCTTTCTCATGGCCCTTCCCGTTGCCGTCCTGTTCTCCGCCACCCTGATGACCATCGCGCTTTTCGCCAAGACCTACAAGGAGGCGCAGAGCTACCTCACGCCGATGACTTTTGTCGTGATCTTCCCCGCCATTGCCGCCATGCTTCCAGGCGTGGAGCTCACCCCGAAACTCTCCCTCATCCCGATTCTGAACGTCAGCTTGCTCTGCAAAGAACTCGTGGCGGGCACCTATCACTGGAACTACATCGCCATCATCTTTTCGTCAACGTGCGTGTACGCCGCCGTCGCGCTCTTCCTGGCCATCAAAATGTTCCAGCGTGAATCCGTCCTCTTCCGCTCCTAGCTTTCTTCCCTTGTAGGGGCGCGATACATTGCGCCCTGGCCTGGCAGGATTTCAGCCCTCCTGGCTATGCTGTGAACGCCCCCTTTCACGCCGCCTGCCAAGCCCTCGTGGCAGGAGCCACTCTTGTTTACCCTGAGCCTCGAGGGGCTTGCCCGCCTGCGCCTAGCCGAAGGGAGCCTGCCGAGGAGGCTGCGCGCTTCTCTGTTCCATCTCGCGTCACCACGCCCAGAAAGTCCCTGGTGTAGGAACCTAGGCACACTCCTTTATGCCCCTATCCGCAAACCATAAAAAGGTGCACACTAGTTGTGAGGTTAAGCCCATGGCGGCCACTGCAGGTGTTTGGAAGAAGAAACGCGACGACTTGAAAACCAAGAGGAACGCGCTATTTGAGACCTACACAAAGGACCCGCAAAACTTCCATCTCGCCCGCGAAATCAAAGCCATCGATGACGAAATTGCCGACTGCACCCAGCACGTCGAACAAGAACGCCGCGCCGAGCAGCGCGCCTCCTCACTCGCCCCCAAGGCCGTCACAACTTCAAAGTAATTCTGAAAGGACTGCGGCCTTCGCACGGTCGACGCGCTCCCCATTTGTCGCGCGAAGCAGCGCTGGCCGGCGATTAAAATTGTTGGCACTGATCCGCGCCGCCATCTCGCTTGCCAACTTCCCGACCTCTCCCCCGCCGTCATTCCGGGCAAGCCGATGCTTTTTCTTCTCGCCTTGCTCCAGCGAGACGGTCGGCTTCGGCAGAGAGGACCGCCGCCCCATCGCGCGTCTCTTGCGCGATGAATCTCCCTTCGCTCCTTGGCCCGCCCCTGCCTGTCGGCTAAGTATTGGCTCGGCTTAGCATTCTGTTTTCTTTCAAGAGTATGCGGACTCTTTGCCGTCACAACGGGGGCGGTGGAGCACGGAACCGTTCTGTTTTTCAAGCACTACTTGAACTAGGCGAGCCATTTTCTCGTATCCTTTACGGGCACCAAAATACCCATGGGCCGCCGACTCCTTCGCATCGCTCTGATTTTATTGCTCTTCCCGCCGCTCCTGGCGGCTGTGGCCGGGTGGCTCGCCGCCCCAGCGTTCCTCCATCCCATCCGCCGTGAGCTGACTCCGGACCTCATCCGCGAAGCCGAGGCCTCCTTCGCCGTCACCGGGGCAACCCGCGAGGATTTCGATGTTCGCGCACCGGACGGAGCACCTCTCCGCGGTTGGAAAGTCCGTCCGAAAAACCCCGACGGCACCTGGGTTCTCCTCTTCCACGGCGTTGCGGACAACCGCGTGGGAGTCATTGGTCAGTCGGAATTCCTGCTGCGCGACGGCTACAGCGTGGTCATGATGGACGCCCGCGCCCACGGCGCCAGCGGCGGCCCCATCGCCACTTACGGCTGGCTCGAACGCAATGACACCCGCGCCATCATCGACGCTCTCGAATCGAGCGAACACCCCCGGCATATCTTCGCTCTCGGCGAATCCATGGGTGCCGGCATCGTGCTGCAATCCGCGGCGGCCGACCCGCGCATTGAGGCCGTCGTTGCCGAAGCTCCCTTCGCCAATCTGCGCGAAGCTTCCTACGATTACGCCGGTCTGAGAAAATATCCGTGGCTCGGCAAAACTCTCTTCGCTCCCGGGACGTGGACGCTGCTCTATCGCGACGAAAAACTCGCGGGATTTCCCGTTGCGGAAGTTTCGCCGCAAAAAGCGGTCGCCGTCCGCGCGTTTCCCATGCTCCTTATCTGCGACGAGAAAGATGTCGCCTTGCCCTGTCGTCATTCGGAAATGATTTACGCCGCCGCTCGCGGTCCGAAACAACTCTGGGTCGTCCACGGCGCGTTTCATACCGCCGCCTACGGTTTTGAACCCGAAGAATTCCGCCGCCGCGTCCTATCTTTCTTCGCAGCGTGCTCTTCTGCTGCTCCCTAATTCAAAACAACAAGCGCGCGGTCGTCGGCCTGCGGACAGGAGCAGTTCGCTTTCAGCTCTTAGTTTCAGTTCTTGGCTTTTGACCTTCAACCCTAGAAAGAGTTGCACGGCTGGCTCACTCGTTTCTGGTTTCCCCAATTTCTGTTTTCAATTTCTATTTGCCGCTCCGTGCACGGGATGCCCCGCGCGTCCCATCCTGGATTAGCCGGCGATTAGCAAGCACTCTCGGTGCGGGGCAAACAGATGTGCCAAAATTGACGTGAGCAGTGTGATCTACCGCGCGAGGTGGTTCAAATTATGCGACAAGCCAATGGTGCTCGGTAGATCTTGGAAACGAGTCTTCGCGCTGCTACGCGGATCATTAACATCGGGAATTATGAAGACTGTGCGTGTTCTCCCCGAGACCAGGGTAATCTGAGCGATCAAAATTCAAACTGCTTTGATTTTCACACTCGAGGAATTCCGACGCGGCGGACGAGATCCTCGAACCTTGGATCGCCTCGCAGCGGGTTCAATCGGGGATCCACCCCGATCCATGGCATTCAAGTCGACCGCTGAAGGTACCCTTGCTCCAATGATTCAAGGGCCTTCTCAGTTTCACCCAACTCGACATAGGCCCGCGCGACGAGAAATCGGCAGACATAGCGTACCTTGGCTTGTTCTAGGGCTTTGCTTAAAAGCCGCCGCGCCTCGGCGCTCTGACCCACTCGGGCGAGTGCCGAAGCCGTGGTGGTCAGTACCGACGGGCTGTTCGCAAGCCGAATGGCGCTCTCTGCAGCGCGGAGTGTTTCGGCACGTTGCCCCATCTCGGCGTAAGCGAGTGCGAGCATCGCATAGGGAAGATCCGCCGCGGGTTCCAGCTCAATGGTTTTCTGACACTGCGCGACGGTCTCCGGCATTCGACCCGAGAAGTAATAGATCCAAAGCGCATCGTTGCGGCTTTCGAGTGCAAGCGGATCGAAAAGGTAGGCTTGCTGTACGCGAGAGATCGCTTCATCGAAGCGCCCCAAGGTCGCCAGGTAATTGGCATAACCCAATTGAGCTTCCGGTGAGCTCGGGTTGATGTCCAGTGCCCGGTGATATTCCGTTTCCGCCGCAGGCCAATCCCAATCGAAAAACAAGCGCACATAGCCAAGCCTGACGTGCGCGCTCGCCAGGTGGGGGTCGAGCTCAACGGCTCGCAGCGCCGCTTCCTTTGCTTTCGGCATCACCTCGGCCGGAGAACTGTAATACGTTGTTACCGCATCGTAGGCCTCAGCAAGAGCCGCGTACAGGCGGGCGTCTTGGGGATCCTTAGCTATGCCTTCTTGAAAGTACTGAATCGCCTTACTCTGGCTCTCGCGCGTACCTTGCCCGAGCTCATGCAGGCCCAGGAGGTACTTGTCGTAACTCTCCAGATTGACATGCGAGCTCGCCGAGACGGCTGTTGCGGCGGGCAACAGTTGGATAGAAAGAGAATGCGTGATATTTTCGGCGATTTCCCGTTGAATGCTCAAGACATCCGTAAGCGGCCGCTCGTAGGTCTCGGCCCACAAATGAGTCTGTTCCGCTACCTGCACCAGTTGGGCGGTGATCCGCACGCGCTCCCCGCCGCGCCGAACGCTGCCCTCCAGCAAATAGCCCACACCCAGTTCGCGCCCAATTTGCGCCGCGGTCTCCTTTGTACCCTTGTACTGCACGGTTGAGGTTCGCGCGATCACGCCGAGCTTCGCGGGCTGGAGCTGGCCGAGCTGGGCAATCATCTCCTCGGTGAGGCCATCGGCAAAATAATCCTCGTGCGCATCCCCGCTCAAATTCGCAAAGGGGAGTACGGCCAGCATGACTCTTTGAGGAGAAGGATTCCGCAGCGGCCAGAAATGACGCGCTATCAGAATCGCCGTCACGGCTAGCACCGATAAAGCCAGGGGCCACAACCAGAGGCTTTTCTTTTGCCCGAGGCCTACCGCCGACTGAGCCTGGTCAGAAGCCCGCGGGGCCGCTAGATGAGGCGCGGCCGGTTCACCATCCTCGTCGACGGCGGCAACGAAGCGATAGCCTCGCTTGGGGATGGTCTCGATGTATTTGCGGCCGTCCGCAGTATCACCCAAAACCTGCCGGAGGTTGAAGATGTGCCGGGCCAGATTGCCTTCCTCGACGAAAACACCCGGCCAGACTTTTTCGAGCAGCTCTTCTTTTTCGACGATGTGCCCGGCCTTCTCGACCAGAACAAGGAGGGTCTCCAGGTCCTTTGGCGGGAGCGTGACGGGCTGGCCGTCGCGCAGCAAAACCCGCTCCACGGCGTCGAGGCGGTAAGGGCCGAATCCGTACAAGTGCTTTGATTTCAACCGAACACCCACCCGAAGAACTTCCGAAGAAATGTTTCAGAACTCCTCAAAGACATTTCATGCCTGTAGCCAGCACCATGCGCGGAACACGGGCGGTCCTGGCGCCGCCTTTTAGCCCCGGGGGATGCCAGCGATTCTAATGCATCCGGGGCCGGTTTAGGAGGTGGCTCAGTAAGATCTAGCACCGAGCGCGCATTCCCTCTAGAGAGAGCAATCGAGAGCAAGGAAACGCCGCACAGTGCGGAATCTAGCAAGCTACTGCTGCCAAAGAAGAAGCAAAGCCAGGCGCAGGGCCGCGCCAAGGCCAGTAATCCGAAATCACCAAAGGAGGCTTCTACCATGAAAATCGGACGACTCGCGACGCAATTCCAGCATTCGATGATGACTCTCGTTTTGATGAGCGTTTGTCCCGGTGGCGCGCCAGCGCAAGACGGACACGCGCACGGGACGGCAGTACAACCTCAACAGTTGACGCCCGCCCAGGGTGCACTTCTGAAAATTGTTCGGGATAACACCGAGCGCTTCAAGGATGTATCGGTGGCCGAGGCGGAAGGGTACGCCCTCCAATTCGGTTGTGTCAGCGGACCCGACGCGGGGGCCATGGGGCTCCATTTTGTGAACATGAACCTGGTGGGACTCGGTGTAGTAGACGCAACGCGTCCCCAGATCGTGATCTACGAACCGATGTCAGAAGGCCGCCTGCAACTGATCGGCGCGGACTATCTGGTTCTTGCTGCCGAGTGGAATAAAAATCATCCAGGACAGCCGCCACAGCTCATGGGACAGCTCTTTCATTATTTCGAGAGCCCCAATCGCTTCGGCCTCCCTGCGTTCTACACGCTGCATGTGTGGGCGTGGAAGGACAATCCCAACGGCGCGTTCGTGAATTGGCACCCCAAAGTTTCATGCCAAGCATTCGCCGGCCAATAGCCTGGTCAAAAATAGCAGCCCTTTCGAATCCGCTTGCCGGACCGAAGGGGCTGCCATTCCGCGATCGAATTGCGAGTGAGGAGCAGAGATTTTCTTGAGCGGCAGATGATTGGATTTCTCGCGAATTTGCGCTGTTAGAGACGGAGGGACGGGCTTTATCGTGGCTGGTTCGCCGGGACCGGTCCAGGAGGGGGCGGCGGATCGGCTGGTCTCATTTTGTTTAACGCATCGTGTTTCGAAAAGGAGATGACATGAAAGCATTACCGTTGGTTGTGTTGGTCTTGGCTCTGGCGGTCTCGCTGGCCGCGGCACCAGGCGCGCCTTCATGGCGGATGACAGCAGACTACGTGGAAGCATGCAGTTGCCATCTGTTTTGCCAATGCTATTTTAACAAACACGCGGAACACCCCATGTGCCAGTTCAACATGGCTGTAAGGGTCCGCGACGGACACTCCGGAGGGACCAACCTTGCCGGCGCTAAGTATTGGCTGACCGGTGACCTAGGCGATGAATGGGGAACGGCCAAGAAGGGCAGCTGGGTGGTGGTTTCCTTCGACCCCAGCACCTTGAAAGCGCAGCGCGACGCCCTCGCACCGATCATTCTGAAGACCTACGGCCTCGAATGGGGCGAGCTCAAAGTCCAGGAAGCGCCAATTGAAATCCACCAGTCAGGCGACATTGTTGAGGCCAAGCTGGCTGACGGAAAGCAGGCCTACTTGAAGCTCCGGCGCGAGCCCGGGGTCGACGGGAAAGGCGTTGTGCTCAAGAACGTGAAGTACTTTGATGCCGTGCAGAACGATGGCTTCCAGATGTATAAATCGATAGAGCACCGTGCTGATGTGGCGGGACATGAATTCTCTTATGCGGATCGCAACGCGTTCCTAATCACCATCGTTTCCGAAGAAACAGGCTCGCGATAGGCACAAGCCAGCCCCTTCGCCGTACTAGCAGCGCAGGTGAAAACAAGAAAGAGAATCCTGGCCCAGAAAGAACCGGCGGCCAGCGCTTCTTGACCTTGCTACTCGGCGTGCTCCATGTGGTACTCGTTGAGCTTGCCGTACAGAGTGGTTTTCCCGATGCCCAGCATGCGGGCAGCGGAAAGTTAGAACGAAGCGGGCCCCTTGAAACCTTCTGGGAAGAGCCCGCCTGTTTGTTCTCGGATGTTGCTGAGTGCCCTCGCCGGGAGTTGTAAGTTGCTCCCGGGCGCGATGCGCTTCTGCTATGCCTTGACCGCTACGGTTTAGCCTTCTTCGCTGGGGCCGCAGTTGCCTTTTTCTTCTTGGCTGTTTCACCACCGCCCCTGCTGAGCAGCGTCAAGGCATCCTTGGCACTGAAGGGGAAGCGGCGAACGGACTGTTCACCGGTGGTGCTCAGAGTAACGTCGACGCGCCGGTTGTTGGCCAGGCGCACCGTCAGAAGGTTTTTCAGGATCTTCTGCTTTTCCGCCGGAGTGATGTCAGGATCGGCTTCGATCAGCTTCTTTACCTCTTCGGACGTCATGTTTTTCTCAAAGCCAAACGCGCGCGTCTCGAGATGCTCCGCCGGTACGCCCTTCTCAATGAGGTAGCTCTTGGTGCGTTCCACGCGCCGCTCGGAGAGTTTAACGTTGTAGTCTTTGGCTCCGCGAATGTCGGCGTGGCCTTCGAGAATCAAATGAGCGTCGGGCCGATACTTCAGATATTCGAGGAAGTCACTCGCCAGCGTATCGAGTGTCGCTGCCTGGCTGGCCATCAAACCGCCCGTGGGCTTCGCGACCGTAGGCTGTGCCGTGGGGAAGTAGATGCTGTGCAGCGCCAGCTTGGCTTCCAGTTGCTTGATCTGCGGGGGCTCCTTCACTTCCACGTTGCCGGAAGCATCGGCGGTGCCGCCGCGGCCGTCATTCACCACACATTTCACGCCATAACTTCCGGGCTGGAGGCCGGCGCCATCGAACTGCACATTCGAACCGCTCCCCACGATCTGTCCGCCGGTCGTCGTGTAGCTGTAGGTGAGCGTATCGTTGTCCGGGTCGCTGCCGTTGCAAGTGACGCCGGCGCGCTCGCCCGGCAGAATCGGACTGCGCTCGATCGAGACTGTCGCGGTCGGCGGATGATTGGGTTTCTCTTCCACCTTGATGTCCGCGGCGCAGGACGCCGTTCCGCCCTTGCCGTCATCGACTTTCACGTTGACAGTATAAGAGCCAACGCCCACACCGGACGAATTCCAACGCCCCTCTGGGCCCGTGCCCTCCACCGCGCCGCCCGTCGCCGTGTAGCCGTACGTCAATGAATCGTTATCCGCGTCGCTGGCGTTCACATGCACCGCCACGCTATCGCCCGAGCCGGCATACACCGAGGCCGGGCTCACCGAGCAGGCCGCCACCGGAGGGTGGTTCGGCGGAGGAGGCGGGTTGGGAATCCCGAACCGATAGACCAGGCCCGTGGCAGCGCGGAAATTGTTCTGCCGTGCGGTCGCGCCAACCGCGGAACCCGAGTGGCTGGTCATCAGATAATCCAGTTGCGCGAACCGCCAGGCGAGGTTCTTGGTCAGAACCATGTCGACGCCGCCGCCAGCGGCCGTCGCAAACGCGCTTTGCGTCGTCGTGCCGGTCAGTTCCGTGCTGCCGGTTGTGCCGCCAACAAGGAATTCACCGAAGGGAACGAAGTGATCGAACTTGCGCCAATTCAGCCGCGGACCAACAAGATATGTAACGAAACTACCGCTCGTCGGCGCGCTGCTTCCCGTAAGCGGGAAGAGGTTTCGCTCGAACTGGTAGCCGCCGAACTCCCCGGTCAGTCCCAGCCACTTTGAAGCGTTGTAGGTGAACGAACCCGACCCGCCATGGCTGTTGAAGTTCACGAAAGGGTCGCCGGGCGCGAAATTGATGTAATCGTACATTGCGGAGATTTCGTACTTCGGAACCAGAGTCCCTGGCGGACGCGTGTCAATTGCTTCCGTTGCGGGTCCCGGAAAAGGCGTTGGACGCGGCCCCCCCGGCACCGCAAATACGCCCTTCGTCGCTACCGCCTTGCTGGAAGCCGCGGCCTTCGCGGTATCGTCGCCTGCCCCGCTGTTGCTCTGCTGAGCGCACAGCGGCAAAGCCAAAAGCGCGCTCATCGCGAATGCTCGACACCAATTGCGCATCTCTTTCCTCCTGAGCTTCATCCATCTAATCCCGTTGGATTTACGCGCCCGCCTGCCGACCGCTAGCTGCTCTTGGGGGCCCCGGTGCGCGCATCGCAGCTTTGAACTTGTTGCTTCTTCCTCCGACAGGCGCCCACGTTTCCCCACACCCCTGTCCGGACCAATGGAGAAATCTGAAGAAGCAAAAGGACGCGGCGCAGTAAGGTTATTCCACAATTCACTTTTGGTGCAACTACTTCCTCGGTTCGCGGACAGGCTGCTTGGCCGCACGGCCTTGCGCCAGACGAGTCAAGACCTCAGGGAGAGACTCATAGGTCACAGCCTTCCCTGCGCTCGTCTCCACTGCCGACTGTCAACTTTCCCATCCTGCGATACACTTTTCTTCTTATGAACTCGATCACCGTACTCGACAACCTGTGGATGGGACGGCCACGTTCCATTGCCGCGGGCCTTCTTGAATCGGACGGCCACCGCGCTATTGTCGACCCGGGCCCGGGCTCCACGCTCGAGACTCTCGACCAACAGCTCCAGGCCCGTGGCATCAGCGTGGGCGATCTCGACGCCATTCTCCTTACGCACATCCACCTGGACCACGCCGGTGCCACCGGGGCGCTTGTCCGCGAAAACCCCCGCCTCGCCGTGTATGTCCACAAGATCGGCGCGCCGCACGTGATTGACCCGTCCAAGCTTCTTGCCAGCGCCGAGCGCCTCTGGCCCAACGAACTGCAGCGCCTGTTCGGCGAAACTCTTCCCGTTCCGGTGGAGAATTTGCGCATCCTGGATGGTCGTGAAAGTCTCAAGCTCGGCTCGCGCCAAGTCGAGGTGGTCTACACCCCGGGCCACGCTTCGCATCACGTCAGTTACTTCGACAAGACGGAAGGAGTCGCGTTCGTCGGCGATACGGCAGGCGTGCGCATCGAGGGAAATTCCTTCGTCATGCCCGCTACACCTCCGCCGGACATCGATCTCGCCATCTGGGATAGTTCCTTCGCCGCCATCCTGGAGCGCAAACCGGCGCGGCTCTTTCTCACACACTTCGGATATTCCGATAATCCTTCCGAACACATCTTGTTGTTCCGCGAACGGCTGTATCGCTGGGCTGCACTCACTGCGGAGATTCTGCGCACTGCCGCTAGCGATTCTGCCGCGATGGATTCCTTCATGTCCGCCACGTACGCCGAAATCTCCGAGCATCTCCCCGCCGGTGAAGCGCAACACTACGCCTTCAGCGCCGGCCTGAATCTTTCTTTCCTCGGCCTTGCGCGCTATCTGCGCAAACGCGCCACGGGCGCTTCCTAAACTGCACGCTAGTTTTTTGTGATTGCAAACGAAATGCGGTTGGACTATGCGGTCGTTCCTGAAGAGGACACTTCTTCCGGACCGGCGACAGACTCTGCTGCAGGCGCGGCGAACGCTTCGAGGCGCGCGGAAAGCGCTTCGACCAGCAAGTCAACGAGTTTCTTTGCCGAGCGGCCTTCGGGATCTTTGTCGGGATTGTACTGTGCCACATCAAGACCCAGCAGGTTCTTGTGTTTGACAAACTCCAGGAAGGATGCGCGGACGTCGCCGAAGCGCAATCCGCCGCTGCCGGGCACGTTCACCGCGGGGAAATCTTCCTCGGCGATGACATCCATGTCGAGATGGAGGACAAATTCGCGCGCGTCGGCGTGCACTTGGGCGAGCGCTTCGTGCGCCGCTTTGCTGCCGCCCTTGAACTGGATGTCGGCGGCATAGTTATGCCGCATTGGCGATTTAGTGAGGAACTCCTGCTCCGGTGGATCGAGCCTTTCGAGTCCGAACAGCGTCACGTCGGGCTCGCGCACCAGCGGCGCCTCGCTCCAGAAACGCACCAGCTCCGGTGCGCCTTTGCCGATGATGTGGGCCACAACCATTCCGTCGATGCGGCCGGAGGGAGTGCTTGCGGGCGTATTCAGATCGGCGTCGCGATCGAACCACAGAAGATTCACGTGCTTGTAGTAGCGCCGCGCGCCGGTAAGCAAGCCAATGACCTGCGCGCAGTCGCCGCCGAGGACCAGCACCAGCGCGCCGCTTTTCACCGCAAGTTCGGCGCGCGTCTTCAGATCGTTCAAGCCGCCAACAATTTCGGTCAGATTGCGGGCGCGCCGGTGTTCATCGTCGTTGGCGAAGAGGCGCGGAGCGCAGTCGCCGTAATCCACGACTTCATAGCCAGCGCCCTGCAACTTTTCCGCGAGTCCGGCCGCGCGCAGCGCCGCCGGAGCTTTCTCGCTTCCCGCGGAAAATGCCGCTGCGCTCGAGGGCGCGCCGATCAAGGCAATCTTCTTCGGCTGACGGACGATTTTGACCGCCAAGGTCTGGCTCCTTGCTCTGGTATTTCCCGTCTACCGCGCCAGGGCACCGATGGCCGGATCATTTACACCTTAGGCCGGCAAATCATTCCGGTCACGCCCTGCGCGTTCCCCCCTGCCGGGCAATCGAGACTTTCTAGCGGCGCGGCGCCGGCGCGATAGTCGCCAATTCCGGCGGCAGCGTAAAGCGCACGTCTTCGCGGATCAAATCCAGATCGCGCTGATCCGTGAAGCCGAACTCTGCCAGCCGTTCGCTCACTTGCTCCACAAGGACTTCCGGAGCGGACGCGCCCGCGGTCAAGCCCACGCGCGAAACGCCTTGGAGCCACTTCACATCGATGTCCTTGGCGGAATCGATCAGTTGGGCTTTGACGCCGCTGCGCTGGGCGACTTCCACGAGACGGTTGGAATTCGAGCTGTTCGGCGAACCCACCACCAGGATCAGATCCACGTCTTTGGCCACTTGCTCGACCGCTTCCTGGCGGTTCTGCGTGGCGTAGCAAATATCGTCGCTCGCCGGCCCTTGGATGAATGGGAATTTTTGGCGCAGCCGCGCCACAATTTCTTGCGTGTCATAGAGACTGAGTGTCGTTTGCGTGAGGAACGAGAGTCTTCCGGGATCATCGACTTTGAGCGCATCCACGGCGGCGACGGAGTCCACAACGATGGTGCGGTCCGGCGCTTCACCCGACGTGCCAACGATTTCCTGATGGTCGCGATGACCGATCAAAATAATGGTGCGCTTTTCGCGCGCAAACTTCAGCGCCTCGAGGTGCACCTTGGTCACCAGCGGGCAGGTGGCGTCGATCACTTTCAGCTCGCGCGACTTGGCTTCCTCGCGGACCGTCGGCGGAACGCCGTGGGCGCTGAAAACCAGTACCGCGCCATGCGGCACTTCCTCGATGGTTTCGACAAAGATAGCGCCGCGCCGGCGTAACTGCTCGACTACATAAGTGTTGTGGACGATTTCGTGGTGAACATAGACGGGCGCGCCGTAGGCCTCGAGCGCCAATTCGACGATATCCACCGCGCGCACTACACCCGCGCAGAAGCCCCGCGGCCTCACCCTCAGCAATACTTTTCCATTCGCTGCAGTCGGCATTGTCACCCTAGTGAGTTGATTTCAGAAGACTCTATCATACCTCACGGCGCGCTCCGCCGGCATCCCGTTTCCTTATTATGCCATTTGCTTCACTCCCGGCGTTCGACTCTCGTTATGGATCAGTGTGGAAGAGAAAGACAGGCGACAACTCCGAGCAATTAGCCCCTTACTTCGGCAAATCCGCCCTAGCTTCTTTGTCGATGGCGAATAGGGACCGAAAGGAAGTGAGGAGTACGTGAGGCACCAGGTAAACATCGCAAGCACCGTGAAATTATTCCCTAGCGCCCGGCGCGCTCTTCCGCCAACCGCGCTGCAAGACGCGAATTCTTAATCACTTATGTCGGTGCCCTTTTGGCATTCTATGAGCATACTGTACCCCTGCCTAGTCGCCTCATTCCTTCTTGTCCCCAGGAAGCAGAGGCAGAATCCTCCGAAGTCAGGGTTGGAGATCTCAGGCACCCCCAATCCTTGGAAAAACCCTATCTCTCGCGCCGGGAGTGGTGTATCCAATCCCCCTTGCGCCGAAGGGGAATCACGAGGGACTTATGAACTCAGCCATCTTGCTTGTGGATGTTGCTTCGGCGCGGCGCGATTCGTGGAAATCATTCCTACAGAGTCAGAACTATGAAGTATTTACGGCGGAGAACGGAGAATCTGCTCTTCGAGAGTGTCTCCAGCTTCAGCCCGATCTAGTTCTGCTGCATGACAGTTTGCCGGATGTCGATGGCTTCGACCTCTGCTGCCGCATGAAGGGAAACCTGCTCAATCATCAGATCCCCATTGTCTTGATCAAGCCGTCATCGGATCCCACGGATGCCGTCCGTGGACGCGAAGCAGGTGCTGCCGACTTCTGGGGATCTTGCGGCTCGCTCGCGGATGCGCTAAGCCGCGTGGAGTCTCTCTTGCGGCTGAAAACTTACATCGATGAGCAGGCCAAGTCCGTGGTGCTTTCGCTGGCGCGCAGCATCGAAGCGAAAAGCCCGCTCATGAACGGGCACTCGGACCGGATGGTAAAATACGCCGTGCAGCTCGCGATGAGCCTGGATTTGCCGGAAGAAGAATTGCAAGAGTTGCGGATTGCCTGCTTGCTTCACGATATCGGAAAAATAGCAGTGCCGGATGAGATTCTCCTGAAGCCCGGGGCGCTGGACGCGGAAGAAACCGAGGTCGTCAGACAACATCCCGCTATTGGGGAGAACATCTGCGCGCCGCTGAAGTCGCTCCGTCACATCCTGCCGGTGATTCGGCATCACCACGAGCGAATGGATGGGAGTGGATATCCCGATGGTCTGTGCGGAAATGAAATTCCGCTGATGGCGCGGATTCTCCAAATTGCAGACATCTACGATGCGCTCGTCACCGACCGCCCTTACCGGGATGCGCTATCTTCGGAGGATGCCTTGGAAACTCTCAACCGGGAGGCCGGATACGGCTGGCTTGACGGCTCCCTGGTGTGGAGGTTTTCGCGGATCTGCAGATGCGGCGAATACTTCCCGGTAAAGGGAAGATCCATGCTGGCCTCCTACTACGCGTAGCGGCGCATGGCTCGTCCGGCTCCTCCGCCGATTGAGAGACTCTTCCATCCATATCCAATTTGGCGCTCGCGGAATCATCACGGGCAACCGTAAGATACGCCCATCATGGCTCGAGAGATGGTCGTCTCCCCGGTGATGCTGGAAGGCGCGCACGTACGGCTGGAGCCGCTCGGAATAGTGCATCTGGCGGGGCTCGCCCATGTCGGGCTGGACGAGGAATTGTGGCGCTGGATTCCCACACCGGTTCGAACACAGGAAGAAATGGCCGCGTATATCGAGACTGCTCTCGGGGAGCAACAGCGAGGATTGTCACTGCCCTTCGCGGTCGTTGAGAAAGCGACGGGCCGCGCGATCGGGAGCACGCGGTATGGAAACATCGACCGTACCCATCGTCGCTTGGAGATTGGCTGGACGTGGGTGGCGCGCGAGTGGCAGCGCACGGCCATGAATACCGAGGCAAAATACCTCTTGCTGAGGCATGCCTTCGAAACGCTTGGCTGCATGCGCGTGGAGTTAAAGACGGATTCGCTGAACGAGCGCTCGCGCGCGGCGATCTTGCGAATCGGCGCAAAGGAAGAAGGCCTCTTCCGGAATCACATGATTACGGCGAGCGGGCGCATCCGGCATACGGCTTATTTCAGCATTATCGATTCGGAGTGGCCGGCGGCGAAAGCGCGCCTCGAAGCGATACTGTGTTCCCGCCAGCACTAGCCCGGAAATCTCACGAGGATTGAGAACGAAGCATTGAATAGGAGTGGAAAAAGGCCGCTTTCTCGGGCATAACTGCGTTGTCTAAGGCGTAGTTAGAATCCCAGGAAAGGCGGCCTTTTCAATGACAGA
>Ga0137394_10001932_pt1 | contig 15227 bp, 10 predicted proteins | sample czobulk116metaG_FD_108278 | JGI IMG/M metagenome (GOLD analysis project Ga0137394, IMG submission 108278) | Vadose zone soil microbial communities from Angelo Coast Range Reserve, California, USA - czobulk1.16 metaG | ecosystem: Environmental > Terrestrial > Soil > Vadose zone | place: USA...
AATCGCTCGAGGTGCTGGGTTGGAATACCTTCGCCGGTATCCTCGACGGTGATCCTGTCGGTCCGACCTACTACCGCAGACCTACGACCGAAGTCATCTGCTTCCTCATTAGCTGGTGAGCTGCTTTCGTATTTGATTGTTACCTGACCACCGGCGCGGTTGAACTTAATTGCGTTCTCAACCAGATTCGTCAGCATCTGTTCCAGCCGCCGCGCATCGGCGTAAACTTTTGCCTCGCCCGGCACAGCGTTGTTTACAACTATGTCCTGCACTGCCGTCTTGGAAACTAGCGAAGCGACGACATCGTTGACGATCGGATTAAGCTCGACTTCTTCCGCCCTCACCTGCACGTTGCCGGCTTCGATGGCGCTCAATTCCAGGATGTCGTCGATGAGGTTCTGCATCCGAGTTGCGTTTCTGCGAATTATGGACAGAAAGCGTTCGGCGCTTTCTTTATCATCTATCGCGCCAGTCTCGAGCGTCTCGACAAACGCCAGAATCGCGGTTAATGGAGTTCGCAGTTCGTGTGAAACGTTGGAAAGGAATTCCTGCCGGATTTGTTCCAGGCGTTCGATGCGCGTGATATCGATGAACACGCCCAGGGCGCCCTGCGCGCCCTCCGTGTCCCTTCCATTAGAATTTGCCAACGGCACCACGCGCAGATCGAACACCTGTCGCTCTGGTCCATGGGTTTGAATCTTCACCCCACTCCGTTCGGTTCCCTGCAGCGCGTCTAAGAAGGCACTGTAGATTGCCGGGTTGCGAGTCAGTTCTGTCAGACGTTGGGCATCGAGCTTGCCTCGAGAGAGATTGAACAGGCTGTGCGCAGCGGTATTTGAGGCAACCACGCGCATGTCTTTGTCGACCACCAACAAACCCTCGCGCATACCGCTCATTGTCGCTTCAAACAATTTTCCCAGCGCGAAGATCTCGTGCGATGGTTCCTGAGTGCGCTCCCGATCATCATGGACCGATTGGATGCGAGGAGTTCTTGAGAAGCGAATGACAAAGACCAATGCGACGACTAAGACCAAGCCCGAGGCAATAGCACGCGCAGTGAGGGATGGAAGTAGTAATGCGACGACGATGCCGACTGCGAGTGCGGCAATTAGAAAAACATTGCGCTTGGACATGAGCTTATCGCCGGTATCAGCACCGGGAGTGGGTAGCGGGTGGGCTCAGCCTGAAGGGCTGTCAGATAGTAGCCGGTGGTCGCAGCGTAGCGCAGACCACCGGACAACAATCGAAAATAGTTCCACACCCGGAACGGGTGGCAGAAAAACGGTGGCACCCCTCCGGGGTACGTACCCGGGCGGGCCCTCCTTTCCGGTGGTCTGCGCTACGCTGCGACCACCGGCTACTATCTGACAGCCCTTCAGCCTGAAATCCGCTCGCTTCGTTTTCACACAGTCTCGGTAGCGACCGGGTACAGTGCAAGAAGAAAGTTGTTGAAGTCGTAAAGAGACCCGGTCGCTACTGCTCCCGGTTCCGACGTGGCCACTTGAGCTACGCGGTCGCAGGGCAGCCAACAAAACGGTAGCCAACGCCGACAACCGTTTCAATGCAATCGCCGCATTCGCCGAGCTTTTGGCGCAATCTACGTATGTGAACGTCGAGTGTGCGCGCATCGCCGTAGTAACTGTAGCCCCACACATTGTCCAGCAGCTGCTGCCGTGTGACAACTCGATCGGCGCTCTTGGCCAGCACAGACAACAACGTAAACTCCTTGTTGGTAAGCTTGACCTTGTTGCCCTTGCAGACCACACGGATATCATCAAAATCGATCAGCAGCTGATCGTCCTCGTAAGTTTTCCCACGAGTCTCATCCGTGCGGCGCATGACGGCACGTACTCGCGCCAGCAGCTCTCGGACCGAGAAGGGTTTGGTAATGTAATCATCAGCTCCCAGGTCCAGACCCGTTACTCGATCTGATTCCGACGCTTTCGCGGTCAACATGATGATGGGCGTGCGCCTGGTGGCCGGCTCTCTTCTGAGTCTGCGACATAATTCAGTCCCGCTCATTCCCGGCAACATCAGGTCCAACATGATTAACGATGGCGGTTCCTTTTCGTTAAGAGCTGCCGCCAGGCCGGCTTCCCCTGTGGCCGCGGTAATTGCCGGCCAACCTTCTCGCTCGAAGTTGTACCGTAAGCTTTCGGAGATGTCAGGGTCATCTTCGATGATAAGGATTGGTCGCTGCATTTATATAGGACAGGCATCCCTGCCTGTCTCCCCGCTCAATCAAAGCAAGACAGACAAGAATGAGATTTTCCATATCTCATTTGACATTTTTCATTTGCCATTTGGACTCACTGCGTAGCGCTTTCAATGAAAAATGAAATTTGAGAAATGACAAATGGAAAGTCTAACCAGAATGTCTACTTGTCTTTCTGATACGGTCGATTAATTCAATTCTGGACAGACAGGAATGTCTGTCCTACTTGTAATGCTTGATGAATGTGGCTTCAGCCATGTAGACAGTCAACTCGCAAATGTCGGTCACGTAATCTCCGATACGTTCGAGATGCTTGGCTATGAAAATCAGACGCGCGTTGCGAGTCGCCGTCGATGGTTCAGTCACCATCATTTCAATCAGGCGATGAAAAATGTGGTTGTAAAGATCGTTAATCACCGCGTCGCTGGCAATCACTTCGCGCGCAGCCACAGCATCGCTCGACGTGAAAGCATCCAGCGCCGCGCGTAGCATCCCGAGGGCATGTTCGGCCATCTGCTTCAGATCAAAAACTGAATTCAGCTCCGGTTCGTTATTGAGGTCGATGGCGGCGCGGGCAATGTTGCAGGCGTGGTCGGCGATCCTTTCGAGCACCGGGGCCATCTTGGCAACAGAGATAACAAAGCGCAGATCGCGGGCAGCCGGTTGGCGCAGCGCAATTATGTCGATGCACTGGCGATCGATCTCCACTTCCAGCCGGTCCACTCGGTCATCATCTTCGAGCACCTTCCGCGCAAGTTCGCTATCGCGCTCAGTCAACGCCCGCATTGCGCTCTCCAGTGCCGCTTCTGCTTCTCCGCCAAGAAGCAACACTTTGTCGCGTAGCGAGTTTAATTCGTCATCAAGATGTCGGTGGTAATCCATATCTAGTGCTTTGTACTTGGTGCTTTGTACTTGGTGCTTTGTGCTTCGAACTTTGTTCTGAACCGTCGGGACTATTTGCTCAAACACCGGACACCGAACAAAGTTCAAAGCACAAAGTACCAAGTTCAGTCTTATCCAAACCTTCCCGTTATGTAGTCTTCCGTCAACTTCTCGTCCGGATTAGTAAACATTCTTTCGGTCGGGTTTACTTCAATCACTTTACCAAGCAGGAAAAATGCGGTGGTGTCGGAAACCCGCGCGGCCTGCTGCATATTATGGGTCACAATTACTATCGTGTATTCCTTTTTCAACTCAACTATCAACTCTTCAATCTTGTGCGTGGCCACCGGATCGAGCGCGGAGGCCGGCTCGTCCATCAATACTACCTCAGGGCGAATAGCCAATGCTCGGGCAATGCAAAGCCGCTGCTGCTGGCCGCCCGACAGACTCAAGGCCGACAACTTCAAACGATCTTTGACTTCATTCCAAAGCGCGGCGTCTTTCAACGCCTGCTCGACTCTCTGTTCCAACTCAGCCTTGCTGGACGTAAGGCGGTTAATCCGTAACCCGTAGGCAACATTATCGAATATCGATTTTGGAAAGGGGTTTGATTTCTGAAAGACCATTCCCACCTTTCGACGCAACTCAACTACATCGGTCCCGGGAGCGTAAATATCCCGCTCATCCATTAATACTTCGCCGTCAACGCGGGTACCAGGAATCACGTCGTTCATGCGGTTCAAGGTCCGCAGGAAGGTCGACTTGCCACATCCCGATGGGCCGATGAAGGCCATCACAATTCGCTCCGGAATCTCGATTGAAACATTATGGAGCGCCTGCGTCTTGCCGTAATAGAAGTTCAGATTTCGGACGTCGATCTTTGCCGCGTCGTCCGCTAGCGAAGGCGATTCGTTTTCCCGCTCGGGAACTACGACCCTGGTTGTAATTTTTGGTGCCGTCATCGACATTACTTGGATTTCTGATCTCGAATCTCAGAACTTCTTACGCGTCAGGAGCCGGACGGCAATGTTAATCGACAGAATCAGGGTCATTAAAACAAGCGTCGCCGCCCAGGCCTGAGCGTGCCATTCATCGTAGGGCGAGATTGCATAGTTATAAATTTGCACTGTCAGCGAGGCGATCGGCTGGTCCAGGTAGTAACTGAAGAACCGGCTGCCAAAAGCTGTAAACAAGAGCGGCGCCGTCTCCCCAGAGATGCGCGCTATTGCCAGCATCGCGCCGGTCGCGATTCCAGAGGCGGCCGCTGGAATCACCACCCCGAGAGTCATTCGCCATTGCGGCGCGCCCAACGCGAGCGCTCCTTCTCGCAAACTGTGTGGAACGAGCTTGAGCATTTCTTCTGTTGTTCGCGCGATTATTGGAACCATGATCAAGGCCAGCGCCACGCCACCGGCAAGTGCCGAAAAATGCTTCAACGGCACAACTACAATCGTGTAAACAAAAACGCCGGTCACGATCGACGGAATCCCGGTGAGTGTGTCTACCAGGAATCGGACAATGCTGCCGAATCGTCCGGCGCCAAATTCAGAAAGGTAAACGCCGACTCCAATCCCAAAAGGCAGTCCAATTGCAGACGAGAGCCCAAGCAAAACCAATGTGCCGAGTATCGCGTTGCCGATACCACCGCCTTCGCCGACCGGCTTAGGACTTTCAACCAGGAACCGCAGGTTGATAGAACCAATGCCCTGCAGAGCGATGTATCCAAGAATGATGATCAGCACGCCGACCGCCGTTACCGTGCAGAGCGCGGTTAGAGTCGTCATGGTTGCACTCTTGGTGCGGCGTAGCCGATCGACTTTTCTCATTACTTTTTCGTAACGCTCACTATTTGGTAAGCGCGTGCCGACTGCTCGAACGCGCAAGCTAATCGGAGATGTTCTTTCCAGTCTCCTCGTCCCGTAGGGACGAAATGTTTATAGAAGAGCGACCTCCAAAAGGTTTTTCATCGCTCCAGAGGAGCGAAACGGACCTGCTTACTATTGCCGGAAACATGGCGCTCCGCTGGAGCGCGGGTCGTGCAGACAACCGGTTTCTATAAACATTCGGCTCCGCTGGAGCCAGAGCACTACATGGTTACCGGCTAAGCCGCCCCGTGAACAGAGACAAAGTCATTTATTTCCCGCCTCGTATGGGTGGATAGCAGCTTGCGCCACATCACACCGCGCTGCCGACACCGCTCGTCTTCCGAGTCACATTCCAAACCAAAACTCTCGCAATTCCGTTTACTACAAAGGTCACCAAAAATAGTATTAGTCCTAATTCAACCAGCGCACTGAGATAAAGATCCTGTGTCGCTTCGGTAAACTCGTTGGCGATTACCGAGGCGATTGTGTAAGACGGCTCAAACAGCGACAGGCTTATCTCCGGTCGATTACCGATGACCATTGTAACGGCCATGGTTTCGCCAATGGCCCTGCCCAGACCAAGAATTACCGCGCCGGCGATTCCGGGCGCGCCGTTTACCAGGACTACTCGGGTGGTCTCCCATTTCGTTGCGCCCAATGCGAGCGCTGCTTCACGTTGAGAACTAGGTACGGCCGCCAGGACATCGCGCACAACCGCCGAGATGATTGGCGTCACCATGATCGACAGAATTATTCCGCCGGTGAGGAGACCAATCCCTGTGATAGGTCCTTTAAACAGCGGCAGCCAGCCAAACCATTGTTGAAGTGGTGGCTCAACATGAACTCGCAGAAACGGCGCTAACACAAAAATCCCCCACAGGCCATAAACGACCGAGGGGATCGCAGCCAGCAACTCCACCAGAAACGTTATTGGTCGCGCGACGTAATAGGGCGCTTGCTCCACCAGAAAGACTGCAATACCCAGGGACAAAGGCACACTGATGATAAGAGCGATTAGTGATGAAACAATTGTCCCGTAGATGAACGGCAGCGCACCAAACTCACTCTTGACCGGGTTCCACTCCCTGCCGGTTATGAATGAAAGACCAAATTGGCGGATTGACGGCATCGATTTCGCCGCAATGGCGACGATCATCGACCCGACGATTAGAATCATCAGCAATGCGGCTGCCAACAACAGCACGCGAAATATCGCATCGCCCTTGTTGCCAGTTGGCGATAATGCGCGCCACAAAGCGCCGTTTTTGTTTAGCGCCGGGCGTTGCCGTTGCGTTACCTGGTCCATTACCCTTATGACGACGTAATTGATTCCCCTTTCGTTTAGAAGTGGGCATCGCCCACGTCTCAACGCGAAAGAAACCAAGTTCAGCTATTGCCGAACCCGCGATTGCGTGCCTGAATAGTGTCATCCACGTCGCACCGGTGGGCGGTGCCCACCTCTAAACGAACGCACATGAACGAACAGGAGTGCACCGGCCTATCTAAGCGGCTTGCCTCTGAAAGTTATTGAATTGATCTTTACTTCCGCTCGCTTAACGATCTCTGCCGGCAGCGGTGCATACTGCAAGTCCTTCGCATATTGCTCGCCGTCATGAATTCCCCACCAGAGAAAGTCGACCAGGGCCTTGCCCTTGTCAGCGTTCTTCTGTTCTTTGTAGGCAAGAATGTAGGTGTAGGCGGCGATCGGATAGGCGTTCTCCCCGTTGGAATTAGTGATCGACACTCGTAAGTCTTCAGGAGTTTGAGCTGAAGCGGAGGCGGCTGCCGCGGTTACCGCGTCGATTGAAGGCGTGACGAACTTACCACTCGAATTCTTAATGTGCACTACCGGCAGTTTGTTTTGTGCAGCGTAGGCGAGTTCGACGTAGCCGATAGTGTTTGGCTGTTGCTTGATTTGGCCCGTGACGCCCTCATTGCCTTTGCCTCCCTGCCCAACCGGCCACTTCGGTGATTTGTCGGTGCCAACCTTTTCCTTCCATTCCGGACTCACTTTTGAAAGATAATCGGTGAACACGTAGGAAGTGCCACTCGCCTCGGCGCGATGGACCACAGTGATATCCTCCGCCGGAAGACTCGCGCTGGGATTGTCGTGCTTGAGCTTGGGGTCGTCCCACTTTTTGATCTTGCCCAGAAAAATGTCGGCAACGACTTCAGGTGACAGTTGGAGGGGTTGCGTAATTGAGGCAACATTGTAGGTAACCACAACCGCGCCCAACACAGTAGGGATGTGGAGGATCGCACCGGGCGCCGCTTTCAAGTCCTCATCAGTCATCGGTGCGTCGGAAGCTCCGAAGTCTACCGTTTGCGCCTGAATTTGCTTGATGCCTCCACCTGATCCGATCGACTGGTAATCGATGCGCACATTCGGATGGAGCTTCCCGTATTCACTGATCCACTTTTGATAAAGCGGATTGGGAAACGTCGCGCCCGCCCCTTGAAGATTGACAGTGCCGCCGGCTCCGGGCCCCGCGCCCCCTCCGCTACAGGCAATTCCCAGCAAAACAAATGATGCGATCAGAAAGACAGCGACTATTCGCGGAGACTTTAACGCCGAGGCATTAATAAAGGGCATGTGCTTCTCCAAAGGTGATTTGATTTTGCAAGCTAGATTAGAGACACCGTGTTACATCCATCTGAACCGTAGCTGAACTCTAAGTAAATAATCGCGCTGGCGGGGAACTAGATCGCCCGGGTCAGACTCAATCGCTGGGCAGATTCTTGAGCAGGAGTCGATAGCCAACGCTGACCATCGTATCGATGCGCAGGTCGTACTCGGCAAGCTTACTTCTCAGCCGATAGATGTAGACATGCAGGCTTTCTGAGTTCACGGGCTTGGCGGCCCCCCAGGCGTATTCCCAAAGTTCTTCAGCGGTTACGATTCTTTCAGGTGTACGCACCAACCGCGAAAAGATCAGAAACTCCGTTCGCGGTAGTTTGAGTGATTGGCCTGCACAAGCGACGTAATAGGCCTTATGTTCCACTCGCAGATAGCCGTCGTCGTAGACGTCGGCTGCCGCTTCCGTCTGACCCGGTGTTTCAGTAAGCGCCATCTCAGTAGTCGACATATTCCTTTTCCCACTGGTCCGACGCACTTTAGTTTGTCGTTTTGTTCGGCGAGGAATTACTCCGAAGGTCCGCGACAAACTAATTAAGTGTGTCGGACATTAAGTCGAACGTTTCTAGAAGTTCAGCCGCAACGCAAACTGTATCTGCCGGTTTGTTCCCAAGCCAACCGCGCGCTCGACTGTCTGCCGCAACAAGCCGAAAGTCGACCCCGCCGCGCTTTGGGTAAAGGCTTGCCCCGGCTGAAGGCCTGAGCTCAGAACGAAAGCATTGGCTGTCGTATTAAACGTCATGGTCGGCAATGCGACGTTTAGCGTTGATGCCGGGTTCGCGAAGTTTGCGTGGTTGAGAATATTGAAAACCTCGGTGCGAAATTCGAGGTTCTTAGTTTCCGAGAATTTGAAACGCTTGTTAAAGATCAAATCAAACTGTCTGAAGTTTGGTCCCGTCAGTGCGTTCCGAGGCAGATTTCCGAAAGTCCCGGTGAGGGGAATCGCGAATGCTGCTGGGTTCAGAAAATTGCGGTCGTTGTTTAGATAGGGACTCACCCCGGAAACAAGATCGGGTCGGCGTGTCTGCCTTGACGCACCACCTCCCGGCGCATTGACCACCGCGGAAAAGCCGGCCGGCAAAGGCTGCGTGCCATTGATACTCGGCAACTGAACCGTGAAACCTTGCGGCACAAGTGTGGTTGCGGTGGCGCTGGTATTGACCGTGCAACCGCCCGCTGTGATGCAGACCGCTGCGACCTCCGGTCGCGTAATGGTGACATCGATCGGCAAGCCGGAACGCGCGTTGAAGATCGTGCCGATCTCCCAACCCCCGAATACCGCATTCCCGGCGCTGCCCCAATCGAACCGCCGGCCCTTGCCTATTGGCAGATCATATACGGCGCTAAAGTTCATGGTGTGGCGAACATCGAAACTGTTGTAACCAATGTCAGCGTCGTAGTTGTTTTGATCTCCACTCGGACGCGCGGTACCACCAAATGGCGCCGCAGCAGTTCTGGCTTCGTTTGAGCCAGAGGTCATACCGAAGCTCTTGGAGAACGTGTATTGAGCGTTAAGGGTCACTCCTGTATTGAACCGGCGAGTAAGCGCCATTTGCAAAGCATTGTAACTATCACTACCCCCGCTCGTTTTCGTATCGATTTCGGCGAAGGGTTTGCATATGGCATTTGAAGTAGACGCGCCGCAGAGGGCGGCCTGGTTGATAATATCGAAGACGCGCACCGAGGTAACGCCGATCACCCGTCCGGTTGTTGGGTCGGTACGATTCACTACTCCCGCGTTGCTCGGCAACGGCTGGCCATTAACGATTGATGCATTGCCCGGGCGCAAGGTGTTGGAAAGACCGCGGAGGAAAAGATTTCGGCCCTGACTCCCCACGTAGGCGACGGTCCCGACCACGTTGTACGGCAGCTTCTGCTGCAGCGAAACCGTGTAAGTGTAGACCTTCTCCGGTATCCGATATTCCGGCGCATAAGCACGCGGTTGATAGACTCGGTTGGCCGGATTGGCAATGAAGTTCGCCCGCACAGTTTGCACAAAGGCAGCTATGTTCGGATCGAAGGCCGAATTGGAGACAGTAGAAGAAATGCGATCGCTCTCAATCGGTTGAATCTGATCCTCAACCTGGCCGACGCCGAAATAGACTCCGAAGCCGCCGCGCAGCACGGTGTTGCCACTGGCCGTGGGCGACCAAGTAAGCGCCAGGCGCGGACCAAAGTTGTTTTTGTTGCCCTTCAACGGATTCTGATCTTTCGTCGACGGTTTTAAGGAGCCAGTCGTAATGTCAAAGTACACCTGACCGTCTCTCGTATCGTATAGAGGCGTGTAGTACTCATAACGCAAACCGTAGTTCAAGGTTAGATTTGGTCGTATCTTCCATTCATCCTGGCCATAGCCGATGTAATAAACGCTCTTCGCCAAACGGTGACCGGTAATCCCATTATTGAATGGACTGGGATCACTCAAGTCGCCTAGATATTGAATAGAAGCGGCTCGGTTGGCCAGAAAGTCTGTAAGGCTGTTGAAGACATACGTTGTGCCGCCCTGCCTATCGGTATCAATGTGGTTCGGGCGAATTTCGATTCCAAATTTGTAGTTGTGGTTCCCCTTGGTCCAACTCAGATTGTCGATAAAAGATAGCGAGTAAACTGTGTAGGGCTGGCCGCGTCCGTTGGTCGCGCTATTGGCACGGATTAAGCCACCAGGATTCGACGTGCCCGCCGCGGTGCCCTGCCCGGGAATGGCGAAGTTCGCCGTATTGCCCGAGATGTTAATGGCAGCCGCAGAAAGATCGAGGCCGGGAACAGAGCGCGCGATGCCGTTGGTCCGTGTCCATACGGAGTTGTAACCTAACTTAAACTCGTTAAGCACCGTCGTCTTCAACACCGATTGCAGGCCGACGACTCCATTCTGTGGCACATCCTGGAAGTTGACGCGCCGACCAGATACGCCTTCAGGCTGGTTGTTGGTACCCTGATCGCGGAAGAAGCGGAAGTACATCGAATGCTTTGGACTAATCTTGTGGTCCAGACGAAACGCAAAAGCGTTTTCGTTAACTGCAGCGCTCGCCTGAACCTGGGCTACATCGAAGAGATTCGTGCCGGTTCCTCTTGAGATGATCGTCGCGGATGGATCACGAAAAGCTGGCAGTAAAGTCAAAGTCCGTGCAGCCGCTCCGTTCGCTTCCACGCACGGCACACCGTTAGGCGCGGGAGCGCAGATACGTGATTGTTCGCCTGGCACTGCTTCTATGGTATTGATACCCGCACGCAAGCGATATCCCTCGTAGCTAAAGAAGAAGAAAGTTTTTCCCTTCCTAATAGGGCCACCGAATGATCCGCCGAACTGATTTAGCCGAAGTGGACTCTTCTGGCCCACAACGTTGTCAAAAAAGTTAGGAGCGTCCAGGGCGTCGTTTCTAAAATACTCGAAGACCGAGCCGTGAAAGTTATTGCCGCCGGACTTCGTGATTACGCTGATCTGTCCTCCTGTGCCGGTGCCAAATTCCGCCGGGAAGTTGGAAGACTCCACGCGAAACTCCTGTACATTCTCGAGGCTTGATTGCAGTCGAAAGGGCGAGGGCACTTCGCCATTAAGGTTCCCGGGCGAGGCATCGATGATCGCTGTCCCTTCGATGCCGTCGTAGCGGATGATGTTTTGTTCAACGGCACGACCATTAAAGCGAATATCGCCATAAGTGCCGGAACCGCTGTTAACCGAACCCGGGGCCTGTAAATACAACTGCGACAGCTGCCGCCCATTCAGCGGCAACGACTCGACCTCGCGGGGATTGACATTGGCGCCCATACTAGCCGAGCTCGTCTCCAACGCTGTGTCTCCGCCGGCAGCGATATCAACTGATGCAGCCACGCCGGTCGGCTGAACAATGATCGTGAAGGTATACTCCTGTCCCACCAACAATTGGATGTTGGTAGTTTTAGCTGATAAATCTTTAGCACTGGCCGTCACTGAATAACTCGAAGGGCGTAGGGCGGAAACTATGAAATAACCGATCTCATTCGTGGTCGCCGTCCGTTCTTCACCGGTCCGTTCGTTCTTCACAACGATCGCAGCACCGGGCACAAGCCCGCCGTTGGAGTCCGTTATCGTACCCGCAATCCGACCCTGGTCAGTCTGTGCATGTGCCGGCAACTGCAATAGCATCATGGCTGCGAGAGTGACCACTAATATCGAAGTACGCGTAAGCCACTTGGAGGCTTTGCTGATCATGCTAGTTCTCCTCTGAATGTAAAATGAATAGGACATGAAACCGATCATGTTCGGCATCAACTTTCCCTTGCTCCATCTAAATCGTAGCTTGAGTTTCAAAGGTGAACTGTAGCGACGCAAGGTTAAGGTGTTGTGAATTGCACCTTAAATGTTTGTTAATGTCGGTAGAGGCTAGTGGAACGGATCCCAGGTTGAGCAGTGGAGAAGAAAGGTGGGCTGATCAGGTGTAACTCGGTTTAATTAACATGAAATTAACATCAGTGTAACAAGCGGTCTGTAGGATGTTGCCTCTACTAAGCATCACTTCAACTTTGCAGCCGGGCAGTTAAGATCCGAGTGACTCTATGGCAATTTCCCACGAACTCAGCAGCGAGATCGCTGACGCGTTATTTGCTTCCAAAGAAAGATCGCCTCGCGAGTTGAGCGATCTAAAGGACATCGTTTTTAAGATTCACTCGACTTTGCAGCAGTTGACGGATAGAGATCGGATGGCTCGCTTGGCGCAAGTAAGTTCAGACACACCTCAGTCTGCCAACCTGCCGGATGTAAGAGCTAAGTCAGCTGGTAAAGATAGCTGACTTGCCTGCTCGCAGAGCACGCCGCGATATCAGAACCGGGAGCGGTAGCGACCTGGGTAACCTCCGCAAGAAAATCATGATTGAGCGTTTTCGTTCGCGAGCCTCTAACGACCGCAGACCCGGTCGCTACCACTCCCGGTTCTGATACCGCTACGCCAACTGATTTGTATTCTTTGTGCAAAGCCGGTAAGAAGATTTATCTCAGTGAGGCAATCTGTCTCTGCAGATCCAGCCCGCCAACCACGTTAGCGTCCCACAGAACCCAATAGCGCTTTTTCTTGTTTCCTGATGGCTGCTCCTGATCGAAAGCAAGCCGGACCAGTCTGGTCGTGAAGGCTGTTTCTGTAGAGAGCGGCAACAGCGTGTAGAAGTAGTGTGCTCGCTCGGGAAGATCGCACTCGCGGCGCATTTGGTTTATGTGCGCTTCGCATTCTCCAGTTTCATCCAGGGACATCGCGTCCCGGGAATCCTCGACTATGTGATCGAATTCGTGAAGTAAACCCCAGCCAACATTAAAGGCATCAAGAGCGCGTTCATCGCCCAAAACCTGTTCGAAATCCGCAAAATCTATTTGCACAACGTGGGCGGGTAAATTGTTCGATGAATGGTTTTTCCATTTGCCGGGTAACACTCGGCAAAACGCTACGTCGGGGTGCTTGCTCGCATCTTCGAGTACTACCACTTGGCTTCCGTAGATGGCTTTCGCAACGAGATCACGGGCAGTTTGCGACCCACCGACCGGCTCCGCGTTCCCGCGTCGTAGGAAACCAGAGCGATCAAACTTTAGTCCCGGCCAGCCGGTGATGCGCCGCAGCTTGCTCGCGAGTTGATCGCGGTGTGCCTCAGAAAGCTCTTCACGACAAACAACATTGGAATGAGTTGGCTCGGCCGATAGGTTTATCGTCAAGAGCAGAAGGGTAGCAGCCAGCAATACTAATTGTTGGATTCGAGAGAAGACTATTCCGCGTGGTCTGGGTAGCAACTCAGCTTCCTCCCAGTTTGGACCGGCGAATCAGTGCATGCGTCGGATCAGACTACCTCTGGCGCTCTTGGCCCTGGCGCTTTTGGGGGCGCCGCAATGAACCGCATGTTACCAAAATGTTAACAGCGTGAATAGATTTTTTTCCACAGGGCAGACTAACTGAAGACCTGCTGAAATCAGTCTGAACGTTAGATAACTTTAATTCCGCGGGCGCGAAGAATTGCGTTCAACAAGCAAAGATGGAGAGGCTTGGACGAAAAGCAATTAGCATTTCGTTTTGGGAAGATTGCGAGCGGTAGCTAGGTGGTGTGAGTGTGGTGAAGCAAGCGCCAGCAGTCGGTAGTGCAGAACCGAGCGCGGTAGCGCCGGATGCTAGAGTCAACTTCAAATATTGAATGAATCCGTGCGATTCATAATTATCCGAACTTGACTAGGATCCGGCGCTACCGCGCTCGGTTCTGTAAAGCACGTCAACGCTAGCCAAGTCAAACTGACCAATTACCCAAAGTTGGGAAGTCTCGGTTACTGAATCAATAGTGATGCAAGGGGTAATCTTTCTCCGGGCAACAGCCGGTCGATAAGATTGTCCAGCAAGTCGAATTCAATCGGATGTCAGCAACCAGAATTGTCGGCATTGGTTGATTAGCTGAAATCATTGAACTGCTCCTCTCGCGCTAGACGGTAACGAAAGTAAGATCGGGATATGAGGATTGGGTTAAGACTTTATTAAAGGTGAGTTAAATAAATTCTCGGAAGAAAGCCCCGGCGGAGTCGCGCCGCCGGGGCCTGGTCGTCTCAGGAGTCAAACAAGAACGGTTGAATTATGACGAACCGTTCCGTCTGGTGTTGCTGGCGGGAGTAGCCATCACCGGAGTCGATCTGTTCTCCCTTCTCTTCATCACCGCCACCATGCCCCGGTTGATCAGTGCGGCAGTTAACCTGGAGAAGTCGAACGACAAATTGCTTCCGAACCGCTTGCTTGAGATGCCGGTAATGAATACCTGGGGCCGATTGTGGATGCCATGTGCTAACTGGCGGTTACCATCGAATTAAATTTTGGTTAAGTAATTTCTCGACATTCAAGAACACCAACTCTTAAGGGCGGTGCGATGTCAGATGTGAAGGCGCCGCACCGCAGAATGCTCGGTTGCCTTCTTAACGCAGTACATGTCATTTGGATCACAGCCTTCCACTTCCACTTGAATAGTTGTATGTGTGATTCCAAAATTTTGCTCGAGTTGCTGCGTCACTGCGCGAAGGACGTTCTCTCCGCTGCGCACGCTCTGCTCATCAACCATGATGTGAAAGCTACAACAAATCATGCCGGACCCGACTGTCCATACGTGCAGATCATGAACCGCCAGTACGCCATGCACGCTGCTGATTGTCTCCTCCACCTTAACCATGTCTACGCCTTTGGGAATTCCTTCCAACAGTACATTGACTGACTCTTTAAGAATTCCCCACGAACTCCACAGAATCAACAAGCCAATCAGAATTGAAACGGTAGGGTCAGCGATGGAAGCCCCGGTAAGCGCTATGACTACGCCGGCTGCGACAACGCCTGCGGCTGAAACAGCGTCACCCATCATGTGCAGGTATGCGCTTCGCACATTAAGGTCGTGCCGGGCAGCACTCTTTAGCCACACAGTGATTACAGTATTTATTAGCACCGCAATCAGCGCCACAACGATCATTGGCGTGCTTTGTACCGGCTCAGGATGACGTAGCCGAATAGCAGCTTCCCAGAAGATTAACAACGCCATCACCACCAGCGAAACTGAATTGACCAAGGCGGCGAGAATGCCAACGCGGTGATAGCCAAAGGTTCTTTGCGCGGTGGAGGGTCTCTGTGCTATCCGAATGCCATACCACGAAAAG
>Ga0137394_10001933_pt1 | contig 15222 bp, 14 predicted proteins | sample czobulk116metaG_FD_108278 | JGI IMG/M metagenome (GOLD analysis project Ga0137394, IMG submission 108278) | Vadose zone soil microbial communities from Angelo Coast Range Reserve, California, USA - czobulk1.16 metaG | ecosystem: Environmental > Terrestrial > Soil > Vadose zone | place: USA...
GGATGATGCCGATCACTCGTTCCGGGCTGATCCCGATCAGTTGATCACGATCGTCGGAACGGTGATCGCGATGCCCCGGAATGTTTTCCACAGGGCGAGGTGAGAAGCGCAACGTGGCCTCATGGTTTGCGCCGGAGGGCATAGACGACGAAGGTTTTGAAGAGATGGGGTTGTGCAAGCTGTCGGATGATGAAACGACTGCTCTCTTGCAGCACCAGTGGTCCCGCGTTACATCCCGTACCTACGATGATACGGACAAGCGCCAGCCCAAGAAAATTTACGTGGCGCTTGAGCCTGCGAGCAAAGAGAATCCAGACATCGTTATGTCAGACTTCCGCAATGCGCTCCGAAGCATCCCGGACGTTGAACTAGTAATCGACGAACATGCTGACTTTCGCATCTCCGTCAACGCGCTCCAAGCAAAGATCAGCGGCAATCCAGTAGGATATGCGATTGTAATTAACCTGATTGAGACGTATAAGAAGCCAGAATTCAGGAGAGAAGGAACACCTTCAAGTTCTCATCTTCAGTAGTCTCTCGACCGTCGCATCTGGTTCAGTCAACGGGGATATCCAAGACTCTATAGCCCACCTGAACAACGGACACTTCGAGCAGTTCCGTTCGGCGTGGCCCTGCAAAGCCACAAAATGATTTCCGCAGAAGGGGTACTGACCACAATGAGCATGTACATGATTCGATGTGGAACGCCCGATTGTGATTGGGGTTTTTGTCTCCCCGACATGGCCGCATGGCGCGTAGAGAGATGTTATGACGAATTCGGGAAGCACTGCGTCAAGACACATGGCCTTCTTGAGACTGACAACGCCCAAATGTATCTCGATCTAAAGCTTGGTACGTTGACGCTGTGGGAGTCGCAGGGTGTTTATGCCCGTCCATGCTTTTTAACAGGTTGTCCCTCATGAACCTGTCCCTCTTTCTGCAAAGCCAATCGTTTTCGTCCCCCATTCCAGGTTTTCTATTCCTGCTCTCAGTCGGCGGGGCGGTAATGGATTATAGATATAAGAAAGCTGGAGGAAGAAAACCAAGCAAGAGGGACAGGATTCTCATGATGATTGCAACACTTCTTGCGACCGGATTAATCGTCGGTATCGATGTTGGAGGCAATCCAGGGATGGCGGGAGCTATCACCCCGTATTTGATAAATAGTCCTGTTCGCTGCCTGGGAATTCGCTCGTTGGAGGATGAGACAGGAATATCCGCTGACACCTAAGAAGCCTGAGCAAGATCAACCTTGAGATTTCAGCCACAAATAGTTCAGGGCACCAATGAGGCCGCGGGAGATTTCGAATGTCTGAGGAACAAAATAAAGACGCCGCTAACATGACCGTTGAAGACCTTGTGCGTCTCAAGCAACAGGTAAATCAGTCCATAACCTACGGCAACAGCAATCTGAATGCACGGCAGGTGACGGACTTACAAAAGATAGATGCGGCTCAGTGGGCAAAAATCAGGCAGGACTACGCTAAGTGGAATAAACGAAGCCCTCTGGTGCCGATTGCAATTGCATTGATGGGCGCTGCTATGTGGCTCTACTTCAAGAACTGGATTGGCGTAATTGGGGTAATCTGCGCTATTTATGCACTCGGTGAACTCTTCAGGCGCGAAGGGCATCGCGAAGGCTACGTGAATGGATATGACGCTGGATTTGAAGGCGGCTTCAACAGAGCGTTGGGAATCAGCGATAAAGAAGCAATTGAAATTGGTGAGAAGGACACTGAAATGAAGGTCGATGACATGAACGTTGCGGCCTTCGACAAACACAAGCCTGACCAGTGACAACTTAAACTTTCACAGCTTGCTTCACGATTTCTTTTCTCATAACTTCGAAAGCATCCTCAAACTTGTGAAAATTCCTAGTTTCCTGAAGGCCCTTCATTGCGGTGCCCCAACGATCAAATAGGTTCATTTTGCCTATCTCGTTTGCGATGAAAATACGGTCCTGCAACACCCGAAGGGACTTGAAATACTCATCTCTCGCAAAAATCTGTTCGGCGGGACTCTGGACAATGGCCTGCGCGTTGTCGATCAGGGCGGTGCAGGCGCTGGTCAGAGTCGTAAGAAGTTCACGATATTTCTGCTTGCGATTCTCGTTAATCCACTTTCGTCGGTCCCAGGACCTTGCCAACAGCGCACCAACCAAGACGCCTACAAGTGGTCCGACAGAAGCCCAAACAGCTTTCAAACCCTCGGCAGTTGATGGAGTCATTCTGCTATCCCCCGCCTGCCGCAGTACTCTTTGTCAGATGTTCCTGCATAATCTTGTCGGAGACTTCATCGTCACGATCTAAGAAACGGACTTGAACCTCCAGTTTAACATCACCGGGTCTACACCCTGATCTGGTTGGCAATGCTTACCGGGGCGGGATTCTTCGCCTATTGGCTAGTCAAAGGCGGGATGTTCATTCTGAACAGTGTTGGTGCAATCTAAAAAGATTCTAAAGAGGCTAGGTTCCGACATCACAATCCATCAAATTAGGAAAATGAAAACCCGAAATTAGGGCAAAATTCGCCCTAATTTGCCTAAACAGGCCAGTACAGCACATCACATGCCATCACTTAAGTTGTTGTAAACACTGTGGAATTGAATTGGGGTAGGGAACTGACGGTCGGTTGCCCTGTGGTGGTTAGTCCCCTACCCCGCGAGTGGTCTTGCCTGTATAGACGAGGTGAGGTGCAAAATAGTTTCCTGGCTGCGGTAAAATAATTGGTGGCTCTTTGGGAACTATTCACCCACGGGCACGGAATCCATATAGCGCGCGACGGCCGCCTTCCAGCGAAACTTCTCTGTGATTGCTCCTTGCAGCGCCTGGGCCGCGGCAGGTTCGCCGTGAGTCAAATATGTCTGCCTGGGAGGTGCGGGCAGCGCTGTCAGCCAGCGCAGCAATTCGCTCTTTCCCGCGTGGGCGGAAAATTGTCCCATTTCCACGATTTCCGCAGCCACTGGGACCTCCTGGCCGTAAAGCTTCAGCGATTTTGCACCCTCCTGAAGAGCTCTACCTCGCGTGCCCTCGGCCTGGAATCCCGCAAGAAGAACCGCGTTGCGCGCGTCCGGCAGCCGCTGCATCAGGTGATGCAAGACCCGCCCGCCGCTTACCATCCCGCTCGCCGAAATAATGATGCAGGGTGTCTTGACGTTATTGATGGCCTTGGATTCTTCCACCGACCGCGTTAGATGGAATTCATGCACGTTCAGAGGATCACCCTTGCCGTCGCTTCCTTCTTCCCGAACGTACTCAAGGTCGTGATCCTCTTTGTGCTTCAGGTACAAATCCGTCGCGCTCAACGCCATCGGGCTGTCCACATAGACCGGCAAGCGCGGAATTCTTTGCTGATCCTCCAGTTGCCGCAGGTAGTACATGAACGTCTGGGTCCGCCCGATAGCAAAGGACGGAATCACAATCGAACCGCCGCGTTTCGCCACGCGATTCACGATTTGCGCGAGCAGTTCCGCAGGGTCGCCTGCCGGATGCTCGCGATCGCCGTATGTCGATTCGCAGATCAGCACATCCGCGTTGGATGGTGGCGTTGTCGGATCCTTCAAAATCGCCTGGTCGTACCGCCCGATATCGCCGGAAAAAACGACGACGGTCTTCTTGCCGCCTTCGGTGACGGCCAGTTCCAGGCTGGAAGATCCCAGAATGTGTCCCGCGTCATAAGACGTCACGCGAAACTCCGGGCTGACGTCGAAGCTGCCGCTGCGTGGCATGCTTTTGACCAGTTTCAAGGTGGGATCAACGTCTTCCTCGGTATACAGTGGCTCGGGACTGGTGTGCCGGCTGTCCTTATGAATCCGCGCGTGCAGCGTGTCCTCTTGCTGCAGATGAGCCGAGTCCTTCAGCAAGATGGTCGTCAGCTCGATTGTGGCGGGATTCGCGAAGATCGGACCGCGATAGCCTGCTTTCACCAGTACCGGCAGCCATCCGGTGTGGTCCAGATGCGCGTGAGTGAGAACCAGATAGTCAATCGTTTTCGGATCGATCGAAAGCGGCTTGTAGTTCCGATCCTGCAGTTCCTGCGAGCCTTGGAAAATTCCGCAATCCACCAGCAGCCGTTTGCCCGCCGCTTCGATCAGATATTTTGAACCTGTAACGCTTCCTGCTGCGCCAAGAAATGTGAGTTTTGCCATAGGGTGGTATTCTAAACGAACATTCGTATCAGACAACGCGTTTCGCACGCGTTAGAATCGTATGGTCAAAATATTTTCCAAAACCAACGACATCGCGGCACCGTGGATAGGGTTCGCGATACTTGTTCTATTTTCATTGGCGATTCCCAGTACAGTTCAATCCTCTCCCCGGGTCGTCCACGTCTTCGTCGCCCTGGCGGATAATCAGCATCAAGGCATCGTTCCCGTTCCGGCTGCACTTGGCAATGGGAGTGACCCGCAACGCAATCTGTATTGGGGTGCCGCCTTCGGTGTCAAAACATTTTTTAAGTTCAGCACTGAATGGCAACTGCTTTTCTCGGGCCGAGGTCCGAAAGAGGCGATTCTGGATCGCTGCGTCTTCAAAAACCGAAATGCAGATGTCTTCCTTGTTGCCGACGCCTATCAAGGTAGCGAGATCAAGTCGGCGGTTACTGACTTTCTTTCTGCTGCTGCGGGCGTAGGATCAGAAAATATCCCAGTAAGGGTCAATTCAGTCGACATTTCCATTGTCGCAGGAGGCTCTTCAGACTTACTCGCCTACGTTGGACATGATGCGTTCATGGATTTTCAGATTGCTCCGATTGCCGGGGCCAAGGGTAGCAAGCCTCGCCAAACCATCATCCTCGCCTGTGCGAGCAAAGCATTCTTCAGTCCTTATATCCAGCAAACTCGCGCCGAACCATTGCTTTGGACAACGGGTTTGATGGCCCCGGAAGCGTACACTCTGAGGGCCGCTCTCAATGGCTGGATCGCTAACGAAGGCAATGAAGCCATTCGTCGCCGCGCGGCGCAGGCGTACGATCAGTACCAGAAGTGTGGTGCCAGTGCTGCATTGCGCCTCTTCACGACCAATTGAGTGGCAGTCGCGGTTCACGGCTTTTCACCGCATTTGCTGCGGTATGCCTATGTGCAGTTGAGACCTTCGCTCGGCGCCGTCCGCAATGCGACGTTATTTCTTCCTTGTTTCCCTGTCGTAGACGAAGCCTCGGCTACGATGTTAGGATTATTGCTGCATCGCCGGTGGGGCCGTGGCGCAGTTGGGAGCGCGCCTCGATGGCATCGAGGAGGTCGTGGGTTCGAATCCCATCGGCTCCACCAACTTTGTTTCTTCTTTTCAATCCGATAGCAAAAACTTCAAGGGGCACTAAGGGGCATTAAGCCACCTGCGAAGGCAATACGAGGCGGACGACCTTGCCGTGCGCCGCGCGCTTGCTTTCGTCCATGGCCTTGCCGTAGACGTTCATCGTGGTACGGATGCAAGCAAGTATGCGCAGCACGCTATCGTTCGGAATGGCTTGTCAAGATCACGGAAGCTGGCGTACACCTCCGGGCTCAACTCTACTCCTAACAATTCGGCGCGCTAGATAGTTTGCGCCAGGAAGTGCGGCGTGATCCCTTGGCCGAGAGAGAGAAACACCATGCGATGAAATTGCTGCGACAGATTCCTTCGATATGCCCGATTCGCGCGGCCCTCCTATAATAATCGCGTTGATCCAGACTCCACAAGCTAGCGATGAACTCTTGTAGGCTCTCCGAAGAAGACCCTAATTGTGCCCGTCGAATCGCGTGGCGGAGCGGATGGAAACCGCCGGTCAATCTCTTCTTGCAGTCGAAGAGAGTGCCGGGCTAGGATTTTTGAGAATAGAATTCGATTTCGAGTTCACCAGTCGTTTTTTTATCTATAGAATGGAACACACGCCCTCTACCGTTTCCCCGACACGAAATCCAATATTGTCCGAACTCTTTGGTTCTAAAGTTCCGTGGACGCCCAAAACTTACTGTGCTTTAGGAAGCCTCGTTGTGCTTTGGGCGGCACAATTGACTTTGACTTGGGCTGCCTGGGGCGATTTGACGATTGATTCAGGACACGAGATGTATGTTCCCGCGCTTTTGGCCGGTGGGAAGACGCTCTATCGGGATACCTGGTTCATGTACGGACCCGCTGGGCCTTATTTTAATGCGTACCTCTTCCGTCTCTTCGGAATTCATCTGAGCGTCTTATATTGGGCAGGGGCATTTTCGTCTTTGGCCTCTGCCGTCATGCTGTATCTGACGGGAATGTACCTTTCTTCTTGGCTGATGGGCTGGACCGCAGGAGCCGTGCTGTTGCTCGAGTCCTTCGGGTCATCGCTCTTTTGTTTTCCGTTGCCTTACAGTTTCTCCGCAGTCTATGGATGTTTGCTCGGATGCATTTTTGTGTATGTGGCAGTAAGGGCATCAGATTCGCTAGGTTCGTCGTGGATGATTTGTGTCGGCGTGCTTGCTGGCACCGAACTCCTGATGAAGCCGGAATTCGGCTTGGCATGTTATGCGACTCTCTCAGCGCTGCTCCTGGTCCGCTGGTTGAAGCAGAGGTCGGTAAGCCTTCTTGCGAGGGACGTTGTAGCAATATTGCCCGGCGTCGCGCTATGCGCGTGTGTGATTCGATGGATGATCTCCATTGGCGGCGTAGATTTCCTCACGCAAGAGAACTTGGTATTTTGGCCGACTTCGTACTTCATGAAAACGTTCGGCAAAATGAGACTGGAAAGATCAGGTTTTATACTGACAGCAGGCGCTTTTGAAGGAGCACTCTGGCGTGCCGCTGGGCTTGGCCTGGTGTTGCTCGCCGTTTATGCGTTTCTTTTGTGGAAAGACAAGACTCAGCGTTCCATTCTGATTCGAATCGCGGTCGCAGTAATTCTAGCTTACTACTTTGCCCGATTTCTTATCCTTTCCGATGATCCGAACCCTCTGTTAGCTGCCGTGTCTCTGGTGTTTTTTCCCCGAGACATGGTCATTTACATTGGCATCGCGGCGCTGTTCGTTAGTTGGCAGTGGTGGAAGCAGATGTCTGGCGGTAAGTTTCCGATCAGCGCCGGTTTACCTATCCTGCTGATTTACTCAAGCACTTTGGCATTCCGGATCTTGACGAAAATGACGCCATTCGAGTACTCGATTTACTACAACGGTCCCGTCGTTCTTTCCTTTCTTCTTCTGTTCCGATATGTGATTCCTCGACAAAGTCGATCGCGCCGCTTTGTTTTTCTCGGGGAGCTGGCGCTCTCTATGGGTTGTCTCGCACTCGTCGCGATTCCTACGTTATGGGATGAGTACTTTGCCAGGGATTATATTCCCCTTGTGACCCCTCGAGGCACGGTGCGGCTCGACAAGTTCAAGAAGCTAGGCTATGAAGCTGCCATCCGATTCATGAGGGAAAAAGCTTCCCACGGTCAGACGGTGCTTTCCGTGCCGGAAGATACAAGTCTCTACTTTCTTTCGGAAATAGAGTGTCCAATTCGTGTTTACTCCCTGACACCTGGAGTAATTGCACCGGGCAAGATGATGAATGGGGTGATTCAGGAAATTGAAACAAGGCGCGTGGACTATCTTCTTTGGTCCAACCGTATGTCTTCCGAATACGGTGTGCCAGTCTTCGGAAAAGATTTTGATATAGAACTTGCCGACTATTTTAAGATGCACTATCGCCCCGTAGACCGAGTGGCACCTCTTGAAAAAGGTTCCATGGGGTGGACCGCCGTAGTGTGGGAACGCAAAGCGGACGCGGTACTGCAATGAGACGGGATAAATTCGTGAGAAGAACACAGTCCTTCCGGCGCTGCAGCATTGGTCTCATTACAAACTATCCGAAGATTGCTTCCACCAGTCCACCGTTTCTCGAATGCCTCGTTCAAGGCTCACACTAGGACGCCAGGACGTTTCACTTGTAATCCGCTGGATGTTTGCCCAAACACGCTCCGCAGGCTCTGACGATGGGCGCGCCCCGAATTGAATGAGTTCGGTTGCACTCGTGTAGCGTCCAATCTCCAGAAGAATGTCCCCCAATCGAATAGGACAGCCGGAGCCGATATTCAAAGGTCCTCTCGCGTCCTCGCTAAGCAGTGTCACAAAAGCGGACGCGACGTCGCGCACATGTAGGAAGTCAAGAATTTGACTACCGCTTGAACAAAGCGCACGGCGCCCGGACAAGAGCGATCGAATAACATACGGCACCACACGGCTGGGAGCTTCAAACGGACCATACAGGAAGAACACGCGCCCCCAGGCAATGCTGACGCCGCTTTGCTCGTTCAACTCCTCCAAATGTTTCTGAAAAGCAAGTTTGCACTCGCCGTAGAAGCTGTCTGGTTTGAGTGGGGTGGAGGATTCCTGGCATTCCCCTGCATGCCGTCCATATTCCGCACAACTTCCCGCCCCTACGAATCTTTCTCCGCCGTTCTCCGTAAACGAACGCATCAATTCCGCACTGGCTTGAATCCACAGCTTGTTCTCTGGTGCCTCCCAGAATTTCCCAGGCACCGCGTACCACGCCAAGTGAAGCAGATGACTTGGCCGCAACCGCGAAAGTAGCTTGGTGGAAGCGCCTGGGTTCAAAAGATCGCATCCGTGCCAAGAGACGTGATTTGTCTCGTGGTGGATTCCGGATTCCCGAGAGATCGCGTGAACTTCGTTGTTTCCGTTTGCGAGCAATTCAAGACAATGGCGGCCGAGGAAGCCGCCGGCGCCAGTGATGAGCAGCCGTTTCATACTTTAAAATCAGGGAAGGACCGGTCGCGTTCAGAAAGGATGGCAGTTTCCAATGGCCACTTAAAGCCGAATGCCGGATCGTTCCAGCGGACTCCACGCGAGAAGTCTAAACGGTAACTCTCTGAAATCTGATAGAAAACTTCGCTGTGGTCTGAAAGAGATTGAAACCCATGAGCGAAGCCCGAGGGGATGTACACGGCTTTCCGGTTTGACGAAGTAAGTTCGACTGCGATCCAGTTACGGAAAGTGGGAGACTTTGGACGTAAATCGAGAATTACGTCATAAATCGCCCCAGCGGTGCAGCGTACAAGCTTCGATTCGCTATGCGGTTGTGCCTGATAATGCATTCCGCGGAGAGTGCCGCGGCGCTCATTGTAGGAAATGCTGCACTGAACGAATTGAACATCCAGGCCGAACTCTTGCATTTCCTCGGCGCACCACGTCCTAGCAAAGAACCCGCGTTCGTCTGACACAGGCTGAATTTCAACTTGATACGCGCCGGCGAGCGGAAGAACAGTCCATTTCATTCAATCACTTCCAGCGTGGGAATCGGTACGACAAGACGACCGCCCCATTCCCGAATATCGGAAAGCTGACTGATAATCTCATCTCTTAGATTCCATGGCAGAATCACGACATAGTCCGGGCGTGTTTTCCGGATCATCTCGGGCGCATGGATAGGAATGTGCGTTCCCGGCAAGAAGTGATTCTGTTTGTGAGGATTCAAATCCACGGTATAGTCGAGGAAATCCACGCCGACACCGCAATAGTTTAGCAGCGTGTTTCCCTTTGCTGGTGCGCCGTAGCCGACGATTGTTTTGCCTCCGTTCTTCGCGTCCAGTAGGAACTGCAATAGATTCCGCTTCGACTTGCGGACTTTTTTCTCAAACCCAGCATATTTGCCGAGATCCTGAATTCCGGCGATGATCTCGGCCTGTCTCAATTCGCCGACACTTGCGCTCGGTTGAAATTCTGGATGTGCGGCATGGGAAATATAGAGCCGCAATGACCCGCCATGGGTGGGCAGTTCTTCGACGTCGAAAATGCTCAGGTCGTGTCTTTCGAAGAGTGTTGCGGCGGTGCAAAAAGAGAAGTACGAAAAATGTTCGTGATAGATGGTGTCAAACTGGCCGCCTTCTATCAGTCTGAGCAGGTGAGGGAATTCAACGGTAATGATTCCTGCCGGTTTGAGCAGCAGCTTCAAGCCTTTGACAAATCCGTTTACGTCAGGAACATGCGCCAGGACATTATTTGCAACAATCAGACTGGCTTTATGTCCTTCCGCACTTAAATCAGACGCAGTCTGCTCGCCGAAGAACCGAGTGACGGTCTGTATGCCATTTTTTCTGGCGACTGCGGCAACATTTTGCGCAGGCTCCACCCCAAGGACAGGGATTCCCTTTTGAACGAAGTATTGGAGCAGATACCCGTCGTTGCTGGCGACCTCCACTACGAGGCTCCGTTCCGTCAAACGGAATCGCTCGCTAATCCGGTCGGCGTACGCGCGAACATGTTGCAGCCATGACTCGGAGTACGAAGAAAAATAGGCGTACTCGCTGAAAATACTCTCTGGTTGTTCAAACTCTTCGAGTTGCACAAGAAAACACACTTCGCAGACTCGTGCGTGAAGCGGATAGAAGGGCTCCATGCGATTCAACTGATCCGCCAGCAAGAAACTGTTTGATAGAGGTGACACTCCCAGATCCGCGAACGTTTGCCGCAAAGGGGCGCCACACAATCGGCATGCCGGGAAGCTCATTAGCGCGAAATCTCCGTGCCTTTCAGTTGTGATTGGTAGGCCTCGATTTGTTTCTGCGTGACTTGGCGCATGTTCTCGTTTCCTTGCTGCGCCTTGTACCACTCGACGGTTGAACCAAGAGCGGAATCGAGTTCCCAGTACGGTTCCCAGCTCAGTTCCTTCCGCGCTTTCGCGCAATCGAGCCTCAGATATTTTGCTTCGTGCACATAAACACCTCGATCAGCGCACCATCGCGGCACACCGCCCCAGAGTTTCTGCAGGCGGTTCAATATCTCTCTGACAGGCACCGTGTCTGATTGCTCAGGGCCGAAGTTCCATGCGCTGGAAAATTCCTTCGGGTGGGCATAGAGCTTTTCGGCTAGCATGAGGTATCCGCGCAGCGGCTCAAGCACATGTTGCCAGGGGCGAATCGCGTCAGGGTTCCTGATACTGAGTTCCTTTTTCTCACTAATCGAGCGCACAGCATCGGGGATCAGGCGATTGCTGGCCCAATCCCCACCGCCAATAACATTTCCCGCACGGACTGAGGCAATTCCAGGATTCGATACTGAAGCTTCAGACGAAAAGAAGGAGCGCCGATAAGCGGCGGTGACAATTTCTGCGCACGCCTTGCTGCCGGAATAAGGGTCTTTCCCACCGAGACGGTCCGTTTCACGATGGGCAGCATTATCCTCGAGATTGTCGTAGCACTTGTCAGACGTCACGACGATCACACTCCGGACCGTTGGAGCATTCCGGACGACTTCGAGTAAATGCGCAGTTCCCATCACGTTTGTTGCAAACGTGCCAACCGGATCGGCATAGGATTCACGTACCAGAGACTGTGCCGCGAGGTGAAATATCACTTCCGGTTGGACCTCATTTACAACCTGGCGAAGATGCGCGAAGTCAAGCACATCGCCCTGCACGGAGCGCATGCCCTTCTCAACTTGCGCAAGAGTAAAGAGATTGGGTTGAGTTGGAGCGGACAGTGAATAGCCAACAAGCTCAGCGCCGAGTTTTTGCAGCCAGAGCGAAAGCCAGCTCCCCTTAAATCCAGTGTGGCCGGTGAGCAATACTTTTCTGTTGAGCCAGAATTTTGGATTCATTTCCAGAGTTTCCACGGAGCGTTGCCCGAACTCCAAAGCGACTCAAGCTGATTCTTATCACGCAGCGTATCCATGGGATGCCAAAACCCTTCATGAGAAAAGGCGGCCAACTGACGTTCGCGTGCGAGACGTTCGAGTGGCTCTCCTTCCCACACTGTCATATCGTTTTCGATGTAGTCAATCACGCGAGGAGAAAGTACGAAAAATCCACCGTTGATCCAGCTATCCCCCTGCGGCTTCTCCTGAAAACTGACGGCACGCGGCCCGTCCGTAATTAGCGACCCAAATCGGCTGGGTGGGCGAACAGAGGTAACGGTGGCGAGCAGTCCCTGTTCCCGATGGAAGGCAAGCAGCGACTGCACATTGATATCGGCAACGCCGTCGCCGTAAGTCAGGAAGAACTCTTCGTCGCCTAGATACCGACGCACGCGTTTCAGGCGTCCGCCCGTCATCGTCGCCACGCCGGTGTCCACCAACGTAACCTTCCAGGGTTCCGCGCCGTTTTGATGAATTTGCATCCGATTTTGCGCAACATCGAATGTCACGTCGCTGACGTGAAGTAGATAGTTTGCAAAATAGGACTTAATGACATAACCAAGATATCCGCAACAGACCACGAAATCGTTTACGCCACCGGCGGAAAAGATCTTCATGATGTGCCAGAGGATTGGCATCCCGCCAATCTCGATCATGGGCTTTGGCCGGAGATGGCTCTCCTCGCTGATTCGCGAACCCATTCCTCCGGCTAAAATCACGGCTTTCACGGCGAGCCTCCTCTGAGCTACAAAATCGCCTATGAACCTATGAATTAGTCTAGTTCAGGTGATTGCGAATCATTCGCAGAAGCTAGAATGGATGTTCTAAGAGGCAAGGAATCTTCGATCTATACGCGTATTCGCCCCAAATCTATTGAAGAGTCGGCTAACAGCATTAGTTCAGCGGATTGAAACTCGATGCAGGTTTCGAGTTCTCAGCGTTTATGCCAAGCTCAGCCCGAGTGGTCCAATCGCCGCCATGCACCTGGACTTTCGCTGCGGTTTGCGGAAATAGCCTGTCGCGCAGCCTTATCGCGGGAATCTCGAACAGCTCGGAAGTAAGTATACCAAGCACGATGGAACCCGCCACAAAGGCACCTATTCCAAAATAAGGTTTCCGGAGAATGCCATACGACCATAGAAAAATGAGTAAGGGGATGTGCCAAAGATAAATCGAATACGAGAAGCCACCAACGAAAGCAAGAATTCTCGCAAAGAATTGGAACGCCCCCGGCATCAACTCAATTGGGGCCCCAAGCGCTCCCAAAAGAATTGCGCCAAACCCGAGATAGAGTAGTGAGAAGCCGTACGTATACATCCACGGCGTCTCCTGTGTGAGTATTAAACTGGGGGAGATCAGGAAAATTCCCACTAACAAGAAGAGCGGATAGCGAGGACGTACAAAGCCCCAGAATGCTTGACTGTGGAATTGCGCCCAGTATGACAGCAAGACACCGAACAACAGAGAGTCGATTCGCAGGTGAGTCGGAAACAAATGCGTCTGCCAGGAGAAGGGCCCAATATGACTTGCAGTCCAAAGGCGGGCCAGAAGCAGAGCTATCGCAGTGAAAACGAATATCGCAGGGAAAAGACAAAAAGGATTGGCTTGTCCGCGCGAACTCCGTCGAATCATCAGATACATCAGCAAAGGCAAAAGAATGTAGAAGTGCTCCTCCACGGAGAGCGACCAAAAGTGGCCATAGGTTCCAGGAAAGTAGCTTTGGAGGAAGAAGACGTCATGCAGAAATGGCGCAAGAATGGGAACCGGGCTGTGATAGATGAGGCGAATTAACAGCGTGAGTAGTACGAGAGCATAGAAGGCAGGATAGATTTTCAAGGCTCGCCGGATAGCGAATCGCCCAAAGCGAATCGAGTTGTTCTGCCGATACTCCGAAAACAGAAGTCCGGAAATCAGAAATCCGCTCAAGACAAAAAATAGATCTACACCCGCCCATCCAAATTGCACTAAGAGTGCGTCCCAGCCAGGTACTCGAAAAAGAATGGTGTGCCGGCATATGACCAGCAGAATCGCAATACCTCGCAGGCAGTCCAGCTGAAGATTTCTTGGCCTGCGGTTGGATTGGGAATCTACCATGTTGTAAGTTTCCTGCGGCCGCTTGGCCGTCTTCTCTAAACGGTGTGCCAGCCATTCAGGTGTTGGCCGCTCTTTGCTTGAAGCTATTGGTCTCTTTGCACGCGTGCAGATCTCGCGTCGCCGCCTTCACTCATCGCTCTTTCTGCTCTCAAATCAAGTATGTCCGGCGGCAGCAGGCTTCGGCCGTGGTCGACGAACGCATTCGGGCGTTGTAGGCCATTCTTGTAGGTACGAGCGACGTACAGCGCAGTAAAAGCCAATGTCGCACCCACGTATCCGGCAAAACAAATCATGACCGTTAGCAAACACCAAACTGACTTCGTCTTGATGTATCCAATCCCAAGACCAAGCAGGCTAAGAATCCACAGAGGCAACAAAAAGATTGGGAGTCGCAAGAACAGGGTGGACGAGGAAAGGATGCCTGCAATTGCGAAGATGGACATCCCAACGAGGTTGTAATGCGTTCTTCCAGCGATTCGCTTGTGGCGCTTAAAAGGAATTGCCGCTCGCTTGAACCCTACCCGGCCTATCGAAGCCCTGATGAACGGAAAAGATGTGTTTTCAGCGAGGATGGCGTCTCGCACTTGCCTGGTGAACAGGGAAAATTCTGCCATATCCAAGATGATTTCTTCGTCGGCCAGTCGGTGGAGCAATCTATAGAAGATCTTGCGGGCGCCTTTGAGTATTTTAGCCTCTTCTCGATCAACCCGTTCACCGTAAACGATGTCATAGCCCCGCTCGTACTTTTCAATGAACTGAAGAATCATTTCTGGCGGATCTTCGCAATCCGCGTCGATAAAAACCAGTAGGTCGCTATTCACGTTCCGCAAACCGCATTCGAGCGATGCGTGGTATCCGACATTTCGACTCATCGTAATCACATACGTTTCTGGCCAAGACTCTCGTAGTTTCTGGATCTCTTCGCAGGTATTGTCTGTGGACGCGTTATTTAGGAAGACGAGCTGCACCGCATATCTCTTGGAGAGGGACTCCATCACTGGACGAATCCGCGCGTAGAATAAGGGAATTACACGCTCTTCATTGTAAACAGGGCAGAGAATCGTAATGAGTTCGCGAGAATCAAAAGGCTTCTTTGCTGCGGCAGAGGATTTCGGGATGAGCTCAACTGGCATGGAGACTGTCTCTTTTTCACTTCACCCACGATCCAAGAAGACGCACTAACGGCTCGCAGTCGTAGCGGCAGGCCCGAAAACCCGTTCGTTTCCTACTACTAGAGTTTGCACTGGTCCTCCGCAGGCGGGCAATTCATTTCGCAGAGTCTGTGTCGCAGAGGTTAGAGCTGTCTCGTGAAGGAGAGTCTATTGCGCCTCTTCATCATCGACGCCAGTACGCACTTCAGACACTTTCTTTTCCTCTTCGGGGAAGAAAATAACCAAGATTGAATTCGCGAAGGTCGTCAAAATCTCCTCCGAAGCAGGCGGGGCCGTAGCTGCACCCATCGGAACTATAGTGGTTGGAGTGCCTAAGCACCCAGCGAACCAATCAGATGATAATCCGGAGCCAATCTTCGGAGCTAGAGGTCGGAGACA
>Ga0137394_10001934_pt1 | contig 15212 bp, 11 predicted proteins | sample czobulk116metaG_FD_108278 | JGI IMG/M metagenome (GOLD analysis project Ga0137394, IMG submission 108278) | Vadose zone soil microbial communities from Angelo Coast Range Reserve, California, USA - czobulk1.16 metaG | ecosystem: Environmental > Terrestrial > Soil > Vadose zone | place: USA...
CAGCCCCGCTCCCGCAGCCGCAGGCTCGCGGCGTTGATTCGCTTTCGATTGACTGCCCCTCGGTCAACCCTCAACTCTCAGCCCTCAACCAACTTCGACTCACAATGTCTTCACAACCCTTCAGCAGCGAGTGTGATTGGTTAGGACCCGTTTTCCGTTGCGGAATGCGGAATGAGCACCTAGTGAAAAATAGCTTGACGGCCGTCGCGACTCCAAGGTAGGTCACGTGGAACGCCAGAGTTGAGCACCGCTCCGAACCGAACACAGCGTCAAGCCTTACAGGTCGACTCGAGAGGAGCAGCCAGGTGTACGTAGCACTCCGAAAGGAGGCGCGCTAGACAACCAAAGCAAAGGAACAAAATGAAAGACGCCACGCTCACTGCGGTCCATCGCACGCTCCGATCAGCTGTCCACTCACTCATTCTAGCCTTCTCTCTGCAGTCTGCTAGCGCGCAAAAGCACGACTCCGACTGCTGGCTCTGGAATCAAAGCGGAATCCCCCCTCAAGCCCTGATTGGAACCAACCCAACGGAAACCGATCTCGACAATGAAATCCGAAGACTCTCAAACCTGTACGACGTGCCGGTCGAAATAGTCGCCGCAGTCGGTTACAGGGAATCATCCCTCCTCCAGTACTCGCCAGTAGACAACTTCGTTATTCATAATTTGTGTGAATGCAGATATACCTACACGGGAGTAATTCCTCCGCGCTGTTCGCTAACAACGACAAAACAAAAGCCTCCAGGATTGGGCCTCTTCCAATTCACGGGCACAACCGCAGGACTTGCCTCAGGCTGGAATCGATTCGTCTCCGACTGGATGTTTAATCTCGAATCCGGCGTCAAACTCCTGAGCACGAAATATGAGTATGCTCTTGCCAAAGACGCGGAACCCCTGAAGAGCCAAGAACGAAGCAATCGCCGCGTCCTCGAGAACTGGATTTACGCACTAGAGTTCTATCATGGCTGGGTTCCCGACGACACAAGCTATTCCGACCCCAACAGCACAAGCTATGCAGAGTTGATCATGAACCTCATCGCCAACCCACCAACGCGCCTCACCGCGCTATTCGCGCCAGTTTCGATCACGCGGCCTGAATCGGTCATCATGGGCTTCCAGTGGCAAAACCAATATGTAGCGCTGCCCGACGGAACTTGGCAAGATAAGGCGGGCAACACATTCGCCGGATCGGTCCATTCGACAGGCGGAAATGCGCCACCCGTCGCGCCTATTATTTCTGCTCAGCCACAAAACCAAATCGCACCGCTCGGTGGAACTGCGACATTCAACGTGGTCGCGTTAGGAACTGCTCCATTGAGCTTTCAGTGGCGACACAACGGAATCGCAGTAGGACAAGATTCCTCAACATTGACCCTAAACGCCGTAGCAAGCACCGACTCTGGGACGTATACCGTTACAGTGAGCAATCAAGCGGCAACAACAGCAAGCGACCTTTGCACATTGTCCGTAAACACGGCCAACGCCCTTAGAATTGTGGATGGAGTACGAATTCTGGAGCCACCCCCCTATTTCATTGGAGATACAAGCGAAACAATCGACGCCACCATTAGGAATGTTTCATCCTTGCCGGTACTGTTGGATCGGATCCAAGCCAACGGAGACTTCATAGATCAAAACGGCAACCTACTGAACACGATCACCTGGAACGCTGCGAACTTCTCGCCCGCACTATCGCTGGCGCCGGGCGATTCAATCAGTTATGTTAAAAACAATTCGGCAAGCCCCTTTCCATTCCTCCCAGCCGTCGCGACCGTTAGGTTATATGTGAAATTCAACGCGATACCCGGACTGCGTGAAGTCACGGACGCCCAAACCGGGTCCTCCGCGGTATTAACATTTGCTGCCCTCGACAAGTACGTTCTGAACCTCGACCAGGTTATTAATGGAACCTCGGCCAAAACACCAAACGTTACCTATCATGGCGCGGGCACTTCCGTTGTAATTACAGCGACACCGCAAATCGGCCTCGCTTTTGCCGGCTGGCGATTTCCAAACGGCACGATCTTTTCGTACGAGAATCCCGCAACGGTCATCGTGACAAGAAACATGGGCCTAAGGCCCATCTTCGAACCCTTGGTTCCACGGATACGCCTTCGCGCGAACGGTGGAATGGCATACCTGTCGTGGCCGGACTGGGGAACCGCTTTTCGGCTTGAGTTTAGTAACACGCCTCTTGATCAATCGAGCTGGCGAACCGCGGGAACAACGCCGGAGCTCATTGGCGAGATATGGGAAACGACCGCCCCACTAGGCGAGAAGAGCGGAATATTTAGACTCAAAACCCCTTGAAACTTGTTAGCAGGATTGAGCGGCCTAATCGAACGAGTAGGAAATGCGCAGATAAGAAAGCTCCATTCAAGCCGCGCGCCTCGCGCCGTCACCCTGCCTGCTCTGTTGCCCAAGTTCAGTCCAACGGTTCAGCAGGCAGGGAGAGCAGCGTCCCCCTCCTGCTTGCTTCAGTTAGACAAGATAGTCCTGCACCCCGGATTTGCTCTATGCGCCAAGCGACAAGAATACTCGGGGCGTCGAAGCCTTCCCCGATCTGGTCGATGCTTTGACGGTAGGCCGCAAAAATGGATGGCTCGGCGATGACAGCCATTTCCAGCCGGAACGGAGGCATTTGAGTGCGTACGTCCTACCGAAAAAAGACTGCAACGGTTCCCATAGAGGCACATACGACGATAATGCTTAAGCCTTTGGAGATCTTTCATTTCTACGGACTTAGTGCATGGTAGGACGGCGGATGTCCCACGGCAGATGAGACACTCGCGGAATGAATGCTAGATCATTCAATTCATTTCTGGTAGGGACACGAGACCTACTTCGCGAAACGTCGGAGTGGCGATGCCGTGACGAGGACGCCATGAACTCAACTAGGTACGGGGCGTGACAATTTACTTGCGTGGACGCAAAACCACCCTCTAATCGCCTTCGCATGGACACAAGGGTAATTCTTTTCAGTTCGGACGCCACGCTTCTTTACAAGGGAGACATCTTCCGCGTGCTTGCGCTCCCGGAAGGGCATACAATCCAGTTTAGGTACCCTAAGAAGTACGTTGCCCCGAGTTTTCGGGAGACTCCAGAGCAGTTGGTCGGAAAGGAATCGGTCATCTTCTTTTTGGCTGGAAATGATCTTTCAAAGCCAATTGAGCAGCGGCAACTAACCAGCTATCCCATTAGGTCTTGCTGCGTCATCGAGGCCTTCTACGATTCAAACACTCAACAGATCATCATGGTGTTAAAATTGGAAAAGTTTGTAAACTGTAAGGTCGAGGATATTACGGACAAGGCGGCACTCCCCCCAACTACGTTCGTTACCGTTGTTAATCTTGAGGATCTCAGGCCGGCAGATTGGTCAGATCGGGTTGGTGCGGTCGAGTCGTCGTTTCCGAAGGTCCTTTTTTATCGAATCGGTGGGGTGATGTGCGGAGAAAAGTCGATTGAACCTGCATATGCACCCAACCTTCGGCTATCGAGGTACATCCTTACTGAGGAGAGCGAATACTCTATTGAGTGCAGTTATTACGATCCCGAAGGCAACGGCATCACTCCGCTTGAGGTCGATATCAGTTCCTCTGACGTTGACGTTAGAAACCTGTTCGAGTCCGGAGCGGGAGCCCGTGTTGACACAAGGCGCCTGCCTCTTATAACGCGAACGTTGAAATCGAGCTCTGCCCCGGCATATATGAAATTTCGGTCCGGCACGTACAAATCTCCGGATCGAGATCCAAATTACGTCGAGATTCACTGGCAACTTGCGCGTGCGTCGTCAAAACCAATGCAGTTTGGATTCCTTACGCTGATCGGCGCGATAGGCCTATTCATCGCAAACACAGGCCTGAAAAACCCAACCGGGAATTCTTTGGATATAAAGGACTTATTGCTTAGAGCGTTTGGCGGATTGCTCATTGCAATCGCGGCTAGTTTTCTATTCAAGGTTTTCAACAAAGTTTGATATAGCTGCAGCTTCACACCGTGGCCGAATCGCCTCCGGTAACGGCACGGTTATTAATCCCGCATCATCGGTGTGCGAAAAGGCGAATTCGGATATTTGAAGCAACGTTCGGAAATCAAAACCTTGGCGGGAACGCGGTTCCCGCCAAGGATGAATCAATGGTTATCTCTCGCCATTGTCGATTCGTTCGCAGTGGTTGCACCGCGGCCTGCCGCCGGTTCCCTCCCGCCGATTTTCGTTCTCGATATTGTTTCCTTCAGTGCACTTGGTGTTATCGTGGTACACCTTGCGGTCGGATTCCTTTTTTGAATGCCAAGGATTGGTCTTCATATTCACCTCCTTCCTTCGTTTGGAGGTTATGAACTCTCTTGACGCAGAACGGGCTTCGGCGAAGACTTAATTGGCGATTCCGTACTTCGCTTTTCCGTTCTCAGCGCCTTTCCGCCTGAGTTCGTTGAGGCAAGGAAAGATTCTCTGAGAGCCATCCGCAGCTACAACTGGGGATGGCTCAATCCTTGAAAATAACTTGGAACAGTATCCCGTCTGTCGTTTTCAAATAGTTCACCTTGGTTCGAAGCAGCCATAGGAACTCGAGCGCCGTGCGTAACTGGAAAGGCAACGGTGTGTTTTCGTAATTGGTCCAATATCTCTGGCTTCGTTACCCTGGCCAACAGCCATCTTCTCCGCCAGAACGCCGCAAGCTGTTCAGTTTGAATGCGGGCATCTTTTCGTGGGATCAGGTACTGCGGCCTCTCCGCAATCCCGAGTAAGATCTCACGGAAATTGCGCGCAAGTGGAATTCCATAAACTCTCCGGACATTGCCATGTTTCAGAAGTTCGTCAGTGGGTAGGCCAGCAATTGCCAGCCCGTCGCGGATCTTCCGCATTAATGGGTTAACCCCTTCACCAAATATACTGTTAACTTTCTTACCATCCCTCGACCTCGCAAGCATCGCTTCGAGCAATGACAATGTGAGTTGGCTAAAATGATACGAGCCGAATCCCTTACTGACACCCAGGTCGATGTATTCAAGGAATTCGCCAGCCCGGCCCCCGATTTGCTCCAATGGTAATTTGATCCTGTTATATTGACTGGATCCAACCCCATACAGGCTAGTTGTCGCTAACAGAACCAGTTTGGGGTTGCGCACAACGGCTCTCCCCTTTACGGATGAGGCGATTACACTTTCGTGCTTCTTGTATTTTTTTTCATAATATTCGACAACTTCGGGACTACAAAGAAGCGAGCAAACTAGTTTGCCGCCCAGCAGTAAGTTGTACGGCGCGATCGCACCGCAAACAACGATATCCATCATATTCACGCCGACATGTTCCGCTTTTACGAAGCGCACCACTTGCCGTATGCCCCTTTGGATCTCGCGTTGAGTTAACACGTGCTTAATGTTCTTGCGAGCAATTTTGCTGCGCTGTACTAAACCGTGCTTCTGGAACGACAACCGAATTGAAAGAAGCGTTGCCAATGTTTTGGTTCGCTTACTTTTGAATAAATGCGTTATCGCTTGTTTTCTCCAAGATGCCTTCCCACTGGGTTTGCTTGAATTTGATTTATGGTTGGCCGCGTGTGGAAAGCGGCGGTGCTGTTCAATTGCCTTTTTAGATTGTTTTAGTAGTCGGCTGATCGACTCTTCCGTCGGGTTGCGAATGTCGCGAGCTGTTATGGTTCCGTCGTCGAACAGGTCTTTTAGATAAATCGCTTTAATCAGCCGGTGAAGCGAATCAAATAACCATCTAAAAATCTTTCGTATAGGTTTATTCATGAGTGACTCTAGGAAGATGTCCGAATCCCAGCCGATCCACCGGTCCCTCTGAGTCTGCTGTGCCATGGAACTCCCGAGCGCAGCGATGCCAATCACAGGGTGATTGACGGCGGCTGAATCTCGTATCAGAACCATCATGCATCGTCCGGGTAAAGATTTGTACGCGTTGACCCAGGTGTGTCGAAAATAACGCCAGATATCTGCCAGCCTAAGACCGGTGAATTGGCAAATGGCGTCCGGTTCAACAAACTGCAGATATGGGGATATGATCGATGGAAGCGCATTCTCTGGGTCCTCCTCCTTGCTGCGCCGAGCAATCTCGGAAAGCTTCGTTGCTAATTCATTACCGTCGCGCATTAAACAAAATACCGAATGCCACGAACCTCCATATAAGCGTCGCTGCTCCGCCTTCCGAACAAACTCCAGAACTGATTTTTCCCGGAGTTGCGCGTCGCGTTCGAGCGAATGCCATTGCCGAATCTGCTCTTTGGCCTGCTCCGGTTGCATTTGATCCAAGGTCGGGGCGAAAAGTCGAACTTGGCCACGCGCTTTCAATTGCCAGCCCTGGGCCGCCATATCAATCATGACGCTGCGACAGAATCGTGACACCAGATCATCCCATTTTGGTGCGGGACTGTCGGGATCGAGAATTTCACGCCGTGCTCCTGCGAAAACCTCGACTCGCTTCGAAGGCTCGCACTTCTGCAATGACCTTTGAAGGGAGCGGCAAAAGCCTACGAACTTGGCCATTGAGCCATTCAAGTCCGGGCGGACCGGCACAGTTTGCCGAACTACTCCAGGAACGTTGCTAGGATGTTGCTCCATGTGCGGCGGAAATTATGGGCCCAAACTCGCTCAGTTTTCTTCTTCACTCCAGCTTCGGCTCGTGCAGCCGCTAAAAGTGTCAATTCAAGAAGCTTCGAAAAGTCAGCCCCTCGGATACGACCAACCGCTTCTAATTGATGATAAAACTTTTCGAAAAAAGGATGTTCTTTGTTCAAAAGCATCGTCAGCCGATTTCCAGAAAATTCTGGAACGAAGAAGTTATCGTCAGCCAGAGGCTTAATTTCAACTTTGTAATTGATGCCGGAAACGCTGTGCCCTCCTTTTCCTGATGGGTTCCGAAACCGCGACCCAAAAGAAGGTGGTTCCAGGTATTTGTCTACTTTGGCAGCTTTCGACTCCGAGGGTTTTTGAGGCGTTTGTGACTTAGCTAAAATAAATGCCTTTCTCGCGCGAGAGTTTAGGTCCCGTGCAATACTTTCCACACTTGGGGAGAGTATGCTCAACAGATCATCGGTAGCATGGATTTCTTGTTTTGTATGCGTCACTCCGAACAATTCATCCAAATCGGGTTCAAACCTAAGCTCACACCTCCACCAATCATCGTAGTTCTCCTTCCGTTTAGCTCCCATAAAAAACCATCCGCAGTCGAGTTCGCGTCCTGCGCGAACCACCGAAACGCCGGCGTTCTTGGCGATGTGGTGCCTGTTCTTTTCTTCATTGGAAAGTCCATGCCACTTAGGAACTGGAAGTTCTGTGAATCTGATATGCACGGTGGAAGTCTCGTTGGAACCCCCACCGGGAATTTTCAGCGAAAATTTGAGTTCCGGGCCAAACGCGGTTGCACCCACTAAATTGTTACCCTGTCGTTCGAACAACGGGTCAACGGATACTACCCGTTCACCGTTTATCTTTATCGTCTTTCCTTCCCACAACCGATACCGGAATATACGGCCCAGGGTTACATTAAGGTGTTTAGTAAGAACGCCTAAATACTTGGATTTAAGCCGATCACATTTTTTCCAAATCACCGTAGTCCCTCTACGGAATGAGTTCTCTCTGGTAAACTGAGCAAAGCTCAATTGGCAGGCGGGTGGAATAACTGAAGTTTTTCCACAAACCACTTCATCGAGATCCAGATACGTTGCGAAAGCTCTCCCATCCTTTTGACTGCTCGAGACTTCCACTCGTCGTGCTTGACTCAAAGAGGAATTCGGTAGTCCCATGCCATAACGCCCTACGCCGTCCCGGCGGTTGAATCGTGAACTCCAGCCAAATTGTAGCGCATGGCGCAGTGTCTCGGCATCCATCCCACGCCCGTTGTCCGAAACCACGAGTCGAACGTCCTCGATAGCGCTCTCACGGGTTTTCTGGATATCGATGCACACTTCGGTTGCTAACGCCTCGAAAGCGTTATCCACAAGCTCGGCTAGAGCGGATGCGAGTCCTTTATAGCCGGAATCACGCGTGGCTTGGATGAATTGAGACGGAACGATAAGTGAGAATGAGTCTGTCGTTTCCATACAGTACAATCCATTGAACGGTTATATTTTGTTGCAAGGAGGTACCCTCGAAGGTGCCCTCCAGTCAGTTCTATATGTTACGCCGTGGTGGGTACGGCGTTCTTTTGGCGTTCCTGCTTTGCAGTCCCAGCCTCGTGCAATTCTGCTGTCGAAGAGGAATCATCCTCCGATGTGTCCCACTCTTCGAGAGCTTTTAGGCCGGTACTAAGGTTTGTGGACCAAAGGGCTCGTTCCGCCTCGTACCACGTCCGTCGTTCATCCTTCGCACGCAATTCGCACTCGCCCATGACAAAAAGGAGCGTTTCTAAGGCGTAGCGAACGTGGGGTGTGGAGTGTGCGGATGCGTACAGGTCTGCAAAGAACCGATGCGCTTTATTAAGGAACAGCATTTTTTGCCCTCCAACCTGATCCAGCCTGTAGAATGGGGCGCCTGGCATATCTTCCAGCTTCACCTTAAACGGGTAGTTTGTGGCACGGCCTTCCAGGAGTTTTCGCGCATCTTCGGTGGGAATGTCCGTCTCCTCCGCCAGTTTCTTTGCCTCCCTATCGAGATTTTCTTCACTCTTCTTTTTTTGCTCTGGCGTCGGTTCGTTTGGCGCTTGGGTAAAGAATTTTTGGGACTTTTCAATGGCGACCTCCGAAGGCCGCTTCCCATCCTTGTCAGTAGCCTTTACTCGGATTTCGTTGGCAGCAATTGTATAGTCACTGCGCATTTTCTCAATCGCGTCGTAGACCCCATTTTCTTCGAGAATATCCCAAATCCGCTGCTTCAGACCAACTTGTTGTTTAGATGTGGTGATTGAGAATTCTTCGTCGAGGGAGGGTGGGAAGTCCACTTCGACGCCAACGTAACGATCATTGGTCTGAAATACTGTCCAAGGACACTTTGCATTTACAACATCGATTTGCCTACCAGCTCTCAACACGATGATGCCGTTATTTTCCTTGCGGATGGGTAGCCGCTCGTTGTTGTTGTTCTTTCCACCTTTAGCCTTCATCTTGTGTTCGGGGAAGCGAAGGAAGGTTGGGGGCATATAGGAAAATCGGACCTTGATGGTTCCCATTGCCTCTTTGGAATTCTTGTCCTTCACCTCGATTGCGAGTGGTGGCAGTGCGACCGCTCGATCATCATCAATATCATAGAAGCGAAAACCGGGTGTGAGGAAAAGAGGGTCTGTCGGTTGTACAGTCGTTCCCGTGACAGCCAACGTGACCTGATTGAGGAAATTTCGGTATGTAACCCCAAAGTTTTCGAGCAGGAACTCGCCTAGCCGCTGGGCAGTCCAATACTCAAGTCGATCGACCTTGTCGATGAGCACCACGGTCCCTGACTCCAAAGTCGAAAAAGTCTTCCTAATGTACAGCTCTACCCAGGTTGGAGGAGTAGCCTTAATTGGCTTTGGTGCAACAACAGGCCCTTGTCCCTTGTTGAAGTGATCTTCAATTTCGTCCAAGTCTACGGCTACCTTGTGCCAATCCCCTCCGACAACCTTGGAAAATATGGTATACCGCTTACCAATGCTCACGCATGCGGAGGGGAGACCGTAGCCATAGCGACCGAAACCAGTCCTGTCATTGTGTCGGTGTGTGCCGCCCCAAATAACAGCGGCCCTGATCATCATTGGGTCCATCCCGTGGCCATCATCGATGACCGCCAGCGTGTCAGGTTTCTTCTCCGAAGTATTATTGCCCGTAAACCCAAAAGTAATATGGATTTTTCGCGCGTCCGCCTGAATAGCATTATCGATAAGTTCATTGAGAGCAGTTGCTGTTGACTTGTACCCAATGTCCCGCATGCCCTTAACAAAGGCATTCGCGAGGACAAGCCCGTACTCAAATTGACGTTCTTCGAGATCGTTAACGTATGTTCGCTGGCGTTCCAGATCCAGATTCATTTGAAGGTCGGTGGTTTTCTGTTCCGTATTTTTTTCTTTCATAATGTCTTCATTCCTGGCCTTGAGTTAAGGCCCTTGTTCGGACCGGGTCTTCTGTTTTAGTTTTTAGCGGAAGCGGACCCCGCGCCCTCTGCCAAAATGGAGTAGTGACCAACGAAATCCTATACGGTTAGGAATGCCTCGCGCAGTTTGGAGACCGCCTCAGTCAATACTTGGCAAACGCGAGCAGGCGAAACTCGAAGGAGCTTTGCGATCTCTGATGGAAGCAGCCCTTCTTGATAGCGAAGCCGCATGAACGACCTCTGCCTCGCCGTGAAACCTTCCTGAAGAAACAGAACCGGGGCGCGGATGAGCCGAATTTCGACTTCAAAGAGGAACGAGTCGATCTCCGACAAGGATTGAGCCGTCGTCAAGGGGATAAAGTCATCGTCCTCCTCAAGTTCCATTCGCCAGGAGTGATCATTCAAGGATAGGCAGGATGAATGCCTTGCTTCAGTGCGCAGAAATTGCTGCATCCGACCGCGAATATGATAGTTCGCGAATGTGGAAAGCTTTGCCCCTTTCCTGTGGTCAAAGCGTTTCGCTGCCTCCATAAGACCAATAGCGCCCTCCTGAAACAAATCCTGCTGACGATGGTAGTCGCGGGACGAATATAGCGTGGATAATCTCGTCAGCCGGGGCGTGAACTCATCGACAAGAGCATCCATGTCCTGTGGCGGCTGAATATGCCGAGTCGGTGATTGTTTCCTGGAGGAACCGAAACCTGAGCAGACTGATTGACCATCCGTGAACGCTACGATCATGTATTGGGCCTTTCGCCTATGAGTTCTCTGCCGTTTGCGAAGGTCCATCACTCAAGCATTCGCGCTTAACGGAGCCGTATTGGGCCCTCATGTGCGAACCTTTCGCGTGCTGACAAGCCGACCTTTGCCAAAACCCGTGCGGCCGTCAACCCGTTTGTGTTTTGAGTCAAACTCGACTATCTACTCCTTCATAGCAAAAACTCGGTAACCGTTAACCCCTCAAACCAAGTTTTCTTCTCAAGCCGTTGGTTCTCCACGTTTCCAGGATACGCTCGAATTCTTTTTAACCTCCAATCCTGTCTCGCAGCCATCGGCGCCGGGGCTGTTCCCAAATCAGCTCGTCCTCGATTCGCCGTGCCCCGGTCCGCCTAAGGAGATTGGAGCTGGTAGAATCTGCGATCGGTGCTGCTGCAGTTGGTGACGACCCATTCGTCGAGCCGAACGAAGCGCGGCTCTGAGACGGTGGTCCATGAATTGGTTGCTGGAAGATCGGTCCCAGACCGCAGGGTCAAGTTGCTGAAGGCTACCGGCCAACTAAGAACCACCGTGGCGGCCAAACGAGTGATTCGGAGAGTGGGCTTGGATGGACCGAGGTTTACGACCCAGCCCCGCACTTTTCCCTGTGGATCAGTTCCGTCACCATAAGACCGAAAATCAATTCCAAATCCTCTGAAGCCGGGAGACCACACCGTCTGTTACTGACGCATGAATCTCCGCGGGAAAGCCAGCGGGAAGTTTTTTTTCAACCGTCGTCATCGCCTTGTCGGCAACCTTGGCTACTTCTTGCAGCGCATCAGATGCAAGCGACGCTGGCAAACCAGCCCGCTCGGCGGTCTGGATGAAATGCCGCCCCTCAACATCGTCAATTTTATAGTGCCGGCTATTCCCGACGGACATCGCCAATTTCATTTGTTTACGTTCAATCTTGCGAGCATCCATACTCGGCTGCGCAGACAGAACATCATAAATCGGCGTCAGGCGAAAACTTCCTCCGTTTCCCAAAAAGACGCTGAAATTTTTGGCATGACCGTCTGTGGCGCCGATTAACCAAAATAAAATTTGTGCTTTCAGAAATGTCTTCTGATCTTCCGCGGGCGTGTCAGCCCCCTTTAAGAGCTTAAGAATTTCGACGATTCCCGGCCCCCCTTGATTTTGATATTTTTGGCCGGGAGGGCATGAGAGTGCCTGACACAAATCTTCCTGCGGAATACGAAGCAGTCGCTTATCGTCTGTCCATTTGCGATCAAACCGCTCAAGGAGGAGTGCTTTCGTTTTCCCAAAGATTTTGATCTCGGCATGATTGACCGCCAGGCCAAATGCAGCCAAAAGTTTCAGACAGTAATATTCGTTTTCGACGCTGTTTGAAAGATCCAGGCCATTCTGCAAACTGCCGATTTGTGTCTTTAAAATATGGGTTGTCGGTGTTGTTCCGCGAGGTTTCCGCCACTTTTTCTTGTGAAACAACAACGCTGTTTTCTCTTGCGCGCCCGCAACAGAGATACGGAAATCCGGATCCTGGTCAAGGCCCAGGGGTTCGCGGACAAGGTTGTTTAGCAAGCGCTCAATTTCGTCATCACTGACGACCTTCCCCTCAATGCCTGATGTGTCATAAACGGGATCATCGCCCTCAGGAACAAATTGCAAAGCGCCAACGCAATCCCGTCCAATCCGGGATAGAAGACTATAGGCATCTGTTCCCTTCGCGCCCACTTTCTCCGCGATACGTTGCCTGAGCGCTTGGGAGTCTGGTAATAGGTTTTCAAACACGGCGGCAACCTGCTCGCCGCGATAGGCATCTTCCCGCAATGGCAGCGAAAGCGAGACGGGAATGGCGTTCCCTCGTGCCAGCCAACTTTCGTCATAACGAAAATGAATCGCTCCGGTCGGCTCTTTCAGCAGATGCCCGACAAGATGGTCGTTCAAAAGAACCCGCAGGGGGATATGGCTACGCGGGCGAGACATCAGAAATAGACTTCTACATTTGCCGTTTTGGACCGTGGAGCAATCTGAAATTCAAGACCCAGAACTGCCAGAATAGCGAGAAGGGTCTCAATCCTCGCAGATGAATTGCCACTCTCAATTAAAGATATTGTTTCCTGGCGCAAGCCGGCTCTGTCTGCTACATCCTTTTGGCTCAGTTTCTGGGCCTTACGGGCGCGGCGGATCAAGTTCCCAATCTGCTTTGGATCACGAGCGAGCCCGTTCATTCCTACTTAACATGCGCCAAATCCGATAAACTGTCAATATCGTAAATAACACATAAACATGACTTATGCGGTATCATCATAAAAATTCAATTGAAGTTAACGCAAATGCGGTTCCTGCATTCCCTGTTCCGAATCGTCCTCGTCGTCCTCCTCGTCATCGATTCGCCGTGCCCGGTCCGCCTTACGGAGATTGGATCTGGTAGAATCTGCGATCGGTGCTGAGGGAGTTGGTGACGACCCATTCGTCGAGCCCGAACGAAGCGCGGGTCTGAGACGGTGTTCCAGCCCGGGTAAACAAGGATCGTGAGTTCTGAGCCTGGGTTCGTAGTGCAGGCTTTGGACTGGTCGAGGCGTTTTAGGAATTTGGCACGGGCGGGGACAGGCTAAAGCCTGCACTACGAACGCGGAGCCGACGTTGAACTGCGGAATCAAAAAGCGCTAGTTTTAGCATCGTATGCGGCCCTATAAAGGTTGAATCCCTAGCGGGATTCCAATAGCAAACCTCGGCCAGCGAGAGCGAGGCCATCACCCGGAATTCGACAAAGTGGGAGACGAAGTGGAGAAACGCCGAGGCTGCTGCGAACCGGGGACCGGTCCGGGTGCGGCACCATCAGAGCGTTCAATCGTCGTCGTCCTTGCCAGGGTGGGCGAAGACGAATGCGGCCCTTTTGGGCGCGGGCATGGGGCTGTCGGGGCCGCGCACCGAGCGCCAGATGATTTCGTTGAGCAGCAAATCGTCAGCGGCATCTTCCTTTTTAAAGTTCATCTTACGGGATCGTCTGCTTCCCCAGGCGGTCTTTGGATTTTTTTCGTTGAGATCGACGTTCGCGGGCAGGGCTTTGTAAGGGGCGTTGTCAGGAGAGCCCTGAAATGAGCTAAACATCGGCAGCGCCGCTGCGTCGAACTGAGACATCGGCTTGAGACCCAGGATAAGTTCCATGGTCCGAAGCATGCTGCTTGTGGAATACAACGTGGAATCCACCGCGCCGCGCTTCGCCCATGGGCTGATCACATAAGCAATGGTCCGGTGCGCATCAATATGGTCCGGGCCATTTTGGGCGTCGTCTTCCACGACGAAAATCGCGGTTTGCGGCCAGAACTTCGAGTGGGAGATCGCTTCCACAAACATTCCGAACGCCAGATCGTTATCCCCCATAAACGCGGTTGGCGTTGGTTTGTTAGTGGTGGTGCCGGAAGTGTGATCGTTGGGCAGGCGGACAATTTGCAAACGAGGCATTTCGCCTTCCTTTTCGAAGCGCTTTAATTCCGAGATGAACCGCTCGGCACGTTTGACGTCAGGATAATCGACATCAAAGCCGCGAAAGAACGGATCGAAATGATCTCGCAACGTCGCGACGCGTGACGTCGCGGGATTGGTTGGATTAGAAGCGTTGTTCACAAATTCACCATAGCTGCGATAGCTGACGCCAGCTTCTTTGGCGCGGTCCCAAAGGTAGCCTCCGGCCGGCGCGGCGATGGGAAAGTTTCCTTCAGCCGGGTAAGGGAATTTTTTATGTTTGTTGTGGCCGTAGGTGAGCGGCCAGGTTTTTTCCACGAAATCAGTCGCGTAAGCGCCCATCGTCCATTCGTGCCCATCAGCGCTCACTTCGCTCTCAACATAGAAGTTGTCCAGGAGCACAAATTCGCGCGCGAGCTTATGATGGTTGGGCGTCACGCGCTCAGGAAAGATGCAAAGCGATGGATCACCATTTCCTTCGGGCATGTCACCCAGGACTTGATCGTAGGTGCGGTTTTCCTTCACCACGTAGATGCAGTATTTGATAGGACTGGCCTCACCTGGCGCAACCGCGACAGGATTTCCAGCCAGATCTTTCGGCACGCGATTGGTATTCGGCATGCACTTGTAGGCGTCAGCCGTCCACTTCCGAAGCTGATCCAAAAACTTCTCGCCTTTGGGCAAGTCAATGATGCTGATCGCGCCCGGGAAAAGACTGGCGATATATTCCTGGACGCTCGAAGGCGGCTGTTTTCCCGGCTGCGGCCCGTTGCGATTGGCCTTTGAAATAAGTCCTTTTCCGTTGGCCACCAGCAAACGCTTGCCATCAGGCGTCACCCGCACAGAAGTCGGATACCACCCAACAGGAATAAAACCGAGTGAGCGACTCCGGCCCGGCTCGGACACATCGAACACGGAGACCGCGTTGATATTGGCGTTGGCAACAAACGACGTCATTTCATCCGGCTAAAGCGCGAGGCTGTTCGGCGTCGAACCGGGAGGCGATTTCG
>Ga0137394_10001936_pt1 | contig 15210 bp, 14 predicted proteins | sample czobulk116metaG_FD_108278 | JGI IMG/M metagenome (GOLD analysis project Ga0137394, IMG submission 108278) | Vadose zone soil microbial communities from Angelo Coast Range Reserve, California, USA - czobulk1.16 metaG | ecosystem: Environmental > Terrestrial > Soil > Vadose zone | place: USA...
AAGCGAGCAGGTGCGCAGAGAGATTTCTTTTATAGGAAATCTCCGGCGATGCGATGCAACCGTCAAGCGGCGATCAAAAAAAATGTGATTTCGCTAATTGCCGTTATCGGGAGCCGACCCCGGTGGACCGGTCTCGGTCTCGGATGCGTAAGCGACCGCGACAGCCGGTGAACAAACAACGTGTGGGGGTTCAAGACAATTGATCATGAGGGTAATCCACGATCTACGTATGAAACCACATCACTGCGATCACCTCGTATCTATCCCTATCTATCATTCCTTCTCGCTCAGCGCTGCGAAGCTCAGAGGCTTGAATTGCTGCAAATGAACAAAAGAGCACCCCCGAAAAGGGAGTATCCGTCAGCAACCCCAATTCGCGTGACAAGGACAAATGGAAAAAAAATGACTGACATAGCCGCCAGCCTCATAAAACTTGCTGTTCGCTTCTACCCAATGCAGCCGAAGCGCGTGCAAGAATGCCGAGAGACCCTACAGGTTGACCCACCCCAGTCAGCGAACACACGTTCTCCGCGTTGATGTGTCATACACCCACCTCTATGATGCAAAGGATGCACACCGTGATCGTAAACCACATCAGGAAGACGAATGCCAAAGCGGCCTTGCCAAACAAGCCCTCGAGCCCCAGTACACGCGCGAGGGTCATGTCCCAGAGCACCTCGGAAAGTTGCGCGTGAGCAAGCGAGAGCGCCCAGAGACGCAGGTACGACGCCGTGTGTGAGATGCAGCCGAGGCAGAATTCGATCGTGTGAATCACCTGGTGGATCACCACCTCACCAAAGTCGTGCTGTTCCTATACCCCCGGACGAACAATGAGACAAATAACTTACGGTTCAAAAGCAGAAACTTACATGTTTCTCACTCATGTCTGCTGCAATCGCACGACCATGTCCTTCTTCCTCACCTTCGAGGTCCTCGTTCTGTGCACCATAGTCGTCATCGTTGCCTGGGAGTCCGCTATAACCCTCTCTCTGCACGCCCTTTGTCTCCTTCCAGATCAGGTACGGCTTGACGCACAGCATCCACGGCACACATATGGCTGCGATGAGGAGCAGAACTGTCTGAACGAATCCCTGCCCGCGATATAGACGGCTGTCCTCCTTGATCGTGCCCGGAGAGAGGAACATTCCGATGAGCATGTTCAACAACGAAGGCGGGGGTAATGAAGACTTTGACCAGTCCACAATCCACTTGTAGATGATGCAAATGACGAGATAGCCGAAAATCGATTGCAGGAAGAGCATCTGAGGAATGAAGCCGTGATAGATGTCCGTGTATCGACGAAAACGTAAATGGTTCGGCACTTGCAAGCACAGGGCGAAAGTCATCTGCCAAGAGGATTCAGACTATGTGGTACGCCTAAAGCCAAAACGAGTAACTGCTTACGTGGATCACACCGAGGACGATAGACATTTTCATCTTGTAGGAATTAGTAAAGATAAGCGCGTTATCCGCCCCATCCCAACCGGGATCTAGGCCGAACGGATAGACGTGACCGTTTGGCTCACCACGCACGATGCCGCTCTCCCCTTCAGGGAACGTCCATCCCGAGTGAAACAAGTGGAGTGTCTTGGAAAATATATCGTTGTAAATGAATCCAGTATAGACGGAGAATAGACCCATAAGGAGGATGATATATCGCCCACTACCATTCCCTTATCAATAGAGCCATTACAAAGGAGAGATAAGACCACATACAAGAAGAATATCCCAACAATCTCGCCCAGATCAGCGCGCGCCCACTTGCGTTCGTTGATGATCATCCATATCGCAGCAAAGACAATGATCGTGCCGTGTCCAATGTCACCAAACATGACCGCAAATAGGAAGGGGAAGGTGATGACGGCAAAAAGGCCGGGGTTGACCTCTTGGTACGACGCAATGCCATACGAGTCCATGATCGTCTGAAAGCCTTCGGTGAATTTATTCGTCCGCTGGAACGTTGGTGGCGCCTTGTTTGTGCGCAGCTCATGCAGGATTGGCGGTACAGAAGTGCCAGATTCCTCCTTCCGGCGGAGTGTCAGAGAAGCAGGAAACGCCACAGCCAACGGAAATATTTGCTCACCGTGGCGTGTCTCAAAGCGAGCTGAATCATTTCAATGTCGCGTGTAGGGCACCACCCTTCCGCAATGAGCGTCTTGCGCCCAACGTCGTAATTGAACAGATTGAGCGTCTCATATACAGTCTTCTCCTTGCGCACGAGATCTTCCCAGCTGAGCAAGCTCTCACCGATGGTGACGAGTTGTGCGCGGCGTGTGCTGCCAGTGTTGTACAGAGCCAACTCGAGGTCTTCTATGCGTACGGCCACCTCGCGGAGTGACTCGGCACGCTTGTCCGCGTTTGCGTCGATGGGGTAGATGGTCGCACCAAGGGACTCTGAGACCCTGCGTATCTTGGCGAGCAAAGCTTCGCCATGCGCGAAGATTATGAAAACGTTCTTGTAGGTCTCGTTGCCCGTCGCGGCGTCGACGAAGGGATCGGCAATGTCAGTGTGGTTCATGTACAGGTTACCACGAAGGACACGCCAAAGTACACGCTCAAAGGTCGGCAGCCGCGTGCGATCGATCACACCAGCGATGAACCTGAGGTGCGGATAAGAGACGAGGCAATGAGAGGAAGGGAAAGCACATTACTCGAGGTCGAACTGGACGTTCGTCGCCGTCGCATACTGGTTTTCGCGATCCTCGTGCTGGAGTAGAGGGGCAGAACTATCATCAAATGATGAGCGTATCTCGCTCTGACTCGATTCGGCCTAAAACGGTGAAATAGAGCTATTATCGCTGCGGATGTACAGTGTGGGAATTATGCACATACGCGGTGGAAGAAGACCGCAGTTTCGCGAAGTACGTGGCGTGCCTCGATAAGCTCGGCAAGGCGCTCGCTGAGCAGCTCGTATGCAGAATTCATCTCGAGCAAGCGTGACTCGTGCTCGCCGAGCGTGACGTCGAGGTCATCAATCGTCTGTGCGGCGCGGGGTCCGACTGCGATGAGGGGCGCGGAATCGTACAACGGTCGGATGGGAACGGGATCGCGCTCGCGCTCAATCTGCGCAGCAAAGAAGCGCACGCGGCGAGCCATCTCTTCTATGCGACGGATCTCGCCGACGAAGGAGCGTTGGAAAGGGTTTACATCGGGGTTGAGCTGCGGGAGTCGAGGGTCAGGGTGAGAGAAAATACGGATATGCAGGGAGTACTTACGTCTTTGAACTCGACATTTCCCAGTTCACCGAGTTCGGCCACAGTGTCGTGAGCAACCTCGGCCGGGACGAAGAGCTGGACGAGGCTCATGGCCTCAGATCCTGAAGGAGAATGAAGGACGTCAAGGATGGGGTTGAAAAGACAGGAAAGAATAAAAAATCACGAAATAGGGTCGGATATTCATCCTCCAGGGGTGTCCCCATGATACAAAGAGCACGAAACGAAACAAGTTAAACAGTCGTGGACGATGTGCGCAGCGAGCGCGACGAGACAACTTGTACTGTACTGTATTGGCAATTGATTCCCACGCTCGACACTCGCGTGGCTGCTTACTCCATGCGATTACGATGGATGGCACAGCCGTGTCTGCTGATCTGGTACAAGTACTGTAGGTGGCTTGTCCGGAACAGCTTTAGCCACCGTACTCCACAACTTCTGACTTCACCTCGGAACTTGCATTCCCTGATTCGGTGTCGGGAGCCGGTCTATTCCGAGCCAATCTGAGTATGTCGGAATACAGACGGTATTTCGGATGTTGAGGGGACCAAATGGTTAAAGTTCCGTGTAAATTGTAATGCCAACCAATTGCGGTCGCACGTGCGTTACTGTAAAGGCCGGGCCAAAGCGAGTTGTATTCTTTCATCCTTGTTTTCTGACAATATGCGCATCTCCTCTTGAAATCAGCCATGTCTTTTTCCCATATCCACTCTTCTTTCCCCTCCTCGACTTGACCGCCATCGCCACGTAAACGCTCTCTCTTTCTTTCCGCTCCACCTCTCAGTCTTGTCTCTTTCCCACCATCACTCCCCCGATCCCCGATCACATCAGCACAAGGGTACGGTTACCCAACTCCGTAGCTCGACAGGGAATCTCTTTCTTGCCACTCCCACGAAAACTCCTATCACCTATGTACGTCCGGCTCCGCAGTTATTCTCCTCTGCACCGCTTGATTGCTGACCGTCACCCATCTAGTGTCCTTGCCCGAGTGTTGGGCTCCCACTTCCCTTGTTCGATTATCCACGGATCTCGTCGGATCATACCATTGAATTGTAGAGATGTGCGTAGGGCATGTCCCCTCTTTCCCCTCTAGGTTCTCAATGTATTTATTATCTGTCCAGCCCTCCCTGCCCAGTTCATCCTGAATTGTATCACTGTATAATGCTGCTTTCCCCTCCCTCTCCACCTAACGCGTATCGCTTCCCATCCCAATCAACGTCCACTCAGCATGCAGTAGCCCAATCTTCCCGCTCTGCTCTCAGCACCATTACTGTTCCATCCGATTCGTATTCGCCAATAGAAGACTACTCGTATTCACCCGCCTCGATATCATCCGTACCACATTCTGATACTTCTTCCAACTCCAAAACAAGCGCCTTCTTCGGCTCGCCATTTGCATCACCCCCCCAGTCACCCACGTATGTCTCCAAGACCGCCGCCTTCTTTTCTAGTCCCTTCACGGGTTCCCCCAGTCCTCCCGCAAATCAGCAGTGCACTCCCCGCGAATTGCCATCTTCTTCCCGTTCGTTGACCGCAGACTTTTTCGCCCCCGGTTCATTTTCCTCTTGTCCCACATCACCCCCGAGCCTACGTTCTAGAACCTCAAACGCGTCTCTACGGACGTCAGTCTCGCGGACATCCTCTCCACATAGTCATTATGCGACGCTTCCCTCCGAGCAAAGCGAGGATTCGGAAGCCACGCCTGTTCCCAAACCCCATGTCCCCTTACTGGCGCGTCTCTTCCCTTCAAGATACTCCTCGGACGTACGGCGTACAGGTGACAATCATTCGGACTCACCGCGCGGGTTTGTTACTATAGAACACCCCGATGACGGTTTCGTCTTATCTCCCTGTACCATGGAGGGTCCAGATATCTCAGTTTCACCTGCAGCCGCTGAGGCAAGCCCACCTTCCGATGAATATTCTATTGGAGCGCTGGTACATCCGGACAACGAGGACGAGCCATCGTACGAGCTTGTGCGTCAGATTGGCCAAGGCGCCTTTAGCCTCGTGTGGCTTGCTCGCAGGGTTCAAAGCGGCGGAGGGGGTGCACTCGTCGCTGTGAAAATGATTTCACGTGCTGGTCAGCATGGTGACCCTGTGGCGCGGAGAGCTGCACGTGGTGAACGCGCAAGCTTCCTGCGCGAAGTCGAAGTCTTAAGCGTGCGTATGCCCCGACCTGCTCACTCACTTGCAATGATCCTGCTCCTTAGTATCTAACGCCCGTGCACGCGTCGTTGCCACAATTGTATGCATCATTTACCATACATACACATCACGTGCTTGTTCTTCAGTACGTTGCCAGTGGTGAACTACTCGATATGGTCAATTCGGATGAGCAACACGCGCGACTAAGCGAGAAGCTTCTGCAACGGATATGGCGTGAACTTGTTGGCGCCGTCGAGTGGATTCACGCACACCTCGTCGTCCATCGTGACATCAAACTCGAGAGTACGTCTCTTCTACCCTCTATTTTTACAACTACAGACATCTGACTCAAATGGTAATAGACATACTCTTGACAAGCGACCCCTTCACTGCCATACTCGACGAAGTCAAACCGCTTGTCAAGTTGACCGATTTTGGGCTGGCGCGCAAAATCGACTCGGATGACCCGTGGTTGAGTACTCGATGTGGCTCCGAGTCCTACGCCGCCCCAGAGCTGCTAGTAGCTGCGCACACAGACGAGCACAATATTCCCGCACTCTCTCGCGCACCATCCGATGCCAACGGGGCACCTAGTGCTACTTCGCAGCAGAAACCGCGCCTCGCACGGGTCCCTGGCACGTATGATGGGCGTGAAACAGATGCGTGGGCACTTGGCGTGGTTCTCTTCGCGCTGGCTACCCGCGCCCTACCATTCGACCCGCCCCCGACACTCGATGCCCCCCCTGCGGACGCGGACGCGGAGCGCGCACGCAGGCGGTGGGTGCTGCGTGTCGTTCGTGGAGAGTGGTCCTGGCCTGCCATTCCCCTGGCCCCGGCTGACACCCAGATGTGCGATGGTGCTGCTGTGGAGAACCCGGAGCCGCGTGGTGCAGCTTTGGTGCACATTGCTGCTGTGCAGAATATAGTTGCGAGGCTCCTTGTCAGTGATCCACGCCGCCGGGCACGCGTCAGTGCCCTCTGGGATGAACCCTGGATGCGCCCGGTCCCTTCATCTTATGGATCCACATCTTTCCATTGACCGATCTTCACCCATGAGAGAAATCACCCCCTTCGTTTCACTCCTGTTCCCGAACGAAAAAAAAAACGATACCGTCGGTTACAAGCGATTCCTTTTCATCGGTCCTACAAATTCCATCCCTCAAAATGTGCTTGCAGCTTGCAAATTAATATATACCAAAACTCTAATCAAGATCCTAATGCAAAAATGCTCCAAAGAACCTACAATACCTACTTGAAAAGAAGGCAGACCAGATCTCTAGAAATCCTCGTCGTTTCAGCGCACCCGAGTTCTTACGTACAAGTATAACAACCACTCGTTTCTTTTGTTTGTGTAAAATGTATGCGACTGATTTTCCTTGTGTCCTCCGTGTGGTTTTTCCAAATTCATAGATTCATTGCCTCGAATTGAAATGTGAACCAGGTTCACGGGCGCTCTGATTCCAATGACGCCACAACTGACACCTGTCGGAATGATGGTCGTGTAGTTGTCACAGGATTTGAGCGAGCGCGAGACATTAATATTCCAGCTCTATTTTCGAATGTCATGCGAAAGGCTGGCACAAACCGATATACGGCCTGCACGCAATTGGCTGGTCACAAGGTTGCCATGCGCTACCAGGTGCCACGACCAACACGTGCAAATCACGTTGCCCCTTCCGAGTCCTTTCCTTCCTGGCCCAGCCCCTGTCTTTGTCTATGAATTTGGTAGTAAGGCAGTTAAGGAACGGTGACCTGTTCCCTGTTCGTTCTATGATCGTAAATCTGTTAACTGACTCACGCGTTCTTCAGGGTATACACCCAACGCCGGACACTGAGTGGTCAGCGCCTGTTCGGAGAAACGCTGTGGTTACGAATGATATGATTGAGCAGCCGCGACTCGAGGCCATGTGTGCATGCGGTCGTGTACTGATCAGGGGTATGTTCCCTCGGAAATTGTGACGAACTAGGACAGACTCAACACATCCCGTTGATGGTGGCTTGTACGCGAATCCGATCGATTTGGGAAACTCGACACAATTTTCACGCGATGTCTGCGGTTGAGGCAATTCAAAACGTTCGGACTTCGAACAAAGCCAACTTAGCTTGGTTAGACACGTACTGTAATGGACCCTTTCGTGGTCACACTACTTCGTCGGTTATCTTTCCCCGCAGGTACGCGTAAAGCACAATTACACAGACGAGCGTTTAACGTTTAGCACTGGTAATAGCTAGGTGCTGCAGGCCAGAAAACGGTGAGCGCATTCTTCTTCGAGTGGAAAAATACGATGAATTAATTTCCCCATCCATTGGGTTTTGCTTCCCGTCGACACAATAAGTATTCTTTCATTCTTTCCTCGTGTCGGAACGGAGTACACGTTTTTCTCACGGATCGTTTCCAGGCGCTCGCCATTGCTCTAGATCAATGCACGTCGTTTTCCGATGTTCGGTGTGCCAGTAGGTGGGTGAGGGCCGTATGATCGTGGGAATGCACCAGTGCGTCTGCTAGGGTTATCTGCTTAGCGAAAACAAATTGCACAACTTCATGAGTAGCGAACCCTCGGATGGCGAATCAGCGGGCGTCTAAAGGTTCAATGCGCACGCACTAAATAGGGTCAAAGCGTTGTATCTACTGATCTCGCGACGTCGGCAAGGTATGGTCTGTACGTGTACTTATGGCTATGGCACTTCCTTCACGTGGGGCGATACGCCTCGTGTAGCCGCCATCTTCTCGAGGCCTGTCATTGGGATACCGGTTACTCTCGACATGGCCGGTGCTTTACTAATACTGTAATTGGTTTGATCATCACATGCATCACTTGATCGCTCGAGGTCGGTGGGTATATCGGCATCTCGAGATGCAGGGGAGTTGCATCCTGGCACTGACATGGAAGCGCGTATTTCCCCTTTTTCCTGTTATGTCATATCAAGGTCGAGTCGTGGCATCTACGCGGCGTCGCTGTCCCCGGGCAAGCTGAGCGTCCCGGGTGCGATTTGATTGGCTACAATGCCATTTATTTGCTGACCATTCCATTGGCCCGTTGCTGTCTCTACTTGTTTCTTGTTTCTCCTGGGATTCAAATATCTTGTGCCACACCTCCTCGACCAATTGCCATACCGCCCCATGTAAGCCGTTGTCGTTAACACAGCGTTTGAAGGTGCCAAAGCAAGATTGCAGAGTGTGCGCCTGCTTTCAGTTTTCCATGGAAGGGTATCCTTGGGGTACGTAAAAAAAATTCTCGGTGGCTTAGTGACTGAGATGTGGCCTTAATTTCTGGGTTTGCCTCGTTTCTGTTCCCTTTGTGGTAGGGGCGCGTTACTCCTCGCATGTCAACTGTTTATAGAGTTGCCTAGTGTGGCACTGGGCAATTTTCCGTCTTCCCACTTCATCGCCACTCTCGGTTACTGGAGGATAATCATCGAACCGAGTTCTTTCCCCTTATAACGTCCGGGTGTCCCCATCAGACGACCAAGGATACAGCTTCCCCACGTCCATCCCGGACCCAATTCGCGTCGATCATCGCCGTTGTATCTTCGTTCATTCCCCCTGCAAAGGAAGACGGATCTGACGGTCGCCCTGCGTACTTCGGTTTCAACTGTCGACATCGTCACCCATCCAATTTAGACCGAAGGTCCGAGGGATGTTTCTTCCTCAAAGCCCGTCCCTCGTATATGAAGGCTGGATGCACCCTTGGTTGCAGAACATCCCCAGGAGTGCCCACCATCTTCAAGTCGACCTGGAGGCGAGTTCCCTAGCTAGTTCCGGGACGTGGCCCTTGTACCAACTAATGGGATTTTCAGGTATACCACCGTCACACTGGTCCGCATCCATCGATAGTACCAATGCCCAACGTGTACATTGACGAACAAACTGGGGCACCGCACCCTGAAGGGCTCGTCACTGCTGCCCATGATGAAAACTTCCCTGTCGGCCCTCCTTTTAACTCCACCGTGACGTGCCCGACTTCCTTCCCCGTGCTCACCCTGGTATGAACGAGGTCGCACGATCTGTCCGAGCACATAGTTCTGACACCATCCATCGTCTTAGCCTTCATACACGCCGCTATATACGCCGCCGAAGTCAACATCGGGAGGGTCCGAAGAATTTGAGACCGTGTCCACCCCGTCTATGCTGAGCGACGCCCCCCCATATGGCGGGCTCGCCGACGTCGATTCAACCCCTGACTGGGACCAGGACGGGGTGTCGATGGATATCTCTTCGGATGAGGGTATCCAATACACGCACATTGACACCATGTCCAACACTTCAGTACTATCAAATTGCCCCGTAGTATCCCGCACCCCACCTGTTACAAAATACGAAGCACAAGAGGCAACACGAGACATGCTCCACCAAGTCCAGAAACCGGGAAAGGGTCCCGCAGTGGCGTCATCGCCGCCATCTCGACGACCAGCTGTCATTTGTGCAAGTGCTAAACTCCAACACTCTTGCAACATCTGTGGGAAGACGTACTCGCAGCCGCAGGGCGTCGGACGCCACCAGCGGGAGACGCACAAAGCCAGCTTGTGCGCGTACTGCCACAGTTTTGAATGGGGGCGTCCTTACAGACTTAGAGAACACATTAAGAAGTGGCACCCTGACGTTGTTGACATCGACGCTGCTCTAGACGAGGCTACTGAGATGCGTCGCAAGGTGACAAAGAACCCAAGATGTCTTTCACGACAACAGGTTTCGGTTTCGCCCCCCACCCCTCAACACGACAGACAGATCCGTGCTGTAGTCACGGTATCGCAGCCCAATCATCCATTGGAACTTACGTCGCCCGCCAGGCCCCCGCCAGCAGTGGCGAATCTTCCACCCGCAATCCTTTCGTGTGGGCTACTCCCGGAGGCCAAGCACCTGAACTGTACGGACCCCAAAGCCGAGGAAGTGCGCCCGCTGCGAAAGAAGATTGCTCCAGCCCCCGGGTCCGGTTGTAGTATACACTCCCGTCGCCGCGCGCGGAGCTTCGAGGTCGTCACTTAAAAGTAGGCATCACAACGATACCTTGCTTTGGAGGCCGCAGATCATCTGCGGCTTTGATCCGCGTCTCTTTTCTCTTTCCTACTAACGCAATGCTGTCTTTGTCGTCCGCGTCTTGCGGTGTCACAGTGCCTGGCATAATCAACGTACCTGACTCGTGAATTTTACCGTACCTTAGTGTTCCCTTCTGCTTAATGTTGATTCCGCCCTTTCTGCTTATAGTTCCTACAGTCCATCGCTCCTAATTACTCCCGCAGCTCCGGTCACTATAGTGCTAATACTCTGCGTTCAGAGACCGAAACCTACTTTTGTCTTACCTTATTTAGCCACAACCATGAACCTAGCTTAAATGTTTGAAACTGTTTGAACAGTTGTCAAATGTCAGATTGTAAATACTGCACTAAGGTCACAAGGTTCATTGGCGTCGTGCACCACCGCCATGTCAGCAACCCGAATAGCTAGCAGGCACAGTTACGATGCTCCGATGGATGCGGAGCGATACATCATTTGGAACGTTGGGCAGATTTCAATCGGAACTGGAATCTAATGTACAACACCACGGTGCAATCTGCGCTTCCTCGCCCGTAATTGCTTGACTAACGTCTGTACATCTGCTACATCAATTTGAGATGCCTCGATTTGAAGCGTTTGGGGGGACCCGGGCATCAAAAAGAAATTGGGGGTAGTATGCGCCCAGCAGCGACTCTGGCTGGTGATCCACAAAGATTCCCACCTGTCTGTGGTATCAAATCAGCGAGTCGTCTCTGTGGACCGTATCGAGACGCCCAAAACACGACAAGCCCTCGATTTCGACCCATGAGATTGGCCATCCCTGATGCCAAGAAGTCGGAAAACCTATTATTAGAGGGCCGCTTCGGTCTTGAAACATTGGACTGTTGGAAAACATGATTTCACACAACTCATTCAAAGGAGTGACAGTCGATCTCCGCCTGGAGAAGCGCCTGTCTCGGTTTTCCCATGACTTGGAACTCGCGCGAAGGCCCAAGGTGTGACACACGATCGGTCGGGTGCGAGTGGGAGATAGACCTGGTCGATGGGCCGCCCCAGTGCCCACCAAAAATTGTCAGAACTCTCGGGGACACAGGAATTCTGACTCCGACATTGGCATGGACCGAAGGAGAGGTGACTGGCAAAGCATCCATGTACCAGATCGAGACTAGACCGCGGGAGCGACACACTCTTTGGCGCAATATCCATGCGATTCGTACGGGTGGCGAGGACTGTTATCTGGTTTTACGGAAGAGACGTCGCGGCGACGGCATCGGCGCCTCACTATCGCACCGAGAACTGGGTGCTAGCTGACAAATTGTTCAGCGTTGAACGGAGCCATGAATCCAAGAGGTATTTGGTGCAAGTTCTCTTGACCATTCTGAGACCGCTGCAAGCGAAGAAATTTGCAATGTTAAGAGATCCCCGGGAAAGCATGTTGATCAGATTTTTCTGACCGCAGTCGCCTAGGCTCGAGATTCGAAAGTTTCCCCAGCTGCGAAGGTTGTGATGGATGTGCCAATGCCATGTGGGAGCCTGAGCGAGTGGCACCCATCTTCAATTTTCTATTCAATAAGATCTGCTCCGGACGGTCGGACCTATCCCTCAGTGTGCGTCAAATGATGGTCTACACGCCTTGATGGGAGAGCAGAAAGGAAACTTTGTGCGACTCGACCGGTCCACAGTACGTAAAACCTACAGTTCATCCGGTAAGACCCCGGATGACATGATCAGACCCCAGCGACTCCTGTCAAAGTGATGGCGGCTTGCCCGGCCCGGGCACCAGGAAACGCTTCAAGTTATCCCCCGTCGCACCAAGACTTTGTCTTTGTGTCTTTCGCGGTCTGTTGAACGCGTGAAATCTTGGATGTAGAGTAAGAAAGCGAGATCACAAGGCAACTCGGATATGCAGTACGGTAATTTCCACGGGAGTAGCTCGCGCAGCTGGCCAGCTGCGCCACTACACCATATCATGGAACGGAGCTAGAAGTTCAAGCCCAGACTTCCCCAACCCCCTCGTGCTGGGGTCATCTCTAGCGATTTTTCTTTCTCTCTGGAATACCGCCGACCATTGTATCATGCCATATAGATTTTTCCACCGCTGCATACGACCTAGCGTCCCTCCTAAACCCAGCCAGCAACTTCCACCAGTAACTGAACGATCGCACGTACAAAGGATGCTTTACCGTTAGGCGTTCTACTCAAAAACGTATTGATGGTTTGTCGCCAGCACAATCTCTACCTCATTCTTATTCTCCGTTCTTCAGCCCCTTTCCTATCATGCATACGAGTTCCAAGGAACGCCTCCATCCTTACTATATGTACATTGAAACTGGGGACCGAATTAACTCACCCCACTGCATCCATCGATAATGGGCAGTCCTTTGGTCTTGGCTTAGGCTTCAACAATACCCCGCCTCGCTCTTTGGCATCGTGTCATCCCCAGGGCCAGCAATGCTGCGTCGGAGTCCTATCACCGACTTCGAATCGGGCATCTCAAATATGTCAATGCTAGCAACTTCTCCACAAGTCGTTTTCTGGTCACATCATTTGACGCTTTCCCTAGATGTAGCAATGTAGGCGGCAGTTTATGAAGGTTTGCCTTGTCGTCAACAGGAGATTTTGATCTTCGTCTGGTACGGATTTGTTTCGTATAAAACCCGATTCCTCATACACGCTGGTCATACTTTAGGCCCCTCACGTATCGTGCGACTTCCCTCCGAGGCTATACTCGATCTCGATTTCCTCTAGCTCTTTCCTGACCTATGTCATATATCACAAAAATACCTTCGCCAGCTTCATGTTACCCTATAAGTATCATCGGTTTCTCGACAACGAAGGACTATCCGAATCAGTCCTTCTATCACGTACAGTTCTATCACGTACGGCGTGTTTGTGAAAGACAAGAGACAAGTCTTTGTTAAGCTGAACCACCAGCAATATTGCCAGGTCACAGTTCACGCCTGTTACACTGTTTTTTTCCGGCCTAGGAGGTCCTCGGAGCCAATACGTGAGCTTAGATAAAGCCAGAACATTCTAGATGAGACAGTGAAAGTCAAGTTCATCTCCAATCTCTCAGCCTTGATATTCCCTTCCCTCCGACTCAGTGAATTTTCCTGGACCCTAACATAAGAATAACACAAACATCCTGCGGCCACTGGCAGAATATCGTCACAAAAAACTCGGAAACAGGGCCACGACCTCGGACATTCACAGCCTCCTACATTTAACAAGCTCGATGGTTGGCATGAGGATTATCAACGTTCCCATATGGACCAAAAGCTTCCAAGTATTTTTCCTGGCATCCATGCCAGTAGGTGTCAAGCCGATAAGGTTACTGGCTCTACTGCCCGTGATGTTGTTGGAACTTGGAACGTATGTTCGGTATCAGTCATTTAGAAAAAGGTAGCGGGACTCGGATCAGCTTTGTATCAACTATGCATAAGCGGCCCGAGGCATGAGGGACGGCGAGTAGAGACCGTCACAGTTTCCGCTGAAATGGGAGATCATGGTGATGATGATGGGTCAAGGGTGCCTGGTTGACTGGCCCTGACATGTTCTCGACATTACAACGTCCTGTGGCTGCCAGTGGCCCTTGATGCAGAAGCCTCATGGGGTCACGGTAGCGTGCCAACGCCGATATTTCGTGATTGGCACTTAGAAATCCTTCCTCAAGGCCAAGTGTCTTAGTCACTGAGAGCGTCTGCCCTCATCGAGCGACTTGTGAATAGTAATTACGATGAAGTGCAACTGTGCCTTTGCAATGGTTCAATTTACCCTCTTACTACACTCGGCGGATGCATTGTAATAATATAAGACATGAAACCTCACAGGGTAGATCAGGTGAAGAAGCGAAAGCCCGGGATCCGGAAAGTAAGCCAACGTAATACCTGCATCACCCTTTCATATGAACCCGGCCCTGAGACGTTTGGATTTTCAAGTTCTCTACTAATATCTAGGCACGCCGCTACTGCCATTGACACGAGGCGACTAGTACACCCGGGCCATCTGCACGTGGAAGTATATCGGGGATTCCGAATTCCAGTTCAATTTGAAGGTCGTGCCACTGGCGATTATCTTGTAGTTGGGATCTGCAGCCAAATTGAAAATGCATTTGAGGTACTGTATAGCCAGCATCTGCGGCGCCGGTCAGTCCCATCTCGTTCCTAAGCATGTGGTTCAGTTACTAGTACAGCAAATTAACGCCAAAATCCGCTTGATGGACGTCAAACTTGAGCCGCTTGACGAGTCGCGCCCTTCCCTGAGAGACCTTCCCCACAGGGCCACAGCCATGCACGGGCCTGAGAAACAAAATTCTCTACGGCCAAACATCAGGAAAACCTCCTGCACTAGCGAGAGGTACCGACTTTAACTTACCTGGTACTCGTATAGCTGAGTCAGCTGCACCGCACGGTTTAGCAATCTTTTGGCTGTAGAATACACCCATTTTGTCCTTTCCCGGGAACTCATACAGCTGACTCAGCTGTACGATATCTGTCATTAGCAAGTAATCAGAGATAATTCCGGGGATAACGATGTAAGTCTCTCGGCAATGGTCCAAATTATCTCGCTAGTGCCAATTACCTCTCGCTAGCAAGGATTTTCCTGATGCAAAGAGAGGAAGCGCCAATTGCGCTTTGTGAATCGAGGCGATGATAGGGATCAGCATAGTTACCGAAAGCGCCCGTACACTACCAGAGCATACTAGTAGCCTTCATGTACTGCATACTGTACATCATGAGCGGAGTCTGACCGCACGACTTCCATGAAGGATTGCATCGGGCCCGTTCCCATTGGCACTCTTCTCTTGGGCGTTTAAATTTGTGCCGACGTGAGGTGATGGCGCGATGCCAGTGACAG
>Ga0137394_10001938_pt1 | contig 15208 bp, 8 predicted proteins | sample czobulk116metaG_FD_108278 | JGI IMG/M metagenome (GOLD analysis project Ga0137394, IMG submission 108278) | Vadose zone soil microbial communities from Angelo Coast Range Reserve, California, USA - czobulk1.16 metaG | ecosystem: Environmental > Terrestrial > Soil > Vadose zone | place: USA...
CGCCAAGCCGATCGCCGCCACCATGACCCGCACCGCCAGCACTTCGGGCTACGAGCTCGGCCTGCTCGCCGCCGCCGGCGCGCTCACCATCATCCCCGGCGCCTTCGTCATCTACTTCGTCCGCAACTACATCGCCAAGGGCTTTGCCCTGGGCCGGGTCTGAGAGGAGCCGCCGTGGCAGGACAGACGAGCGGACTGGGATGGATGGCCTGGACCTGGCAGACGGCCGCGTTCTGCATCTTCATCGGGGTGCTGCTGGCCGGCATGGTGGTGTGGGAGTGGCGCTCGCCGGGAGGCGCCCCGCGTCGGGGCATCCTGCACATCGAGACCACGCGCGGCGACCGCCTGTTCATCTCGCTCCTGTCCGCGGCCTACATCCACCTCGGATGGTTGGCGCTGATCGGCACCCCACTCTGGGGCGCGACGGCGTTGTCGGTGGTCGTGGCGGTGCTCGTGTTCCGGTACGTCTGAGCGCGTCGCACGGCCCGCCCTGAATCCGACGCACAGGGGTAGGATGGCTCTCGTGGAGCACGAGGTCGCCGTCATCGGCGCGGGGCCGGCCGGCCTGGCCGTGGCGGCCGTCTTGACCCAGCAGGGCTTCTCCGCGGTGGTGGTCGACAAGGCGGACGCGGTCGGCTCGGCCTGGCGCTCGCATTACGAGCGGCTGCGGCTGCATACCGAGCGCGCCCTCTCGGGCTTGCCGGGGATGCCCATTCCGCGCAAGCACGGCAAGTGGGTGCCGCGAGCCGGCGTCGTCGAATACCTCGAGGAGTATGCGCGCCGCCACCAGCTGAGGCTGCGGCTCTCCACGCCGGTGGACCACATCGAGCGGGAGAGTGCGGCGTGGAAGCTGGTGACACCTTCCGGGCCGCTGACGGTGGCGGCGGTGGTGATCGCCACGGGATACAACCACACTCCGCAACTGCCGGACTGGCCCGGCAGCATCTCCTTCGCCGGCGAGCTGATTCACTCGGCGCGCTATCGGACCGCGGCGCCCTTTCGCGGCCGCGACGTGCTGGTGGTCGGCACTGGCAACAGCGGCGCCGAGATCGCGGTCGACCTGGCCGACGGCGGAGCCCGGAGGGTGCGGGTCGCGGTGCGCACGCCGCCCAACATCCTGCGGCGCGAGGTGCTCGGCGTCTCCTCGCAGCGGCTGGGCGTGCTGTTGCGCCACGCGCCGGTGGCGATCGTCGATCCGATCGCGAGCGTGGTGGCCCGGCTCACGGTCGGCGACCTGACCCCGTACGGCCTCCGTCCTTCGCCGCGCGGGACGTACACGCGGGCCAGGGAGGGACAGATCCCGATCCTGGACGTGGGGTTCATCGACGCGCTCAAGCAGGGCCGCGTCACCGTCGTCCCCGCTGTGCGCGGCTTCGACGGCCGTGACGTGCTGCTCGAAGGTGGCGATCGCATCCAGCCGGACGCGGTCATCGCTGCCACCGGATACGTGCGCGGGCTCGAGCGACTCGTCGGCAGCCTCGGCGTGCTGAATGATCGTGGCCTGCCGCTGGTGCACGGCGCCGCCACCCACCCGAGCGCGCCGGGCCTGCATTTCATCGGATTCAGCAATCCGATCAGCGGCAACCTCCGCGAGCTCGCGCTCGACGCGCGCCGGATCGCCAAGGCCTTGCGGACGGTTCGATTGACAGCGCCGCCGAGCGCTGCAAGCTTCCGGCATGGAGCGGACCCGGACGGTTCGTGAGGCCATCCGCGAAGAGCTTCTGCGCGGCGCGGCGACTGCACGCGAGATTTCCGAGCGCGTCTCGATCCGCGAGAAGGACGTCGCAGGACACCTCGAGCATCTCGAGAAGTCGCTGCGCGCGCGGGAGGAGCGGCTCGTCATCCAGCCGGCGAGCTGCATCGCCTGCGGATATTCGTTCGTACGACGTGCCCGGCTGACCCGCCCCGGCTCCTGCCCCGAGTGCGGCTCGACCCGCATCGACCCTCCGGCCTTCCGGATCGAGCCTGCATGAGCCGCGAGGCGCTGAGCCGGCTCGAAGCACATTTCGGGGTTGGCCGCGTACATTGCCCGGGTTGGTCGTGGACGCGAACGGCTCCTGCCGACGCGAGCTGCATCTGGCTGTTCGTGGAGAAGGCAGGGCGCGCAGGCGTGCAGGTGCGACCGGCACGACGAGCAGGTTGTTCACACACGAATTGATTTGGCAGACCCTCACGGGGTCCGTCACCGCGGTAGCCGCAGGGCTGCTGGTGGTCTCATTCCGGTCAGGGCAGGTCCATTTTGAACTCGCTCCGGGACGGGCCGCACTGCGTCATATCCATCATTCGGTCGAACTCAGGCGAGGCAGGAGAAGATCAGCACTTCGCAGACGGCCGCCTCGGAGGATTTTCCTCCGCGCCGTCCGACCTTCACAGCGGGAACCGGACTGGTTCAACCGGTGCGCAACCGGAAAGGTGTGCCCAAATCAATTTTGCTCCGCTGCCGACGTGAAGACTTCGGCCGCCGCGCAGCAGCGAATTCCGGGCAGCTCGCCACGGGACCAGAACACGCGGCACTGCTTCGGGCACCACGAACAGTCCAACGAAAGCTGCCGCCGGGCAGAGCGGTTCGGGTTGACACCGGCCGCTGACTACTTTCCGCTGCGCGCCAGCGCGAGCAAGTACTGCGCCGGGTTCAGGTACCTCTTGAGGACACCCTCCCCATCGCTCCGCTTGTACGAAACGTTGACCCGTGTCCCCGCCGGATACGTCTCGAAGTGCAGCATCGAGTCCTGCACCATGCGGCCAACCTCCGCGATCGGCTGACCAGGCGCCACCGTCATCCCTTTCTTGATCCCATACTTCTTCAGCGACTTGGGGTCGACCTCGCCGTAGTTGATCACGGTCCCGCTCTTGCCCTCGATGAGCAGGCACCACACCAGCGGGTTGTCCCTCGGATAGAACGGGTACAGGTTCACCACCGTCCCCGCCTCGCACGCCACGATGATGTCGTGGTAGTCGCCGAACACGTCGATGCCGGCATGGTACCGCGTGGGGTTCTCCGCGTTGGCCGGTCGCGGCGCCAGGAACTCGCGCTTCCGCGAGCCGCTTTCGGTGCCGTAGCCCTTGCCGTCGCTCCCCTTGAAACACACTGCGCGCCCGTGGTGGTTCTTCGGGTTGCGCACCGGCCAGTAGAGGCCGGTGGCGGGAGCGAAGATCGCGGCGCCGGTGGCGCGCGGGTCCGCGCCGGGCGGCTGCCACGGAGCTGCGGCGGGCGGCACCTCGGCCCATTCGCCTCCGGTGATTGCCGGCTCTGGCTCGGGATCCACCGGCACTTGCTCCTCCGCGTGCGCTTTCAGGCCGAGCTGCCGGTCGTCGTCCGAGGCCGGATACCAGCGCGGCAACGCCCACCAGAACCACATCGGCACCATGTCCCAATGCGGCCCCGCGGAGTGGCGATGTCCGCCGGCCTCCTTCCACTCCTTCACGTGCTGCGCCAGCCGCTCCTTCTTGATCCGGATGCTGATCCGGGTCTTGGCGGCGTTCTGGTAGATGGCGTCGTCGACGTCGGCCTCGTCCTCGGCCGGCTCCACGGCCTTTCCCTTGTCCTTGGCCCCGAGCGCCGCCGCGAAGCTCTGGCTGCCGCTGTACGCGTTTCCCCCGCCGGTCCCTTTGTGCAGCGCGTACACCACCGTGACCGGATTGTCCTCGAGCCCGTCGGCGTAGACCTTCGCGTTGTTGGTGGTCACGACCGTATCGGTGAGCCCGAACACCTTGAGCTTGTGCCCGCCGAACACCCCGCCTTCCTCGGCGAGCTTGTTCATTCCCCGGTGCGGGGAGCCGCCGCCCGCGCCGCTGTGGCCGACCACCGACACGGCGTCGCGATCGACCTGCACGCTCGCCGACGCCACGGCGGCCTCCACGGCCGTCACGAGCTTCGCCAGATCGAGCTCGCCCCAGGGCGCGTCCGAGAACTGCGTCGGCGCCGCGATCAACAGCGGCGTGCATTTGCCGTCCGCGACCAGCTTTGCGGCCAGCTTGCCGACGTGAATGCCCTTCTCGTCGAGGGCCGGATGCTTCTCCCGGGCCTTCGCATTGATGCCGTGCAGGGCCACCACCAGGGGACGCGGGCCGCTGTGGAAGCAGTGCGGATGCGCCCAGACCCGTGCCACGTTCCCACCGAACTGGAAGTCGAGCCCGTCCTCGAAGAGCGGTCCTTGGCCCTCGGCGCCGCCACTCGAGTGCCGGACGGTCCCCTCCGGCTTGTCCGCGTACGGGGCCGGGGCTGCCTCTTCCTCCTTCGCCGCCGCATCCTCCTCGTCGGAAGCGATGACCACAGGTTCCTTGAGGTCGGCTGCGTGCAAGAACGTGTACGTGACGCTGCCGCCCGATTTCTCGATCAGCGTGGCGAGGTGTGCCCACGGCGAGCCGGGTCCGGTACCGCCCCAGACCACCTGGGTCCCCTTGGTCGGACGCTGGGCTGTGTCGCCCGCGGGCCCGCCGGCGAGTTGCACCTTGACGGTGCCGTAATCGCCTTCCACCTCTCCAGCGATGCTCTTCGGGTCGGCCATCGCGTCAGCCCTTCTTCAGCCTGGGAAGGAAGACGTCTCGCTTCAGCGCGTGGCGGCTCGCGAGCACGTTCTTCGGCCCGTCCCAACCCTGGATGTGGCAATGCGGCCCGGTGGTGACGCCGATCACCGTCTTGCACGAGCCCAGCCAGGTCCCCGGCGGCAGCTCTGCGCCGCTCTTCGCCGCCTTCCACACGCGGTGGGAGATCTCGCCCATGTGCCCGAATCCAATGGTGGTGCCATCCGCGAGCGCGCAGAACACGGCGCCGCCGGTCTGGTTCCAGACGAACTTGTCGAGCACCTTGAACGGCTTCCCGGGCCCGAACACCTGCACGGGCGAGAGGTGCGGGTACCCCGTGGCCTTTCCGTTCAGGTCGGCGCAAAACTCCGGCGCGAAATGGTCGTGCGGCGCGCAGACGGCATCCTGCCAGGCGTCCGCATCGGGCTCGAGCTCTTCCTTGACCACCCGGATCTTGCTCGCCTTGTCCGGCAACACGTGCGGAGTGCCCTTCTTGTCCTTGAAGTGGAAGTCCGGACCGCCCGGATAGTCGATGGGCGGCGGCAGCCCGCCGTCCTCCCCGGCGGGTTCGCTCGCGGGCGGCTTCACCTCCAGCTTCGGGTCGCTCCCTGCCTCCGCCTTCCAGTCGGCGCCGCCGGCGTTGTCGTACCAGCGCGCGAAGCCCCAGCAGTTCCCGAATCCCTTGCGCACCTGGTCTTCGAACTTGTTCCAGGGGCGGGACACGCCGAGGCCCAGGCGGTTGTTCTTCGTCTTCTCGTCGTTCCGGACCCAGTCGTCGGCGGTCTTGCCGTCCGACTTGCGCTCGTACACCACCCCGTTCGCGGTACCGTACTTGTCGAAGGCGACGCAGTTGGCGGAGAAGACGCGGGCGGCGACGGGCTTGACCCGGTCGACGTCGAAATCCTTGCCCTCGAGCTCCAGCTTCTTCGCGCCGAGGAACGCCTGCAGCCGGGCCTCGAACAGCCCTTCGTTCTGCTCCAGCCAGAGGCAGTCGTCCTTGGTGATCTTGTAGCCGCCGTTCCTGTTCTCCGGCTGGGCATCGGGGTGGTCGCCGCGGACGAAGTCGCTCTGGTCGACGTAGACCGGCGTTTTCCGTCCCTTCAGCGTGACCGCGTAGCGGACGTCGCCGACCAGCCAGTTGTGGCTGAACCAGCAAGCGTTGTCGCCCATGCGCACGTCCCGGAGGCTGGCCTCGTCGCCCCATTTTCCGATCGGCTCGCCGACCCCGAGCCACTTCATCGCCCAGGCCGGCGCGATGTACTGGTACCCGGCGAAGAGCTTCTTGCCGTCGGCGCTCTTGTACTTGCTTCCTTCCGCCTGGATCCAGACGTTGGAAAAGACGCTGGCATAGCCCACTGCCTTGTCCGGGTCGTCGGGCGGATGGTCCTTGAGCCCGGGCGCCTTCGGCGTGGACTTCACCACGTCCAGCTCGAGCAGGCCGTCGGGCTTCTGGATGCGCATCTTCCCGTCCGGCAGCGCGGAGAACACGGCCGCCATCTGCGAATTGCAGCAGTTGCTCGACCCGGAAGCGCCCCACTCGATCCCGAAGGCATGCCAGAGCGAGATGCCGCCCGCGGTCTTCTTGGCGGGCTGGATCTGCATCAGGCCGTCCAGCGCCGGCCACTCGTTCAGCACGCCGGCGGGCGCCTTGTACTTCTTCACCACGCCGTTCCAGGAGTAGATGCAGCCCACGCGCTCGCCGCCCTGGTCGCGCAGCTCCCAGTCGATCAGCGCGCGCATCATGCGCATGCCGAACTTCATCGAGGGCTTCTTCGACCTGGCGTCGAACACGAAGGGCTTGTCGGCGGGCGGCGCCGGCTTGTCGTCCTTGGAGGTCGGCTTCGGCTTCGGCGTGGGCGCCTTTTCCTTCGCCTCGTCTTTCGGCCTGGCGGGCTGCAGGTCCGCCGGCGCCGCCGCCTCCTCGTGATCGATCGGCCGCGGCGCACCCATCCCGGCGCCGTCGAACCAGCCCTTCACCTTCCCGTCCGGCTGCAGCGCCTTGCCTTGGACGGAGTCGCCCTGGACGAGCTTGAACTTCCAGCTCCCTTCCCAGAGCTGCCAGGTCTCGGACGGGTTCTCGTCGGTGCCGGGGTTCAACGAGGCCCTGAGGTCCAGGACGTACTTGTGGCCCTCGTCGTCGAGGAACGCGGCGAAGAGGGTGTCGTTCCAGCCGCCCGGCCTGGGGCTGATCAGGCAGCGCTCGTGAAGGCTTTTCACGCCGACCAGGTTGACCTTGCCCTTGGCATCCTCCCACTTGCCGCCTGCGCGCTGCACCAGGGCCTTGAGCGCGTCGTACTGCGCGACGGGAGTGGGAGGAAGCAGCGCCGCGGTGAGCCTTTCGCCCGCTTTCGGCGATTCCCCCGGATGCTCGACGTGCATTGCCGGCGTGTCGCCGAAATCGTCCACCTGCATCCAACCGGCGAACTTCTCCGGCACCTTGTCGATGGAGATGACTTGCACCGCGCTTCCGGCGCCGCCGTCGGGGACCGGTCCGAGGACCCGGCCACCGCCCAGGTACACCATCGGGTGCTGGAGCGCGTCGTTGTCGTGGTCACCCTTGCCGAACCATGCCAGGTCGCCGGGGAAGATCTCCTCGGGCGGGTTGCCCGGATCGCCGCCGCACACGTGCCAGAGCGCCGAAAGGTGCGTCGCATCGCCGGGCGTCTCCTCGTCGGTCTTGAAGACGCCGACGCGCCTCATCGCGATGGCGATCAGATTGGCCCCATCGATTCCTTCCCCGGGCTTGTTCGATCCCGCCTTGTAAGGCGCGCCCAGGAAGTTCATGCAGGCCTGGATGAACTCGTCGCGTTTTCCCGCCGCCTTCGCCGCGGGAGCGCTGCCGGGATCCGGCGTAGTGGGGAGGGCGCCCCCGGGCTGCTTCACCGAGAGGCAGAGCCGGCCCCCATGCGATCCGATGTGCACGCGGAGCGTGTGGTTGTCGACCAGCACAGGAGCGGGCAGCGTCTCGGCACCCACCGGTGGCTGCCGTTGCGGTTCCGCGGGCGACTCTTTCGCCGTCTTTCCCCCGCCCGTCGCGTTCCGGAACGTATCGGCCACGCTTCCGGGCGGATGGTAGCAGTCCGCCTCCGTCAGCCCGGCGTAGCGGACGACCTTGGGCCAGTCGATGTAGGGACCGATGTCCGAGCGCCGCGCGGGATCGATGTTGACGTGCGTGCAGATGCCGCGGAAGTCGCGGCGGATCTTCTCGTCCCTCTTGAAGTCGTCGTACCGGTGCTCCTCGGGCAGGATGATCCGCGGGATCTGGTGCTTGAAGCAGAGGGCTTTGAGGAGCTTGCCGAGCCCCACGTACTGCTTCTCCGGCAGCGTGGCCCAGTGCTTGAATCCGGAGAACTGCTTTTCCAGGTAGACGTCCTTTTCGTCCGCCTTGCAGTAGGCGTCCTTCCTCTCCCGGCTGCTGTACTCCGAGACCATCTCCTCCCCCTGCTTGCGCAGGCCGCCGATGTTGTCGATCTCGATGCCGATGGAGTTCGGGTTCCACCAGGTCGCGTGCCAGGCGGTGAATCCGGTGGGCACCAGCAGATAGGGCGTCCCGCAGCGGCCGAGCAGGAAGTGGGCGCTCGCGTCGTGGTCGCTGCCGCCCATCAGGCCGGCGAAGTTCCCGTAACCACACGTCAGGTGCAGCACGATGCTGGTGCGCGGCGCCTCCACCGCCTTGCAGAACCTGGTCACCGGCACGCCGTCGCGCTTGCAGACGCGGACCTCGAGCGGCTCCTCGCCGGGCACGGGCCACTGCTCCTTCTTCCAGGAGACGTCGCCCTCGCGGTCCTTGTCGAGGCGGGAGATCCATCTCTGATCGACTTTTTGCCAGAGCATGTCGCCTCAGCGGAACTCGGTTCCGGCCTTCTTCATCGCCTCCATCAGCGTCAGGCAGCGCCACTCGTACAGCTCGCCGTACGGCGTCTGCCTGCTCACGCGCCTGCCGGTCTCGACGAATTGGTCGTCGTTCACCTTCGCGAAGGCTTCCTTGATGCCGCCGAAGAACGACTTCACCATCTGCAAGTAGATGCGCGGGTCGTCGTGGACGATCTGGCCCAGCTCGCGCTCGCTCAGCGCGTCGATGTCCTTGTAGCCGTGCTTCAGCAGCGCCGGCTCGCAGTGCTTCTTGTAGTTCTCCCGGAAGGTGAGCTGGATGATCCCGCGCCCGCGGAACTTCCAGAAGTCGCACTCGTGCACCTTGTCCTTGATGCCGGCGTCGTCCGGATACGACGAGCCGTTCCAGGCGGCTACGCGCTCGTCGGAGATCGCGCCCATCGCCTTGAGCTGATCGCCGGCCCGGCGGTTCATGGTGCTGGTGTTGTAGCTGGCCTTCCCGGCCGCACTGGGCTCGAAGATGTACTTCTCGCTGCCGCCCTCGGAGAGCGGCTCGAGCGTGCCGCCGGTCTCGTTGTAGAAGATGGAGAAGAAGCCGAGGAATTCTTGAAGGCTGAGCTCCTTCGCCCAGAGGTGCTCTACGCTGTCGAACATCGTCTGGAAGTTCTTCTTGTTCACCTTGCCCGGGAACATCGGCGCGGGCTTCTTCCAGAGGAGCAGGGTGGGGTGGTTGCCCGGGTAGAGCGGCTTGAAGTCGCCGTTGAACCAATCCGCGAAGTGCTTGCCGCCCACCAGCACGTTCCCGCTCTTCACTTTGTCGCCCGCCGTGCCCGGCGCCGGCTTGGGCGCGCCGCCCATCAACGACGCATAGGTCTCGCTCTTCTTCAGCCGGATGAGCACCTCGGCCGGCAGCGGACCCAGCGGAGTCGCGCCATCGACGAAGGCCAGCAGCACCACCGCCTCGCCGCCCGCGCGGGGGAGCCCGAGCTTCCAGAACACTTCGTATGACGCGCCCAGCCCCGTGTCCTTGTCCTTGAGCTCGTCCTTCTGCACGGCGGCTTCCGGCGACTCCAGGTTGCCGGCGCTCTTCCAGCGCGGCCCGCGGGCCTCCTGCGAGCACACCACGGCGGCGCCGTTCTGGGGGTTGATCAAGACGACGCGAAGGTTCTTTCCCGAGTCGCGCAGGTACGGATAGCCGGCCCCGGCGGTGCGCAGGGGCAAGCGGACATGCCAACGCTCCCGCTCCTCGGCGTGCTCTCCGCCGACGACTCCGCTGACGAAGCAATGCGACTTGTCGTGCTGCGCGCCGGCGCAGGAAGCGATCTCGCCGGGACAGCCGTCCTTCTTCACCACCGGAAGCTTCCCCAACTGCACCGCCGTGCGGCATGGCGCTTCCGTTCCGTTGTGGCAGGAGCCAAGGTTCGTCACCCGGATCTTCTCCGTGCAGCCGGTGTTCCTCCCCGCTGGCGCGACCGCCGTCTTGCAGTCGGTCGCGCAGATTCCGGTCTCGATGCCGTTTTCCGCCTTCCAGGCAGCAGCCGCATCGGCCCCGATCACCCAGGCCGGCGCATCCGGCCAGGCGGCGCGAAGCAGGCCGGCATGGTGCGCGAGGGCGGCACCCGGGAGCATCGCCTTCTCGCTCTCCAGCGCCAGGTGCTGCGCCGCGTACGCCGGCGCCACCCAGATCTTGTCCTGTCCGTCTCCCGCCAGCCGTTGCGCGACCGCGCCGCTGAGCTGCGTGAGCGCGCGGGTGTCGAACTCCGTCTTGCCCCAACCGGTGAAGCGATCGGTCGCGTCGTCGCGCGCCACCTCGAACCAGGCGACGATCTCCTTGGCTGCGGAGGAACCCGGTGCGGGCGCGGGCGGGGCCTTCGGCGGCGCATCGGGAAATTTCGAGTCGCGGTAGATGGTGATCGCCTGGTCGCGGAGGTTCAGCTCCTTGTCCTTGGCCTTCAGCTTCGCGTAGACCGGCCGCGGCGCGTTGAGCAGGTCGGTGTCGCTGGTCAACACATGCGGATCGAAGGCAACCGCGAAGCCGCCCGCGGCCACCTTGCACTTCGCTGACCCGAGCTCCTGATCGTGCTCCGGCGCGCCCATCGACAGGATCGCGAGCCAGCGAACTTGGAGCTCCGTACCGTCCGCGATGTTCTGCACCCGGCCCGCGAGCACCGGGTGGTCCTGCAAGTGCGCGATGCGCTGCGACCACGAGGCGATCGCGTCCGGATCCTTCTTCTGCTGCTCGGCAGGCAGGTCCGGGGCGATCTTCTCCTCGCCTTCCTCGATGGACCAGCAGAATGCTTCCGTCCGGCCCTGCAGCAGCGAGATCAGCTCGAACCGGCCGTCCTCCCTGCGGAAGACGATCCGCTCGGCGTTGATCGACGACTCCGGCGCAAGCAGGTTTCCCGGCTGCTCGAGCTGGAACTTGTCCGGGCTCCATTTCCCGTACGCACGGACCATCGCGCCCTTCTTCACCTTCATGCGCAGGCCCAGGCGCGCCTCGGGGACCACTTCCTCCCCGTTGAAGCTCTGATGACGAGGCGCATCGCCCGGGGTCAAGCCGGCAGGCGCGCCGGTCTCGTTGACCACCTGCACCAGCTGGCCCTTCTCGCCGACCACCTTGGAATCGACGGAGACCAGCACGTCCCGGCCCCGGACGTCCTCGAGCCGGACGACGATCTCGCCTTCCGAATCCGTCTGCCCCTGCGCAACCGTCTTCCCGTCCGCCTTCACGGTCACGTCCACCGCGGCGAGCGGGCCCTTGCCGTCGCGGACGACGATGACGACGTCTTCGCCCGCGTGGGTGCGGTCCCCGGCGTTCGCTCCCTTTGCCTGGGGCGGATCGTCGTGGTCTTGCCCCAGGCGTACCTGGGCCATCAGCCGCAGGGCAGTGACCGGGTGCACGAAGATGGCCTTGCCGTCCGCCGGGAAGTCCTCTGCCTTCGAGAGCTCGTCCCAGAACAGGAGCGATTTCGCGTTCTGCGCGAAGTCGCGGCGCTCGCCTTCGCTGTGCGACTTGTACCGATCCTGCTTGACCAGCATGTCGACATCCAGCTTGAAGTCGGCAAGGCCCTTCACCGCCTGGTAGCGCCCGCGCCAGCACTGCGTGGGCGTGCGGTAGAAGTGCCGCAGCTCGCCGGGCTCGACGATCCACTCCAGCTCCTTCTGGCCGATGAACTTCTTCTTCGGATCGAGCGCCTCCATCAGCGCCGCGGCGTGCTCCTTGGTGCCGTGCTCTTTCGAGGAGAGATCCAGGGACGCGAGCTTCGGCTGCTGCTCCGCTGTGAATTCTTCCTCGCCCAGCGAGCCCGTGGGAAACACCTCGCCCTTGCTGAAGACGGACCAGTGCAGGGCAGGGAAGCCCAGATACGATCCGGAGCGGCCTGCCGTCTCGCCCGACTCCATCGTGCAGCGATGCGCCTTCCCGTCCTCGCTCTTGAGATCATCGAACACGGCGACCTTGCCGTCGCGCAGGTCCTTCACGTGCGCGTCGTTCTTGCACGCCTGGTCAAGGTCGAACCGGGCGAAGGGCGAGAGCTCGGTCACCTTTCCGCCGCCGCCGTCCGGCCCGAGCGCGCGGACCCACTTGCCCTTCAGCTTCACGTATCGTTTGGAGTCGGCGACCAGCTCGTCGTCCTCCTCGTACACCCCCGGCCCGAGGAGGTCCTTGTGCTGCACGTTGGTGGGCGAGAATCGGCCCTTGTCCGCGTCCTTCCAGGTCGGCTGCGGCTCCTGCACCCGCCACTTCGGCTTCTTCGGCGCATTCTTGTCCTGCATCGCTTCGATCAACAGGCGCCGGAGCCAGGGAACATCGGTGTTGTCGGGGTGCAGCGGCTCCCGCTGCAAGTGCAGGTACAGGCAGTAGACCTTCTTGTCGCCCTCGAGCAGGTGCCGCAGGAGCACGAACCCGGTGTCGCCCCAGGCGTGCTCGCCGGGGCCTGCCCCCATCCTGGCGGCGACCAGCTCGCCGTCGCTCATGGCCAGGATTGGCGAACCGCTCTCGGGCGTCAGGTGCGCGCCGCAGTGGAACAGGCCGCTGTCGCCAAGCGGGAAGGACCCGCCCGGCCCGCGTTCCGTCTGGTGATAGAGGGCCGTCAGCGCGGAGGCGGTGACCAGCACGGAGCCGTCGAGAGAGAAGGGGATCCGCGGCACACCCGTCCTCGGCGGACACGATGGCGCCGGCGCTTTCGAGTCTTCCTTCTTCTCGCCCGCGGTGGCGCCGAGCCCCTTGGAGATCTTGTGCACCAGCTCGCTGTCGTCCTTCACGGGCTGATCGGGGATGGCGTAGAAGAAGTGCCCCAGCGGGTTGTCGCCGTGCGCGTAGAGCCGCGTCTTCCGCCCCGGGTAGATCTCGAGCAGCCGGCGCGCCTTCAGCCAGTACTCGGAGAACTCCTTGTCCGGCTTGTCCGGGCGCGTGATGATCTTGAAGTTGCCGTCCCCCATCAGGTCGTCGTGGGGCCAGCAAGGATCGACGATGCGGAGCCACAGTTCTCCGCGCTGCGCGTCGCGCTTGTAGCCGTTGATGACGACGATGTGCCCGCGCTGCGCAGTGAGCTGCGTGAACTGGACCACCGGGTTGTTCTTCTTCAGCTGCTCCAGGTGGCGGGCAAACTTCTTCTCCGCATCGTCCGGATTGATCTCCTCGTTCTTGCCGGCGATCTCGCCCGAGTCGCGCCGCCACCCGCTGGCTTCGAAGATGGCTTGCGGGTCGCACTTCCCGTCTTCGCTGACGCCGGCCAGCTTGCCCTTGTGGCTCCCCCCGAGGAACCGGAGGTTGAGCTTCTGGCCGTTCAGCCCCGGCTCTTTGTCGCCCTCCTCGTGGCCGACGTACTCGCCGGTCTTCCCTTTCGCCTTGCAGTAGTAGTTGTAGATCATGGCCGCCGAGGCGCGGCCGCACCAGAAGTTGCTCCGCGCCTCCGGCGATCGCTGCTGCAGCCTCGGAACGTCGAGCCAGCGCCCTTCCAACCCTTCCAGATCCGCCGGCTTCAGCTCCGCAACGGTGCGGACGGTGTCGACGCACTGGATGCGGGTCATGCTGAGAATTCCCCCGGGCACCCGCACGCACACACCAGCAGGTCTCGTTAGCTTACCCGACAGAGCGCCTGCTTGGCGAGTGGGGCGTGCAAGCGGGCGAATTAGCTCGGAGTACTTGGCGGGCGAACGAAGTCTAGATCAAACGCCGGCACGCCGAACACCCCGAGGTACAAGGACCATGTACTTGTCCTTCCAAAGGCTCCGGCTGAGAGAAGGACCGACGACGATGGAGTGGCTTGTCGGAGAACTGATCGGCCGGGTCCCTCGTTCCGAAACTTCCGAAACGAGCTCACGCTTCGGGCAGACGCGTGCCCCGCTCGCGGAGCCATCCCTGAGTCAATTCGCTCCGCGCGCGGACGGGGAGACCACGGCGCAGATGTGCGCCCGCTGGGAAGGTGTGCCCAAATCAGTTTGCGCCGCTGCAGACTTGAAGAGCACGGCCGGCGCGTAGCAGCGAACCAACGAGAACTCCGCTGACCCGCTGCCGGCTGTAGGGGCCGTCACCGAGACCGTATGATCGTCCCACGAACAGCTGCCCCACGGAGCCCGCAACGTCACCACGGCGCGCGCCTACGCCGACCTGCGCACCGTGTACACCGCAATCTCCCGCAATTCCTGCGCGACCCGCGGGTCCAGCGCGGGCGAGTCCAGCGCCCGCAGCGCCTCGTCGCATTGCCGATCCGCGTCCAACCGTGCGGACGCCTCCGCTCCAGTCCGTCGCAAAATCGCCCGCAGCTCTCCGACGTCCGCGTCGCTCCGACCGAGCTGCGAGCGAAGCCGGGCCGCATCCTCGGGCGACGCCGTCTCCAGCGCGCGGGCCACGATCAGCGTCCGTTTGCCTTCGCGCAGATCGCCGGCGTTCGACTTTCCGGTGACCTCCGCCTCGCCGAACGTCCCCAGCAGATCGTCCGCGATCTGGAAGGCAACGCCCAGGGGGCGCGCATAGGCGGACAGGACATCCAGCAGCGGCCGGGAGCCTCCGGCGAGAGTGGCGCCGAGGTGGAGTGGGAGCTCGAAGGTGTACGAGCCGGTCTTCGCCCGTTGCACCTCGAGGATCTCGCGCGCCGTCAGCTCGCGGCCGCGCGGGGCGCGCACGTCCGCCATCTGGCCCAGGATGACTTGCTCGAGCGTGCGAGCCGCCACCGGCGCCGCCTTGCCCAGGAGCTGGTAGCCCCAAGCCTCGCAGAGGCTGCCGCAAAGGAGCGCGACGCTCGCGCCCAGGTGATCGCCGCCCAGCGCGCGGTGCAACGTGGGGCCCCCACGGCGCACGTCGTCCTGGTCCATGAAGTCGTCGTGGATCAACAGGTACGCGTGCAACAGCTCGACACCGATCGAGGCATCCAGCGCGGCTTCTCGCGCTCCGCCCGCAGCTTCATGCCCAAGCAACAGCAAAGCGGCGCGAAGCCGCTTGCCTCCCCGCAGCAGGTAGTCGCGGAGCGCGGCCGCCGCGTCGCGCAGATCCACCGGCAGGGCCGCGAACGCGGGCAGCTTCTCGTCGAGGAACGCGCGCAGACGGGGCTCGACGATGCGCGCGGACTCGACGATGCAGGCCGGCGGATTCAGGGAACCCTCGATCAGGTCGCCTCGGCCGAGGGCCCGCGCGCGGCCGCGAGCTTGGCGAGGATCTCCTGGGCGCGGTGCAGCTTGATCTCGCCGGCCGCGATGAGCGCGCGCGCCACTTCCTCTACCGCCGAACCCTTCGCTCCCGCGCTCACGGCCAGGTTCCGGGCGTGCAGCGCCATGTGCCCCTTCTGGATGCCGACGGTGCCGAGGGCCCGCAGCGCCGCCATGTTCTGCGCGAGACCCACGGCCGCCATGATGC
>Ga0137394_10001941_pt1 | contig 15202 bp, 9 predicted proteins | sample czobulk116metaG_FD_108278 | JGI IMG/M metagenome (GOLD analysis project Ga0137394, IMG submission 108278) | Vadose zone soil microbial communities from Angelo Coast Range Reserve, California, USA - czobulk1.16 metaG | ecosystem: Environmental > Terrestrial > Soil > Vadose zone | place: USA...
CCGACCGATGACGATCGGCGCGTGCTCGGCTGAAACCGTCGCGCTACGCGACTACGCGTCCGGGACACGAAAACCAAAAGGGAGATGCGACGGCGGCGGGGAGGAGGTGCAACCTCCAGCCCCGGACCGCGCAATCACGAATTACCAGTCGAACTTCGCACCGAACCGGAAGAGCCGCGGCGCAACGATCGTCGTCGGCTGCAGGAACGACGACCCGGAGCTCCAGACGATGTTCGCGGCCGGGTTCGCATTCGTCAGATTGTAGCCGTCGATGAACAGCGAGAGCGTCCGGCTCCTGGCGCGAAGCAACTTCTCCACGCGCGCATCGACGAGGACGATGTTGTCCTGCTGGCGCGTGCCGAACGGTTCGGCGAGAAACCGCTGCGCTCCGTAGTTCATCGTCACGAGGAAGGTCCGCGCGTACGGCTGACCGGACTGCATCCGGATCGCCGGCGTCACGCGAAGTCCCCACGGCGCATCGTACGATCCGTTGACCTTCGCGGACCACAGAGCGAAATTGTACCGCCCGTTGTCGTTGTTGATCGTGTCGTTCGGGTTGGCCACGTCCTGCCTGACGCGCAGGTTGTTGCCGAAATAGGCGTTGTCGTTGTCGCGATTCCACCGGTACGCGTACGACGCGTTGAGCGACCAGCCATTGCTCATGCGCCGGTTGCCGCTGACCTCGATGTTATAGAAGTCGTCCACGCCGGGCGTGTTGTGCAGCAAATTGACGACCGGCAGAGTCAGGTTCGCAGGATTCAGGTTCCATGCCTGAATCGCCGGACCGCTTGCGCCGAGCGTGCCGTCAGATCCGGGATCGCGAACCGTGACCGGCACGTTGAACGCGCTGATGGGCCGATTCAGGTTGTCGCTCTGATACAACTGATCGATCCGCCGCCACACGAAGCCCGCGTGCACGCCGAAGTTCGTGAACAGCTCGCGCTCGAACCAGGTCGCCACTTCACGCGTGCGCTGATCCTGCAGGTTAAGATCGAGCTGGGTGCTTCCCACGCCGCCGGCCGACGACGTGGGGAACTGCCCCTGCTCTCCCGGCTGAAAGAGCAGGTCGCGGTTCGCATCGTTCCAGGCGTACCGTTTGAACCATTCCGGAGCGTTTGGATTGACCAGCGAGTCGATGGCGGTGGTTCCAGGATTCCACCAGTAGGACGCGTAGTTCGCCTTGAGCACCGTCTTGCCATTGCCGGCCAGGTCGTAGGTCATGCCAATCCGGGGCGCGGTCAGATTCCAGGTGATGACGTTGTCGACTGCGTCGAAGGTGATTTGCGTCGGGTTGAACGCACTCACGGGCGGACCTGTCTGGGCCGGCAAGTACGATCGATAGCGGTCGAACACGACGCCGGCCGTGAGCGTCAGCCGCGACCCGATTCGCCACACATCGGATGCGTACAAGCCGCTGGTCGCGAGGCCGTTCAGCGACGCGGACGGGGTCTGGAACAGAATGACTTCCGATGGAACCCCTCGATTCAAAACCATCAGCACGTCGCCGGGGAGGTGGCCCAGGCCGCCTTGACCGCGCAGGTCGTCGTACCGCTCGTTGAAGAATTCGCCCCCGATCTTGAAGTTGTGGTTGCCTCCCCACCCGTCCTTGAAATAGCTGAGCGAACCGAGAATCTGGTTGCGTGTGATGTCGCGGAACCATCCGTCCCGGTTGCCGCCGCTCACGACGTTCGTGCTCAGGTCCGCGTACGCCGGCGCAGTCGTGTAGCGATAGTTGGGCCACAGGTAATGGAACTGCCCGCCGTGGACCTCGAAGAACATCTTGTCGTTGACGACATCGTCCCATCCCACTTTGTAGGTGTGCGCCCAGTAGGACTGATTCCACGTCGAGTCCGCGCTGTTGTGAATCGCGGTCGTCGCGCCGATCAGGTGGGTATCGAGCCGGTTCGGCTGTTCCTTCTTGCCCCACTGCGCGAACGCGACCAGCTTGTTGTTGGGCGTCACGGCGTAGGTGCCCTTGCCGGTGATGTTCTGCAGGTGCGTCTCGAACGGCTTGACCGGGAAATTCGGCAGAAGGCTCTGGGCATCCTGATCGCGCAGCGAGCTGTACCACCAGAGCTTGTCCTTCTTCATGTACCCACCGACGTCGCCGTTGAAATCATGGTAGCTGTGCAGACGGTTCAGATCGGTCGCCTCCAGCCCGCCGCCGCCCTTGACGCCCAGCGCAATCTGCGCGGCGTCGATGTTGCGCGACTGGATCTTCTCTTTTTCGTAGTCTGCGTAGATCTTGCCGTGATACGAGTTCCCCCCGGATTTCGCGATGAACTGCGTCATCACGCCCGCCCACGGCATGTCCGGCGTGTTCGCGCCCGTCGTGACCGAGACTTCCTCGACGGACCCGTAGTCGTAATAGAAACCGGCGGCGTTGGTGCCTTCGGTGTTCACGATTCCTTCGACCATCGGCCGATGCTGATCGGACTTCGTGTCGTAGGTCGAATAACCCGTCTGGGTGCCGGCTGCGCTGCCGCCCACGTCGATGCGCTGCATCTGGATTGCGGGCGCCGCCGCCAGGATCGCCCAGAAATCGCGCGCGTTCGGCAGCGAGGCAAGCTGCTGGGCGTCGAAGTTGGTCGACGTCTTCGTGGTCGCGACGTCGACGACGGGCGACTGCCCGCTCACCGTGACCGACTCGGTCAGCCGCGCGACTCGCAGTTCGATGTTGACGGTCGCGGTGAATCCGAGGCCGACGCGAAGCCCTTCGCGAATGACCGTTTCGAATCCCGCGAGCTCGTACCTGACGGTGTAGTCACCAGGCGGGATGGCAGAGAATCGGTAGATGCCGTCGCCGCCGGTGACGTCCGACCGCGTGCCCTGCATGGACGGACTGGTGATGGAAACCGTCACGCCTGGCATGACGGCGCCGCTCGTGTCGGTGATCTTGCCGTTGATGGCGCCGGTCGTGGTGCTGACCGTCTGGCCGAACGCTCCGGCGACAGAGCTCAATGCCAGCACGAAAATCAAAACCGGGATCTGGAAATGCAGCCGCCTCATGGGCCTCCTCCGTGTTCCGAGAGAACGAGGGATCTGACGCCCGGGGGTGGAGAGTATTCGAGTGTCGAGGGCGACACTACACCTGAATTCGGGCCGAACGCAATTGCTTTCGTCAGACATCTTTGTCGCTCAGGGTGAGCTATGCGAGATCTTGGATCTGGTCGTCAATCAGGCATCCGTTCGAGGCGCGGCGAGCAGCATGCAAAGAGCTTCTGAATGCGGAGGGAATTGGCGTCTTCGTGTTGTGGCCGCCTATATTAACGGGCCATGAAGCTGTATCGGCACCTGTACTTCCAGGTGTGGTGCGCGATCATCGTCGGCATTCTGCTCGGCTACCTCGACCCGCAGACCGCTATGCGCATGAAGCCTCTGGGCGACGCCTTCATCAAGGTCATCCGGATGCTGATCGCGCCGATCATCTTCTGCACCGTCGTGCACGGAATCGTTGGGATGAAGGACCTGAAGACGGTCGGCAGGGTCGCCGTCAAGGCGCTGATCTATTTCGAAGCGATCACGACGCTGGCGCTCGTCGTCGGGCTGATCGCGGTCAATCTCTGGCGCCCCGGCGCGGGCATGAACGTCGACCCCGCGACAATCGACACGTCGTCGATACAGACCTACACGACTCAGGCGGCGCAGCAGAGCGTCGCCGATTTCCTGATGCGCATCATTCCGGCGACCGTCGTCGGCGCGTTCGCCGAGGGCGAGATTCTGCAGGTCCTGTTCTTTTCGGTACTGTTCGCCTTCGCGCTCTCTCTCGTCGGCGAGCGCGGCCGGCCGCTCGTCAGCATCATCGACGTCGTCTCGCAGACGCTGTTTCGCCTCGTCGGCATCGTGATGAAGGCGGCGCCGCTCGGCGCCTTTGGCGCGATGGCCTTTACGGTCGGCGCATACGGCATCGCCAGTCTGCTCTCGCTTGGCAAGCTCGTCGCTGGTTTCTACGCGACCTGTCTCCTGTTCGTGTTTCTCGTGCTCGGCCCGGTCGCTCGGCTCGCCGGCTTCAGCATCTGGTCGTTGCTCAAATACATCAAAGAGGAAATGCTGGTCGTGTTCGGCACTTCCTCCTCCGAGTCGGTGCTGCCGCGCATCATGGTGAAGCTCGAGGATCTGGGATGCGAGGAGTCCGTCGTGGGACTGGTCATCCCTACCGGCTACTCGTTCAACCTCGATGGCACCTGCCTCTATCTCGTCACGGCGACGGTCTTCCTCGCCCAGGCGACGAACACGCCTCTGACGCTGGCGCAGCAGATCGGCATCGTCGCCGTGCTGCTCCTCACATCGAAGGGAGCGGCCGGCGTGGCGGGCGCCGCCTTTGTCGTGCTCGCCTCCACGCTGTCCACGATCGGCACCATTCCGATCGCGAGCATCGCGCTGGTCCTCGGCATCCACCGCTTCATGGGCGAGGCGCTGGCGGTCACGAACCTGGTCGGCAACAGCGTCGCCACGATCGTGATCGCGAAATGGGAAGGTGTGCTCGATGAGGATCGGATGCGAGGCTGCTTCCAACGGGGTGAGATTACTCGGCCGCCGGAGCAAGCGCCGGATCGGTCTTCGTCACCCGCCGCGCCGGCAGGACGCTCGCGATGAGGCCGGCGAGCGCCAGGGTCGCAACGACGGCGACGAGCACGTCAGATCACGTCGCGGCCATTATTGATGCGGACGAGCCCTTTTCGGCGCACCGCCAGCGCGGCGGCCGCGCGTCCGTCTGGACGCGGCCTTCGGCTTCTCCGGCGGCGGCAGCGGCCTGCCGGTGCAAAACTCGTATGCCGCTCCTCCCAGCTGCGCGATCGTCCGCTGCATCGACGCTGATCTCCGGCCGTTCATCACGAACGCGGCGACGACCAGGTGCCCGCGCACGGCGCCGTCCTCGGGCAGCGTGATGATCCCGACGTCGTTCGTCACCACGTCGGTCGTGCCCGTCTTGTGCGCGACGATGGCGTCGGGCGGCAGAAGGGCTTTGAGCCGGCGCGGACCCGTCTTCGCGCGCGCCATCAGATCGAGCAGCAGATCGGTGGATGCGCGCGGCAGCAGGTCGTACAGCTGCAGCCGCGCCAGAAACCGCGCCATGTCGTCGGGCGTCGCCGTGTCACGCGCATCGGTGGTGTAGCGCGCACGTGCCGCGAGAAGCGCCGCGCGCGGCACTTCGTCGATCAGTCGACGCTGCAGCTCCAGCGTCCATTGCTCCTGCGGAGGCGGGCTCAGCACGCCCGTCATCTCGAAGTTGATCTCGCCCTCATAACGGTTGATGTTGATCGCATCGAAACCGAGCGCGCGAAGCCGCGCCTGAACGACGGCCGGGCCGCCGACGAGCTTCAGCACGGCGTCGGCCGCCGTATTGTCGCTGTCGATCATCATGAGCTCCAGCAGCTCGGCGGCGCTCAGCGAGACGCCGCCGTTTGGATGCCGCCGCGACAGCGTGCAGCAGGCGCGAATGTCGCTCGGCCCGATGGCCACCTGTCGATCGAGCGAGAGCCGGCCTTCCGAGATCTGCGCCAGCAGCTCCAGCGCAATCGGCAGCTTGTAGACGCTCGCCATTGGAAAGAGCTGATCCCCGTGAATCGCGAACCGCGCGCCCGACTCGACGTGAATCAACGAGACGCCGACCTCGGCGCGCGCGGCGCGGACGATCCGATCGAGCGCGGCCTCGAGAGCGGACAGGTCAGGCCCGGAGGCGATCAGCCGGAGGCAGATAAGGAAGGGCAGCAACTGTCGATCGGTTTTGACTGCGCTCGAGCTGGGCATGCTCGAGCACCCTGTGATCATGTCACGCGTCCGAGAATCGAGCTCGACGAAATCGTACCGATTTGCAAGCGTTCACCAGGCATGGGCAGCGAGCAGGGGCCGCTCAAAGGCGGACATTACGATGACCAGGGTTCGCTCAAAGGCGGACACTACGACGCAGCCCGACCTCAGCGGCATCCGAACGCAAACGCTCAGAGCTCCCCGGCGCCCCAAGCAGGAGCCGGTTTTTCAGGGTGATCTCGGCAGGAATCGACTGCGTCCAGGTGCGATAGCCCTGCTGCCCGAGTCGCATCGCCCGCACGATGTCGATCGCAACGGCGCCGTCAACCCAGCCGGTCAGCTCGCCGGCGTCGCAGCTGCCGAGGTCGTGACAGCACGGCAGCACGGCGACGCGCGCCCGCGCGGCCGCCGCACGATTGAGCACCCGATCGGTGAGGGCCCCGCACGCATGGCTCGAGACGACGACGTCGGTGGGCACAATTTCGACGTCCTCGAGCGAGCCGCAGACAAAGCCTATGCGTCCGGACAGCCTCGGCCAGGCCTGAACCAGGACCTCGTGCAGTTTTGCGCTCGACGGCGGCAGCGTCTTGTCGACCACGACGGCTGTAGGCGAGGAATCGTCGAGCAGCAGCATGACCTGGGCGAGCAGGCCGTGTCCGCCACCGAGGTCGACGATGCGGCCGCCGCGAAAGAGCCGGCGGACGCGCCGCGCCATCTCCCACGCCTCGAACAACTCTTTGCGCGGCAAACATCCCGCGTGGCAGACAGCGCGCGCCAGGCGATGAAAAAGCGTGTTCCCTGGAAAGCGACCAAGGTCGCGATCGGTCAGGCGGCCGCGCGAGGAAGTGGAGAACACGTTTTAGAAGCTGTCTACAGGACGTCGTCCTTGGTTTCGCGCGTGGCCAGCAGTCCAACGACCGACAGGAGCGCCCCGGCAGACAAATAGTAGCCGACATACTGCAGCCCGTAGGTTTTCGCGAGGTACGTCGCGGCGTATGGCGCGAGCGAGGCGCCGAAGATGCCGGCCAGGTTGAACGTCAGCGAGCTGCCCGAGTACCGCACCGACGTTGGAAAGAGCTCGGACAGCACGGTCCCGAGCGGTCCGTACACCAGGCCGACCAGCGACATGCCGATCACCATCATCAGCACCGCGCCGGTCGTGCCGGCGGTGAACAGCGGCGCCAGCGCCAGGCCAAACACCGCGATCGCGATGTTGACCAAAATCAGCATCCGGCGCCGGCCGTTTTCCGCGAGACGGGCGGCGATTGGAATGAACAGCGCGAAGAACAGGATGGCGAACAGCTGCATGACCAGAAACTTCTCGCGGCTGTAGCCGAGCGCGCTGGTCCCCCACGAGAGCGCGAACACGGTCATCAGGTAAAAGATGACGAACGCCGAGAGCGCGACAAGGACGCCGAGAAAGAGCGTGGCTGTGTGGTCGCGGAAAACGACCAGCATCGGCACCTTCACGCGTTCGCGGCGGTCGAGGGCGTTGCGAAAGACCGGCGTCTCGCTGATCGTCAGCCGCACGTACAGACCGAGGATCACCAGCACGGCGCTTGCGAGAAACGGAAGCCGCCAGCCAAACGCGAAGAACTGCTCGTTGCTGAGCCACGTGGAGAGCACCAGGAAGATGCCGCCGGAGAACAGGAATCCGATTGGCGCACCGAGCTGGGGGAACATGCCGTACCACGCACGCTTCCCGGGGGGCGCGTTCTCGATAGCCAGGAGTACCGCGCCGCCCCACTCGCCTCCGAGACCGAGGCCCTGGCCGAAGCGGCAGAGGGCAAGAAGCAGCGGCGCCGCGATGCCGATCGTGCTGTAGGTCGGCAGAAGGCCGATCGTGACGGTGGACAGGCCCATGGTCAGGAGCGCCGCGACCAGCGTCGTCTTGCGGCCGATGCGGTCGCCGAAGTGGCCGAATAGCGCAGACCCGATCGGCCTCGCCAGGAACGCAATCGCAAAGGTCGCAAGCGATGCGAGCGTAGCGGAAGCCGGATCAGAGGGCGGAAAGAACAACCTGGGAAAAACGAGCACCGCCGCGGTCGCGTAAATGTAGAAGTCGAAGAACTCGATGGTGGTGCCGATCAGGCTTGCAAACAGGACCTGGCCCGGGCTATTGACCCGCTTGCCATTCATGGCGAAGGTGTCGGTCACTGGACCGAATGATATGCGAATCAGTGTTGACCACGTTGGTGCCGCATCATACAGTTGCTATCCGGAGAGGAGTCCCTTGGGACGAGTATGCTGAGATGGCCGTCGGCAGTATGTGGCCTGCTCGCGCTGTGCGCGAGCGGCGTCGTAGCGTCCGACGAGCCGGGCGCGCGCCAGGCCCCGCAGAGCGCCGCGACGACTGAAGCGGCGCAGGGCGTGATCACCAGGACCTGCGTGACGTGCCACAACGACCGCACGCGCAGCGGCACGCTCTCGCTGCAATCCTTCGACCTCGCCACCGCCGGTGAGCAGAGCGACACCACCGAAAAGATGATCCGCAAGCTGCGCGCGGGTCAGATGCCGCCGCCGGGGAGCCGGCGGCCCGAGGACGCCCAGCTCGACGGACTGGCGGAGGCGCTCGAGGCGCAAGCCGACGCGCACGCCGCGGCGGTATCCACGCCGGGCCGGCGAACCTTCCAGCGATTGAACCGCGCCGAGTACGCGCGAACGATCCACGATCTGCTCGCGCTCGACGTGAACGCCGGCGAGTACCTGCCGCTCGATTCGAAGAGCGCCAACTTCGACAACGTCGCTGACGCGCAGTTGCTGTCGCCGACCTTGATGCAGGCGTACTTGACGGCGGCGGCCGAGATCAGCCGCCTTGCGGTGGGCGATGCGGCGGCGACGGCGCGCGAAGCCACGTACCCCGTAACCCGCTGGACGTCGCAGCGGGAGCACGTCGAGGGCGCGCCGTATGGCACGCGTGGCGGCGTGTCGGTGGTGCACACGTTCCCTGCCGACGGCGATTACCGATTCAGGGTGTCCTTCTATCACGAGACGACGGGCGCGCTGTACGGGAACGGACGGGCCGCCTTGCACACCGCGGATGCGCCCGAACAGATCGAGATCTCGATCGACGGCGCGCGCGCCGCGCTGCTTGATATCGACCGGTGGATGACCACATCCGATCCCGACGGCGTGAACCTGCGAACGGAGCCGGTTGCCGTGACCGCGGGGCCGCACCGCGTCTCGGCGGCGTTCATCCGCCGGCTCGACGGCCCGGCGCAGGATTTGATTTCACCGCTCGAGTGGTCGCTCGCCAGCACCAGCATCGCCGACGCGTACGGGTTCACGACGCTGCCGCACCTGCGCGATCTCGCCATCACGGGCCCTTTCATTGTCACCGGCGTGTCGCAGACGCCGAGCCGCGAGAAGATCTTCAGCTGCCATCCCGGCACCGCGCCGCGGCAGATGGTCTGCGCCCACGAAATCGTGTCGCGCCTCGGCGCTCAGGCGTTCAGGCGGGCCGTGAGCGAGCGCGATCTGAACGCGTTGATGGAGCTCTACAAGCGGGGCGCGTCCGAAGGCGGATTCGAGGCCGGGATCCGCATGGCGCTCGAAGGCATCCTCGCGAGCCCTCGTTTCGTGTTTCGCTTCGAGGAGCAGCCCGCGTCCGCGCGCGCCGGCCAGGGCTATACCCTCGACGATGTTGACCTTGCATCACGGTTGTCGTTCTTCCTGTGGGCCACGGGACCGGACGAGGAGTTGACGCGCGTGGCGAATGCGCGGCGGCTGTCGACGCCCGCGGTGCTCGAACAGCAGGTCCGCCGGATGCTCGCGGATCGCCGCTCGGATGTGCTCGCGTCGCGCTTCGCGGCGCAGTGGCTGCGATTGCAGGACCTCGACAAGATCAGCCCGGACGTGCGGACGTATCCAGATTTCGACGAGCAGCTCAAGGCGTCGATGCGCCGCGAGACCGAGCTCTTCTTCCAATACATCGTCCGCCAGGACCGCCCGGTGCTGGATCTGTTCTCGGCGGACTATACATTCGTCGACGAGCGGCTCGCCACGCACTACCGGATACCGAACGTCGTGGGCAGCGAGTTCCGCAGAGTGCAGTATCCGGACGCGCGGCGGCGCGGCCTGCTGGGGCACGGCAGCATCCTGACGCAAACGTCGCATGCCGATCGGACCTCGCCGGTGCTTCGAGGCAAGTGGGTGATGGAAGTGCTGCTCGGTACACCGCCGCCACCCCCGCCCCCGAACGTGCCCGACCTCGAGGCGACGGCCGAAGCGGAAGACGGCCGCCTGCGTACCGTGCGCGAGCGGATGGAGCAGCACCGCGCGAACCCTGCGTGCGCGTCATGCCACCGCATGATCGATCCGATTGGCCTGGCGCTCGAGAACTTCGACGTCACGGGCGCGTGGCGGATCAAGGACAACGGGATGCCGGTCGACGCGGCCAGCGCGCTCTACGACGGGACGCCGCTCAACGGCCCGGATGATTTGCGGCGGGCGCTTCTGAAGCGGTCGACGTCGCTCATCCGGACGTTCACCGAGAATCTCACGACCTACGCGCTGGGGCGACGGCTCGATCACGCCGACATGCCGCTGGTTCGCGCCATCGTACGCCAGGCGGAGGCCGCCGATTACCGGTTGTCCGCGTTCGTGCTCGGGATCGTCAAGAGCCCGGCTTTCCGCATGAAGGCTGCAGACGCGCCGGTGTCGACGGTGGAGCAGAGGTAAGCAGTTGAACAGGTAGGGCACCCCTTTTAGGGGTGCCGGCAGGAGACATGACGATGCCGTTCATCTCCGGAAAGCACGTTCACCGCCGGACGGTCCTGCGCGGGATCGGCGCCACCGTGGCCCTGCCGTTTCTCGACGCCATGGTGCCGGCGCGCGGACCCTGGTCGAGGACGGTGAGTGCCGCCTCGCTCGATCGGACGAGGCTCGTCTGCATCGAGATGGTGCACGGGGCGGCCGGCAGCACCGAATGGGGCGCCTCCCAGCATCTCTGGTCGCCCGCCGCGGCCGGGCGGGATTTCGACCTCGCGCCCGGCGCCCTCAGCCCGCTCGAGCCGTTCCGGAAGTACCTGACGATCGTCAGCGACACCGACGTGCGGCCGGCCGAAGCGATCACGCAGCCGGAAATCGGCGGCGACCACTTCCGATCGAGCGCGGTGTTCCTCACCCAGTCGCATCCGAAGCAGACCGAGAGCTCGGATGTGCGCGCCGGGATCTCGCTGGATCAGATTTACGCCAACCGCTTCGGCCAGGACACGCCGATTCCGTCGATGCAGCTCTGCATCGAGAACGTCGATCAGGCCGGAGGATGCGCGTACGGCTACTCGTGTGTGTATACGGACCTGATCAGCTGGGCGTCGACGACCGAGCCGCTTCCGATGATCCGGGATCCGCGGATGGCGTTCGATCAGCTGTTCGGCGCGGGCGGGTCGACGAAGGAGCGCGCGTCGCGCCGGCGAGCGACCAGCAGCGTGCTCGACTATGTCACCGGGCAGGTGGCGGACCTCAGCCGGCGGCTGGATGCCAGCGACCGCCGCCGAATGGAGCGGTACCTCGACGACGTGCGCGAGATCGAGCGACGCATCCAGAGGATCGAAGCGCGCAACATGACGGGCGACGCTCGAGAGCTGCCCAGCGCGCCGACGGGCGTGCCGGACTCGTTCGACGAGCACGTGAAGCTGATGTTCGACCTGCAGGCGCTCGCGTTCCAGGCCGACGTCACCCGCGTGTTCTCGTTCAAGATGGGCCGCGATGCCTCGAGCCGCGTCTTCCCGGAGAGCGGTATCACGAAGGGCTTTCACCCCGCATCGCACCACGGCGAGAAGCCGAACAACATCACCGAGTTCGCCCAGATCAATCGGTATCACGTGAGCCTGCTCCCGTATTTCCTGCGGCAGCTCCAGTCCATCGAAGACGGAGACGCGTCGCTGCTCGACCGGAGCCTGATCATCTACGGCTCGCCGATGGGCAACAGCAACGTCCACAATCACAAGCGGTGCCCGCTCATCGCGCTCGGCGGCGCCAACGGTCGGCTTCCGGGCAACCTGCATCTCAAGGCGCCGGCGGGAACGCCGATGGCCAACGTGATGCTGACCCTGATGCACAAAATCGGGCTGACCGACGTGGAGCAGTTCGGAGATTCGACGGGTGCATTCTCGGCGTAGACAGGTGTCAGACACCGTGTATTTTCGACACGGCGTCTGACACCGGGAGTTCGACATGGTGAATGATCGCCGCATTCCAATCGTGGCTCTCGCGTGCGCGATGGCACTCGTCTGCGGGGCCGCACCCATGGCGGGCGGGCCTGACTCGCGAGTAGCCGACGCCGCCATGCGGGGCGACGTCGCAGCCGTACGCGCCTTGCTGCAGCAACGCGCTGACGTGAACGGCGCGCAGGGCGACGGGATGGACGCGCTCCACTGGGCCGCGGAGCAGGGCAATCAGGAGCTCGCCGGGCTGCTGCTCGCGGCCGGCGCCATTCCAGATGCGGTCACGCGCATCGGACGGCATACGCCGCTTCACATCGCCGCCAAGGGCGGTCACCATCTCGTCGTTCGACGGCTCGTCGATGCGAAAGCCGACGTCCGCGCGACGACCACCACGGGTGCTGCGCCTCTGCATTTCGCCGCGGCGTCGGGCAGCGCCGAGACGATCGCGCTCCTCCTGGATCACGGCGCCGATATCGATGCGAAGGAGCCGCAATGGGGACAGACGCCCCTGATGTTCGCGGCAGGAGCGGGCCGGACCGAGGCGGTCAAAGCGCTGCTGGTGCGCGGCGCCGATGCGCGCGCGACGGCGAAAGTCGTCGACATCAGCGCGCGCAATCGCGAGGACAGCGCGCAAAGCCGCGAGCGTAACGCTCGCGTCGCCGCCATCCAGAAGCAGCGCGCAGCCGCGGCCGCGGCATCTGCGGGGGCATCGCCGGCCGCGCCTCGGACCGCTGCCGCGCCCCGGGCGGCGCGCGGCGACGATGGAGGAGAGCCGGAGCCGCTGGGCTACGCCGACCTCGTCGGCGCCCAGGGCGGGCTGACGGCGCTGCTGCTGGCGGCGCGCGAAGGTTTCGAGGACACCGTGTTTGCGCTGCTCGACGGCGGAGCCGACATCAATCAGGTGAGCGCATCGGATCGCACGAGCCCGCTGCTGATGGCGACGATCAACGGGCACTTCGATCTCGCGATGCGTTTGCTCGGGCGCGGCGCCGACGTGACCGTGGCGAGCGACGGTGGAGCGACGCCGCTCTACGGCGTGCTGAACATGCAGTGGGCGCCAAAGGCGCGGCATCCGCAGCCGGCCAAATACATGCAGCAGAAGACCGACTACCTCGAGCTCGCCGAGGCGCTGCTCCGGGCCGGCGCCGAGCCGAACGCCCGGCTCAGAAAGTCACTCTGGTACACGACGTACAACCGGGATCTCCTCGGCGTGGACCGCTCGGGCGCAACGCCATTCTGGCTCGCTGCCTACACGCTCGACATCCCGGCGATGCGGCTGCTTCTCAAATACGGCGCCGATCCCGGCATGCGCACCACGAAGGTGCCGGAGCGCTACGAGGAGGGCGGCGGCGACTTCACCGGCCCCGATCGGTCAGGACTCCCCCCAGCTCCGTTCGGCGGGCCTGCGGTTGCACCGATTCACGCGGCCTCTGGCGTCGGCTATGGCCTCGGCTTCGCCGGCAACACGCATCGCCACGTCCCCGATGGCTGGCTGCCGGCGGTGAAGTTCCTCGTCGAGGAGCTGGGCGCGGACGTGAACGCCCGGGATCACAACGGCTATACGCCGCTGCACCAAGCCGCGTCCAGGGGCGACAACGACCTGATCCGGTATCTCGTGTCGAAGGGCGCGGACGTGAAGGCGGTCAGCCGCAGCGGCCAGACGACGGTGGACATGGCGAATGGTCCGGTGCAGAGAGTGCAACCATACCCCGAGACCGTGGCGCTCCTCGAGAGCCTCGGCGCCAAAAACAATCACCGCTGTGTGAGCTGCTGACGGTTACCGGGCTCGGTTCGCCAACCTGTGATCGGTAGACGCGCGGCACCGCCCCCAATGGGGCGACCCTTCGGGGTCGCCGTCACCGGAAACCGAGCGCCAGCGCCGTTCCGTCCAGAAACAACGCGCCGCTGTCCCTGCCGTCGCTTGGCTTTTCCTGGCACAACAACCATCATGCGTTCCCGGGGTCGGCCATCAACTCACACCACTGGTGGCAATTGCATCTCTGCGGAATGAGTGGCCTGTCGATCCGGCCGTCGATCGTTCGACCAGTAGCCAGAAAGGAAATCTGCCATGCGATTCATGATGTTGCTGAAAGCGGACAAGACCACTGAGGCGGGCGTACTGCCGACGCGGAAGGAACTCGAGGTCATGGGTAAGTACAACGAGGAACTGGTGAAGGCCGGCGTGCTGCTCGATGGCGCGGGACTCCAGCCGAGCTCGAAGGGCGCCAAGGTCACCTTCCAGAACGGGAAGACTCAGGTGACCGACGGCCCCTTCGCCGAAACGAAGGAGCTCCTCGCCGGCTACTGGATGATCCAGGTGCAATCGAAGGAAGAGGCGATCGAGTGGGCCAAGCGGGTCCCGTTCGATCACCTCCCCTCGAAGGGCCGCGTGCCCGAGATCGAGCTGCGTCAGATGTTCGAGATCACCGATTTTCCGGACGTGCCGCCCGCCGTCGCCGAGATGGAACAATCGTTCAACGCCGGCCGCGCAGGCCAGCAAGTGTGAGAGAGACGGTCAGCTGCGCGCAGGCGCCGGACCTTGCACTCGCGGAGTGAAGATGGTGTGATGGGTCGCCGTGGCGGCGACCGATCCCGTGCACGAGACGGTGAATGCCGTCTATCTCTCCGACTCCCGTCGCGTGCTCGCCACGCTGATCCGCCTGCTGGGGGACTTCGAGGCGGCCGAGGAAGCGCTGCACGATGCGTTCAGGGCAGCGCTGGAGCAGTGGCCGCGCGACGGTGTGCCTGCCAATCCGCGCGCGTGGCTGGTGTCGGCCGGACGCTTCAAGGCGATCGACGGCATGCGACGGCGCGCGCGTTTCGCTGCGCTGGACGAGGTCGGTGACGAGGACATTGCGGTCACGGGCACGGGTCTCGAATGGAGCGCAGGTCGAGACCCGGCCCCGTGGACTGACGAAGAGAGCGTCGAGGACGACCAGCTTCGCCTGATTTTCACGTGTTGCCACCCGGCCTTGACGCCCGATGCACAGGTCGCCCTCACGCTGCGCGAGGTCTGCGGCCTGACGACGGAGGAAATTGCCCAGGCATTTCTCACGCCGCCGCCGACGCTGGCGCAACGCATCGTGCGCGCAAAGGCCAAGATCCGCGACGCGCGCATTCCATATCAGGTACCGACGCAGGCCGAGCTGCCAGAACGGCTCGACGCAGTCCTGCGCGTGATCTATCTCGTCTTCAACGAGGGCTACGCGGCGTCGTCGGGCGCGGAGGTGACGCGGCACGATCTATCCGCCGAGGCGATCCGTCTGGGGCGGCTGCTCGTCGAG
>Ga0137394_10001942_pt1 | contig 15195 bp, 23 predicted proteins | sample czobulk116metaG_FD_108278 | JGI IMG/M metagenome (GOLD analysis project Ga0137394, IMG submission 108278) | Vadose zone soil microbial communities from Angelo Coast Range Reserve, California, USA - czobulk1.16 metaG | ecosystem: Environmental > Terrestrial > Soil > Vadose zone | place: USA...
CCGAGGCGGTCCGCGAGCTGTGGACCGAGGCGACATCGACGGGCGCGACTACCCAAGACCAGCGTGCGGCCCTGCGCCTGGCCGCCACGCACGGCATTCGACTGGCGGTTCAGGTCGTCGACACCGTTTATAATGCGGCTGGCGTGACGACGATCTACGAGGGGAATCTGATGCAGCGCCACTTCCAAGACATTCACGTGATCAGTCAGCATCTGCAGGCGCGCCTCTCCCACTATGAGCTGGTCGGGCAGCACTGGCTGGGGCTGAAGACCGATCTGACGAGGCCCTAGCCAAAGCCCTCTTCGCGAAACAGCTCTGGAAGTTGTGGTGTCAACTTAACCTCAGGCTCGGGATCAGTCGGCTACTTTGATAACAATCTTGCCACGCCGGTGCGGCGCGCCTTCGAGCATCTCGTCTCCCTTACGGGCCTCATCGAGCCACAAGACTTCGCCCACTTCACTCTGTAGCGCCTCCGCGTCAATCATCTCGCGAATCATTGTCAATCGCTCCGTCGTTACCTGAACGAGGAAGAAGACGGCCCGCACACCGTATTGCTCCGCGTTTTCTTTGGACGGCTGCGCCACTGAGGAGACGACGATGCCGCCGCGCTTAAGAACCCCATAAGAACGGTCCAGCGTTTCGCCGCCCACCGTATCAATCACCGCGTCGATCTCCTTCACCCGTTCTTCGAACCGCCTTGCCCGATAATCAATGACCCCATCGGCGCCGAGTCTGCGCACGTAAGAATCGTTTTCAACCGATGCGGTGGCGATCACCACTGCCCCGGCTCGCTTGGCAAGTTGCACTGCATAGCCGCCGACATTGCCCGCCCCACCATGGATGAGCACGGACTGTCCGGACGATAGCTGGGCAAAATCAAAAACCATCTGCCATGCGGTCACCGCCACAACCGGAACGGACGCCGCATGCGCGTGATTGAGGGTTTTCGGCTTGGGAGCGAGCATCGCTGATTTGGCCACCGCGTATTCCGCGTACGCTCCGGTGAAACGCTCGTTGGTCACGCCGAAAACTTCGTCGCCGATTTTTAGTTCTTCTACACCAACCCCGGTGGAATCAACCACGCCGGAAAGATCCGAGCCCAAGATTAAAGGAAGCGGCTGTTCAAGGACGCTCTCACCCCTACGGATCAAGGCGTCCCACGGCCCGATACCGGCGGCGTTAACCCGCACGACGACCTCTCCCCTACCCGGTTCCGGCTTGGGCACATCATCGAGGGAGATGACTTCCGGCGAACCAAAGCTGTGAACTCGAACCGCCTTCATTCCGCTTCACTTCCATCTTTAATTACCCAGAATTTTTTTGAGTCTTTCGATCACTTGAGCAGGTTGGTTGACGACCGTCTTTGCAAGGATTTGCAGTTCATCACCGGAGACCGGATCAAAATCATATTCTTGCTTCTTAACGTCGGCCAAAAGTTCAGGAGCTTTTAATGTTTTAGCGTAGGCTTCGCGAATGATTCTTACCCGCTCTGCAGGCACGCCGGGCGGAGCCATCATGGGATGGCCGAAATCCTCTCCTGCGGTTAGAACGCTCGCCAATCGGCGCCCCAAGTCAGCGGTCTTATAGCGATCCATAAGTTCATAAATGGTGGGAGTATCCGACGCTCGGTCGTCGCGTTTGCGCCCGGTTTGAACGAGATGCCTATCAAAATCTTTACTATGCCAAAGAGTAAAGGGCTGCCTACTAAAATGTGCTCCGAGGCCCATTGACCGGCAGACAACTTCTCCCCTTTCAATCGCAAGATCGGTTTGACTACCTCCTTGATACCCCAACACCACTTCAAATTTGGCGCCGACTAGATCCTCCAGAGCAAAGATCATGCTTGAACTGTCTCTTCCGGAACCTCCACATTTCGGAGGGATCTTGGCTTTTATGCCGTCGTCAATGGATTTGTACGGTGCATCAGCTCGAATAAACAAGACTGTTGGATTGCGATCTGGCGAGCCGATCCAGTTAAACTTTTGAATATCGAACCTTGCTTCTTTGTCGCCGACGACTTGCCCCATGTAAACTAACTGATTGGGCATTCCAACGGTCAAGCCGTCGGGTTTTGCCACACCGTAAACGTAATTGGTCGCAACCAACGATCCGCCGCCTAGCATATTCTGAACGACGACTTCAGGATTCCCGGCTATGTATTTCGGCATATGGCGGGCCAGAAGCCGTGCCCAGTAATCGTAACCTCCCCCTGGGCTCGACCCAACAACGATTCGAATAATTTTTCCGGAAAAAAATCCGTCTTGCGCATTCGCCAAATCGTCCTGCACAGCGACCAATGGAAGCAGCGCTACAAAAACGGCGACGAAAGAGGTTCTCAAAATAGTCATAGATCCAAACAGCCAATTATTTCGGCTTATGTTGCGCCTCAGGCCCTTTGTACACCATATCGACTTCCATCACCTCGTAAGAAGCGACAAATTTGTTGTCAAAAGCCCTGCCGCAATAGTGCGTAGGTCGAAGCTTCTCGAGAATTGCGTAGCCGTCCTTGTCGATGCAATCTTCGTCGACAGAGCCGGCCACCACTTGTCCCATAACCGTCAGACGATGCAGCCATTCTTTGGTCCATATGACCTTACACTCGTAATGAGCTTTACATTCCGCTATGCGAGGCGGCCTTAGAGCCCTAGCGGGGATAGCCGTAAGGCCGGCTTTTTCTAGCTCGTTGACTCCGCGGGGAAACGGCAATCCCACCACTCTCACCTTTTCAAGAATTTCCCTGTCGAAGGACGGAATGTTGACAACAAATTCTTCAGTGGCGAGCACGTTGTGATACGTGTCTTTATCTATTTCTACCGTGAACGAGATACAGGTCGGTTCATGATTCTGTCTCACACAGGTGGCGAATGAAGCCGCATTCACTCGCCCCCCCTTGTCGACGGTGGTTATCATCACCGCGCAAGCTACCGGGGAATACAATCGGTCCCAATGATCATACGGAACATCAACCTTTCGAACGGGTTTATTAGCCATAAGTCTTTTACTCCTTCATTTTGTCTTGCTAGCGAAAAATCTCGGCAAACTGCCTGATCAGTTCGTTGTAGCGAGGCGCCCATATTTCCACGGACAGCAGATGACCGATCTCTAACACGCGCCGTCTCGCCGGGACAACAGTTCTTTGGTTACCACCCGTCTGATGCCAGGCATATTGATTTTTGAATTGCCTTTGAACTTCCTTTCTTGGCCGCGGAGCAAAAGTGCCACTCGTTTCCCCTTGACGCAACTACTCGCCATGCCCTATTTTACGCGCAAGCAACTTCGGCGTATCACAAGCTAACGAAATGTTAGGCTTCACCGCCGACGGATTGGGTCTTGGGACTCAATGTCTGGCATGCCGCGAGATTCGCGACCCGGAGGTTTTCTATGAGTAAAAAACAGTCGTTGACGGAAATCCGCGTGACGAGGGAAACGGTGCTGCCGCGTGTGCCGTGGGAGCGCCGGTCGTGACTGGCTCGGTGCCGGAACAGCAGCCGCCGCGGGTGAAGGGACCGCGTGTCTGGCTCGACATGGACCAAAAGGAGCTCGATGACGCGTACGACCAGAGCGTTTGGGCACCGAACCAAGCGCACGTCAGCAAGCGGCGCGCACTGTGGAGCGAGTCGATACGAACTCGCCTCAAACCCGACCGCATCGCCTACGGTCCGACGGAGATCGAGAGGGTCGATATCTATAAGACCACGCGCTGGAACGCGCCGATCCAGGTCTTCTTACACGGTGGCGCGTGGCGTGGCGGCTCGGCCAAAGATTCCGCATATGCGGCCGAAATGTTCGTCACCGCCGGCGCACACTTCATCGCGGTCGATTTCGTGTCGGTGGACAACGCGGATGGGAATCTCATGACGATGGCCGACCAGGTCCGTCGCGCCGTGGCATGGGTCTATAAGAATGCCGCGCAGTTCAGTGGCGATCCGAACCGCCTCTACCTCTCGGGTCACTCTTCCGGCGCCCATCTCGCCGGCGTCGTTCTAGTGACCGATTGGCAGAAAGATTTCGGCTTGCCGCCAGACATTGTGAAAGGCGGAGTCTTGATGAGCGGCATGTACGACCTCAAAGCCGTCGGGCTTTCGAAGCGGAGCAAGTACGTCAATTTCACGGATGAGATAGGGCAGGCACTAAGCACTCAACGCCATCTCGACAAACTTAACACGCCCATCATCGTCGCTCACGGAACACTCGAATCGCCGGAGTTTCAGCGCCAGACCCGCGAGTTTGCTGCGGCAGTTAAGACTGCGGGTAAACCGGTGCAGTTCATCGTCGTGGAGGGATACAACCATTTCGAATTGCCAGAAACTTTCGGCAATCCTTATGGCCTCCTTGGTCGCGCCGCACTCGAGCAGATGAAGCTCACCCGCGGGTCGGGACTAGCATCGTGGTAGTCTTTAACTCACGGTATACGGTGAGCCACCCAATCTACTTAAACGATTAGCCAAGCGATCGGATCTGGGGCATTATTGCAATCATGGCGATGGACAGCCTGGAGACGCTGAGGCGTGCGGAAGACCCTGCTGAGCAGTCTGAACGGGAACCGCGCTGGCCGGCTTTCATTGGGGCCCTGGCGGCGGGCGGGCTCTATACAGCGTTACCGGACGCACTCACCGTAGGCCCACGCTGGCTCTTCCCTGCTCTCGTCCTGGCCTTGTTGATTCCGGGCGTCCTCTCCTATCACACCGGCAGGCATCGTTTGAATGCCGTTTTTGGTTTTGCAGTAGACGGGCTGCTCACGGTTGGACTTATCGTCTCTGTAATCCTCCTCATCGACGCTCTGCCCACCGGCAAAGAGACACCGCAGCAGCTCTTGCTCTCAGCAGCGTCGCTTTGGATCACCAACATTTTGGTTTTTGCTTTGTGGTATTGGCGATTGGACGCCGGCGGACCATATCAACGGGATAAGATTCCAGGACATTCCGATGGAGCCTTCCTGTTTCCGCAGATGACGATGAGCAAAGAGGCGCTGAGAGAAGCAGGGCAGCAGAACTGGTCACCTAATTTCATTGACTATTTGTTTCTGGCCTTCAATACCAGCACCGCCTTCTCGCCCACCGACGTTCCCGTACTGGCGGGTTGGGCGAAGATCTTAATGATGCTGCAATCGCTCCTCTCGCTGCTGATCATTGCGCTTCTAGCCGCGCGCGCTGTGAATATTCTGTGATCGCCGCAGGCTTGAGCAAGGCATGTCTCTTGTCACCCTCTTTTTTCTCTTGATCTATGTAGTCACCCTACCCTATTTTATGAAAAATAAGTTTTCGCCTAGTTCATCAGAGCACTCAGAAATTGGCTGGTTCTAAGGAGCAGGCATGCCATACAAAAGGGTCAGCAAACCAATTCCATTTCCGAGAGCCTTCGGAGCTACCAGCGACGCAGCCATATTGTCACAGGCAGCTATCTTGCTTCTGATGGAACCGGGACTGCGTCGCAACCGCGTCATGCTGTCCGAATACCAAAGTGCTAGAAGGACTCTTAGAGTACCGACCATTTCCGCAACCGGCCGGCGCGTCAAGGTCGAGGAGGTCGAATCTCCACTTCGCCTACGCCCACTGAGCTCCGCAAAGGAGGTTATACCGGCACGCAGGTTTCGGCGTCTCGCCAGCGACTTTGCCAAAAAACCAAACCACTTGGCGGCCGCCAGTCTGATGGAAGCGTGCCTGCGGCATCCGCACCCGCTTGTCAGAGCGGCCGCGGCCCTCGCCTATTTTGGACTCACGTCGGAACCCAGCCGCCTCATCGGCATCTTGGAAGAGTGCACGCAGAGCGACGACGATCTGGTCCGGCATGTTGCGGCCACTGGTTTGGCGCGATTGGCACCGGAAAGCCCGCGTCTCTCAGAATTGAGCAGAAAGACGACTCAGGCGACCATGGGCCCTTCGGCTCACACGTCGCTGCTTGTTCATGGTACATGGGCGGCTAACGAACAATGGTGGAAACCCGGAGGAAATTTTCATTCTTATCTTTTGAACGGTATTCGTCCCGACTTGTATGCCAATGCGGATGCTTTTTCGTGGTCCGGGATTTATAGCGAGGCGGCCCGAGCCATCGCTGCTACAGAGCTTCAGGGATGGCGCGGCGGGCACACCATTCAAAATCCCTACTTATTAACCCATAGTCACGGTGGCAGCGTCGCCATGCTTGCCACTCAGAACGGTCTCAATACCGGCCCGTTGGTCCTGTTGAGTTGTCCTGTGCACTCGATATATATGCCCGACTTCACAAGGACGGGCCGGGTCGTGTCTGTAAGAGTTAAACTGGACCTCGTGATCCTGGCGGATGGCGGCGGTCAGAAATTTAGCGATCCAAGAATTAGAGAAAAGATTCTACCGATCTGGTTTGATCATTCTGCAACCCATGACCCTGCGGTCTGGCAAAGATATAATATCCGTTCTGTGATCCCGCCATAGGCCGTGCTAGGATCGCGATCAATGCGGTTATTGTTAGGTGCGCTACGCCTATTCGTTTACCGCGCACTTTGGTATTGGCTGGGTATTAAATCAGCCGGCCGCGCTTTGGTTAGGGCCCTCGGCTCGCCAGATGAGAACATTCGGAGCATTGCCGGTATATTACTTGCCAAGAGCCGGAAACGCGCCGAGGCGTTGTTGCAGGAGGCTGTGAATAGACGAGAGAATCTCCCAATTGTACTGACGGTTCTTGGATCGATCGGAGATCCGGCACTTATCCCTCAACTCCGACAATTCACCAACGATCAGAATCCGGAGGTCGCAAAGGCGGCGCAAGAAGCCCTAAAGGTCATCGAATCGTCTGCCAAACTCTAACATCTCGGAGGTCTGTGATGAAGTTGATCGGACTCATTTCGCCCAATCTGAGCGAAGACACTTTGGTGGATGTATACAAGATGTTGCCGGAGGGGATTCGCATCGAAGGACGGGCGCTCAATGTGGGCAAATATACCGATGACGAGTTCAACAGGGCCGAGCAGGCGTTCTCGGACCTCGTCCGCGACCTGGCTCATCATCCGTTGGATTTTCTCATGGTCACGGGTGAGCTGTTTCTCTCTTACAAGGGTCCGGGCTCGGACCGCCAGATCCTCAACCTGGTCAAACAAATCACACCGGCACCAGCTTCGACAGTGCTCACGGCGGTTATCCGCGCATGTCAAGCACTGGGGCTCAAGCGAGTGGTGATGGCGACGCCATTCCCCGAAGACCAAGACGAGCGCCTGGTTCGCTTTCTAGCCCACGACGGCATCGAGGTTGTGGCATTTCGCGGCCTGGGCTGTCCGAATTCCGAGGTGATCTGGGCGCTGCCGCCGGAAACCGGCCATGACCTGGCCACTGCTCTGTTGCGTGAGCATCCGGACGTCGACGGCGTGTATATGCCGTGCAACAAGTGGCGAACCGTTTCCGTCATCGAACGCATCGAAAAAGAAACCGGCAAGCCGGTGGTGACCAACACGCAAGCATGGGTCTGGGAAGCCCTGCGGGCCATGGGAACAAAAAATCCTATCCCAGGTTATGGGCGCCTCTTGAGTGACGGCAATTGACCGAATCGCAATTACTTTTTACAGAACATGTAGCCGATCGTCGGTGTTTGGTTAGCGGAACGCAGGTAAGATCTCGCGGGCGAAAAGTCGCAGCATCTGCGAATGACGTTCAAGTGTCGGATAAATGAACTTGATTTCAAAGTGCGAGACGCCGGCATCGGCGTAAGCTCTAACCGTGCGGCGGATTTCTTCCGGCGATCCGATGAGACTTACTTCCGCCAGCTGATCCACTGTCATGAGTCTTTCAAAGGTGCTGCGTCCTATGGCCAGCGTGCCAAGGCCATCTTCCCGCGCCTTACTTGAGTTCTCATCTATGCATCCATAGACTTCGATACCGAGGTGGATCGCGTCCGGGTCTCTGCCGAGCGCCGCGGCCATCTCTTTGAGCTCCCGGAATCTTTTCTCGATATCCTCAGGCAAAAGCCAGGCCGGCAGCCAGCCATCTCCAAGCGTCGCGGTTCTTTTCATCGCCGCCTCGGTCCACCCTCCAATCCCAGAGGGGCGGATGGGGTTTCTGACGCGGCTTTGGACAGATCTCAGCGTCTTTGAACGCGACAAACTTGCCTTCATAGCTCGAGGGCTGGCTCATCCAAATAGTTTTCATCGCCCGGATGTGATCATCGGCGATTTTCCCTCTGAGTTTTCTGTTGACCCCAAGAACTTCGTATTCCCGCGACTTGAGGGTCGATGGCGAGCCGATGCCAAGGCCGATGTCCAGCCGCCCGTCGCAGAACACGTCCAGGGATGCAATTTGCTTCGCGGCGAGTAGCGGGCTCCTGCAGGGCACCACCAGGCAGGCAATGCCAAGGCGGAGCGACCGCACGAGTCCGGCGAGATAAGCAAGTGTCGTCATCGCTTCATAGAAGTCCGGACTGTCGCCGGTCTTGGAATCGTCGGATCCTGAAGAGATGTGAGTACGATGAATCTCTTCCGTCCAGGTCAGGTGGTCGTGAACGTTTAGGGCTAAGTATGTGAAATCACAAGAGGGCAACGGCTCGATATCTCCAGAATGTCTCCAACCGAGTAGCGGGAGGGGCGGCGGCTGTTGGAGGGAAATTCGTCGGGAAAGACTTCGAGGAACGGGCGGCGATGTTGGAAATTAACGGACTTATCACAATCACCAGACACAATAAGAAAGATGCCGTCACTGCCGTCACTGAAATTAACGCTCGCCCGAGTCGCAACGATGCGGAGCACGCAGCCTGCACGCTGGTCTCTAGGCGCTATCATTCGCATTGAGGAACCTACGAAATCCAACGGAAACCAACGAAATGAACGATAACCAAAGGCTGACAGACCGGCAACTGAGGGTCATCCCCTACCTGTTGACCTCCCCATCAATCGAAGAGGCTTGCCGGCGTGCCAGGATCAATAAGACTACGGTGTACGAGTGGCTGCGGAACGAAACCTTCCGCGAAGAGCTTAAGCGTCAGAGGGATGCGGTAATCGAACGCGCGCTGGACAGCCTCAAGGCGAACATCGCGAAGGCTACCAAGACCCTCGTAAAGCATCTAGACAGCAAGCGGGAAAACATCAGCATCCGAGCGGCCGAGGACATCATCGAGTTTACGCAAAAGGCGGTTGAGCACGAGGAACTGGAAAAGCGCATCGAAGCGTTGGAAGCCAGACTTAGCCAGCCAGAACGAAATTACAGATGAACAGTCTCAGGAGGTCTAATGATTCAGCAACTTGAACGCAGACTCGGAGAGTTGGAAGCCAAGCTTAAGCCGCGGGCACTACGCGCCATAATTGACGCGTTCTTGGATTGGTCCGCACTCGCTGATTCAGGTTATGTATCGCGACCGCTGCCACCAGATGACTCGCGGCTTCATCAAGGTGTAGACGAGCGTGGCGATGCGGTCATTTCTCGGTGGTGGTCGGTCTCGTTTTTCGAAGGGACGCGCGAGCAGCAGGAAGCCCGGCTCAAAGAATTGAGGCAAGACCCCCAATTTTACAAACCGTTGAACGAACAAGAGCCACCTGTGCGTTTCCAAGGCGGTGCTGGTTGTGAGGACGGTTACCGACGAATTGAGGAGGAAAAAAGGCGCAATCCAAAAGCTCATTCGACCTAAGGCGCCATCGGATCACGGCAAGCTCATTATCGGCGAACGTCAGGTGATCGATGTGCTGCCCAAGAGGACAATCAAGACGATCGTGCTGCATGCGAAATTGGAATAAGCAGGCAGCTTCCAAGCGATTCTTCATTCGGCTGGTTGGAAGTACTCATCCCATGGACTCGCATATTATTCGAGAATTCCTGCTCAAGGCGGCTACCGTTCGCCTGTTCGCGGAATCCAGCAAATCGTCCAAGGTTGGCCGCGGCGTGGGGATTGACAATATAGTCAACTGCACGAAAGTCTATGCGATGGCCGCTCTCGATATTTACCGCAGGAAAAAAGAATCGTTGGCGAAGTCTTAGTTGGTATCTCTCTCGCCGCTTAATCTTGACTTATTGAACGGTAGCCGGTTGCTTGCCACTGTCAAGTGGCGGAGGCGCCGTGGACCAAACTTCATGGTTTCCATCCTTGGTTTTTCAATTCCTTTAGCGCTTTTCTGGCAAACGAAAAATCATATACCGTATCCAGCGGGGGCATTTTTTTCAGCCCTGCGCGATCCAAAAGATAAAGTATCGATCCTTTCTGTTCTTCTTCGTTTGCCGTTCCGTCTTCCGTTGCGCTCGCCCTGATAGCATCGTAAAACCGGACTGCGTTCTGTTCATTCACATGCAAGACCCGGGAAAGTATTTTGCTTGTGCCGATTCGGTTGTCGCGGAAATAAAGCAGGCCCTTAAGATTACCCCGAACAACTTTCTCAACCAGTAAAGGATTCGCGTTGCTCGTAATCATCGTCATTCACTCAAAGTTAATAGCTGAGGGTAAATCGTCATTTTGGTGACGGGTCGCGGTGAGTGCCTGACGCCGAAGATTGTCGAATTGTGTATTGCCAAGCTGGACGGCAACATGCTGTTTTTTCCAACAAACGGGTGGCTGCACCTGGGAAGGTCATGGCATTGGCATTGCTTCTGTGGCTAGCTGAGAATCCCCTATGGAAAATTATCTTGATCCGCTGCGTATGCTGACTCTCGCCGAGGCAGCTGAGTTGATGCATGTGTCTAAGCGAACGCTAAAACGCATGATCGAGCACACAGAATTCCCCGCTTTCAAGGTCGGGGGCCAGTGGCGTGTCCGTGAAAGCCAACTCACCAAATGGATTCAAGCCCTCGATGAGTTATAGGCAAGCAATGGCCCTCTCACCTAATGAAACCTTGCGAAGTTTCGGCGCTCGTCAACTCACTAGAAACGACAGCAAGACATGCATTCAACCCGTTTCGGCCCCAATCTTCCTTCGGCTGCTTTTCGCCCGGCAAAAACAAACGCAGACGCTTTAGATAGGAAGCCTCGCTCTCGCCCTCGCGGCGAAGTTCGCGATCCTCTAGGTGCCACCATGACCACGGCCGCGTGCCTGGTCTGTGTTTAATGTGCTCATCGATGATGTTTTGACGCAGCTCGCTCCACAAAAATAAGTGTTTCCCGATCTTCTTCGGCACGACGGGAGAATCCGGCACTGCTGAGCGCCGCCCAAGCTTATTTTGGGAGCTGGGTCAAGGCATTGTATGCCGCGGGGATCGACCCGAATCTATATTTTGTGCGTCACAGGTGGCGAAAACGGAGAGCGACTATCTCAGGAGTTCCCAGACACAAACAATGATGGCGCACACGTACACCGAGGCCGTGACGGACAATGCCCTCATTGTCATTAAGCGTTGGCTGCGTCTGAGCGCAAATATCAGGAGCAGCAGTACACACGCCAGAGTTTTGTTGTAGACGAGTCCGCCAATCATTCCCCAGTTTACGATTGCAGCAGCCACTACGGGATTGGCTTCTGCCGCCCCAAGCGCGAAAGCCTGATATGAAACAAGGCCGTCAGCAAACTGTAGGAATAAGTTAAAGGTCAAAAGATCTCTAACGCTCATTGTGGTACGTGATCCCTGAATGTCCGCCCTCCACGCGGTGTGAGACTTTTTCCAACGATCTGGCTGTCTGATCGTATCCCGCAAGAAGGGCAATGACGGCACAGGAGCCTATGATGGCGACGGTGAACCAGATGATGCCCCTAAGGGGCCAGCCAAGCCGATTCTCTTTCCACATTGAGACCAACGAGAAGACAACTGGAATTAGGCCCAAGAGCTACCTGTTTCTAAGAGGCTCGCGGACGACATACGTGAACAAAATTTCGTAGGGGAGGTGAATTCTGGTGGCCAGCTCTAGCATTCACTCGTTTTAACTCCTGGTATTATCAACGGTTACAGTTTGGCATGCTTGGTGCTTTTGGTAGCCGCTGACATAGCGACTACTGTGGCAAAAAATAAATAAAAAAGGAGAAATTATGAAGATTTCGACATTAGTAAAGAAATTGCCGGTGTTCATGGTCATCTGCGCTTTAGGACTCACAGCCTCTTCTGCTTTCTCACAGGAAAAAGGAAAGGCTAAGGCAAAGGGCAAGGAAAAAACCGAGACAAAGGGAAAACATGGTCGTGAAGCGGGCGAACTGCCTTACGGTTTAGAGCGTCAGACGGAGAAAAAAGGCGAACTTCCATCAGGGTTACAAAAAAAGAAAGATGAAGACGGGCAACTAACGCGAGGTCTTGAGCAGGGTGGTAAAAATTCAAAGGCTCCCAGCAAAGCGAAGAAGGCTTCCAAATAAATACCCAACTACCAACTATGGAACACAAAAGAAGTTCAATTCTCGTTGTTGTTGTTCTGGGGATTCTACCCTTCCTAAACGGTTGTGCCGCCATCGCCCTCACAGTGCTCGGGGTCGGGGCCGGAGTGGCTACGGGGACATCCGTTGGTTATACACTAGACGGCTACGCGTACCGAACCTTCACGGCACCTTTGCCTCAGGTAGAAGGCGCAACACGCACCGCCCTGAACCGAATGGGCATAAAGATCGGGGCGACAGCGAAGACCGAGCAAGGCAAGGCCATCGCAGCAACCGGAAACGATCGTGAGATTGAAGTCGAATTAGAAGTTATCAGTTCTAACGCGACGCGAATCCGAACCGTTGCGAAGCAAGGATTTTTCTTAAAAGACCGCGCGACCGCCACTGAAATAATCTTACAGACCGAAAAAGTCTTGGGTGTGAGCTAGTCAAATAAGGGGGGGAAACAATCAATGAAGATCAAAGCCATATTAGGGGCAACTATCTTGGCGTTAGGGCTCAACGTCCAAGCCTTCGCCGATACAACGTCAGCGCTTAACACTGAGGCGTCTCGCATGAACACTTTAGCCGCTAGTCATGGAGAAACGAATGTCACCGGCAAGATCAGCGGGACTTTTAACTCGTTTCTGGGTTCAGATTCTACCGCCGTTGTTACTGGCCTAAGGAATGGGACACCCATCACGCTAACGACAACGACACCAGCTGCAACCCCCGGGGCAGCGCCTACCGTGACGACTACGGTGATCACACCGCCGACGGGCCAGATGGGCCATGGGAACGTCTTTACTTCACTCGCCTTGGCGAAACAGCAATTGGGGCAGTTAGGTATCAGCCAGCCGACCCCTGAGCAGTTACAGGCGGCTTTGACTGGCGGAACCATTACAACCGGTACAGGCGCGACACCGACCACAACTGAGCTGCAAGGAGTTTTGACTATGCGCAGTCAGGGTATGGGCTGGGGTCAAATCGCACAAAAGCAAGGGACTAAGTTAGGCCCGGTTATAAGTGGTCTGAAAAGCGCCAATAAACAAATGACCACAACAAATGCTTCGTCTACAAGCCAATCAACCAGCTCCTCAAGCGCGATTGTTTCCGGTAGTGGAAAATCCCACGGCAATTCTGGACAGAACGTCTCGGGACAAAATAGGTCGGGTGAAGGTATCGTCGGTGGTTCCGGCAGGTCGACGCCTAGCGGCAATGCTTACGGCAGGGGCATTGTGTCGGGATCAGGTCAAGCGGGTGGTGGAAACAGTAGCATCACAACGGCTGGGGGTCACGGCAATTCCGGACAAGCCAATGGTCATGGCAAGTAGTATTTCGAGAAAGGACACGGAAATGAAAGCGGCAAAATCTATCGTTTTGCGGCGGGCCAGAGAGCAGCTATTCTGCCTTGCTCTGGCTGCCGTTTCTTTGTTCGGTGTTGGATCTACAATCGCTCTCGCCAAAGACCGACCCGCCTACTTTCTCCCGGAAGAGCGCAGGATAATTGAGAATTACTACCGATCCAGTGGCCCTTCGAAAGGTTTGCCCCCGGGTTTAGCGAAGCGCGAAGGAAAGCTTCCTCCGGGTCTTCAAAAACACCTTGATAAGAACGGAACGCTCCCTCCCGGACTGCAGAAGCGTTTAGAACCTCTACCGCAGGATCTGGACTCGCGACTGCCCCGGCTACCGGACTATTGGGAGAGAGTCATTCTCGAAAGAGATGTCATTTTGGTTGATCGTCGAAACAATAGAATTCTCGATATCCTCGAAAATGTAATTGGGCTGGCGACAGGAGAGGAGTGGCGGGATACGAGAGACGATTGGCGGTGGTTAGAGGGTACCTGGTATCTGAACGGCGAACGCGATAAACCTTGCAAGATCGTTTCAACACATAGCGGGCTCGAAGCGAGAAACGAACGCGGCAAGGCCAGTCTACTAGTTTATGATCATTATGGATCTGTCCGCGCGCGCGACTGGGGTTCGAGCAGTTGACAAGGCATTCGCGTGTCAACAATCACGCCCGACACACCCGCGACATATTTCAGCGAAAAATGTTTAATTCTCAAGTCAAAATTGCTTTTTTACTTCTTCTTTCAGGCTGCCTTCTATCAGCTTGTGCTCAAGTTAAAGAAGCCGGTAGAACAATCGGTCATACTACTCGGGATGTTGCGACAGCTATTGGTCATGGGACTCGTGACGCCGCTAAAGCTGTTGGTGAGGGAGTAAAAAAGGTGGTGAAACCAGCGCCTGAAAACGAGTGGTAGCCGCGTGCCACCGCCTCGTGACACACTGCGAGTTCATAAGATTACAAGATCGACCTTAATTGATCTCCCTCAATCAAAGTTTGAGAACCCGTGTCAACAAATCCGCCAACCGGTATCCCGCAAGAACCATCCTTCTATCAGCAATCCAGCTCGCACTATGCACGTAGCCCACAGGAAGCACAGGAGCCGCTTTGACATCGGGGCAGTCCTTATTTTCACCTTTGGGAATCCCAATCCGCCCCCCGTTACGATAAGCAATCTTCGTCGCAATCTCGAAGCTCTCTTTTGCCCACGATGCAAAGTCGGTGCTTGCAAGTTCGGTGAGTTGGCGGTTTTGTCCTTGTCGCAATCCAGCTAAATCGTGTAAGATTCGTGGAAGTGTGCGCGGAATGCGCTACGAAGTTCGCCCCTCGATTCGTGAGGATAACGGAGCAAGCAGAAGGAGAGACCCATGATAATAAGGACAGGATTGTTGCGCTCGGTGTGGTTCTGATCGGCGCCAGCGCGGTAACCGCGCAGGCTCCCGGTATCTGGGCGCAAGGAAATACCCGACAAAAGAATGGTGCAGGACAATGCCCGACTCGCAAGGGTTAGCCCCCATTGGTGCTAGGCGACTTATGCATATCCGGTTGTTTCAGCAAGGCACGAGATGTTGTGGTCACGGATAATCCGAGGGTTTCAGCAGGTCCCGTGCGCCTCGAATGCGACGGTAAGGCG
>Ga0137394_10001943_pt1 | contig 15187 bp, 22 predicted proteins | sample czobulk116metaG_FD_108278 | JGI IMG/M metagenome (GOLD analysis project Ga0137394, IMG submission 108278) | Vadose zone soil microbial communities from Angelo Coast Range Reserve, California, USA - czobulk1.16 metaG | ecosystem: Environmental > Terrestrial > Soil > Vadose zone | place: USA...
ACTTCGTCATCGACACATCTGCTGTCCGCTTAGGCATAACCGCTCTTCTCCACGGCGGACGCCGTGAAAAAAAACAATAAGTCGTCGATATTTCCGTCCACGGAATTCCGACAAGCCCGTGCTCAACCCGACTGACAATTGAACCGCGAGCGAACGGCGTCAGTGAGCCGACTGCCCGCAGGGTAACTTCCGAAAGCTCAGCGCCACTTGCCCGCTCCTCGCCTTCGTTCCACCACGGTGCGTTGCCTGGCGGCACTCTGCATGCCCAAGGCGTACAAGAAAGCAGCCGCAGGTCCAGTCGGCGGCTTCTCCGAGCCCTCGTGTGATGATGCATCGATAGCGCCTCTTGTCCCGCGGTCGCTGCGGCTGCGGCTGCGGCGGTAAATGTGGGAGTGGGAGGAGTCACGGTGCGGATTCTCGGAACTGCGCTTGGCCCTCTTTTCGGGCGGAGGGCGAGGGGAGTCATGATCAGGTGCCTCCGCCACTTCCGTCGTCGCAGCGCTCCGTTTCCTCTTCTTTCCCGACATGTGATCATGCAGGCCATCGAGTTGGGAGGCAGGAACATGCGCCGCCGTCGCCGCCAACTCTGGCGACAGCGCGCGTGTGCTCACGGGACTTCCTGGCATCGGCAGGCCGCGACGGGGGCGCTCGGAGTCGGCCGCGGCTTCATCTTCGTCGCCATCGTCGATGGGGGTGGGGATGGGAAAGCCGATGCACAAGGGCTGCATGACATGCAACTGCCATCTGAGCTCTTGCCGCGCAACATCGGCGATCATGGACATCGTCGCGCGGCCGCTTCCGACGGCGCTGCAAGTGATCGCAGCGAACGCGCTAAACTCCCGCGCATCCAAGTGTCTCAACACTCCCACGCCCGCGCGGGAGTCGTCGTCCTTGCCACCATGAAGCGGAAGCGACGGCGGCAGGGGCAGCGCCTTGGCGTTGGCGTCGCGTTTCTGGAGGCCGCTGAGACGCGCCTTCGGGTACGCGGTGTACCACTCTGCTTTTTGGGCCTGCTTCGCGTCCAAGCTCAACGCCGCCATCGTGGCGAGCGGGCACGCGTCGTCCACCTGCTCCCGCGCGCGCGCGCCCACAAGGGTGAAAACGATTGAAAAGAACACGAGGTTACACCCGAAAAGGTCAAGAGGCGGGACGGAGGGACGGGGATCGCGAGGGCGCATGGTCAGTTTCTCCATTTGTTTTCATCCGCCCTCGAGGCAAGCGAGGGGCGGGGGGGAAGACGTAAGTGGTACGTACGTGTTCGATCTCGCTGGCGATGAGGCCCGTCGTTGAGGACAAGCCATGCAGTTCAAAGTACGCGGCGATTGTCTCCGCGTCTTCTTCTAGCCCCGCTGCACCGGCGTTCTCTTTTCCATGAGATTCAGCGATGTCCCGTCCGAGGGTCCGACGCCATTCGCGCACCTACAAAAACAATTGGGGAGTGGTGGAGGGTACGGGGTTAGGTGCGGCGTCAACATGTCAACGATCTATTTTCCCTAGCGTGCAATCGAGAGGGGAAGAAGGGAAAAAAAAAGAACACAGACTTTTGCGATCGGTAGAGTTACCGCAACTGCGCCTGCCTGCGCACACGCGGCAGCGTGCATCACACCAGACACGAAAGTCAGATTGACGTTTATTCCGTCTTCGCGTTGCAATCTTGCCGCAGCATCAATGCCAGCCTCGGTTGCAGGAATCTGTTATTTTGTTTTTTTTTCAAGTGTTTCCAATTCGCATTTTTTGTTGGCGTGCGTGGGCGTGGGCGCGAGGTCAGATGATAACCCTGAGCGCGTGACGCGTGGTGCTTTTGGCTCACCGCGACCATGAGCGCGTCTCTCCTTCGACCCAGCTTCTCGAATCGGGTGACCAGGCTTCGTGCCTTTGTTCGGATGGCACGCGCATCGCCATCAAGGCGGGGATCGATCATCGTGCAATGCGGTCCCTCGACCAGATTCATAAGCGCGTCCCCAAGTTCCGCAAGCTGACAATTCGACGCCGCGAAATTGCAAACCGTCATCACGAGACCAACGGAGAGGGATTGGGGGGTCGTAACGTTATTAAGTTGCCGACGAGAGACGCCCTTAGGCAGAGAACGGAGAGCTCACTAATTGCTCTAGGGCAGCGTCGAGAAGCCCGTCCAGAAATTGGGACTTCTGATCTGCGCCAACACGAGCGCCACTGAACCTTTTCGAGACGTCATGTGTCCAATCAGCTCAGCCCATTTCCACAGGCACGACAAATGAGGGGGGGGGTGAAGGGGCATTTTGATAAAAGGGAATAAAATATATACTTGGTGACATTTGGGACCTCTTCTAGCACCTTGCGCACGGCAACCCATAGGAAATAAAAGGTCTCCTTATCGCGACAGAGCCCCTTGTAAACGTCATCAAGTGAAAGTGCCGTCGCGTCAAAGTTGAAATGTGTCAACGCTGTGTGACGATGACGACCCGCGAAAATCGAAAAAGGATCATCATTTAAGTATTTCTCACCAACGGCCGGCAGAAGCAACGCCAGGGGGGACGTTGGGTTTTGGCGGGCGAGGGAAAAGCGACTCACCATCCCAGTCTAGCGTGTCGGCAAGAATGTAGGTGCCAATTTGGTTCTGCAACATTTTCAAAAGATACGGGCGGCGTTCCCCTGACTGCTCTTTCTGAGGGGCGTTGGCAAGGACGATCGCGTTAGCCTTCTTCCCACGACGGTCAGCCTGAGATAGCTGCGTCTGTGAGTTTGATGACATTGATTGGTGCTCTGAGATCGGCGGGCTGCAGGGCTGGGGTCTCGTGTCCAGTGAGTTAAGTAGAGTTCAACTAGTGGACCGGTGATTTTCAAAGAAAGTAAAGGTTTGATGGATGAAAAGGGTCGACGGCATTTCTACTTGGGTAGGAGGGGGGTTGTATTAAGCCATCGCCCTGGTTGTGTGACCGTGGCAGAAGTGCCATTATTCAAAACCAGCAATCCAACCACAAGCCACGGGGACAATTATCTAGTCACTGATGAGAGCCACAAGCCACAAAGCGCAGAAACGACGCCAAGGGGTGGTATCTGTGCCGGGCTCACCCACATCCCGAGGGTTGATATCGCGGATGCGTCCGAGTCGTGGCGACACAGGTGAAAGATGAAGTCACGTGGACGTGGATCGACTGCCGTAAATGAGGTCCCGTTCGGAAAGTTCGGGACACACACGACCACAGCACACAACCCACCAGTGCCACCTGCCAGGCTTATGGCCCTGGGGACTGAAAATCACGGCAAAACAATGACGAAGGTCTCATACTGTGACTTACACACACACACATACACACACAAGCACACACACAAAAGGCGAGTGACCGATCGGTACGAAACCCAAATGCAACGTAGATATGGTTTAATGCGCTAAAATCAATGAAGGCCCAATGGCACGTTGGCTGGCATTTCCCCCCTTCCCAGCGCGCCTGGGGGAAAACTGCGGTCAAAGTGTCAATGCTGCTGAGTACGATCCTAGGAAATCGGACTTAGAAGGCAGGATGGTGGCGCTTGCGGCGGCGGCGGCAGCGCCGCAACCTCCAGCTGGAGAGTCCTGCTTGGTGGGCCTGAATATGAAAAAACCAAGGATACAAAAATTGGAAAATGCGGAGGTGGTGCAGGGGGCCTTCCTGGTGAGTACATGTGTGCAGGGACACCGGTGGGTCCAGTGATCGCGAAGCCCATGTCAATCAATATCTTTATCCCGGTGCCCAGTGGCGTGGGGTTTTAGGACGTCAATAAGCGCGCCGTTATGTGACAACGGGAGCGAGCAGGCCAGTGAGTAAGAGGGTACACCGACTCTGCGTGACCTGGTCGTTGGCCACCTCGTCGATCGTGTGTTTGACTCGGAAATTTGCTTGCTTGGCTTGGAAACGACGAAAAACCGGTGGTATTGGTTTAACCTTTTTTAGAGCACTCTTCTTCGTTTTGAGTTCTCCATCTCTCTCTTCCCTTGCGGATAGGAGGAGATAACAGAAGAAAAATTAACAGAGCACACAGAAAGGCGCGCGCGCCTGCACACGCACAACCCTCAATGCACCCGCGAGGGCGCTGGACGAGAAGAACAGCCGTCCTAGCTGCGTCACATCCCGTTGCAGGTTGGTTTGCTACATGGGGATCAGTTGGCGCCAGTATAATCACCACCGTTGTATTTTTTTTAATAAAAAACGAATGACCCTGGGATTCGAAGAAGAGCAAAAGAACCCCGTCGGGGATGTTGCTTTGCGGCTGACGGTGGGGTGGGGGTGCTGCGAGGTGCGTGCGACAACCCAACCCTTTGAGAGGAAAGAGCATTTGATTCCGGGGCCCAAGTTTCTTGACGGGGAAAAGATCATTCTTCAAGGAAATTGTTCGCCATGACCCAGCTCCGACAGAAAAGAAGGGGTTAAGTCTAACAGGAGGAGGACGGGGGAAAAGGAAAGTGGCAACTGGCCCCTCCAGCTGCCGTTCAAGCTCGTGCTGGAGGAAGAGAGTTTCACGGGAAAGGGAAGCGGCATCTTCCGAGGCGCACCGTGCCTTGTCTGCTAAATGCCGAAACGAAAGTTAATGCACGTTAATGGGGAGTGGGAGTGAGTGCCCGGGTAAGGGCCTCCTGCTCCCTCCGTAACACGTGGCCCGGTACGGGAAGGAAACGAATTTCCAAGCGGGAGATCCGAGCGCTCAAACACTTTCCACATCCGCACAAGAACAGCAAAATGGGGGTATGAGCGTAAAAGGGGAAAAAAGAGCAAGGAGAGAGGGGGAGGAGGGACGGGATAAGAGGTGGAGGTGGGAGGTGAGAGACGTCCGCATCCGCAAGCGATGAGGGGTGCTGCACCGTGGGTTCGGGGATGCGGCGCCGTGTCTCGGCGCAAGATGCGAGTTCCCCCATTCGGCCTTCGGATGTCGGATGGGTAAAACCGCCTCGAAGCGCAACGCGCTGCGCAAGCCTTTCCTTTTTTCTTTGACCTTCGGACGCGTAGTGCCGAAAACAATCGCGCGATCGCTACCTAGGCACCCGACGGAGTCCGACGGGTTCAGGGTTTCCCAGCAAGAACGACAAGAACCGGGGGTGAGATGCATTGTGTGCGGAATCCCCACGGGGCCCATTTTGGTGATAGTGTTTTATCGCGTGTGTATTGGCCTCGTGACCAGGGAATTATGGTGATTGATCCTCGGATACCCATCCCCACGGCTATCTACGATACACCTCCGCTCGCTAGCTGGAGAAGGCGACAAATGAAAGAGCTGAATAGGCTGATATTGTTATACAAAGTGGTGGCTATGAACCAATAGATATACACAAAAAAGTAAAGCGTGAGAAAAAGCACCAAGCGGCTCCGACAGAATGGCGCTGTAGCGACGTCCCATTCTAAGCAACACAGCAGGCGCTCCGTCATGCATGAAACACACGAATTCGGGTAATTCCCGTGTCAGATCTAGGGATGGATCTGTGTTCGATCCGCTGAGTAGCCCTGCCAGGAGCTCAGCTCTGCCGGATGTGGATGGTGGTTAAACGAGTGAATGGGTGAGTAAGTCAAGCTATGGGACGATTCCTGCGTCGGTGACTGAACAACATACGATCAGTCTGGGTGCCGTCGAACAAAGAAAGCGAGATTCTACCCACCATATATTCTTCCTCTACTTTTACATCGTCATAAGAGGATGGGTATTGGGTGGCTCCAGACAGACCGGAAGCCGTGTGAATGGTGGACGGCAAAGCGCGTGACGATGGCAGCCCATGCCCACCAACAATTAGGTGAGAATGGTGCTCGTTCCCTGACTGCTGTCGACGAGGAACGTCACTAGGATCCAGAGTTCTGATAAGGCGCACAGTTTCGCTGGGAGCTCAACCGGCCGTCTGGGAAAGAGATACTTGCCGAGTACGATGTGGGCGTCGAGGCGGAGCTCGGCGTGTTCACAGCAGGCAGTTGATAGCTGAGCGGGCCATTTTGCATGCCCGACGAGAGGATAGAGTTTGACGAGTTCATACCGGGGCTCGAGTATGCTGACGTGTTATTTGACGACATGTAGCCACCGTGCGACAGTGGTGGTGGTGAAAAGTTGCCTGGACGGGCGAGCGCCTCCGTCGTGGGTGGGCTCGGAGTCTGGCTGGGGCTCTATCGTTCGCTCGTCAGTCTCAAGGAGAAAGTCGATCTGGGTTGGACAGCCCGCATGCACGTGGGCGCTAGTGAGGTCCAACGGGGAAAAATTAATTGTCTCACGAGGTATACGCCGTCAACATTTTGCGAGAGGCGTCGACGCTTGAGGTCGCGATCTGGGTAGTCGCTGGAGATGGACGACTGGAACGAGCCACGGCGCGCGATGTCGAAATGTGGGTCTGTCATGAGCGACGGCCGTCGGGCCTGCATGTGCATCTGGCGACGGAGCTCGTCGTTCTCGCGCATGAGCTTGGAGTTTTCTTGTTCGAGCTGGCGGATACGCAGCGTTGGTGGCGGCAGGGCCGCGACTTGCTCTGGCGAGAGCGCGAGCGCCGTCTGGAGCTTGGTCACGGTCTGCTCGAGCTATATGTGCGTATACACGCGCATGTATCCAAAAGCGACCACGAAAAATAAAGTGCACGGTGAGTACCAGGATAATTGCGTAGCCTGATAGGGCGATGGGATACGTATATACCTGCTCGATGTAGGCTTTTCGTTTAGCGCGATGCCTCGCTTGGGCCTTTGCGTTACGGCTCCGCTCGGGGCGGTCGGCGGAAGAGACGGGATGGGTATTAGTAGTCGCCTGAGCCATAAGAACGGATGACGAAGAGGGGAGGGTATGACAGTATGTATGGGTGAGGGAGGGTCGAATGGAAGAGGCGATTGGAGAGGCTCTGAGAAAGGTGGCAAGGGCGGGATTTTATAAACAATGACAGGTCGCCCTGGCAGGACCGAAGGGGTGCATCTGCCATCTGAAATCTCGGGTGCGTTGTTATTATTTTTTGTATTATTATTATTTCGTTTATCTTGCTAAAAACCGGCATTTTCGCTCGGTTTGGTCATCTGAACCACCTTTGCTTTGAGCTCACTCGCAGGTGGCCTGTGGCAAATGCTTCCGCGTCCTTTGATTCGTTCATTCATTCGCTCATTCATTCTTTGTTCACCCACCCACTCAATCAAATTCGTCGTTGCGCCGCGGCTTCCTTCTCTGCCAGCGTGTAACCCCCCCCCCATCAGTCTCTCCCCCTTCTTTCCTCCTCCCTCCCCTTTACTTGTCCCTCTCCCTTCTTCTGTTCATTCACTTGCTTGTGTACCGCCAATCCAGGAAATTGGCGTGGCGTGTTAAGAGCGTCTCATTTCATAGGCATATGTCATCATGATGCCTCCTGCCCGAGAATTCGCATTGCATCTACGCCGCGCCTCCTCGCCCCAATTAGATTCGTCTTGCGTAGTGCTTCGATTTGCCAAACATCATCATCACCCATCACAGATGACCTCGTGAAATATGAATTATTCACAATCCACACTACACTTGAGCGCGCTCTACTGAACATCTTGGAAGATGCCCGCCGTCGGAGCGGTAACAGGTCTCCACATATTGACAAGACTGGTCCCTGCTGGCGTCTGTACGCCACATTCAGTCCGAAATCTTTTCTTTTCCCCTCCCTCATCCTCCCCTGAGCGTCAGGCTTCTCGGCTGGTTGCAGCCAATCGCATCTCTCGGTACGCTCCTTCCTTCTTTGTCTCTGTCGCGAGATGCCGCCGTCAGCTGAGCGGGTCATCTAAGCCGTCCTCGCCTGAATGTCATGGGCCCTGATTTTATCTGCCTCATTTCCCTTCCTTGCCTGCTATGCCCGCTTCTTTGCGCCAGGTGAACCCCCACTCCCTCCAAATACGTATTTACGAGCATGTTCTTATCAGCCTCGCGGTAATTGACGCGTGTCGTTCATTCTTTAAGTTTTGACGTGACTCTATTGCTGCGTGTTCCCCCTCTGACGGTCCTCAAGGCTTGTCTTCTTTTTTTCGATGCACAGAAAAATTGTGTTGTGGAACCGACGTTGATGATATCATGCCCTGGGGAAGGCTATGACCCATTCGTTCATCGTCTTTGTCCCAAAAGAGTGCGGCTACTGTATAATACTACTACCACCACCACGGTCGTCTTGTGTGAACGGACGGGTTGCCCCTCCCTCCTCCCACTGTCTCCACCGCTCACCCACCCCTTGCAATAAACACGGGTCAATGGAGTTCCCGATCGAATCGCGCAATTCGTTTCTTCGCAGGAGCTAGCCGCCGAATGCGCTCGGGGCTTGTCCATTTTCGACCGACGGCGTCTTGGAAGAGCAAGGACTGGCGCGAGAGGACAAGATCGGTTCGTGGGATCTGCGCATATAGGAAAATAAACCGGGAAGGGGTGGCGGTCCAAGGTAAGGGGAAGGAGGGGACGTGTGTGTGTTGTGTGGAGGAATTCCGAATTCCCTTATTGCGCCCGGGAAAGCTGGCCGAACATAATCCACGGGTCAAGCCGGCAAATGCCGGTTGTCCTCTGTCAGCCGTGTCAGGTTCGAAAAGGATTCCATCAGTGGGACGCAGCGTAGCATTCTGTAACTGTTTTTCACTCAGTACTCAGTACTTGTACATGCTATTACCGTGACGAGCCATCCCATTGTCCTTTATCCCATTTCACAATGCGCCTTGATCATCTTGTTTACCCCACCTGGTAACAATCTTTGGAATATTGGCGTCCCTTTCTTGCCCACCCTTATCCCTTTGGGATCCTCATCGGCGCTCTCCGCTCTTTCTATAGTCTTCACCTTTTTCTCCAAATCCACACTCTCCGTCGCTTCAACGCGGCGAGGTTGAGAAGGGCAAGGTCCGGGGATGAGGAAGTGGGGGGGTGGGAAAAACAATGACCCGCTCGAGCCAAAATAAAGAAGAAAAAGGGAAAATTCCAGCTATTTAACAATATGAAGGCCGACGTATCCATCCTCCAACTCTTCGTCCATTCAATAGCCTGAGCCCCTTGCAAGCGCTTTTGATTCCAATGAAAGAGGGCACTTGAAGTTGCCAGGGCAGGGGCGGTCTCTGGATAATTGAGGGCCTGCATTAACCGGCAACGGCCGAGCGAGTACCGGAGACAGCTCGGCTGACTATTAAAGCCGACCTATCGCCGATTGCCGGTATTTTCCATTTGTTTTGATTTGAATTTGAATTTTGACCCAAAGCATTTTTACGCCCTAGCCATGCAAGCAAGAGAAACTTGGGAACACTGAGCGAATATCGTGAACCCCGAAAAGTCGAGTATAACTTGCGGTCGGAATGCATCTCGCATTACAACAAGTTGTGCTCGACTTCGACAAGGAAGGAAGGGGCGATCGTGTGCTTCCTTGCGCTCGTTCGTTCGTTCCGCAGTCAACGGGGCAACCCCCTTCTTCTCTATAATATTAATCAACCAACCGTATCGTATCATCATCACAGGCCTGGACCATCATAGAGAGAGAGAACAGACGGAAAAAAAAAAAAGCTCAACAGGGTCCGCGACTGGTCCCGAAACGTCCACCGTCAATGCAACGCGGAGTGCACGCGCACCGCGGCTCTCACTCCTCCTCATCCGAGATGATCAATCGGCCCTTTCGAAGGCCGCTACCACCGCCGCTGCCACCACCGTCAGTGTTAGCGCCGCCGCCGCCGCCGCCGCCACCACCACCACCACTACCCTTGGTCTGCCGAGTAAGGTGGTCCTCGTCGGCCACACGAAGGGAAGACGCCGATGGCCGTGGGCCTATCGCGTCGTCGTCTTCGTCTTCGCCGCCATCTGTACCTCGCCCAGGTGTAGATGGCGTCGCATCGGGCGCGGGAGATGCACGGAGGGACGTGCCCCGCCGGTACAGTGGTCGTGCCCTAGGACGGTGGGGTTTCGGCGCCTCAAGAGAATCGGAGTGGCGATGCCGTCCCGCATCGCGATCGGCAATGGAAGACCTCTGTGCACCACCATCACCACCACCGCCATCATCATCATCATCATCATCATCAAAGGAAGCAGCAGACGAAGGCGAGCGGCGCGGCGCAGCCGCCGCATTAATGCCCCCATGCTCGCCTTCGCCGTCCATGCCGGGCGTTCCAGATAATGACACCACCGCCCGCCGCTTCGCCGCGCGGGCCCTGGGGGCAGCGGATGTACCACGTGCCGGCTGCGCACGCCTACGCTTCTTCGTGCCCGTCGCGCGCATCGTGCCGAGGTGACGGTGCCGCTGCTCCTGCTGGCCGTCGGCGGCGGCGGCGGCGGAGGCATCGGCAACAAGGACAGAGGCGGCGGAGAGCGCGGTGCGCTTACGTAGTTCCGCCTCGCGCGCGAAGAACGCGTCGATGTCCCGCTCGTACTCCCCTTCGCTATCTTCGATGAACTGCGCCGACTTGTACGTCTCCCGCTCGCGCGCCGACTTGCCCTTGCGGGGTGCGTCCGAATCGCTGTTGTTCCCTCCCTCCGAGTCTGAGTCTGAGTTGCTTGGCTGGCGGCGGCGGCGGCGGCGGCGGCGTCTCTTCTGGAGCAGCTGCGATGCGCGTTTTCCGTTGAGGTCGAGCGGAGACTTCTCGAATTGCTCGATGACGGCCAGAGGTAGTTGCAGATCGGGCAGGTTGATGCCCGCGGGGATATACCACTCGAGCTCGTCCGTATCTGGAAAGAAAAGAAAATACGGTTCACAAAGGCGCGTGCAAGCGATCGAGTGGGACAAAGCATGCGGCGCGTTTTCCGCGGGCTTGAGTTATCGAGCGTACTAGGAAAAGCAAAGCAAAAAAGGTCTACACCCACCTTCGTCCTGCAGATGAAAGTGCGCTAGCCGAAACATCAATTTCAGATGCGGATTTCTTGTCGCCGCGTTCGCCTGAGCGTCGGTCGTGTATGGGATCGCTGCATGGAAAAATTTCGATAAGACCCGCTCCCTCATTTACCGAGAACTTGGGGAGGCGCGGTGCTTGTTGACGAAAGAAGAAAAAATAAATGGAGACGCACTGTAGTCGGTAGCTGTCTTGTTTCGAGACGCTAGGTCGGCTGATGGTGGCCTCGTCTGAATCGCGTCTTCGCCGATGCTCTGACTCTCATCGTCCGAGGCACCCTCAGCGGGATCCTTGTCCCGTTCTTCGATGCGCCGCCGCCACGCAATGACAGTAGTCAAGATCTTTTACGCCTTCATTAGTAACCGCTTATTTCGGGGCATTTTCTCGTACGGGACAGACAGACCTCCTTCACCCACTCGATTAGCTCGCTCTGGCCAGCCTCTTGAAGGGCGGCCATGGCAATCGCGAGTTGTTCGCTCCACGAGAACCCTTTCTTGACTTGGACATCCGGCGGGAACCGCGTGTCGACTTCCTTGGCCTTCGTCTTTGACTCTGGCTCCAAGCCGGAGTACTTCTTCCATCGATTTCGGTTCTTCGGGAAGAACGCCTGCGCACATGAAAAAAATCGGATGAAACCCCCGATCGCGAGTGAATGTGGTAAGAATAAGGAGGAGCGCACCTCCACGAGGACAAACGGGTCCGCCTCCACGGCTTTGAAGAACTGACGGAGTACGTAGCTGATGAGCGCTACGAGATCCTTGTACGGCTGATCTTTGGGAAAAGACTTTTGATCCGCGAGGATGGTCCTGAACAGGTTCAGGGTGGATACCTAGCCGAGCATTCAGAACGAACGCGGAGGCCCAGCTCGCACCAGGCGAAACGCGCGGTGGACGCCGTCGACTCACTTGGAAGAATAGACCTTCGGCCTTCGCACGTACCACCTGCCGATGGAGCAAGTTAACAACGCGTTTCATCTCCTCGGGTGATGTGAATTCTCTGTGACGCCCAACATAAGTCAACAGCGACTGTGTGATGTCCGAACTTGCAAATTTCTACAATTCGGTCAGCAACGGCCCGACTTGCACAGCGCTTCAAAGTCTCTCACCAACTCAAGACTTTCAAACGTAAACATGGTCTCTTCGATCACGTCATCTTCGGGTTGTCCTTGCGCAGGCTCCTCTTCCTCAGCATCGGGTACACCATCCGGTTCCTCCGTGCTGTGAACTATCATCAGAGATCAGTAGGGGTCACCCCAGACCAAAACAATAAAGCGCATTCGTGAACGACACACGCACCCTTGTTTGCTCCCCGCTTTCTCTTGGGCTTGGCCCGCTTGCGCACGTACGAGCCATCTCCCTTTGCCTTGGCCCATTTCTCGAGCATCCGCATAAGAGCGTACGCGAGGTGAACGCTGGAACGAAGGAACGAAAGCGATTGTGTGCCATCTTTGTACACGCGGAGGCCATCGAGCGCAGCGTCAAGGACTTGGCCATTGTAAACGAGTTGCTGCTGGAGCAGAGCAGCAGCCTCATGAAGTTCCGTCTCTCCGTCTGCTCCCGTGCTCGTTGAGGCCATCGCATCGAGGAGCGCGAGCAGCTGCGTTAGGCACTCGATACCCGCTTGCAGCTCTGTCCATAACTTGGGCTACACATACACAAGAATGCGTGAATGAACGGAGTGATGCAACTGGCGCAAAGCCAATGCCCTCTTACCTTCTCTTCGACAGCGCCATTCATGCGCTTGAGCACCCAGACAATCAAGCTTCTTTCGATGACTTCGCCGACGAGCCCGAATGCCCAAGGCTCGGACGTACCCACACTCTTCTCCTGCACCGTTACGGCGAGGAAGTACTCGAGGAACCATTTCGTGACGAAGAGCAGGCGAAGGTTGTCCTTCTCTGTGATTTTTGGGCGCTCCGATTTGATATCCTTGAGTAACGACGCGAGGAACGCTACATGCCGTCAGGCGATGATACGGTGACAAAAAATGTGGGGAGAAACCGGCGCACGATTAAAACATGATTCAATGAACGTGCGAGCGAGACCACGCAGCACGGCTCGCGCTTCGGGTGTCAGGTGGTCGTTGCGTGCGACTTCATCCTCCTTCTTGCCCTTCTGCTTATTTTGACGTTTTGTGAGATCAATCACAGCACCGGCGTCCTTGCTCAGCGCCTGTTGGCGATGAAGGACGAGCGGCTGGGAAGAGGTGGACTCATCGGGCACAATCGGGTTCCCTGCGTCGTGCCCGGGCGCCGCTCCCGATGCTCCCGAAGCCTTCTTTGGGTTTAACCGTACCGAAATTGTGGTCCCAAACCGCGAGTGACGCGAAGGAGCGTTGCGTGCGAAATCTCTCCGGCGTTGACCCTCAACAGAGAGGAGCTGTCGCAAGTTCTGCTGTGTTTGCTGGTGGTAAGGGGTGGGGGGGGAGGCGTTTCAATTCGATAAGCTGCGGTATGACGATGCACTTAGTGTCTGACCCACCACGGATTGTTCCGATACGAGCTGAGTGGGCTTGACTCCCCGGAACAAAAGATAGAAGATTTCGAGGACGAGCGCGTTCCAGCCGTTGAACATCGCGTCCGTGGCCGCGCTGGACGCGATCGTGAGGAGAAGATCGAGAAAGTGAGACTCCGAGAGCGTGCGGATCAGTTTGCTTTGTAGCGATGCAAACTCGGCCTGGTCGGCGCTGAGGTGTACGTTGGCGGGGAGGTCCTTGATGAACGCGAGATTTCGGACGAGGTGGAGGACGAGGTTGACGATCTGCACGTCGCGCTCCGTCCTCGTCTTGGCATCACGGGCGAGACAGGGCAAGGTGATGCCGAACAACCCCTGGAGGACTCCCGGTCTGAGAAGGGCCGCCTTGTAGTGCAGATGGCTCCGTAACAGCTGGGTATAGTCCGTACCGCGATCGAGTTCCTCGTCGAGCTCCTTGAGCTCTTCCGCCAAGTCGATCGGCCATGTCATCGCAGTGATGAGATCGGCGCATGCGATGGCTCGTTTGTCCTCGACGTGGCCCTTGCCAGCCGTCTCGAGGATGATGGGGACGAGGTCGTTGGGGAGGACGCGCGATGCCCACAAGATGCGAGCGACAGTGCGCTCGTCGTCCGTATCGTCTTTCCTCCAAAGCTTCTTTAGATCTTTCAGGCATCCGTACACCTCGTCTCCGAGTCGATACGCCCCCCCTTCGTAACCGCCCAGGGCATTGACCACATTGAGGATCGCCGGCTCGAGGATACCTCGTCTTTGTCGATAGTGGTCTTGCTGCTCTTCCCCCGAGGATACTGAGATGACGTCTTCATCTGGCATGCCTATATTTTGGACGATAGCAGAAAGACGAGGAGTGAGGGAGGAGCGTTCACGATCATTGTCGTCGCGCCGGTCGCGTGGCGCGTGGAGGGGAGCGTCACACATTCACGTGATTGTGACATCTCGCGCTTGCGTCCGTCAGCATTAATTGACAACGCGCCGGCTGCATCAGTCAGCCCTCGTTACAGTATCTCGTCTCTCCCGATTGCCTCTCTCGAAACTCACATCGGTGTCTGTAGTGCCTGGTCCGTTGAAGTTTCTTTCTTTTGCCCCATCTGCAGTCATGATCCCGCTGGAGCAAGAATCTAGCTTTTTAGTTCAAACAGAAACCTATCCCTATGTCCGTTCATCGGTCCGAGTCGTTCCCACATACATAACTAGTCCATGTTTGGGTGCCTGCTTGCAAGGAAGCCCAAGGCAGGTGCACGAGCGCCAACTGGAAGGGGAATGGCCCCCTGTTGACTGTGGATTGGATTTTACCCTTTTACGGCCCCGTCACCTTAACGGACGGTATGTTTGTTTTTTGTACAGGAATAGCGGACCGAGCTTGGGCAGAACGAAACCCCCCCCCTTTGATCTGGGGCTCAACCTAGCAGGTCAGTGCACAGGTCGTAATTTTGCTTACGTCCTGCTTGTCATGGCTCAAGGCGCCGGGACGCGTCTATCAATCCAATCCAGCGATCTGTATCAGCGCCCCGCCTCTACTGTGTGATTGTTAACGGGGAATGCTCTCGAATCTCGAGTGCCAATCTGAGTCTTTACGGCACAATATTTAGGCACAACGGGGATTTCCCACCCCACAAGCATGTCCTTTTACCACTTTGTACCTGCAGAGGCACTCGTGGATAGTCGCTACTGTGGTGCTCGCTTCCAAGGACAGTTTCTATGGGCGACAATGCCCCTTGCCCTTTCTCAACATAGTTGACCCTGCGTTGAATTGCTGGTGAGTCCCCATCAGATGACTGTTGCTTCCATCTCTGTGTGCCCCAAACGGGGCGAGCGGTGCTCAAACAAGGAAACATGCAAAAGATGAGTCGGCCAATTCAATCACCCCTTTCCTTCCTCATTGCAGTTACAGTATTCCCATCCAACAGCACAGATAAATCATGTGTCAGCGGCGAAGTC
>Ga0137394_10001944_pt1 | contig 15177 bp, 11 predicted proteins | sample czobulk116metaG_FD_108278 | JGI IMG/M metagenome (GOLD analysis project Ga0137394, IMG submission 108278) | Vadose zone soil microbial communities from Angelo Coast Range Reserve, California, USA - czobulk1.16 metaG | ecosystem: Environmental > Terrestrial > Soil > Vadose zone | place: USA...
AGGAAAGCGTGACGAGCAGCCGATGCCGGAAACGAAAACTACTTTCTCACGCGGAATGCCGAGTTCGGGCATCACCTTTTGCACGTTGTTGAGAATTGCGTAGTCGCCGCAGCCCGGGCACCAGCGCACTTCCTGATCGGAAACAAAGTCAGCCTTTTTTTGTTGACCCGGTGGGGCAGCGATTTTGCCTGAAACCGCCGAGCCAACTTCAGTGTCGGCTGAGACCGCTTCGGTTATCGGCTGGTTGCCGTTTCCGTTTCCACCTTGACCATTACCAGTTGTACTCATTATTGCTCCTTAGATTCTAATTGGGTCCTATTGTTCTAAACTAATCTCGGCACTTATGGCTTTGTTAGTCAAGAAGGAGAACTTATTATTGAAAACGATATAAGAGGTTCCTGGCGGCAACTGGATATCGATAGATCCAGATGAGACCTTGCCAGAATTGTAGAAACTGCGAAACGGTTCGCCGTTTTCCATCATTCTGTGGTTTTCAGCATCGACAATGAATACTTGAATGTCGTTACCGCTCCCACCGGAGGCGCGAAATGTGCCGCGCACTCGCGCGCTACTGGGAACATTGAACTGCGTAGAGTATGCATTGCGTGCCGCGACTGAGAAGGTCGAGGGCACCAACGGCTGACTTCTAGTTACTAGCTGGCTTGGAGAATCGGGATTGATTGAAATCGACGTGGAACGATCAGGCCCTTGACTAAGCTTGCAACCAAACACAGCCAAAAGAATAAAAATTGTGCCAACTACTGATCGCGAAGTCATCTCATTCTTCGTTAGGTTTCATTCCTTGTCTTTGAGAAAGCGCCGCTTGCCAGTCCTCCAGGTTTCCAAGCTGAACGGCTTTATCAATTCCCAGATTCTCAAGCAGCATCGCTAAAACAGTGAGTCTCTGACGTTCGTCGATAAAGATTCCGCCGACATATTCTATCTTCTCAGGTGCTTGATAAATTCGCTTGTCGAACTCCTCGCCTTTCCACTCACGACCTTCCCGCTCAATCTTCCATTCAGTGGGATCAAAGCCTTCGACGCTCAGGATGCTAGCTGCCATTAGTCCTCGTCCTTCGGACTTTGCTTGATTGTCTCGTACAACTCCAAAAACTTTCCTCTAACGTAGGGGTCAAGTCGCTCGGCAAACTCGGGTTGTAGTTGGCGAATCTTGATCAATTCTTGCACATCTGCCAGATCCTTGAGCCTGTGCGGTGCAGTCATCCCCGAGGCTAGTTTCAATTCGATTAGCTTCTCAAAGGTCACAATCTGGATGCCTTTAATTTCGGTGGAGGCGGTGGACGGGTCAGGAATGCTGACCGGCTTTGGCTTCCCGTCGCCCGGATACTCCCCGGTGGTCATTACCTCGATTGTGATCCCGTCTTTTGTCGAACGCAGTCTCTTTTTCGCGCCTGAAAATGCTGGAACATAACCCAAGCCGATCAACTCTCGGTGAAAAGTTTCCAATCCTTCGGGGGTAAGGACAAGATCAATGTCCTCGGTGAATCGGGGATAACCGTGGGCCAAAAGAGCGACCGCTCCGATTACCATGTAATCGATTCCGTGTTCTTTCAAATCACTGGTGAGCTGGGTTAGCGTCTTGTTGAGAGTGCCTTGTCCCATAAAATAGCGCAAACCTTCCGCATAAAGTTCGTCTAGGGATTTGCCTTGGCCTAAATCGGTATTTTGAGTCTCCATAACAGAATCACACTCCAAGGCCACCCGCTTGTGCTATCGCTGTTCGCGCTTCGCGCTCATTGCAGGCAAGATGCCTGCGCTCCCAGCTACAAATACTCTTCAACCTTGCGCACAATCTCGCGAATCTGGAACGGACGGCCCTTCACTTTTGAAAACGGAACAGCGTCGACCAGATACTTCGCCCGCACCATGGTGCAGAGTTGGCCCAGGTTCATCTCGGGAATAATCACCGTTTCAAATCCGGCGAGCACTTCGCCGAGATTCTTCGGGAAAGGATTCAGATACTTCAGATGCGCCGCCGAAACGCTCTTGCCCTCGCTCTGTAGCTTCTCGACGGCGGTGCTGATTGAGCCATAGGTAGAACCCCAACCAAGCACGAGCACCTTGCCCGACGATTCTCCAAAGACCTCCACCAAAGGAATGTCGTTCGCTGCCCGATCGATTTTTTCCTGGCGCAGACGCACCATCAAATGGTGATTCTCAGGATCGTAATTGACGTTGCCGGTGATGTGTTGCTTCTCAATGCCGCCGATGCGATGTTCGAGTCCGGGCGTGCCGGGAATGGCGTAGGGCCGGGCAAGCGTTTCGGGATCGCGCGAGTAGGGCATGAAGTTCGCCGGGTCGGTCGCGAAAGTAACATCGATCTTCGGAAGGTCTTCGATCTCCGGAATGGCCCATGGCTCGGCGCCATTCGCCAGATAGCCGTCCGATAAATAGAACACGGGAGTCATATACTTGAACGACAGACGCACTGCCTCGATAGCCATGTGAAAACAGTCGGCAGGTGTCGACGGCGCGACCACGATCGCAGGACACTCGCCATTTCGGCCCCATACAGCCTGGAACAAATCAGCCTGCTCAGTTTTTGTCGGCAAACCGGTTGATGGGCCACCTCGCTGGACGTTGATTATTACCAGCGGTAGTTCAGTCATCACTGCCAATCCAATTGCTTCCTGCTTGAGAGCCACACCCGGACCGGATGTGCCGGTCAGTCCAATGTGGCCGGCAAAGCTGGCGCCGATAGCTGAACAAACCGCGGCGATCTCATCTTCCGCCTGAAAAGTCTTCACCCCAAAACTCTTGTGACGAGCGAGCTCATGGAGAATGTCAGACGCGGGAGTGATCGGATACGAGCCATAGAATAAAGGCCGGCCGGCGAGTTGCGATGCGGCCACGAAACCGATTGCCGTCGCTTCGTTGCCGGTGATCTTTCGATACTTACCCGGAGCAATCTTCGCCTTCTTGATGGTGTAATGAGTGGTAAATACTTCCGTGGTGTCGGCGAAGTTATATCCGGTTCGCAACGCAATTTCGTTTGCCTTGGCCAGTTCAGGGTTCTTGCCAAACTTGCTTGTGATCCAGCTGAGTGTTCCTTCCATCGGTCGATCGTAGAGCCAATAGAGGACGCCCAGCGCGAAGAAGTTTTTGCAACGATCAATTTCCTTGCGGGAAAGCTCAACGTTGCCTTTCAAGGCATTCATGTTGAGTGTGGTAACGGGCAACTTATGCACGCGGTAACCGGCCAGCGATCCATCCTCCAGCGGATTTGAAGCGTAGTTCGCATACTTCAAGTTCTCCGGCGTGAATCCGTCGGTATTGACGATGATCGTGCCGCCCTCTTCCAGATCGGCAAGATTGACCTTCAATGCTGCTGGATTCATGGCCACCAAAACGCTGGGCTGATCGCCGGGCGTCTTGATGTCCTGGCTTGAAAAGTTCAACTGAAAACCACTGACGCCTGGCAAACTTCCCGCAGGAGCGCGAATCTCCGCCGGAAAGTCCGGCAGGGTGGAAATATCATTGCCGACTACGGCAGATGTATTTGTAAATTGCGTGCCTGTTAACTGCATTCCGTCGCCGGAGTCACCGGCAAACCGGATAGTCACGGCTTCCATTTCTTCAAGGTGCTTTTCCGTTTGTTCTACAGGGGGTTCGATGACGGTGCTCATGATTGTTTCGCGATTAGTCCTTTATTAGAATTTGATCGATTGCCTAATGCCAATTGCCGATTGCCAATTTTAAGAACCGACAGGCTTGATTCCAAATCGCCAATCGGAAATCGGCAATCGGAAATCTTGTCACCCGCCGTCGGTACTATCCATTACCTGATTAGGATTTGGCGGCAAATTCATCGTAGTTTGTGGGTAGCTTTCGGCCAGATAGCCAATCACGTCAAAGACGGAAATCGAACCCACTAATTTGCCGTCTTTCACCAGCGGAATATTTCGATAACCCTTGTCGTTCATGATGGCAACGGCCTCTCCGATAGTTGCTTCTTTAGTCAAGGTCGCCACCACCGGCGACATCCAATCGCTAACCGGGGCATTGAGATCCACCGGCTGACCTACAATCTTGGTTAGCACATCGCGCTCGGTAAGAATCCCCACTATCGAGCGATCTTCCGCGCAAATAATCGCACAGCCGCCTTCGTCCTGCTTCATGGCTTCGATTGCTTTATGGAGTGGAGTAGATGGAGCGATACAGACGTAGTCGTCCGTCTCCATCGAGCTGACGCTGTCTTGGCGTGCCTGGCGCGACGAGGCAGTTTTGGCTATGGCAACCGAAGGCGTTTGACTGGCTGCTAAATGCTCACCTGACATTGAATGATTGCTCCGGACAAACCGATTGGGATGATTGCGGAGACGTATTCTAAATCCTGGGGAAGTCTAACACAAAGCGAGAGGACGAAAGCGTCAGATGAACAGGAGAAAGGGGAATAGGGCAAGAGGGTAAACAAAAACGAAGTTCCCCTTTCCCCCTTCCCCTTTTCCCCATTTAGCTCATCGCTGCCTTTTAGCGGCGCGCATACACCGCCTGTAGTTCCTTATCGTAAGGCGACATCTCCACCAGTTTGCCAATAATATCCGGCAAGACTTTCAACGTGAAATCAATCTCTTCCTCGGTGTTGTAACGACCGAGCGAGAATCTGATAGAGCCCTGAGCCGCCGTGTAAGGTACATTCATCGCGCGCAGTGTCGGCGAAGATTCCTTCGTAGTTGAATGACAAGCAGAGCCAGTCGAAACGCAAACACCTGCCTTGTCGAGATGGACCAAAATGTTTTCGCCTTCAATGTATTCGAAAGAAATGTTTGACGTGTTGGGCAGGCGTTTAGAGCGATCAGAGAGTCCGTTGAGTCGGGCATTGGGAATCCGCTGTAGGATCTCGTCCTCCAACCTGTTACGAAGGTTTTCAATTCGTTTATGTCCATCGAATGTTTGTGCTAATTCGCAGGCTGCTCCCAGCGCCACGATATTTGGAACGGCGGAGGTTCCCGCACGACGGCCGCGCTCCTGGCTGCCGCCGATAATGAATGGTGGCAGCGTTACCCCGCTACGAATGTATAAGGCGCCGACTCCCTGTGGTGCGTGCAGCTTGTGACCGGATAGTGCGAACAGATCAACGTCGAGTTCCTTGAGATTGATGGGTATCTTCCCGACAGCCTGAACGCCGTCAACATGAAAGACCGCATCTGAATGTTCGCGGACGATCTTCCCAATCTCCGCAATCGGAAACAGCACGCCGGTTTCATTGTTCGCGAGCATGATTGAAACTATGCCGGTATCGCGTCGCAAAGCCTGACGGAGATCATCAAGATTGAGTTCGCCACTCTCGTTGACTTCAAGCCACCTGACCTCGCAACCGATCTGAGCGAGGTGCTCGCAGAGATTCCGCACCGCCTCATGCTCGACGCGGGTGGTGATGATGTGACGCCGCGTGGGGTTCTGCTCGAGAAAGCCGCCGATGGCCCAGTTGTCCGACTCCGAACCGCACGATGTGAAGACAATTTCGCTGGTCTCCGCTGCGCCTACTAATTCGGCCACCTGCTCGCGAGCACACTCGACGGCAGACTTCATGTGTTGTCCCAACGAATGGGCTGATGAGGGATTGCCGTAAGTTTCGGTCAGGTAGGGTCGCATCGCTTCGAAAACTTCGGGCGCGACGCGCGTGGTGGCGTTGTTATCGAGATAGATCATCTTAGTAGGACAGACATTCCTGTCTGTCAGTTGTTTCGCTAATTGATTTTAGGCTGACGGGCGACAGGCAGGAATGCCTGTCCTACCGCGCTCACAGTCATCCAGAATATCTTCAATCAAAGGCCTGCATGAACGACAGCCGGCGCCCGCGTTACAGGCTCTGGTTACTTCCGCGACTGTGGTCAGTTGATTTTCTTCAATCGCTTGTTCGATCTTTCGTTCCGAGACTCCAAAACAGGTGCAGATGAGCGCTTGCTCGCCCTCCCAGGTGTCCCTTATCGAATCGCTATACTCTCGTATAGCGGCGACCAAAGCATCGGATGCCAGGACTGGACAATCCATTCGATCTGTTTCAAGCCGGCCGAGCTGTACCTCTATTAGTTGAACCTGTTGGCATAAGGTGGCCGCTTCGCCGGTAGTTTTTCCCAGAATTTGCTCTGTCAAGAGGGCCGCTGAGGCCACCAGAACGCTACAGCCTGCTGCTTTGAATTTCGCCTCAACAATTCTTTGCGAGTCATCGATGTGCAGCGAGATGCGCAACGTTGCGCCACAGCGAAACGACGCCGATCGGCCCACGAAGCTCGGCTCCTTTGCTTCACCGACGTTTCCGGGATTGAAGAATAGTTCGCTTACTGGCCGCCGCTCGCCTTGCATAGGGGTATTATTCCGGTTCAATTGCGTACAAATCTAGCATACTCGTTAGCAGCTACTGAGTCAGTTTGATAAATGCGAAGTCGGAGACCTGTACAGAGCCGTGCACGGTAGAGACAGTGTGAAAACGCAGCGATCGGATTTCAGCCTGAAGGGTGTCAGACAGTAGCCAGTGGTCGCAGCGTAGCGCAGACCACCGGAAAAGAGTGCCCGACGTGGTCCGTACCCCGGAGGGGTCTGTCGGAATAACCTTTGACTCTCTGTGCGATCTCTGTGAACTCTGCGTCTCTGTGGTGGATTCACCAACAAAAACATTCACCACGGAGCCACAGAGGCCACTGAGGACGCACAGAGAAAGACATTTACTTGTTTTTCCGACAGGCTCGGAGGCGGTGCCACCGTTTTTCTGACACCCGCTCCGGGTGTGGAATTATTTTCGATTGTTGTCGACTTTTTCACACAGCCTCGGGTAGCGCCGGACGCTAGAGTTAACTCTTAGATACTGGGCAAGTCTGTCGAATCATCATTATCCAACTTTATTCCAGGATCCGGCGCTACCGCGCTTCTTAGAAACTGCCTGTAAGTCGTTGATTCTATTACAGGCGAAAAGTTTCATTTTGTTATCTGCGCGTCGCAGACGAGCAAAGCTACTCGGTTCTGTAACGCAGCACTCGCCAAATCGTTACCACAATCGTTATCGTGTAACTAACCCGCTGTTATAGAATTCCACTTCCATGTTCAGCCACTTTCGTCAGCGCAGTTTAGAGCTTGAGCACATCGATAAGGGCGACTACACGCCCGAGGAGTACGAAGGCTGCATCGTGGAGTTGCAGCGAGTCAACCGATGGCTCGGGGACGTAAGCGCCATCAAGCATTCTCTGCTGACTGAAATCGATCGATTGGATTTGCGAAGCTTCTCAGTTTTAGACGTCGGGGCCGGCTCGGGAGAACTGTTACGGGTAATTGCGACCTGGTCGCGAGAGACCAATCGAGATGCGCGGCTTGTCGGCTTGGAGCTAAATGCGCGGTCTGCAGAAGCGATGGCCGAACAGTCAACAATCTTTCCCGAAGTTGAGGCCCTGCGCGGCGACGCCTTCCGGCTGCCTTTTCGGGACCAGCCATTCGACTATGCAATCTGCTCGCTCTTTACGCATCACTTTAAAGATGACCAGGTCGTTGCGATCCTGCGAGAGTTAAGCCGCGTGGCGGCTCGAGGCATCTTCGTAATAGACTTGCATCGTCACCCGGTGGCCTATTGGTTTTATACAACGGTAGGCCGGTTGTTTCTGCACAACCGCTTACTCCGTGAAGACGGCGCACTTTCGATCATGCGAAGCTTCAGGCCAGACGAATTGGCATCGCTGGCCCAGCGTGCCAATCTGAAAGGCTTCAAAGTTGAGCGCCATTTTCCGTACCGCCTTGTGCTTGCGGCTTCGCCTCCTAACGACGCGGAAAGGCTGGCAGTTTAGAGTACGTCCGCAGATTACGCAGATTACTAAGAAAGTTGGGGTTGAGCATTTTGGGCCGCACCTTTGGTTTGACTGTGGTCCAATTCTGCGTAATCTGCGGATTGTTTACTTCGACGCCGCAAGCTAAAGCGTGTACTCTCAACCGCAGACTAAAGAGGAAAAAAATTGACCGTGCCTTCTCCAAACACTTTCGACGTAGCTATTGCCGGTGCTGGTCCGGCCGGCACCAGCGCGGCGATTCAACTTGCGATGAATGGATCACGCGTTCTGCTGGTTGAGGAGAAAAAGTTTCCTCGGGCGAAATTGTGTGGAGAGTTTATTTCTCCTGAATGCGCCGCACATTTCAAGCGGCTCGGGGTTATCGATCAGATGCTCGCAGCTGGAGGCACCTCGCTCTCGCAAACGGTTTTCTATTCTCGCATTGGACATAACATCGCTGTCCCAAGCGAATGGTTTAACTCTGGCACAAACGCGCTCGGTCTTAGCCGCAGCGAGATGGATCACAAGCTGATCGAGCGCGCGAAGAAATCGGGAGTCGTTGTTATCGAAGACTGCCACGCTTCGGGATTGATACGCGAGCACGGAATCGTGAGCGGCATACTCGTGAAACCAGCGCACGCCAATGGGAGCGCGGCGGGTGATAGCTATCGCGCGTTGGTAACGATCGACGCCACTGGCAGAACTCGATCGCTGGCACGCCATCTCGACCACAAAAATGCCGGCCAGAAGAAAAGAGAGAAACCGAGGCTGGTAGCTTTTAAGGCCCACCTGGAGAATGCGCGGGTCGCGGAAGGCGCCTGTGAAATTTACTTTTACAAAGGCGGATATGGCGGTTTGAGCGGTGTCGAAGGCGGGGTTAGCAACTTGTGTTTTATCGTTTCCGCGAATGATGTTCGCTTCCACGGTTCAGATCCGGAAGTCGTGTTACGTGAAGTTGTGATGAAAAACGTTCGCGCCTGTCAGACACTGGCCTCCGCTCGCATTCGCACGCCATGGCTTAGTGTTTCCCTGGAGGGTTTTGGAAGAAGGTCGCTCGTTCCTGCTGATGGCTTATTAACTATTGGAGACTCCGCCGCTTTTATTGATCCGTTCACGGGCAGCGGCATGTTGATGGCGCTTGAGAGTGGGGAGGTTGCCGCTGAAACAGTTGCTCGTCATCTTCCCATGCTGCGTGCCGGCGGTTTGTTCAATTCACTAACAAGACAATACGAAGCAGAATACTCGGCGAGGTTCAATTCGCGTTTACAAATCTCGGGATTGCTCCGCCGCGCCGCGTTTGTCCCTGGCCTGGCTGAAGCTGTCATACTTCTTTGCGGCACAAGCTCTCGCTTACGCCGTAGACTTGCGCGTGCCACCCGCCATTCGCTCAGGCCAAAGCCAGGGGCTTCTACGGGCTGACCATCCCTGTCTCGTTTTTGGTTCGCTGTCTCGGCGGCCCGGATTCAGAGCAGAGACGCCGATGAGATGTAGTCCACATAGAGAGTAAGTCAAACTAATAGGGTCATAAACGCTTGCCACAGTGGAGCTTTTGGAGTAAAAAGGCGGAGCGTTCTTTTCGAGTGCTCCCCGGTACCGTTCTCAACGGTCGTGAATTGGAACTGACCGAGTCGCTCCCGATGCCGTGGGCAAATCGGAAACTTTGCGGCGTTCAAAACTGTACTAAACAATCTGACGTGACCCGTTGGCTGACAAATGAATACAAGCGGGTTTCTTACCTTGTCTGGCGATCTGGAGTCCCTAGCTAACTAAGGAGAATGAAATGATGTTTGCGTCCCCTACGCAGTGGCTTAAGCCCTCGGTTCGAATCACAGCCCTTTTGATCCTTACGGTCGTTTGTGGACTTCTCGGGTCAGGTATCGCGTTTGGTCAGGCGCAGTCAAATGCTGCCGACCTTCAGGGAGTGGTGCACGATCCTTCAGGCGCAGTGGTAAGTGGAGCAACGGTGACTGCCCGGAATCCTGGAACCAACACCACCAGAACGACGACGACCGGAGACGACGGCGCATATCTGATCGTCAATCTCACACCCGGAGATTACGATGTAACAGTCGAAGCACCCAATTTTAAGAAAGCAGTATTGCCCGGCATCAAACTCACCGTCGGACAGCGCGCTGACTTGGATGTGGCGCTTGAAGTTGGTCAGGTAAGCGAGGTCGTGACTATCTCAGGGGCCACCGCGGAAATAGTAGAGACTTCCAAGACAGCCGTGGCCACGACCGTGGACTTGCAACGCATCGAGAATCTGCCGATCAATGAACGAAACTATCTGGCCTTTGCGCTGACAACTTCTACGGTAGCGCGTGACAACGGTCGTCCCATCGGACCAGCACCCACCAGCGGACTAAACTTTGGTGGTCAGCGCGGCCGCTCAAACCTGGTCCAGGTTGACGGAGCCGATAACACCGATAACTCAGTCAACGCTGCCCGCTCCACGGTTGGCCAGGAAGCGGTCCAGGAGTTCCAGGTTGTCTCCAATTCCTTCGCCCCGGAGTTTGGACGTTCCTCAGGCGGCGTGGTTAACGTGGTGACCAAAAGCGGCAGCAACAGTTTCCGCGGCAACGTGTTTGGGTTTCTCAGAGACAAGAGTTTTCAGGCGCGTAATCCATTTGCTCCGATTGCCAAACCGGCTTTCAGACGAACTCAATATGGGGTAACGCTCGGCGGTCCCTTGGATCGGGATCGCACATTTTTCTTTTTTGCTTTTGAACAACGACGTCGCGACGAATCAGGATTCTTTACCAGCAACGTGAACTCAGGATTGGGCGGCTCCGCAACCATACCTGTAATTCCCGGACTGAATCCGGTTGCTCGCACTTTTACTAACATCAGCCCCGCGCAGGCCAGCTATATTAATGGCTTGGTTACGGTTGGCGGTTCAGCGATTTGTCTCGCCAGAACCTACGCCTTCTTCGCTTCCAGCGGCGGCTCGACAGCGCTTACCGGAAGCAATCCACTCACCAGCCCCAACGACGGCAGTGTCTGCCCGGCAATTTCTCCGATTCTTCCCAGCACGATCGGCTCACGGTTCATACTGACCGGCGCACCGGTTCCGATTTCCGATATCGCTTTCCGACCGTTGAATAGTCTGGCGACAAGTTTTCCAGTCACCGACAGAACGACCTACAATTCGATACGCCTCGATCACATGATTACGAAGGACCACCAGTTCAATATGCGCTTCGGCTATAACCCGAGCACGATCACTGGAATTCAAGTGGAGTCGCAGAATCAAGCCCTGGGCCAGAATGACTTCTCACGTACTGGAATTCAAAAGCTGCGCGACTTTTCCTTTGTAACGAGTTTGACCTCTACGCTGTCAGACAACACGGTAAATGAATTGAGGTTTAATTTCGGCGAGCGCCGCGCGACATTTAGATCACAGAATGGCAACGCAGTGGCATTTAACATTTCTGACGCGGCGTTTATCGGACGGGAGTTGTTCTCTCCCGTAGTTCGCTCGGAGACGCGTTACGAGTGGACCGACAACTTAAACATCGTCTCTGGAAATCACACCTTCAAGTTTGGCGGTGATGCGGCTTTCGTTGCCATTCCGTCGGCAATATTTGAATTGAACTTCGCTGGCCTGTTCAATTTCGGTGGCCTGTCAGCCACCACGCTGGCGCCTTTCCCGGCGCTGCCCGGCTTGGGCGCCGCGCCGGATTTCACGCCGGTGCAACAATACGGTCTCGGTTTTCCCGGCAGCTTTATTCAAGGTTATGGGAATCCGGTGAGCAAGATCAGTAACAAGCCCTTTGCCTTCTTCGCCCAGGACTCCTGGAAGATTCGGCCCAATCTCACACTTAACTACGGCGTGCGTTACGACTACGAGGTGACGCAGCAGATTGCGCCGGTTGCTTTTAGGGATCCACTCTCCGGAATCACGTTATCGGCTGATGACATCCTGGCTGCGCAGAATGTACTCAACGTGCAGCAGGGATTTCCACGCGATAAAAATAATTGGGCCCCGCGTCTGGCGGCGGCCTGGGATCCGCATAACGACGGCAAGACCGTTATTCGGGCTGCCTTCGGTCTCTTCTACGACCACCCACTGCTAGCGGCCGCGTTTAATTCCGATATCGCAGACGCTGCGCAGCAACAGCAGTCAACGCTGATCTCCGGCAGCCCAACCCCGACTGCACTTCTAAACGCGGTGCAGGTTTTTCAGGGAACTGTGGTTGTTTGTAACTTCGCGGGAGCTGTTCCGGGCGTTAACTGCACACCCGGTGTTGCTTCCAGCGCGCAGTATCAGACTGGCCGCCAGCGTTTCAGCGATCAAACTTTCCCGGGATTCGGCTCTTTGCTGCCGTTCACCCTTCCGATTAGTAAAGATTTTGAATACGCCTACGCCAATCAGGGAAATCTAACCATCGAACGGCAATTGACGAAAAACATGTCGCTTTCGGCCAGCTACCTCTTTGTTGGCGCTCATCATCTGCCTTTGCCGATTGATGTCAACGTCGTCAAGCAGGATCTGTTCGTCGAAAACTTTAGACGCTTCGCAAACCGTGGACCCGCGAGCTTTGGTGAAGCGGTGTTAGCTACTGGGATTCCCAGCACCGGCGCGCCCGGTTCAACGTTTGTGAACCCGATCACCGGCGAAACTTTTGTCCTGATTATCCCGGGCTTTGTTGTTCAAGGCCCACGCGGACGGGTTGTTTCTCCAGCAGCGGTTAACTTCTTCAGGCCCAGCGGCCCGAATTATTTCCTGGTGCAGGCCTTTGGTGTTCCCAAGGCAGCATTTGATGCAAACCTGGCAGGCAGCCTTGCAACTCCAACCAGTGTTATCTCGCCCTTCGGCGACGTGAATGCCCAGTCGTCTATTGGCAACTCAAACTACAACGCCTTAAATGTGGATCTGAAGAAACGCTTCTCTAATAACATTCAGTTTCTCGCTTCTTACACCTGGTCGCATTCAATCGACGATTCGTCTGACTTACAGACGTTGCTGAAGCCGCTTGATAATCGCAATCTGAGATTAGATCGCGCCGATTCACTCTTCGATCAACGGCATCGATTTGTTTTCAGCGGCATGGTCATGTCACCCGGCGGATGGCGGAGTTCAGACAGTGGGGCCAGGCGCTTCTTGGCTGACTTCACAGTCGCTCCAATCTTTGAGATTTCATCCGGTCGTCCGTTCAATATTCTGACCAGCGTTGACCAGAACTTCGATCTGCAGGGTAGCAATGAACGGCCGAGCGTCGGAGCGGGCGGAAAACTCGTATTGCCTGCCCCAAATACCGATGCGAATCTGGGACGCAACGCGGGAATAACCCACCGGTATATGGATCTCGACATGCGTGTGATGCGTTCGATTCGGTTTGGTGAACACCGGCGCCTGGACCTGATCGCGGAAGGCTTCAATCTCTTTAACCGTTTCAATGAAGCGGCGGCGGCGCCCTTCTTCACGGCGGTGAACGATTTTGGCCAACGCGCCGGCAACGGACGTTATTACAGCCGTCCAACTGCCTCGTACGATCCGCGACAGTTCCAATTCGGAGTGAAGCTCAACTTCTAGCGTAGGACAGGCATTCCTGCCTGTCCTCGTTGCTGCTAGTGTCAGTCCTATTGAAGCGAAAAATGGACAGGCAGGAATGCCTGTCCTACTCAAAAGCGATCGGCCTCTGATGGCCGGTCGCTTTTCTTTTGGCCGGTTAGTTAGTAGTCTTTTCCGGCTTCAGGGGACGCGGGCAAACTAAAGCGCCACCCCAGGCATCGGAAACATATCTTTCGGAAGCATCCTGTTAACCCTCGAATATGTCTCTCCCCGAAAGAATATTCTATGATTAATCGATACTTTTACCGCCTCCTTTCGTTTTGCTTGTCGCTTGTCGTCCTGTGCGGAATAGTGATGGCACAGTCGAGCCGCCCACGCCGGGTTAAGCATACGCAGCCCGAGAAACCAGTTGAGGAGCCCTTGCTCCGGCCCGAACCAAAACAGAGTCCCTCGGCTCGGAACAACTCAAACGTGCCGCTGCTTGATGTGAGACCTGTAAAGCCGGTGTCAAACACAGTCGCAAGCAGCGAGACTAATACGGCCGGAAGCACAGTTGCACCTGCTGCTGCGGCTTCAACCGCCGACACTTCTCACGCCTATCAACTCCTGCAACAAAAACAGTTTGCCGAAGCAGCTAAAGAAGCCAAAGCAATTGCAGCGCTGTTCCCCAGCGAACCGGAAGCGTGGAAGATAGCCGGCTTTGCCGAGTTGAATCTAAAACAGTTTGAACCAGCCATAAGCGATCTTCAGAAGGCCATTGAGTTGCAAAAAGTTTCGAAGCAGGAAGATCCGAACACTGCGGATGCGTTGGCGCAGGCCTATGTGCTTTCGGAAAAATACGATCGCGCGCTGCCTTTGTTAGTAACTGCCACAACGCGACCCGGCGCCACACCTGATCCCGCTATGATTTACTACCGTGGCCTCGCCGAATACAAAACGGGCAAACTGGCCGACGCGGAAAAGACCTTGAATCTGGTGGTGAAGGCCAACCCAAAAGATTCCGTTTCACTTTTCTATCTGGGACAGATCGCGGTCGGGAAGAACGATCTTGATGGAGCCATCGCCTCGCTCAATCGGGCCACTGTCATCGACCCGCGTTTCGCAGCCGCCTGGACATTGCTGACGTCGGTCTATCTGCGACGCGCCGCCTTGAGCACTGATACCGCCAAAGCGTCGGCCGACTATCTAAACGCCGTTCGCGCGGGCGAAGGGTTGATAAAGGTAAGAACGGACGCGGAAGCAGTAACGCTGTTTGGACAGGCGCTGATTGGCTCGGAGCAATACACACGTGCCGCGGCTGCGCTGGAGCGGGCCACGTTAGAGCCGGGGGCCAAGAGCGTCACATTCTATTTGCTGGGAATTGCCCAGTCGCGGGCAAAAAACTTTCCCAAAGCAATTGCCGCGCTCGAAACTGCCGCTAAGAAGTCACCGGATGATATCAACGTCTATCGCGAGCTTGGTTATGCATACGAAGTGACGAAACAATATGGAAAGGCGTTGGGTGTCTATCAAAAAGGATTGAGCCTTGCGCCGGCTGATACAGATTTCAAAGAAGCCGCAGAGCGTGTACGGCCGTTTGCCAAATGAAATCTGGAGAGTGAAGAACTTTGATCTGCCCGGAGGTATCTCGATGAAATTGGTAATAGTTTTATTGCTTACGTTAGTTTTGGGTGCGGCGGTTTATGCGCAGCGGCCTCGAACCGCCGACCCGGGTCCAACGGATGCGTCGAGGGCTACACCCGCACCGGCTCCGCAAACAATGGAAGCGAAGTATGAAGGCGGTGTCTTTGGCCATAATAAAACTATGGAAGGCACGCTGAGCTTTGACGATACCAATGAGCGCCTGCTTTTTCGCAACGACAAGAACAAGGAAGTCTTTTTCATTCCCTA
>Ga0137394_10001945_pt1 | contig 15175 bp, 17 predicted proteins | sample czobulk116metaG_FD_108278 | JGI IMG/M metagenome (GOLD analysis project Ga0137394, IMG submission 108278) | Vadose zone soil microbial communities from Angelo Coast Range Reserve, California, USA - czobulk1.16 metaG | ecosystem: Environmental > Terrestrial > Soil > Vadose zone | place: USA...
CGCACTATCAAAGTATCTCCTCAAACTCGACATCGTCAATCAGCCCCTTGATTCCGACTATCATCTCCCAAAGGAGGACACAACTTCCCTTGCAGCACACCCATCACTTTCGACACCAAAGCTGGAGAATCGTCAAGGATATCCCCGACACATCATCGTTCGGTCATCTAGCGACTCTCCGGGTGCCGGAATCACTGTACAAGATGTGTTGAGAACGATCCATGAAGACATGAGAACGCTATCGCACAGACACGATTGGACCAGGTTTAATGCCAAAGAACGGGCGGCAGTTAACGCCGCATTTAGTGGGCGTTGTAGGACACAAACGGAGTTGGGCCAGGGACCATGTAGGATTGACTACTTGTGTGGCAGGAATAGACTCCAGATATTACCGAAACATTCACCTCATGGCGACATGCTTTCTGCGCTTATAATACCGTCACAATGCTCGGAAAAACCTGCGTGGGTAGACCTTCCGTGATTGTCTTGTCCTTTCAAGCTCAAAATGCTCCAATTCTTCTCTAGAGATTGAACAAATGTGAAAGGTCAAGGTCCTCCAGAAATACCGAAATTTTGAAGGAGATGAAGAGCGCTCGAGCGATGTAGGTGAGGGAAGCATAGTCCAGTATGACGGCATCTTTGCCGCGCGCAGTAATCCGATCGATCATTGTCCGCTCGAAGCTCGAAGTGTCAATCGGGGTAATCGCGAAATTCTAGTTCGGTCTCCTCGAGTCTCATCTTCTTGCGCAATACAGTCCGATATCCCGACACCCGCATTTCTTACGATAACGTATCGATCACAGGTTGGACGGTTGTTGTTGTAGGCGGCAGAAACTGAGAAGCAGTCACGAGCACGAGGTATCTTGGAGTGGCTGTAAAGCTGTGAAGGTCATGCTGATCCAGACCGTGACGATGCGGAATCTCCTAACGACAATACACTCATTGTCTTGCCCCTCCATTCTAAGTTTACAAGAAGCAGCGAAAACATTCCATTCTATCCCTGCATTGCATTACAATACCAGAACTGCATTTCTTTTTGCCCTCACGCGCACGTTCAAGTCTTTCAAGTCCTCTCCCTCTCGAACACGTATAGATACGCCAGGGGCTTGAGCGCGCGAACGCTCTCTGCATCTGCCCGGACGACTTTCTCGTCGTTGAAGAGCACCCAGGAGCCAGCCTCATCAGCCCCATCATTCTCCGCGCGAATGCGAATGTGCGCGACGTAGTGGCCCGAGTGGACGGATGTACCCTTGTGCGAGACGAAAGCCCTCAGGCGATATCGCGCAGGCAGCGCGGCCGAAGCCCTTTTCCCTCCCGCTCCTTCTCCTCCTCCCTGTTCTTCTTCCTCGCCCGTGTCATCTGGATGCGAAAAGAGCCATTCGATGGCACGCTCTGGATCTCCATTCTGCAGGTTTTTGCGTGGTTCGGTCAGGCGGAAGATCAGCGAGAGGACAAGGGAAGACAGCGGTGAGGGGTGAGCCCACGTACAGTTTGGCGAAGAGCTTTCCTTGCTTGCTGAGGAGAGAAGCCCATATCCGCCAACATGCTGATCTGTTCGGGAGTTGGTTCGGCGCCGCTACCACTGCCGCCGCTGCTCGCGGTCTGGACGATAGGAACATCGATATCTACCCATTCGACCAGGGGCCATCAGTGTGAGAGTCGGTGCCGCGGAGAGGGGCGGGAAAGCCTGCCTGCGTCCTCCATGTGCGCAAAGAGCCATTCCATCGCGGCCTCCGGATCGCTGTTGCCCGTCGCGAGCAACGCCTTCTGGCACCGGACCAGCGGGAAGCCCATCTCTTCGAGCTGGGAGAGCGCGGCTTGGTTGAATTCTGGCAAGGCGGGTTTGGCTGGTGAGTGGTAGCATCGTCAGTAAGAGACTCCCGCTGGGGCCGGAAGTGGAATGCATACTCACCCGGTGTGTCCTCCGGGAGTTCGGTTTCGCGAGGTTGGAGGCCTTTTCCGAGGTATTGGTCGAGCACGATGGAGTCATCATCCGGAAGGATGATTGGGACGTCTGTTTAATCAAGGGTAGGACCCACACTTAGCGACAGGGGGAGCCTAGAGGCGTTCTTTGGCACCCACCAAGCTTAGTGGGGACCCAATTGACAAGTTGGAACTTTTTCGCGTGGATGACAAGTGTCTCAGGGAACGTCGTGAGGCGCGCTTGCCTATGCGATTGCTCTCATTAACGCGCAGAAATGACCATTTTTACCACTTCGGCACTCACTGCGTCGCCGCGACGTCTCGCCGGCAGTTCGGGCACTTGTATTCGAGGGTCTCGACACCCATGACGGCATCGATGCAGTCGGTCAGTGCAACATCCTCGTACAGCACCTTCCCCTCCTCGTCTCGCCCTTTCTCGCGCCCTGGCACCGCAACGCTCAGTACGTCGTGCGCGTCGACGCGATACCGCACGCCTGCGCAAGCCATGCACTGCAGGCGCTGCTCGAGTGAAAACGCGAACGTCTCTGTCGGTTCTGCATCATCACCCCCGCTGCCGCCGCTGTTCCCGTCACGCGGGCGTGCGTGCGCGTAGCGCCGGAGCGAGGTGAGCAGGTGCATGAAGAACTCTTCAGCGTCTTGCTGCCGCATCGTCGCAAACTCTGCGTGCCCACGCCCGATCAACGCTTTGAACGTGGCCGGTCTGAGACCCTCTTGGAAAACCGGCTGCGAGGCGTTGGCGGCAGCAGCACCGGCAAGCGGGTCCTGCGGTGCCGTGTCCGCGTCGGTGCGTCGCGGGCGGGAGTACCTCCCGGAGACCAGCCCGTCGGAGAGTTTGTGCATCTGGCACTCGAGGCAAGATGCCGGGAGGGGCTCATTGCACCGAGGCCAGTGCTGGACTGCGATGGGGGCAGCGTAGCGCTGTTTAAAGGGCGGAAGGGTGAAGAGAACTTGCATTACGGAGGCCATGTAGCAGCTGTTGTTGTTGGGCGCGATGTGTTTGTGTCTATGTGCAGCAAACAAATTAAACGCACCTGTTGCCAAGGTTTTGTAGGCCTGTCAGGCCAGACCCAAAGACAGGTTCAAACGCATTCCCCGCCTCGTCCGTGAGCGAAAAGTCAAAATTGAAGTTGTGCTCGATTTGCTGCTCGCCATTTATCCGTGCTCAACTTTCGATTATTGAAGAACGCAGACATACCAATTCGGTCATCGATTTTTCTGTCTTTTTCTGTGTCTGCACGTTGATGCCAAAATTGGAAAGATGGAGGACGAGCTCGGGGTCGATCCGCGAGTCGTTACATGCGTAGCAATATATATCTAACCCGCCCGCCCTTCGTCAGCTGATGATACTACCGCGTCACGTAGGGGTGTGTTCTGGGGCTCACCAGCGTTGCCTTCGGGTGTGATAGTTCCTAGTTTGACGCAGATCGGATGCGAGCTTTCTTCAAAGTGCGCCAGCGCGTGGCCGTTCCCGCCCAATCCGCCGTAAAGCTCGCGTCCGCAGCCAAGTGCACCGCATGTGAGGCAAAGCCAGAGGTTCTCCTTGAGGTCGCATTTTGAACAATGTGCCATTCCTGGTGCACCAACATCCCCCATTGCGCGAATTCCAATCTTAGTCATAGTAGAAGTGGTGGAACGGCACACGCACCGGACGCAGGAATGTGGCCCGTAGCAAGCTGGTCGAGCGTGAGCGTGTGCTCGCAGGGCAGGAGCTCCTCCTCCCACGCCTTGACCACGTCCTGCCGCCCAGAAGAGAGCGACTCCATGACGCCACCTATGAGCGCACGTACGCGAGGGTTATTTTGCGTGATGCCCTCTGCAGGGACGGAGATGGTGTTGTAGGAGTCCAGCGTCGTGGCGGCTGCTGCAGAAGGGCGGTAGTGCCGCAGGGCGAGGATGTGCTCGTACTTGTCCTCTTCGCGCTCTTCGATGATCGCGAGCTTCGTCATTTTCGCCGGCGGCTCTGCGTCCCCGCCTTCCTGTATTTATCTCGGATCAGTCTCTTGATGGCCAGGTAGGACGGAGAAGGGGGTATGCTTCGTTAGGCGTGACTCACCCGCTTGGGTCTGGGTCGCGCACGCCGCCTGACGTTCAGTGCGAAGGCGTGGCCCGTCTTTTTGAAGTGCGCGTGTGCGTGGTGACGCTCTGCGGAGAGGCAGCCGCCGTTGAAGCATGTCAGACAGACGTCGACGCCCGGGGGGTCGTCCTGTGGTGGGCGAAAGGGTAAGTAGTGGCAGGGGATGTGACCTTGTTGATTGGGGCCGTACCTGGGTATCAAAGCACTGGGTGCATTCTTCACGATGAATAGACTGAAGCAGAGTTGGCGGCTTCAAATGAGCGAGCCCGTCGATGATAATGCGGATGTCGGTGTCGCTCGAGCTGGTGGCCATTGCAGATCAAGTCACTGATTAGATCATCATCTTATGGCTGGCACCCATCGGCATCCGCCGTCGACTTCAACTTGCACCATCGTTACAGAATATCGTTGCAGTGATTAGATTGCCTACACGACCTCCCTTATGAGAAGAAATGGCATGCTTTTTCTATATGGTGCCAGCACCGACAACTCTCTAGAAAGAAGTTCTAGTTTCTCACGCCTGGATCCTTCCTGCTGCGCTGATACAGGTGACCCCATGAGGTGAGCGTGATATGCAAAACTTCTGTCTGTGGGGTTGGTCTGCGCAACGTGCGAGGCTGTTGCCTCCAATTCTCATGGCGAATATCGGAGGGCAGCGCGTCTTTCTCGCATTTGCAATTGTATGGGTTCGACCGTGCGGTTATGGGCTGGCGCATCTGTGAAGAGAAAGGTGTTGTGTCTCCTGACCGTCCAAATTGGTGTTGTTTTCCATTTGCAGAATGACTTTCGTTATCGATTTATCTCTCCCGTTGCGGACTCATTCAATGTGAATGCTGCGGACTGTACACATGGGGAAGATCGCGTGCGCATTCAGGAGCTTCCCTGGGCCCATCACCCCATGTGGGAGGTGATATAAAAGGTGACACTATCATACCACCATCACGTTTGCAGGTTTATTCACGGCTACCGTCGTTAGCTCTGCAAAGTAAGCTCTCTCACTGGCTCTCTTACTAGACACCATACCTTAAATCTTATCAGCGCCTGCCCTCACAAATCAAGCTATAATCTCATCGACTACTCATCCTCAGCGCATTTTACATGCCGAGAGTCAAGGACCGAAGAGTCGAGAAGGGTGTTGTTCATCGCAAAACGGATAAATCGAACGATTCGAAAGAAGGTCGAGGTGAGTGGTAATATGCGTATCTCTTTCGCGACGCTTACAGAGTTGGGAGAGGTACAGGTTTCTTCAACCGACAAGTGACTATTGGAATACTCCCCGAATATGCCCTCCTAGAGATGTTCGGTTTCTATGTGGACGAAGCGCAAGCGGTGGAAGAAGCTCAAACCGAGGATGACACACAAGCCGTGGACAACGCTCGGGACATCGAGAAATGGCATACACTGGTGCATGTGTGCCGCCAATGGCGATATGTCGTATTTGCATCCCCACGTCGCCTAAAGCTGCGGCTGCTCTGCACGGACAGAAGACCAGTGAGAGAGATGCTGTGCATCTGGCCCGCAACCCTGCCCATCGTCATATGGAGCAATCATCGTCCAATCTCTCTAATGGACGGGGTGGATAACATCATCGCAGCACTCGAGCATCCCGATCGCGTGTGTCGCATCGACCTCCGGTCCGTTCCAAGTTCTCTATTGGAAAGGCTCGCGGACTTGATGCAGAGGCCGTTCCCAGCGCTGGAATATCTGGAGCTGCGGACGGAAAACGAAGCGGCGCCCGACGTTTCCGATTCCTTCTTGGGTGGGCCCGCCCCACATCTACGATCGCTTCTCCTGAAAACCGTTCCATTTCCGGCGCTACAGAAACTGCTTTTGTCTGCCAGTCATCTTGTCCGGCTTAACCTCTGGAATATCCCACATACCCTTTACACTACACCTGAGGCGATGATCGCTTGTCTGTCCTCGTTGCCTAAACTCGAAACGCTTCGCCTTGGATTCCGTTCCCCTCGACCTCATCTGAACCTAACAAACGGACCACTGCCTCAGCCACGGACCGAACTTCCCTTTCTCACCTCGCTCAGGTTCTTGGGCGATAGTGAGTACTTGGAAGACCTGGTTGCCTGGATCACCGCCCCTCTACTCAATACCGTCAAGATAACGTTCTTCGATCAGCCCGTCTTCGAAATTTCACACCTTCCTCGATTCATTAGCCGCGCTGAAAAGCTCAACGCACTCAATCAAATAGACTTGATGTTTGACAGTCGCTCCGTTGCAGCCACGCTTTCCCCGCAATCAGGGGAAGCTAATTGCCCACGGCTCAGGTTGGAAATCTCCTCCACGGAATCGGATTGGCAACTATCATCTCTCGTTCAGGTCTGTCGTCAATCCTTACCTACCCTCTCCACCTTGAAACGACTCGACATCCGCGAGGGCCAATATCCGCGACCGCGTTGGCAAGACAATAACGAGGAGGACGCCCACTGGCTGGTACTTTTACAGCTTTTTACCGCCGTGGAGGATCTGCACCTATCCAAGAGGCTTGCGCTACATGTCGCGCCAGCGCTGCAAGACCTCGCCGAGGAGAGGGCAGCGGTAGTGTTGCCCGCGTTACAAAATGTTTTCATAGAGAGGCTCCCCCCAACGGGCATTATCCGAAGAGCCATCAAGCAGTTCGCGGCGGCACGACAACGCCTCGATCGCCCTATCACGATCAAGCGCCGGAAAAGAGAGTAGTGAATTCGCCGGGAGAAGGGTTTAATGTTTAGTGATCGATGATTTTCCCTTTTGCCCCTACTCGAAACCACATGTCATGTCGTCACAACCCACACTGCCAGTGGGTACAGGATATCGTACAAGGAGAGCTCACCGTTAGCGCCAAGAGAAGTTACTTGAACCGAACCGAGTCAAAAAAACGGTTCGATGGAGAGAGGTAGCAGAACGTAGGTAACCACCAGACATCCAATCGGCTAGAAGGAAGAACAGTGTATTTACTAGACTTAGGCCTGAAGTCTGCCCAAGTCGATCGCATTCCGATTGTGTGGTTAACGCGATAATTCCTTCAGCTTAGCCCTGGACGCGAGCCGGGCGGCTGAAAACTGACCTTCGTGTTACGGGCTACGGTAGCTTCTAGTGATTCTTTCTTTTATCGGACAGACATACTTAGGGATAGTACTGGTAGAGTACTTAGTACTTAGTAGTCACTGTGTGTTGAGTCACTGAGATCATGAACGCGCGACTCGGCATCCGCCGTTGATTCACATTTTTTCTTCTTGCAGCAGAGGGGATACGAATAAACTCACATACCCCCCTTCCCTTCCCCCTTTTCCCCCAACAAAAAACTAGAAAACCGATCGATGAAAAGATGTCTCTGAACGGACGACAGATCCCCAACGGAAGCGCGCAAACACCCATAGAAATACTACCTCCATCATCGTCGCAACGGACCGTCATCGGAATAAATTTTGGGAATTCCTATGCTTCCATCGCCGTTCTCAACAAGGTGCGCACCCACTTTCTCTCTCACCCCTAATCTTTTTTGAATCTGAGGATTTGGCGGAAACGATAAACGATTTGCAGGAGGGACTGGCAGAATGTATCGCCAACGAAGATGGAGAGCGACAGATCGCCTGCGCGATCTCTTTTCATGGCGAAGAAATGGCACGTTTTTCCCCCTCAGATCTCCCAAAGGTACCCATTATTGACATTCCAGGGAATGAATAGTATGTTGGGAATGAAGCAAAACCACAACTCGTTAAAAATGGCGCAAATACCATCATCGGTTTTCGCAACTTGCTCGGTAAAAAGTACGTCTGCTATCGGTTCTCGTTCACAACTCTCCTTACTTATCGACGCGTTACTCTCCGTGACGAAGGTTCTCCGAGCTCCCAAAAGACCGCCCGACGTCTTCTGCGCCGGTCATCCAACACCCAGAGCTCCCCGACACGCCCGCCTACAAAGTACAGGTCTTGCAACCCGCGCCGTCCCCACTCTCTCCGGCTGCCTCGGCGCTGACGACAAAATCGAACACTCCCGCGGCATCGCAAGTCGCGACGCCGCGCTCCGAGCCGATCCCGGCCGAGCGGGTGCTGACGCCGGCGGACGCCACGACGCTCTTCCTGCGCTCGCTGCTGCAGTCCGCTGAGGCGTTCCTGGGCAAGAACATCGACGGGGCGGTGCTCACCGCGCCCGGCTGGTTCGCGCCCGCGCAGCTGGACGCGCTGCATGATGCCGCGGAGGCAGCGGGCATCCGCGTGCTGCAGCTGCTGGAGGACGCCGGTGCGGCAGCATTGTGCGCGGCTGCCAGCGCGAGCGCCACGACGACGACGGCGCAGTCCGTAGAGGCCTTGGGTCCGGATCGCACGCAGCTCGTGGTCGACCTCGGCGCGTCGTCGCTCGCGTTGTCCCTCTTGGCCGTGCGCCAGGGGCTGTTCCACCACCTCGCGCCGCCGGCGCATCATCCCGACGTCGGGGGCGACGCAATCGACGACCGGCTGCTCAAGTTCTTCGCGAAGGACTTTTCGAAAAAGACGAGCGTGCCGCTCAAGGTCGCGCCGGCGAGCGAGACACTGGACTTGCGGGCCGAGGCGCGTCTGCGGCTTGCGCTGTTGCACACCAAGCGGACGATCGCAGCGTCCATCGCGGGCACAGGCGGGAGCGCGGCGACGTGCGCCGTCGAGTCGCTCAAGGACGGGCTGGACTACACGGGCAGCATCAACCGCCTGCGGTTCGACATGGAGGCCGCGCCGATATATGGCGAGGTGGTCGCGCGGGCGGGGGAGCTGTTGCAGCGCGCGGGACTAGACTGGATCCAGGTGGATGAGGTGGTATATGCGGGCGGGAGCGCGTGCCTGCCTGGGCTGGACGCAGCGCTCGCGGTGCACCTACGCGAGGACGCGGTCACCCCGTTCACCACGGCCACCGTCGCGGGCGGTGGGATCGGAGACCCGACGACGGTGCTCGCGCGCGGTGCGGCGCTTCAGGCGCGTCTACTAGCCGAAATTGAGAATGGCGCGGACGAGCGCATACGCAAGGCGTTTGAACGGGGGAGCGAGCTCGTCGGCGTCAAGGCAACGCAGCGCACGATCGGCGTGCTGTTCCCTGAGGCGGCGGGTGGAGAGGGTTCAGGGGCAGAAGGACTCTGTGGGCAGTGGATTGGGGGCATCCGGACTGAGACGGCTGTCCCTGCGCGGCGCACGTATGCGTTGGAGGTCGACCTGGGTGAAGAAGGTGCGGAGGGTGGAGAGAAGATTGTTGGGCTTGAGGTGTGGGAGGTGAAGGAGGGTGTCAAGATAGAGAAGGTGAAACCACCGAGGCTGGAAGAGGAGGAGGAAGAGTTGGAGGAAGAGGAAGAAGAGGAGGAAGAGATTGAGGAGAAGGAAAGATCGATCGCGAAGGAGGCATACTTGGGTGCACTGACTGTGCGGGTCAAAGCGGGACGGAAAGAGGGATCGCGATGGCGGACGTCGATCGAGGTACAGTTGTTGATCGAGGCGAGTGGCAAGTTGCAAGTCTCGGCCTACGAACGAGGCAAAGACGATTCGAAAAGCGTTTTGGTGGTGTAGATAGATGTATGGATTACGTAATATGACACACCTGTGGCTGACTTTTGGGCCTAAAAACGAGCCAAGCTCGATGTGTTGATACGATGCAGCCTTACTCTGAACTCGCAAATTGGGACGGTTCCCTCTCCGCGCCCGACTCGAGATCGACCACAGAGCCCCCACCCCCGTCTGCGTCGCATCCCGTTGATAATCTCTTCCGAGACATGGTCGATCCTCTTCCGACCGATCCAAACACCCTCCCCTTATCTCTCCACGACCCCCACGACGACCCGGCCCTATTCGATCTATACCCAAAACCTTCCCAAACCAATCATCATCAACACCGACACCATCAGGTTCTTTACATCTCACCCCTTTCTTCACTCCCGCGCCGCTGATTCCAAAAACGCGCATACATACACAGGTTCATCCCACAGTCGCACCCCATCACCCAGCAGCAACAGCAGCAACGCCACCGCCTTCTCACCTTCACTCCGTGCCTGGGTCCTCGTCCTCGTTGTCGTGCGCCTTTGGGCAACCATCATCGTCAATCGATACGCCGCTTTTCCTCCCGAACGGACACGGACAGGAGGAAGACTCGGTCCTCTCGCCGCAAGAACGCGAGATCATGGCCGATATCACGCTCGATCCTGATGACGACTCCACCGCGTGGGTGTGGGGCGCGGACACGAAAGATAATGGTCACGACCGCGCCCACGACGCGTCGGCGGTGTTCGGGAACAATAATTTGAAGGCGGTAGGCGCGAGCGCGAGCGCGAACGTGCTTCAGGTGTGTAACCCGTCCACCCATCCCACCCATCCTCTTGCCCAGTGTGATTGCTTTTTGTATTCTTTTTTATTTTATTTCCCCCTTGGCTTCCGCTCTCCGCGCGGGATTTGGTGCTAACGGTGTCTTCTGTCCTTTATGGGCGGCCCGTCAATTTCTATTCGAAATACATAAAAAAAAGTTAAGATCGCCGTCCGTCACAACCGCATCACAGCGGCACTTATTGGCTCCATCACTACCGCCGACACAACCACCCGCTGCCATCGCGTCGACGTCAACGTCTGTCTCTCCCTCGCCATTTGCCCCGCTGGCGTCAAAATCATCTTCATCGTTGTCGGCATCGCATCCCGCCGCCAAAGAGGCGCCGGATATGGACCGCCGCGCCCACGAGCACGCGGGGAGCAAATACGTAATGATCCACGCGACGACGGCGTCGCGCGGGGACAAGGCCAGGCTAGGGGACTTGTCCCGTGATGAGCCTAGCCAGGGTGGTGCTGCTGGTGGCGCACAGGAGACGCCCACTGTCGATCCTCCGTTGGATCCGTGTCTCCCATCTCAAAAACAGGTGTGTCCGTCCCTTCGCGCCGTTCTCCTTTGTGCCTGTATACATACGTCGTGTGATAGAGTCTAGTATTGGCCGCCCCCTTGGACGCCGCCCGTCGATCGTCCTCGTCAAAGTCCTCCCGCGTCTCCCAAAGGCGGTCGTCAAAAACTCCTTTATTCCTTCCCTCCCCGACTGAAAGCGCCTCACCCTCTCACCATCCGTCAGAGCCTCATCCACCTAGCCCAGACAGAACCCCCGAGCCTTTCGAAGTCATATCCATCACCTCTTCATCTTCGGCATCACCGCCGCCGCCGCGTCCTCCTCGCCGCAGTCCGCGCAAGAAGCCCAAGGCCAAGCAAGGGCAAGGACAAGGACGACAGCTGATGGCGTATGTCCTCGTGCCCCCCCTCCCGCCTGGCGCACGCAAGTCAGACTACGTGCCACTAGAACAACTACTCCACATGCGCGAGCGGCGCGGCGTTGCCAAGGACGACGTGCGCGCGGGAGATAACTCTGGCTCCGCGGCGCTCGCTGAGGCGCTTCAGGGCGCGTTTGAGAACAACGCGTCCGATGCTGGACGTACGGATACGCAAAAGGCAAGACGAAGGCTGAGAAGAGGGGATAAGCAGAAAGCAGTGGAGCCTGTGAAACCCGTGGAACCCGTGGAAGTGATAGACGATGAGGACGACGAAGACGAGGAGGAGGGTGAGGCGCGAAATCAAGGGCCGGCCACCCTTGCCCATGTGTTGAGCGCAGCATTCGCCCACAACTCGGCTAATCCCAATGTAGCAGCTTCATCGATGGCAGGGACAAGCGGGAGCACGCGCCAATTGAGGAGAAGCACGAGCGTGGAAATCGTCCCCCCGCCACCAGCGAGACATTCTCGCGCTCAACCACGTCCCCGAATCACAACGATCGCGGAAAACGACAAGAACAAATCTCCCCCGACGCCCACCTTGCGCCGACGGAACGAAAAGCGCCAGCCACTGACGCCTTCAAGTCCACAAAAGAAGCGACGGCGCCTGGCACGGAGAGGAGATGACTCAGATGCGCATGACGCTGAGGATGACGGGGAGGTTGAAATTGTCGGGAGGCAGCAGCAGAGAGGCAACTCACACTCGAAAGTTGACCCACCCCGGCGAAAGCCCAGTCACACGAGCCAGCATCGCAACGCGTCGATTAACCTTATATCTGTTCCCGCGTCCGAACGTTCGCCGTCGCCGACACCGCCGCCCCAGTCACCATCGGCCACACCACCCCCCAGGGACGAGCTCCCGCTGACGATCCTCCCTGTTCCATCACCTGCAGATATCGTGATATCCTCGCGCGCGCTTTACCATTTGCACTCTTCGCCTGGTCCCCCAGATCGCCTATTCGAATCCAGGGCCGAGGGTGAGGGTGAGGGTGGAGCTCTGACGCGACATGGATTCCTGCAGGGTTTTCACGGTGAGGAGGCCGCGGCAGGCGCGCACGGTCTCCTCGTATCTCCCGCTGCCGCTACCACCACTGTGGATAGTAGCGTCCGCGCCACCACGATCAACACCACCGCCGATGACTTGCACCATCCTACCATGGATTTCGGCCTTGATATCGTCGTTCCTATGGACATAGGAGACGGAGAACAGGAACAGGTGCAAGAACGGCAACATGCGGTCCGAGCAGCCGTCGTGCCCCCTCACGCCCTGCGCATCTCGAGCGCCGCCCATCCGGACGGTCCCATGTTAGGCTTCGCGTTGTCCGAACACGAACACGAAGGCGCTGGGCGCTCTAGTCTGAGCGCAGACCCAGACACCGATGCGTCCAGCGATGGCTTTGGCCTTGGATTTGGTGCCAACACGGGCCAGAACATGGTCTTTATGATGGCCCCGTTGAACCCCTGTTTCAGTGATGGCGCAACAGGATCGATCGACTGGGGCGCCGCTGCTGGCCCCAGTACTGGCGTCGTCCCTGGAGGTGATTATGTCGGGGACGGCACGATTGACCCCTCCGTGCTTGGCGGTCCTGGTGCTGGAAGTCCGTACAAGATATTCAAGTCGGATGCGGCAGCGGCGTCGGTTAGGGGCCGCGCAGACGTGCGTGCTTCGGGCGCAGACAAAATACTGGATGAGGAGGAGGATGTCGAAGGGCTGCTCTTCCAGGATCCGGCGGACGGCGAATTTGTGCCGCCGCCCAGTAAAGGCAAGGGCAAGGTCAGGGTAGTTGGCGGGGCGGGGCGGCGCATCGACGCGGGCGACGTGCGGATTAGGACGAAGAGCTGGCGCAGGGCACTCGCGGAGGAAAACGAGGAAAGCGAGGCTAACACCGACACCGAATTCAATGAATCTGCTGCTGCTGAGACGGCGATGCTGAGCACGACGACGTACTGCCATCATTGTCGGTGCAAGACGACACGGCCGAAAATGCGCTGTACGCGCATCAGGGGGTCAACGGGCACGCAGTGCTGCAAGTTGTATTGCAATCTCTGCATCGAGAAGCGGTACGTATGATTACGGCTTTTTCCTAACCCCATGCACGACGGACGGCTGAACTGGAGTGTTTGTGTGATGCAGGTACCCCGACTTGAGGTTTAACGAGTTCGCGACTGCGTTTTTGTGTCCGAGTTGTCAAGGTTTTTGCAACTGCACGCAGTGTTCGCGTGCGCGTGGGGAGCCATACATCCCCGAACGAAACGGAGGGTGGCGTAGGTGGGGGTGGTTATCTACCACCAGCGGCTCAGCACCCCAAACGCCACAAAAGAGAAAACCGCGGCAGGATGCAGATACGGTCGGCGGTTTCGTCAAGTCCGCGGAGAGCAAGCGTAGAGGCAACAGTTCCGCGCCGGGAGCGGCGTCCCAGAGTCCTTTGGGCGTCGTCGAGCGCGTGGAGACTCAAAGCGCCGCCACCACCGTCTTAACAACGCTCTCTGGCGAGCCGCGGGACGAAGCGACGATGCTGACACGGACCGTGCCCACTCAGCTTTCCACACCCCCACCTTCTATACCCGCATCCGCATCCGCGACCGCGATGTCTGCGGCGGCGGACACATCTCCCCGTACTCTTTCTGCGCCGCAGCACAAAAGACGTCGTCGGTACGTGTACATCGGCAAGCGGCTCAAGGCATGGGGTCGTCTTGTCTCGATCCCTGATCCAGAGGAGGGCCAGCAAGAGCGGCAGCGGAAGAATGCCCAGCAGCGCAAACGCAAGCGCGCCGGAGGACGCGGACGCGGACACTTGTTTGTGGGTAGCGAGGAACCGTTGTTGTTGGCGCGGAAGAGACGGCGCGCGGCGAAGAAGAGCAGGCGTCGTCAGGACTGCCCCTCGTCGTCGTCGTCGTCGTTCTCCGCGTCGTTGTTGCCGGGTTCGTCATCTCCTGCGCGTGCGGTGGATGGCGATGTGGATGATGGTGCGTGGCCGGGTGAGTTCCCCATGCCATTTCCAGCGAGCGTTGTCGCCGCGGTGGGGTCCGTGGGGGAGGAGGGTGGGTATAGTGATCAGAATCTCAGGGCGGTTTTGAGAATTACGCCGGAGGAAGTGGAACGTGCCATCGGCGCTGCTTTCGCTGCTGGAAGGCAGTAAGTCTATTATCGCGGGGATGCATGGTGAGTGGTACTAGTGGCGGGAGCAAGTGGCAGTAGTAATTGCAGTATAATGGTCCAATCGTCGATTATCTATCTCTTACAAAAACTTGGATTTGACGCATATACATACACACAGTTATTCCTACATTGTATTTATCCTAGGACTAGGATTCTTTTTCCCTCTTGAGCAGTTTGGTAGATGCGTCGAGGGCTGTGCTGAAGATGCTGAAGATGCAAATGCTTCTGGTTGCCTGACGAGACTGAGAAGTAGAGAGTTCTGTACAGCTACTGATAAGGAAGCCACGCCCTCCGGCCGACGACACTGCGGCCTTGGGGACTCGGAAGGCCATAACTGTGTACCCGTACTCGCTCGTATACTCTCGGCCCTGAACGCTGCCAGCCATAGATAGAGCTTTGTCGGACAACCCCGGCCAACAGACTTCTTCTACTATCTGCTCGGCATGTCGTAATTGCCAGTGCACACTTTCATTCATCGCGATGGGTTCCGATAAGGATCTGGATGACCTTTGACACTAGTACTGGCGTACGAACAGGAGTCCGCCGCACACCCTGTCCAAAGTTGATCACAAGGTTCAATTAGTAGGCGACTTCAGTTGAGGTGGGTCGTACTGTACGTACTGCCTAGCCTATGAGTGCTAATAGGAACTTTTGCGGGGCGCCACTTCACGCAGTGACGATGTTAATCGATCATCAATCATCGCTTGGCGCTTGGCACTTGCTCGCCAGGAATGGGTGATCGATGATCTGTGA
>Ga0137394_10001946_pt1 | contig 15170 bp, 16 predicted proteins | sample czobulk116metaG_FD_108278 | JGI IMG/M metagenome (GOLD analysis project Ga0137394, IMG submission 108278) | Vadose zone soil microbial communities from Angelo Coast Range Reserve, California, USA - czobulk1.16 metaG | ecosystem: Environmental > Terrestrial > Soil > Vadose zone | place: USA...
ACTGTGCCAGTCATGGTCATGATGCCGAGTCTGCTCTTCTCTTCGAAAGCCGGCGAATTTTGAGCAGACGAGGGACCTGACTCGGGGTCTTCGTCGCACTGCACTGTCTTTTCTACTGTAACCTGAAGCTGTAGAAACGATCTCGGTGTCACGTCTCCACGCTCAGGTAATAGAGCTAGGCTGCGTACCCCCTTAGTGTCTATCGTATCAGTAAACTCGAATGTTTCACCCTGTTTCATGTATGAGTTGCCAAGATAAAACCTTGAAATCTACGGAGACGTACAGGCATCCCAACGCGACGATTGAAACGATTGAACGAGTCCGGGAATAAGACAGGTAAATTATTTATGGGTTCTTTGGGCGGGTGCGCGCGCCCACGGAAGCTCTTCCGCATGTTGAGCCTGGGATAAATTCGGTTCATCAAAATGAGAGTCGTGACCGCGAAGGCAAGGTAACTCACGTTCCAAAAAGAGAGTTTGCATACACTATCACAAAGCGCTCTTAGTCAAATTCCAACTCAGTCGCAGTACAATTGGACATTACTTTTGGCAATAGCAAAATGAAGCGCCATGAAAATGAGATTGTGCTTCATGGTGAGCCACTATCGGAAGAGACATGGTGGTCAGTACCCAAGAAATAAAACGCAAGAAGCCTTTTAAACGTACGCAAATTAGCGACACTATGGTCGAAATGCTACACAACGGAAACGAACGTGAGCGTCTACAATATGACACGATATTGAAAGAGCGCGGTACTAACCAAGTGAGGGTGCCGTTATTGATTGTGTAGATGATGATCGAGTCTATAACATCGTCCATTCTAGATCGCAAATGTGTTGGCGTGGCATACGATACGAAGTCTGCGGATAATGCTCACGTTCCAAGACCTCGGCGATTCTCTTGCAGATAGAAGCACATCCCGAAGGTTATTGCTACATCGGCGGCGGACGAAAATACCAGACCGAGGGTGAACACGGTCTAAACTTATGTAAGATACATAGGAACAAATAGTACGTCAACGACGCACCTCGTATTTCGCGGTGAATTTTGGGAAGTTTTGGTAATGAGCCCTAGAGACTGTCAACTACTTGGGGCAAGTGTAAGCACAGCTCATGAGCTCACAATGTGACAGTCGTGGCTACGAGAAGTCGGTAGAGTGGTCAAATCTTCACTAAACGCAGAGCTACAATTCAATGCAACGTACTGAGACCACAGGCTGTTGGTATTATGTTAGTAAACCTGGTGTGCACTACGAAGCCGTCGATTACTTACCAATACGCCCGATCACAAGCAAGAACTAGAAGAATGAGCTTAGTAAAGAACGAAATTTACAGAACACTAGGAGCCTCACCGTAGAGCCAACGAGAAACCAGTTTTTGCTCACTGTGAGAGCTGTCATCAAACCTAATTCGACACGGGGTACAAGAGAGCTCACGGTGGAACAACCTATGCAAAAAGTACCTGGGGGTAGAGTAAGTTATCCCATTGGTGACGTTGATAGCGATCACGCTCACGTGTGTGTGATCAGCGTTATGAACGCCTATGACCGAATGTCAGCGCGTTCATCTCTCGAATAAATACGTGCCGGACGTACTGTAACTCCTATGCTTATCTGTTGGGGAGAAGTCAGAGGAGGTGTGTGTGGCTTTCGACGGCAAGCTACGCACGGCAACAGTCCTACGTTTCAGAGCAGGTTACATTGTTGGTGACAGTGGAACATAATTAACGCTTACACTGGAACGACCCCTTCAACGTGCGCCTTCACGTTCCCAAAGTTCGCGATGAGATATATCCAGATAGAAGCGCATATGATACAGGTATGGGCCATATCCAGCATCCTGCAGATTCGAGGAGTAGCATTTAGCACGCCATGTGACTTGGAATCCATATTTCATTGCTTACCAAACTACAGCGACCTACGGAGGGTAAGTGGGTTTGTACATAAGAGCTGGAGACGACGTACCATAATTTTCTTTATTGGCTTGTCCGCTGGATACATCCGGAAGTAAAGGCACGCCTGGAAGGCAACAATCCCCGAGAGCCTGAGTAGCAGGGGAGGGGCCTGGGTCAGAAATGACGCAGGGGAATGAGGATGAGCAACGCACGCGACGGCGACGAAGCACCCGACGAGAACAGCTCCCAACGAAGATCTTACATCGATTATTGCGGGCATGCCGTATCTTTGAGTGAGGGGAAGGGACAATTGATCAAAGAGGGCGAGAAGGGACCCTTAAGAGTGGAATCAGGTATCGTGCACATGGCGGAGGGGATTCCGTTTCTTGCATCGGACCTGGGACCATGGCGGTCCATCAGTGTCAGCGAAGGAACGTGACAGTCTCACTTGTTCCGGTCTTTTAATGCGATCACGTTCAAGTTCTTTGTCTGCCGATCTTGAACCATATCTTGCCGGTAGCTATTTCCCCGGATTTTGGGCTTCTTGTCCCATTGAGATCAAAAGATAGGATGTTTCCGGCTCGTTCGCGTCCCTTGCTCGTGTTTGTCTTCAACGTCGAGAACGTTCCAAGCCTGCCAGTCACGGTGGTGCCGCGCGAGCGCGACTGCGCGACCAAGGCGCCCCCGGGCCAATCCCAGCCATCGCCTTCCGAGCGTAAGCACGCGCCTCCCCGCACAGGAGCCGATTCCCCCACTCGCATTATTCTGTAACACCACCGTGACCCCCCGACTTCACCGGGCTCCCGCTCGATTCAAAGCTCAGGAATCGAGTGCGCGCATTCTGCACAATTTTCGGTCCATTCACGAATTTCTCACTGCTCCCGCGCCTTTGTGTCCCATGACCTTGGCGTCAACGCTATACGTGATAGTGGCGACGCGGATTTGAGGCGTGGCTCTTGGCAAATGACGGCCCTTTGTGCCATAAGTGCATATCTGGGCGGCAGCTAGACCGTCACAATATTGTTATCATACGTCCTGATGCGCCTCCCCCTGGCACATATGCTATGGCTACTGTACTGCTCGAGATTTGAGATGGCACTATGTTACACAAAGCCTGCACCCCTAAGTGACGAATAAACTGATTCATGTTCCCTCCTAGTGACTCCTAGTCGTCAAATAGAAGTGACACTCGCGTTTGTCTTGAAACATACCGGAATGTTGTTCAACTATTCGGCATTTATCCGTCATCGATCTGCTATCTAGAGTATTTGAGGGATCACTGCCCTTGTTTCACCTTTCGACACTGCGATATTTCATGCGGTGCCAATCAGCATCAGGGTTTCGTGCGGACATCATGACGGTATTCTGCGCGCCTATCAGAATGATTCCTCCACCAGGTCATTCGCCACCCTGACTCCCTCATCTCCCTAGGTGACCCATGGATCCCACCTCGAGAGAAGGAGGATCTTCTGTGGCACATTCCCGTCGACGTAGTTACTACTGCCTTCTCAAGACAGCAGGCCCGCGTCGTTAGTCAGTATGCAAGTGTCAGCTGGTTACCTACTGTAACTGAAGGCGGCATGGAGTTGTCCGAATTCAAGTTTCCCACGACTTCCAACGGCAGCCATACATTCCATGATCATGACCCCATGTATGCTATCTCGCGCGGAGTAACGCATGCGGCGTCGAAGCCACCTGTATCGCCACGTGCCCAGACCGTTAACGACTTGCTGGGAACGACTGGCGGAATGCAATTCTGAAGCACGAAACCATCCAGCTTTCATGATAAAGGTCTTCATAGTAGTTCAAATGCCCCTGCACTCTCAGCCATGGATACTTGGATAGCTGGGTGGTTGTAGCCCTACTTCTGACTTGGTCTTCTGTTGCCCGCGGCTTGCAGAGTAGACAGATGGCGACCGATTGGATACGCTGTCACGGTCACCTCTGTTAGTTCCCTTACACTACAGTACGTCGTCCTTCCATCTGCATTAGTTACTACAGGTCGGTTGAAAACCGCTTTCTACGTTACGTTTCCAACAGCGTTCGATGTCTCTCCTGTGATCATAGCGCTGGTCTCTGATTGGCACAGCGATGCAAGTGGCCCACGTCCAGAGGACCACCTATGATGTACTACACAGGCCCGGGCGTCTTCCAGCAACATTCCTGGATACGGTGTTGCAACGGGTAACAGTTATCGTGATATAGCAGGTGCTCTGACCCTGAGAACGGATCACTGGATTCAGGAAGCCTTCCTCCCTTGATGGAAAGGATCATGATCACTGTTCACACTTCCCGTCATCAGTCAGTCCGCTCGCTACATGTTGGTGCATTGGAATAAAAGTATCGCCTCGATTGCACCCTGACCGCTCGAGGAAGCCCAGCTCAGTAAGGAAGTAACATTAGCCATGGGCAGCACCGCGCTTCCCTTGTATCCGCGTCAGAAATTAAATGAGATCAATGTTGCTTATCGGGTATCACGTGGCCCATCACCCCTTTACGCTTTACGGACCAAAAGTCTCCTTGTCTCCGCGCGTACTCGGAGAAATTCAAGTCCGAGTATCAGCGTAAAAGATCTGAGTGGTTTTGAATCGAAACAATTTTCATGTCAGAATAAAAATATTGTGTGAAATTTATTTAGCACTTATGCTATGATTGTTGCTGTTTTTATTTTTATTTTGGTTTCAGTCGAAAGGAAAATTCATGACGTGATCACTGCCCCGTTCTTGTGGACACCAGCACCAGAAAACAGGCTCCTGCGACGCTCTCATAATAGCCAAAGGCTTCGGCAATTATCTCAAAAACGATCGGAAGAAATCGGCGAAACCGTCAAAGGTAGAACATCATTTGCGGCAAAGAAAAAAAACTCAACAAACGAAGAAGTCTGGGCGCTTGTGGCTTGCGGTCATGGATGGCCGCTCCCACACCTTTCCGGGGGGTCAATCGCGCGCGGAGTTGGGCAAGGTGGTGTCCAACGCGGTCGGCCCATACTGGGCGACGAGCCAACACATCTCCGCAGATTCTGCTTCACGCCTTTTGGCGGAGAATTTTCAACCAGAAATGATCCTCGCGATGTGTGATGGAGGAATGGGTGCGTTCCTGAGGGCGCCACATCACGCGCCACGGACTCATTACATTCCCTGCGTGCAATCCGGTCGATAGGGTTCTGGGCTTTTATGTCTTCGCACCTTACTTGACCCCATACACCCTTGGGCCCGCTTCCTCTTGGAAACCCGCTTAACCGGAACTTGCGAGTCTTGATTTTGACTAGGGTTGGTCAGCTTGATTGACGTTCATATATTCCCTGCTGAGCTCTGCTATCAGATGTTGACAGGCGAGGGGGGGGCATGTTATTCCTCGGCGATAAAGAGGAGTATTTCGGCGATCCAGTTAGGAAGTTCAGTGGCCCCGCAAGGAACGACTGGCCCCACACCACATGTAGTACCGATGACCACCGTGACTCTGGTTAAAGAATGGTACGGTACGTGCGTGGATGATGTATTGGCGTTCCAGCTGCACCCGCGACATTGGAGGGTCTGAACATGAGGCAATTAGTTGCGATCGGGTACAGTGAGTGCAGGTGTGAACCCAAATTTGATGATGCTCCGGACTAACTCATGGGTTCCGGGCGTCTGGCGAAATGAGGTCAATTCCTTATATAATGTTATCGCTGACTTACTCTCAGCAGCCTGGCATATCTAGGGCCTCATCACGTTGACCTTTATCCATTTTCCACGCTTTCATCAACTCAGTTCGTGGCTTGCTTCGTAAATACCGATCGGCAACGCAAACATCCTGCAACCGCACCCGCAAAATATCCTGCAACCGCACCCCAACGCTACGACCGCACCCGGTCGAATCAGCACTTCATCGCCCCATCATATGCCTCGATCACATGCCACACTAGAGCTCTAGAATACCTTTCATGCACACTCCTCCGCCTCGCACTAAGCACTCATGAGACCCCACATGATGGGCAGGAGTGGCATTCATTTCACTTTTCCGGCCGCGCTAGCAGCATCGAGGGAACCCATTCGGTGAGCGGTCAGGCTTCCACGCGGCTTCTTGCGTAATTGACGCTATCCGTCATTTGACTCTTTTTTTGGTTTTGCATTCTTCAGACTTTCATTTCTGGAATGCTACCACATACCACCTTTTTTTTCTCTCTTTCAATGTTCCTGCATCTCAGTCCCGAGTTAGTGCTATCTACGGGCCACAGCTGCCCGAGAATCTCCGGCACCCAATTTTTTCCGTCCCCGCACATTGATCGCCTGGAATGAAACCCAGCTACCAACCGCAACCGATGTAAAAAAGGTCACGACCTTAGACGCCACGCCGTCATCCCTTATATGTCTTACCGTCAACGCTCCCGTGCAGATAAAAGGCGGGTCCTTTCGTGTCCACATTCGCCACTTTCAAACAACCATGAGTTGGTTCACATCGGACTCTACGCAAGCCTCAGCCTGGAGAGAGGTCAGCACGCCTGTCCTCCTGATTCCCAACGTATGACTCACATCGCTACAGCTCAGTGGTAACACCATCCGAGTGGTCGTCACTTCAGCCTTGATGACCAACGCGGCGGTATATCATGTATAAATGTTTACAGAGACTACCATGGTGCTTGACTGACATCTATTCGTTGCAGGCTTCAAGGACTTGGGACGAACATGTTCACGCATCGGGTCTTCCCGAAACCCGAGAGACAGCCATCACTCTCATGTCGGTTGCGCTTTGACTGGCGTTTGCTCTGATTGCTTATTTCTACGCTCTATCAGCCGTCAATTTATCGCCCGCTATGTCCATGACCTTATCGTGAAGCACAATGTCCGTGATCTCCCCGACTAAACCCGATTTGGCGCTGACTTGAATCTCTCACGTCACATAGCTAAAGCAGCTGTGGGACGTAAGAGAAGACATCAGCAAAGATGGTGGGCGTCCTGACTTACGCTGGGCGTACATCCCATTGACCGTTTTCATCCAGCTTTCGAGCGGGTTCATTCTATCGCCGACCATAAGAAGATCTCTCAGCATTAGTCCGGGCAACGTATCTGTGCTGTGTAGCTCTCGGTGTATTTCCAATCAATATTTGTTGCCCTATATCGATGTGTAATGTGCAGATGAGATGAAACTAGACTATCTCGTAAGGGCGACAGCAACCGCAGCGATTATGAGAATTCCGTAAAATGCAACGTTCCGTGGCTCAATGTAGATCGCGTAATTTTCGAGCCTCCGAAGTGGCATGCCAACACAGAAGCCTTCTGATGCTCTTTTGCGCAATCCACCTGAAAGATAGCGAGAGTGAAGCGACCGACCGTTCGAGCTTCCGTAACACGTGGGATCGGTGCTGCGCCAGCCTGAGCGTATCGATAACGGTCGTCCGCTCGCCTCCCCGCGGTTCCTGGGTCGATGTCGATGCTGCCCACGTAAGAATCACACCAGATCAGAGACAGAACTCGGCGTTAGAACTGACACTAGCGACGCTAGCGATGTTTTATTGTCTGCCCAGGCCAGCTTTGGAAAACAGAAGCAGTCTTTGGGTGAGGCGACTTAAACGAGTGAGTTGACATACTATCGAGGTACAATTATCGCCACTCTCGCTTCCGATCCATAATGATCTTGGTAGGGCACGCCTGATCAGAACGGGCCTCCACGACCCCACACACCTCCATTTTCCCCCGTTGACGTCTTGCTCCACAGGGTAGAAACACCGCGGACACGGACGCAATCGGGATAATTTGAAAGGGGAGGTTCGAAGGCGTTGAATATAGTGCTTGTGAGCCCGCGACGGTTGTCGATTGAGGACTTTGTGAGGACGAAACGAAAAGCGGAGGCAATACAGGGTGACCTTGACGTCACAACAACACCAGTATGGGGAGGCCCATCAACGCCAAGATCCGAAACAAACGGGGAATCAGTACGAGTAGGTCACCTGTGCCTCCGGAGTTTCCCGATATGGATATCTGCACAGCGACTAGGCCTGCTCCCTGGAGTGACATGATGTTTCCATGGATTTGTTCCTCGTATGTTTTTATTTCGAAAATACCCTAAACCCGAAAATGTGACGTCTCCTGAGTGACAAATAATGTAGACACACATGATCCTGCTCGATCGTGCGAAGCCCGCGCACGTCAGCCAAGAGTTGATTCATTGAAGATACGCATGAAAATACAAAACCTCGTGCGTTTGTAACTTGCAAAAGTTGTCACGGGGCGCTCTCATAGCGACATGAAAAGCGCAATAAAGCTTCCGTCAAAGGCACGTAGGATTGAGGTGATTTGCGCTGGTATGGGGTAGAAGGCCGAACATTCTTTTCATGATCTTCAGGCTATCGCCGCCCGCAGACGGGCCATCCCGTGGAACGTGCCCGTGGAGCGCATCCTCATTCTGCGAGGCAATAATGGTGTGCATATCATCGGTAACCCCGGCATGTTGGGCGCTGAGCGGGGCGCCAATACGGGCTTATACGCCGACACAGACGCTTTAGTTTGAGAGCCTTCACGATCAAAAGCGAGCGAGGCTACCGCTGGCCTGGGGTAGGTTGTGCTTGGCGCCGGCGGGGTGGTAACATCTTTGCATGCAGGGAGGGGCCCCCGCATCCCCGCTGTCCTGGGCCCTTGATATAATCCACGGGGTGGACACCTGACCCCCCTGCACGGCCAAAGCTGAACGTCATGGCGACAATGTGATGTTTCCAACACGCAGAGGCCTGGTGCCATCGCGGGCATACGATTTACGCTGGGCTTCCTTTTGACTGTTCCATCGATGAAAGAAGGGAAGACGGATTCCCTAATGACACGAGGCTTTCCCCAGGTCAACGCAATTAGAAACCTATAGCAAGTTGTTCGATTTTGTGTCGATTACGAGGTTCAGCGACACCACACTGACGGAGTGAAGAGGACCAACTCGGATCAGTGGACTTGCCTCCAGGGTGAGGCCAGACCCCAATCTTGAACGCCCAGCTGTTCATTCTATACGCAAGGTCGGTGCTGGTGGACGGCCTTCCTATTGGGTCATATCAGACCCAATTCAAGGGCTGATGTGTTGATGTACCGCGCGCAGTGTCAGGCCACTGTGGGCTATCTTCAGAGAGGGTGTTAATGATGATAAGTACGAAGTGTCGGGTGGTCGGGGGTTGTTGATGGAAACGCGACGAGATGATCTGGGGTCATGGCTGAACCGGAAGTTGCCGGTTGCGGTGTTGGTTTGGCTGTATCGCCCAAGTGCAGTGCGTGATCTAGGTGGGGGTGACGGTGGTGTCCGCGCCTCCACTCTTGCGTAGCACCGCCAACAGCCCGCTGACCGTGAGCACCGCTTACACCCACGATTTACGTCGACAGCATTGTGCTAGTGCACTCACAAGTGCCAGCACATCATCTTCCCTCTCCTGATGACCGCCGCTGCCACTTTACTCGATCTCCCCACAGAGGTCATTATACTCATCGTGTGTTATCTGCCTCTCCGGGAGGTCGCCGTCTGCAAGCGACTATGTCGTCGACTCCACGCGCTCATCGAGGATTCCCAACTGCTACAATACCACTTCCGAGCCATGTGCAGCGGCGTGGAGGACCTGTTCGTGCCCGGCATCAGCAGTCACGAGTTCCTGAAGAGTCTCGAACAGTGGGAAGTGGCGTGGCAGAACTTCGATATCGGGGAGCGTTTTGCGCGACATCGATATCAAAACGTTCTCTGGACCGTCGAGCACATCGTACAGAACGGATACGTCGTAGCGATGCGTCTCGTGGACTCGAGCTGGCATACAGCCCCGGGCTGGTCATATGCGGACATATCCAGTATTCTGGACCGAGGCGGTGAAAGTCCCCAGGCTCTCAGCTGGACTGACGTTCAACTCGATACCACCATCAGCCCGAAGGGGTATGTCCTGGATGTCAACCAGGACCTGGTCGCGATGGTCTTCTAGTCTGTATCCACCCACTCTTCCCTCTGACGTGCTGAAATGTGTCTCTTTCACAGCCGTGACGCATTGTGGAGGCGCATGGAGATTCAGTTCCTACGGTTTTCGACAGGGCAACCCCACGACCTCGCCCATGGCGTAACGTACGGCCTGGAATTGAACTGTAAATCGCCGTCCGATTGCGAGATCGCAATAGAGGCCATGGGCCCGTACCTTGTCATGATCATCACCTACAAAGCCCGCCTCAGGCTTTCGGGTCGACACCAAAGGATCTATTTTGTTGAATGGACCGAAGGTCGCATGCGCTGTGTGAGTTTGCATCCGGTGTCACCCAAACGGATGTTCATCGTCTTGGCAGGTTCGGCATGTCCGGGACGGCACCTACTTTCCCGTGGTTGCCTTTGTATCCAAGGACCTTGTCGTCCTGGCGCGTAAACGCGACTTTTCCCTAGAGATCTGCGAGATTAGAAAAGATTGCAACTCGACCTTGACCCTACAAACAGTCTGCATACTCAAATTGCCGTCACTCCATCCCAGTACCCGAGTGCGGTTTCACATGCGCAACAGGACGCCATTCGCCAGCGAATTTTCCACCCCGGCTCTGCGCTCGAACAGGCTGCCGTTCCGGAGCTCGCCCTCAGACGCCGTCCTCGGTTTCGAAATCAGCGTCCGGCGATATGGCAGGCCTGGCTCCGAGATGCGCAGGCTCGCCTTTTGGGTCCACCACAGCGCGTTTCGCAAGTACGCCGCGAAAGCGACGCGCCCCCCGCGCATCATCTCGTCGTCAGAGAAGCCGAGGAGTCCGCGCGGCGGCGTGCGGGGGTTGGCCTCTAGGCTGGCTAGTCGGGTCGGCCACGCGTTCGCGACCACTCCCGTTTTTTCCTGGTCGGAATGGGGTCCCAAATCGACGCGATGGCGTGAATGCAGCGACGATATCCGCGATCGGCAAACGCTGGCGGGCATGCGCTGCGCGGTCGTGCATCTAGGATCGTTGACTCTGATGGATTTCAGCCCCGGCCGCGTCGCCAAGCTACTCGCTCAGGATTCCCCGCCAGATCCGGAAAATTCGGGCCTGAAGGTGATTACAAGCCCTACGAAGATCATCGCGGGGCGCTGCTTCCTTCGTGACTTCGAATCCACACTACCGTATTGCGAATTCTCAAAAGACGAGATAAAGAACCGCGTACTGATGGATGATGAGTGGATCTTACAATTCGAGGTGAGGATTCCCCTTTACGCATTGTGTTATGGCTTATAGATCACTACCCGTAGGAGGAGGGTTTGTTTGGTTGGGAGGGTTACATCGATTTCCACAGCATTCTACCCACAGAAACCTCTTGCATAGCTTAATAATCAAAACATCCTTCATCGGCCTCATCCATTGTAGCTACGTTGTCAATACCGCTCCGCATATATCTCCTTTCAGACATCAGGCTTATTCGTTTGCACCTCTTTCCTACATCACCTGTCCTGAATTCCTTCGTACCGCACATTTTCCCAGGAACTATAGGGTTTCAGTATTGCTACTTAGATTCATATTGGCTTCCTGATAGGCGCATTACCTCCATCAGGGTCGGCCTGCCCAAAAGGTTCACCCAATCAGGTGGTATTGTACAAGCGCAGCTGCACGGTGCTATCTGTTCTACCCCAGAACTGCCGCGGCCCCCGCGCCGACTTTTAGGAGCAATCATTTATGCAGGGTCAGCAATGCGGTATGATACTTAGATGCACATGCCGCGAGGGATTCCATGGTCTAAAGCAGCTCCGTGCCTGGAGGATGTTGGCCAAGGCAAGGTACCAATCAGTTTCATAAATCGCTGTCGTGGCAGCTGGTTTCATACTCCGTTGTTATCTATCAGGGACATCTTTTGGGTGCGACGCTCAATATCATTAAGCGGACGGCTGTCCACCACAGAGTCTATGGCACTGAAGACGCTGAAAAAAAGGAAGGGTCCATGCGGGACAACTAAGAGGCGGTGACCGGTTACCGCAAGGCCAGGGTTAAGAAAGACTGATTATCCGACAGAAGATCGAAATTTTAGCGCGGTCAGAGCGTGCGATGGATCACTACAGTAATCATTCATTTATACGGCATGCATGCATGACACGTAAAATAGTGCAAGGGCCCTAGCAGGAAAGTCCCTTACGATCCTGATTTCTGGATGGAATAGCCGGCCCCATTAGATCACTTTAAAACTCTCCTCCAACTGTATGGCAGTGCTAGTGGTCTCGACGCACATACGGAATATCCCGAATACCAGTGAGCGACTAACAAACGCCGGTCCATAGCGTGGAGGTTGATTGCATCACTTCAACCCGCCAGACGTAAGACACCCGCAGACAGTCTAAGGCCCGTGAGCTCCTTTCTCGCGGTGGGAATGGGTCCCAGCACCGAGCGTCACGGCGAAGAAGACGGGCTCGAAACTCGGAGGGTTAGAAAGTCCTCCTTGAGAAGGATCCTCTACCAGTCAAAGTCACCGTGCACATCTGGTTGATAATACCAAGGTAAAGACGAGGAGAGAACATGACATCGAGCACGACCAAGGCAGGGAGGCCAGTGTCAGTAATCAGTAGAGTCCGTGGGAAATCACCAAGTAAGGTTAGGGTCAACCACTACGCTCACACTCGCGCATCCGGAAGGTCGCGCAGGTGCTAGGCATTTGAGAGGGTCGCCAATATGCTGTCCTTCACACCATTGTCTGGCGCAGCCAAGTCGTCACGCACTAGCCCTTTGGCATACCTCCTCCAAGTAGATGATATCAACATCCTCCTCGACTGCGGCTCTCCAGACTGGTGTCCAGAATCCCATCCTTCAACAACAACAGAGGGAGACGACGTGACGGAGAAAAATAAGTTTCCATGGGAGCAATATTGTGATAAACTCAGAGAGTGCGTGTCAACCGTACGCAGTCAGGTTCGAACCGCCGTACTGACTTGGCTTGGTGTAGGATCGCGCCCACCGTCGACCTCGTTCTACTTTCCCATGGAGATCTCGCACATTCCGGGTTGTATCCTTATGCGCACTCAAGGTGGGGTCTCAAAGCTCCGGCGTACTCTACTCTTCCCGTGCAAGCCATGGCCCGCATAGCAGCAACGGAAGAGGCGGAAGGTATACGCGATGAAGAGGACGTGGGTGACGCGGAGGGGCAACAGCAGCAGGTTACACCTGACAGCGAAGGTGACGTATCCATGCAAGATCCATCTCCGAGTCCTCCACAAGACAGTCAACCTGCGGAGAGTCCGCAACCCGAATCCCGTTCACCAAAACGGAAGTATATCGCAACGTCTCAAGAGGTCCATGATTCCTTCGACGCAATCAATACCCTGCGCTACTCTCAGCCCGCACATCTATCAGGCAAGGACGGAGCACTTTCCGTTACACTTGGCAGAGCCTGATAAGCCACGGTTTTCAGGAAGGTGTCAAGGCTTAACAATAACCCCATTCAATGCCGGACACACGTTAGGAGGTACAATATGGAAGATTCGTTCGCCAGCCGTTGGGACAATCGTCTACGCAGTGAACATGAATCACATGCGGGAACGTCACCTCGACGGCACGGTGCTCATTAGTGGTGCCGGAGGTACCGTCTTCGAATCGTTAGCAAGACCCGACCTACTCATCACTGATGCGGAACGAGCGAACGTCATTGGAGGCCGTCGGAAAGATCGCGATGCCGCTCTAATAGGTATGGCTAGTCCTAGCCCTCGACCCCGTTTTTCCGCCCTTGCTCATAACACATTCAGATACCATCACTACAACACTTTCTTCACGGTGCTCTTTGCTTCTTCCCTGTGACGCAAGCACGCGCGTCCTCGAATTACTCGTATTGCTGGACCAGCATTGGTCCTTTGCGCGTCTCAAGTTTCCAATATGCCTTCTCTCGCGCACAGGTCGCGAGATGCTCACCTTTGTGCGAAGTATGATGGAGTGGCTCGGCGGTACGGTGAGCAAGGAGGATGTCGGCGAAGAGACTTCCGGAAAGCGCAACAACAAGCGCAGACGTGATGACGACGCCGATGAGGAAGCCATTGGCGCTTTCGCTTTACGGTTCAAGTAAGCCCATTCCGCGACGTTTTCGAGGCAAATGACACATCCTTTTTCCAGGCACCTCGAGTTCTTCCCTAATCCACAGGTGCTTCTGGAGACGTACTCGTCAAAAGACCCCAAACTTATTCTTGCCGTCCCTGCATCGTTCTCACATGGCCCGTCACGATCCTTATTCGCGGATTTCGCAGCTGTTCCGGGTAACGTCATCCTTCTCACTGCTCGTGGCGAGGAAGGAACTCTCGGGCGCATGTTATTTGAGCGTTGGAATAAATCCCAACGTGCCGAGGACAAGTGGGACAAAGGCAAACTCGGCAGCAATGTGATGCTTGACGGCTCTCTTGAGTTACGCGTAGGCCTCGATCTCATTAACCCTCTATTATGTGCATGCTTATGGACTTTCTCGACAGCTAAACTCAAAGGTCCCTCTGACGGGCGTGGAGCTCGAGATCTTCCAGCAAAAACAGCGACTCGCACGCGAGAAAGTGGCTATGGCGCAAGCAGCGCTTGCGCGTAACCAACAACAACTTCTAGAAGCGGATGAAGGCGCAGATTCGAGCGACAGCGACTCCGATGCCGAAGACGAAGAGGACGTGGAACGCGCTCTTGGACTCGACACAGAGGCCACAAGAAATGAGGGCGCGGACTGGGGTCGTGGGATGGACGCCGACGACAGCGGTCGACAAATGTTGTCGTTTGACATCTATCTCAAGGGCAACGTCTCTCGTGCCGTCTCGTTCTTCAAAAGCGCGGGGAAGGAAAACCAAAGATTCCGGATGTTCCCGTATGTGGAGAAGAAACGGAGAGTGGACGAGTATGGCGAAGTGCTCGACGTCGCCATGTGGGTGCGCCGCGGAAAGATCATGGGGGAAGAAGCCGAGGACGAGGATGCCAAGGAGAGGAAGAGGCAGGAAGAGGAAGCGAAAGTACGTGACTTGGCTCCTTTTCTTTGTTGAGCCTTGCATACTCATCGCCTCCTGTTCTGGCGTGTGTAGAAGGTACCCGAGGAGGTACCGTCAAAATATGTCTCCGCAGTCGTGGAAGTGCAACTCGCATGTCGCCTACTCTTCATTGACCTCGAGGGGCTCAATGACGGTCGGGCGACCAAGACGATCATTCCGAAAGTGGCCCCCAGAAAACTGGTCAGTCTTGACTAAGCGCGCAAGGGCCTCCGGAAGAGGTATACTGAATTACGTTTTCCGTAAAAGGTTATTGTGCACGGTGGGCCCGCGGCGGCGGAGGACTTGCTCGAAAGCTGTGCGAGTATACGCACGATGACGAAGGACATTTATGCCCCCGCAGAAGGAGAAACGGTGCAGATCGG
>Ga0137394_10001948_pt1 | contig 15154 bp, 21 predicted proteins | sample czobulk116metaG_FD_108278 | JGI IMG/M metagenome (GOLD analysis project Ga0137394, IMG submission 108278) | Vadose zone soil microbial communities from Angelo Coast Range Reserve, California, USA - czobulk1.16 metaG | ecosystem: Environmental > Terrestrial > Soil > Vadose zone | place: USA...
ACTGGGATGCCGATAACTCGACACGAGGATCAGGGCCGTGCGCAGCGCAGTCTTTCGATGCCGGCGTGCCCAAAGTGATAGGATATCATGTTGATAGAAGCTCGGACAAAGGTGTGGCTCACGGGTGGTGGAGGTAGAAGAACGAGTGGCTGGCGTACGGCATAGATGACACCTTTATGCCAGGTCAGGAAAACCGTGACACAGGATAGGAAATGTATCTATTTTGGACAAGGTACGCACCCGGGGGTCACCACTGCCGGGCTCCGAACTCCTTCACTGGCCATCGACCCAGGTACTTCACATAAAACTTGAATAAAGGATTTGATGGCCGCCCGACAGTGTTCGGTACGGGCAGCAGGGACAACCGTATTCCGTCTCAGCTTGTTAGGTGCCTGACGAGGGATGGACTCGGCAAGCGGTACGATGCTGCGCCAGCGCGGGTACTGTAACAGCACAGTATGCTCGTTGTTCTTTCTAAATCATCAAAATTGACGTCAGATCTATCAGCTGTCAATACTATACCCGGTTCGTGGCCTAACGCAGCGTACTAGCGCTGGCGGAAACGCGCAAGACAGCGTTCGGTCTTCCTCGCGTTCAGACCGGCCCAGTGCACACCCACCATTGCCCTGACCACTGTGTAGAGAGACCTTGATCTAGGTAGTATCGCCAATTCATCAAACTGTGGAGCTGATTCGGAGATCATGCTACGTGGAACGCTGTACGCAACATCCGCGTCAATGGATTTTTGAAAAAGAAACAGCAGGGCGTAGAGCTGAGAGTCAACGGAGTAGTTATATGCGGTAATGGTTGTACGTCAGTGCCTTCCACCTTGGTGTTATATTCTGTTGGAACACACCGATGTTTGCAGACGCCCTTGACTTGAAACACTTTACGAGTAGGGACTGCCCAAGGGAAAGTTTGACGAGTTAGGTCATGATGGTCCTTTAGGCGATGCGCAGAAGGACACAAGTGGCGTCGTTCTATCTCTATCCCGGCATCCAAAATCATCTGAGAGTTCTGGAAGGAAGAAAGAGAAAAACAAAACAATGCCTAGCCTGAGGGCCGAGTGCCGCGGTCACGTATCGAGACCGCGAATACCAGGCCACGCGTGGGCGCGCGTGGTGCGGATCAGTGCGGAATCACGGTGGCACTTGCAGCCCCTCCACAAAAGGGTTAGACTGCCGGGATGGCGTCCTCGATATCATGTCTCCGCCCCAGTCTTCCTTCCTTCCCCAGAAAGATTAGCGAAGAAAAAGGCACCGCCGACTCTGTAGCAGAACTTTTGCAATCGTCACGGATGGCGATTTTTTGTCGCAGATACCTTGCATGCCGGGCTAGTCTAAGTGAGAGTCGTAACAATCGCTGATAGAAGCTCTCCTCTTTGATTGGTACTCTTTCTAGGCCCGGTGCACTGCGCTTCCCGGGCCCATTGGCTTGCGATTGATAGAGTGGCCACGACCTGCCCGAGAATCCGACAAAGGCCCTTCTCCCTGGGAACAGCCAAAAGGCACGTCTATAGTGATAACAACGAGCATGAGTTGGGCGGCTTGGAGCAAATCTCGACACAGTGAAGGGTGCTAAGGATAAGGTGCAACCATAAGGCAAGGGAGTAGATGCCTTTCCCTTAATTCACTGTGGGCACTTTCCAATGTAATCCAATTCAGTTCTCGGAACCTGGCCAATTCCCGCGGTGCTTTCCAGTTGTTGAAGTCGCGTGGGTCACACATACACGAATCGCCCACGGTCAAATCCTGTAGATACATCTGAGTAGCGCCCTGGATGGGATTTCGCTGATGCGGAGACTGTTGGGTGCATACCAAGTAAACTAGGCTCACAATATTGCGTAGCATTTCGCCTGCGTCATGTAGTGACTCACGCGTCGCTTGTCGCGATTTGCGGAGGATGGAGCGCCTGCCTCAAGACGGGGGAAAGGAAGCGACGTCACAAAACCGGTCTGTGACGAGAGGTCTGGGATCTGAGACGTACTTCTCTCTATACCCCGGGCGTTGGAGAACTAGATCGCATTGCAGTCTTGAGACGCCGAATCTAGAGGGGTCTTTGCAGCTTGTGGTGTGACGTCTTCTTGCTCATTCGTGGATACTAGTTCTACTGTTCTCGATTTCACGACGCGACGAACTCGATATTGCCAGTGATGAGCATCAGAGCATGTGCCCAGATCGAAAATTTGTTTGACATACTGGCAATTATACTGCTGCTGCTCAACCATCCTTGTGTCCGAATCCCCTGTGCTGCTGTCACGGTTGACCGAGACTACCCAAATATACCCGGCATGCCGGAGCGCGTGGCATAACGCGCCGCGTTGGTCGTAATGCGTGAAGGCATTTGCGAATTGGATGGGGGAACTTCTTGCCAAGCCAAGACTCGTCGGCGACAGAACCCCCGAGGACAAATTTGATCAGAATGGGACCCATTGGGTCTTTGACCACGGTGTTTATTTGCTTATACGTCCGATGCGAGAATGAACCGCAAAAGAATTTGCCAAGACTTTCAGCCGAGCAGGAGAAGTCGAGTCGATACGTTACTGTACCGTACCAGTTGCCCATCGGACCTCGCAGGGACTGTCCTGTCCTGTCCTGTCGCATCGTATGCAAGATCCGATCCAGTCCAGGAGACCTCCTGAAGCGCGAGGGGAGGCATACAATCTACTCTTGACTGGGCCGAGACACGTCTTCCTGTCCACTTAAACTTCCCCTCAGGCGTACGAACCACCTCAGCCAATAGCTGAACCCAGGCGATTGTTCTTCTACCTGTAGCACGGATCCGTTGTATTCGGGAGGCTCTCCTGAGAAGCTTTGAACAGATGGAGAGAGGTGCCACGCCATAGGCTCGGAGTCAAGAGTCAAGACGCGGCGGATGAGGTATTCGCGTTTCCTTATAGGGACAGATGATCCACATCGCCATGTACAGATCCTGCGCTCACCCTTATTTTACAAGTATATCATCTAGTCCCAACAACGTCCATCGCAACGAAATGGCGACTCGGAACGCCCCAAGATATGAACTCTGGTGTCTTGTTCAAGGCGCGATAACCCCTTTCCGGTCTTCATTTCGTCTACCGCATCCATTCTTGAGTTGACTTTCCATGTCCGTGATGTGTGCAAGTACCCCCCTTTTGGCAATTATCACGCGCCCGGCCTCATTATCATGTATTATCAGGGTCTACATGCGGACATTATTGTAGCCGACGACCTGGGTGGCTTGCTTACGCCTCCATCACAGGATAACGTGGATTTTGACACTTGCAAAGGTATCATTTATACTGGAAAGTATTGGCCCAGGGCCAACGAAAAGATTGATCGCGTATGGAGACCAATCTCCGAAGTGTGGCCAAGTCACCCCCGCAGAGGTCACCTCCATATTTTCGTTTGTCTCCCTGCCAGTTGAGTAAGAGAGTTTGGATCTCCCCCTTGACCTAACGGCACAACTTGGACAGCCAAATGTTCGGCGGATAGCTCAGAATCGGACGATTGTGACTGTTCAGGCTCTATTTGTTGTACCAAGGTGACCAAAGCTCGACGCTCCTCCATCAAGGATTACCCAAGCGTCGGAATCAATGACGCTACAGGAGAAAATAACCATCTTGTACGACCGTCCCGAACCACGTACAGACATCCCCCACGTTTCTCTCCTCTATGAAGGATTCAGTGAATTCTTGGACAACTTTCATGGCAGGAAAGATGTCCCTGGCCTCGATCTCTCGAAACAACGAGCGCTGGAGTTCCGTGTAAATGACTTTGCGGACGAGATGGCCAGCTTCTATGAGACCGAATCCGGTAGAAGGTTCACGGCCATTCCTACCATGGACGTTTTATTCTCTGCTTTCGCTTGCGAAGGTGAAATGGGCCCATTCCTTGGAGGTGCTTTTGATCCCCGATGTCAGTTGGCCGCGTCAAGGGTGAACACGGCGCGATGTCTTGCATTGTCTTGTTCAAGAACGAGCCCTATGATATCGAAATCATGCCCCACATCGAGCTCACTAACCACGTTGCTCGCTCGTTTAACGCGGCGATGACGCAGGGTCGAAATGAACAGACGTTTCAGGGATGGAGGGGGTGCCGTGTCTTGGGATCACCATCGTCGGTGAGTGGATTGTCTTCGGGAGCTCGACAAGATTGATCCCACTTTGTAACACACTAGGTTTCGAAATCACATTTTATGCCATCGTCTTTCTCGGGCGGAATCAGTATCGTTTCGCCGACCTTACCTCTGGACTATTATGCCATTCGTCTGCAGAGGGTGGCGATGGAAGACGGTCCCTTTACTTTGCCTTCGTTGCGGCGGCAGTCCTCATGGCTCGCATTTGGAAAGACACGAAAACTTTCATAAATAATCCGCCACCGACAATTCCTGACAGCGCGCGGTATTTCCCTAATCTCTCTGCATTACCTACATACAATGAAGGTCTACCCGGCACGTAGAACTTCGACATCGTCCGGCCTTTTACGCGTAGATCAACGAGCAACAGCTCGTTGTACATCGCAGTTGTAAGAGGCGAAGACGGAGACAAGGAAACCGTCGTGAAGTTCACACGTCGATATTGCATAGAGCTACACACATTCTGTGTCATGAAGGGAAACGCGCCCAGGATCCTGGGCTATCAGAAACTCTCTGGGAACTGGATCACCATCGCCATGGACTACGTGTCAGCGGGGTCGATCACCAACGCACTGGGCCGGAATAAACGTCGGGAGAAGTGGGCGGTGGCAGCGCGGAAGCTCGTGAAGTCGTTCCATGACCGTGGCTGGGTTCATGGAGACTTGCGGGACGCGAATATCCTGTGCGACAGAGAGAAACTGATACTGGTCGACTTCAACTGGGGTGGGAAAGACGAGGTATGCTATCCGACCACCCTTCTTCCAGAAGAGCTCTCGGAGGCGTGCCTAAAAGCGGGCGACCTGAAGATCAGAAAAGAAAGCGACATTCGAGCTCTGGAGATGACACTCACAAAGATTGGAGTTTGTTGGGTTACGAAGAGATTCGATTCATTATCATAAAGTAGCCCCCGATAAAAAATGTCAATATCAATATACTATGAGGTTGGCAATAGTCATATGTGTCTTTGCACGTCCGGTGTCCATTTCCCGATGTAACGGTCGTCAGCGTTATGGTAGCCCTTCTCCTAGCTTGCGTGTATCGTGCATACGCCGAAAGGGGCGCATTCCCTGCGATGTTGAACACATCAGCAATCGGATTCTTATCATGACGGGCCCCGAGCCAAACCTAATGCGACCTAATTCGCGCTGGTCCCATTTCCAACTCTATTAGTATGGGCCAGCCGACCACGCTTCTTCGGTTTGTAGCATGCTGTCTTTATGGGCGCATATAACGTATTCACCTCAAGGAAGAAGACATGTCACTCGGGTGCAACTAATTATATTAAAAGGATGCATCAGAATTACACAGAGCGTCACCATGTCACCGACCGAAGAGTCACTTGACCTCCCGCGAATTTGATAGCTACTGCAGATCCACAGCTCGGACTGCGGGCTTACCTGAAATTCAGTGTGTCCCTCGAAAGGACTTTACTTGATCCGTTTCCGCGGTCGACACCATGCTTGTTGTTCGCGTCTGAAACGTACAGAACACAAAGTCTGAGGGCGGACGTTTCAATGATAGCTGTGAAACGCATGAGAATGCGGCGTAGCGAGTCATTGACGACAATCAGAATCGACCAGGGGCGAGAGGAAGGTCCGCGGAAGCATCCATAGATGGGTGGTCAGGCGCGTTCGATGTCCTTGCACGGTGACACACGGTAATTCCAAATCCTCAGACGGCGAATTTGCGATGTAGGGAAAGAAGTTGTACGGGCCATGGGAGACAAGAACGACCGCAGGTTGTGGGGCTCGTTGGCGTCTGAGATTGGCAAGAGGTCGACGAACGAGAAGACGAGAACTCAACGGCCCATTGGGTGGTGGCGAAAAGACGGAGGATTTGATGAAAAGAAGTCGAGTTGGAGTTGTTAGCGTGGCATCGCCATCAGTCACGACTAAAACTACGTATATCAGTAGTACCCTTCGTACCTTTCTCTTGGTTACGTTCACAGAATGTCCCAGACTCTCGCTCTTGTACTTCTCTGCTGTTTTGGCCAGGCGTTTTGACGAGGAGTTTCAAGTTCTCTGGACGTATCATGAAAAAAATGGAGTAAAACGTACGTGCTCGCGCGTGATTCATTTGTACATTGTGAAGTGAGGAAGGACGGGCGTGTGTGTGGGACGGCGATGCGCCAGTGGGAGGAGAGAGAAATCTAGGAATGGACGGAGGTCGTTAATAATTTCCACGACGCAACGCTCGTACGCGCCCGAGTTTGCTCTCACCGGTCGTGGTAACCCCTCCCCTTTTTTTATTGCGACCTCTCGTCCCGTCGTCTAGTCGTCGCCCCCAGTCCCTATATCGTCTCTGTATGCCTTGCCGCCAACGGCACCACCTCTCCGCACCACCACCATCTCGCCCTTTTTAGTTCTTTGAAATCGCTCGTTTTAGCAATGGCGACATCACCGCCGCTCTCAAGTCCTTCCCTTTCATCCAACGCTCATTTCTCCACACAGCATACAAACGCGCATTTACCGACCAAAACCCACGTTTCAGATCCCTCGTCCACCCCGAAACCCGATAAAACGTACCCCGCCAGCATCGCAAGTACCCCAGAGGTCCATATAAATGGCAGGCCCAGACAATCTCGACCATCTTCTTCGTCCGCATCTACGCATACGCATGACGACATGACGTGGGGCTCCCATTTCTGGGTGACGCTCGTTGATCCCCAGGTGAGTTATAATACAATTCTTCTACTCGTATGGTTCTAATTGGGGTGTCTCTCGTGCGCTGTACAGACCCAAGTTTCCTTCTATGCTTGCCCATCGACAGGACAAGTTTCATGGGATCCTCCAGTAGGGAACTTCGTGTACGTATTCGTGCTTTCGTTTTCTTATACACCTGCCTCATGGAGAAACCACCCTCTAGATTACCGCCCAGCGAGAACGGTGAGTGGTGGGAGATTGGCGATGAGTCCCGGGGCGGTATTCCATATTATTACCACACCAAGACCGGCGAGACCGTATGGGATAAGCCTGACGGTTTCGTCATCCCATTAACAGTCCTTCAAGTACGTCCCTTTACCGTGCTCGATTCACACAGACTTAAAACTGCCACCCACCAGAACACCGCCCTGGGTCGTCGTCTCTCAAAATCGTTCCCTACATCCACGGACCAGGCTCCGCCTTCGCGCGCAACGACACAAGAGCAACGCCCCGCGGCTCAACGTTCTCGTTCATATTCGAAGGAAAATCGAGGCCACGCTCACGCCCCTGGCCGGCTACAGTCCTCTGCAAGTAGTCCCGCTGTCACCACTACCAAGAAATGCCCAAATGCCAACGCCCCTCCTATTCGACGTAACCACGCTGCCGATTCTCACTATACGACGCCCACGCGCCTAGCGCCGGCGCTTCCGCCAATACCCGGCTCAGAAGCGAGCGCCCCGCCCACCCCAACCCCTTCCTACCGTGACTTCGTCCCGTCTCGATCACCACCGCAGTCGTTGAATGCTGCCGTCGAGCGCATAGCACGGACGCCGTCGCAGTCTCCCGGCAACGCGAGTGGCGTGAGCAAGAAGTCATCTGAAAGCGGCTACGCGAGCGCTCCGGAATCAACCCATGCAAAGCTGAGGGTCAGAGTCGAAACTCCGGATAGAAAACGTGTCCCAACCGCCTCCGTACGCCCCTCACTGACGATGCCGACAAAGGGACCAACCGTGGCTGGAAAGGAGATTGGTCGGCCTGTGTTAAATATGGGTGCGTGTCGCGCGACTGCGGACTGAAGGTCATGCTGAGCAAACGGCTCGAACATATCCGTAGATTTAACGCTCAAGCTCAGCCCCGTCAAGGCTCGGGCCGCACGTACGCCTATCCTCGTAGATCCTCCCCCTCTGCCGTGTCCTGCGCGTACTATCAAGACGCTCAGTACTGGGTACGTCTTTCGCCGACTCCTTGGCTTTCCTTTCTCGGTCCTGACTTTCTTTTCCTGCAGCGCACATCCCATTTTACCACAAGACCTCGCCTCTGACATCCAGCAATTCGTCGAGTCCGATTTCGCGCAACAGTACTTCGCGACGCACCGCACCGGTTTCATCTTCAAGCGCAAGGTCCCGGTCGGGCAAATGATGACTTGGCAGCGTGGCCAGCTTGCCGCACCTCTGCTTAATCTTGCGCGGCCGCTCCACAAGGATGCTGTGCGCACGTTCCGCGCCGTTCAACGGCTCATGGGCGATAGCGAGAAAGGCGCCAGGACTACCGCAAATGCACACAGGCTCGAAGAGGCACGCTGGCTGCTTGGGGTAGGACTCACCTACGGCGAGCTCCGGGACGAGATTTATTGTCAGGTCATGAAGCAAATTACAAATAATCCAAACTCGTGCGTTCTTCAACTATGGGAAGTTGTTTTGTGGCTATATCCTAACACATCTACACGCCTTACAGGGAGAGTACGTTCCGAGGTTGGCAACTGTTATGTGTGTTGCTGGTGACCTTCCCTCCGTCGAAGAATTTCGAGCCATACCTCCATGCCTTCCTCTCGCAACGCACTACTATCACCGAGGGCCGTGTCGACGTGCTCGCCAAGCACTGTCTCAAGCGTCTTGCGGCCATCGCGAAGAAAGGCCCCAGAGGTAAACCACCTACGCTTGCGGAGATCGAGACGGCATCGGTACGCCTTCGCTTTGGTATATATATATCCATGTACATCCGAAGCTGAGCTAAACTACAGGATGCGGCATTCCACCCATCAACGTTTGGTGAACCACTCGACGCCGTGTTTCGCCTACAAGAGCGCACGTACCCAAGACAGAAGGTGCCGATTGTGCTACCTTTCCTTGCCGATGGTGTCCTCGCCCTCGGCGGCACCAAGTCTGAGGGGATTTTTCGGGTGCCGGGCGACGCGGATGCTGTTGCCGCCCTCAAGATGCGTCTCGACCGCGGATCGTACACGCTCGAGGGTGTCGACGACCCGCACGTGCCGGCGTCGCTGTTCAAGCTCTGGCTGCGTGAACTGGTCGACCCGCTCGTGCCCTCGGAGATGTACAACGACTGTATCGCGTTCGCGAATGACGCAGAGGCGTGTTGTGCCGCAGTCGAGCGGTTGCCGACGGCCAACCGCCGCGTGGTGCTGTTCGTCATCAGCTTCTTGCAGCTGTTCCTCGATGAGCGTGTGCTAGCCACCACGAAGATGACGAGCGCGAACCTCGCGTTGGTCATGGCGCCGAACCTACTGCGATGCGGGTCCGACTCGATGACCGTCGTATTCAACAATGCCCAGTGAGTGTTCGTTCGTTCGCGCACCTACTCTCACCCCTGACTGTCTTTGTCTCGATGTAGATACGAACAAGCGTTTGTCCACAACCTCTTAGTGCACCTCAACTGTGGTGAGATCGACACTCAGTACGCTCCCACGCATGGCCACGGTGCCGTCCCTTCCACTACTCCACCTCGCACGTCCCGATCACGGAACCGCCGTGCGCACCCTTGATTGTCTCCAGTCCGCTCGCTTCTCTCCATCCCTTTCTCTTCGTCTTGCTCTCCGATCGCTGCTGTTGTTTGGAATCTCATTTATGTTGTCGCGCTTTTCGTTTCGCTTCCTTGTACCATGAATACCACCAACCAACCGGTCGCCGAGGATCACCAAGGGATATGGATTTTTTCCCCCCCAAATTAACAGCCCCAAATTAACAGCATTTTTGCGTCTTTATTCATTTCGCGTCAGATTTATACCTCTTCGTCGTCAGGCCACCCCGTTTTATCAGTATTCTTAATATTGCCACTGTACTTTTGATAGCGCCGTTTTCGGAGACCCGGATTCACTTTACTGGACCGCCGAGTGCAGCATTTCTGAATTTCTACGTACCCTTTTCACTGGACGGGCCAGTCCCACTGGAGTAGTATTTCTGGATGGCTGATTGTTGGTAGTAAGGATTTCATTTTAGAACTGCGTAGGCGCGAAAAATATCCACCAAATGAAGGTCATGTGACTACATTGGGACTCGAGCAACGAGCTCGAGTCGACTCTTAAATCTATCAATATCATCCGATAAACGAGTCTGCCGCGTTCTCGAACGTCCTTGTTTGTGCCGCTGTCAAATTGATTGAGTTCCCATCCTCAGTCCCATACGGTTACTTGGGAGAAAATAAATTACCGTGGGCGTCTTATGTCTAGTCACTATTGTAACTTCAAGTTGGCTATCTCTTATCTGGCTCGATAAGGTGAACGTTCTACTTTGCTTTTCCTTCAAGTCTAATGCTCTTTTGACCATCTCGAATTGAACTCGGCCATGCGCGTCGAACTGACGAAGAACCTGGATGGAAGTTTCCTCCATTCGAAGTGGAAATCTGTTGGGCGTCGTCTTTATACTACTTGGTCAGCCCGCACCATCCGCCTTCCGCTTGCCCCGTTCACTCTTCGCCGATCTTTCCTCTCCCCCTCCGGGATGAATGGGATGGCGCCGCATCGCGACATGGCCGGGAACTTCACATGATAACAATGGCATACAAATCCAGTATGCCCTCCCGTACGCTATGTTGAGCTGCGGTGTACATGGTTCCCGGTTGCAACTCTTGTTGAGAAGAGCAAGGTCATGTTGTGGCGTGCGTCGCTCGGACAGGCTCACTTTGCCACGCATCTGTCCGCCGTTGATGTCCGAGTTGGATATCATATATCAGCCCGCTAAAATGAGCGGTTGTCTGCTTTCATCATATCATAGACTTGAGAAGATGTCAGACGACATACTGTCACATACATGGGCCATGGTGGTCGTACCGCCGCGGGATGGAATACATGAGGGTGACGAGAATGACGGTGCCACTAGGAACAAGAACATACCCGCTCACGATGTCGCCATCGACCAAGTCTGTGGGCCTCCAGACTTTCGGTGTTGGCATATTCTCTTAATTGGGCGCGGCACGCGCACGTGGGAGTAGAAGCCACTGACTCCCGCGTCCCTTCTGAAAGGATAATATCGGCCACGCATCCCGTCTTTCGAGTCCGTGTCCTCAGCGCGCGTCACAAAATCGCATACCCTGGCACGACGACGAGGTGATCGAGGGCCGGCGACGCGGCAAGCCTCGTTGGAAAAATGTCCACGATACCGAGAGCGCTGCCATTTCGGATGGAGATCGAGAAGGACGGTAAGGGCGAGGAGGAGGGCGGTCAAGTTGATCAGGCGGGCTGGGGCACGGAGGAGCTGGGAGAAGGAGCGTGAGGGATGGTGGTTGATGAGGTGTCCGTGTCCGCGTCATTGGAAGGAAACTGGAACGGTGTGAGAGGCAGTAGACTCCGGGTCGGGTGCGTTCCGCGTTGACCCAAGGTCTGGCTCCAGCACGCCGGAAGCGCTCCTCTCCTGCTGTCTAAACTCACAACATATAAACGTATATAAACAGGCATCTACTGGCCAAAACCCATGTTTCAAATTTCTCATCTACCTCCCAACAGCACAAAACGTATGCCACCAGTATCTCAAGTATTCCAGAGGTCCAAATGAATGGCAGGCCTAAACAACCTTAACCATCTAGTCATGATTCCAAAACAAACTCAAACATATTTATACAAAGGTGAAATGATGAAAGATAGCAAGCAAGGAGCAATTATCCAAGGCGATGTTGAAGAATAAATTCAGTAACCTGGGGAATAGAATATTCCCGAGAAGCAGGAAACTGAATCGGGAGTTCATTACGAGCGTTAGAAGTTGTGTATGTAGTATGTGTAATGTTTAAAGCATCCTCAAAACTTGGGTTAGATGATGATGCATACAACAGACAGGCACACTCCAGAATGAGAATTGTGGCTATTTTTGACATGAGAATTAATAGAGGATGACAGTGAAAAAGATATACCAATTGTTGTGTGAACTGTACTGTTGCTAGATATAGAGTGTGGTCCCTAGAAGTGTTGTGGTAAACCAGGAGAGAATTACATGGTAGCAAGCTTACCTCTGAGTCAGTCATAAATGATCTCAATTGTAAGAATATTGCCTGAGGTGAAGGGAGAGAAAGAAGTGAATATAGAGAATGAGGAGAGAAAATATAAAAACTCACATCCTAACAAAAATGAGAGAAATGACTGTTCAACACACAGAAATGCAGTATGTGGAGGCACACACTCTCTATCAAGCACGAAAAGAGGAGAAAATCAGAAATGGGGAGAAAATCAGCAAGTGAGGGACACTCACTCTCTGTTGAGAGACAAGTCAGGAAGTAGGAAGAAGGCAAAAAAAACAAGAAAAACTCACTTTCTGGGGAGCACAGGCAGTGGGATATGTCAAGACAAAGGAGGAAAGCCAGTGCAGGAAACTCACTGCCTGTAAAGCACAGAGGGGGCAAGGAATCAGGACATGGAAAGAAGTGAGAGAGTGAGAGGCACACACTTCCTATTGAGCACAGAGCAAATGAGTCTGGATACAGGGAAAAGTAAATGAGCATAGAGCACTCACTAACTGTCAGTAGTAGGGAGAATAACAACTCAAGACACATGAACAAAGCAAGCAATTGAGGGGCACTCACACACTATTGAATAGAGAGGGAGGAATGACTCAGGACACAAAAAGGAAGCAAGGGAATGAGGACAGCTCACACGAGGGATCACCATTGACTGTTGAGGACAATGGAAAGGACAAGTCAGTACAAAAAGAAAGTGAACAAGTGAGGTGCACAGACTTCCTGTTGAACAGAGGGTAGGACAAAGACAGACATGGGTGAGCAGGAGGCACACACAGGCCATCAAATAAGGAGTGAATGACAAGTAAGACATGGAGGGAAGTGGGAGAGGGGGGACGTCCACAACCAGTCAAGTGCAGAGTGAAGGTCAGATCAAGATATGGATAGAAACAAGTGAGCAGGAGGAACTCACATCCTGTCAAGCAGAGCATGAAGGACAGGTCAAGAAATGAAAGGAAATGAGTGAGTGTGGGGCACTCACCAACTGTTGAGCACAGAGTGAAGGACAGGTCAAGATATGGAAGGAAGGAAGCAAGTGGGAGACACTCACTTTCTGTTGAGCACAGAGTGAAGGACAGGTCAAGATAGAAAGGAAATGAGCAAGTGTGTGGAACTCACACACTGTCAAGCACAGAGTGAAGGACAGGTCAAGATATGGAAGTGAAACAAGCAAGTGGGAGGCACTCACAGGCTGTCAAGCACAGAGTGAAGGACAGGTCAAGATATGGAAGGAAATAAGTGGGCAGGAGGCACTGACAACCTGTCAAGCACAGAATAAAGGACAGGTTAAGATGTAGAAGGAAATGAGTAAGTGTGGGGCACTCACACACTGTCAAGTGCAGGGTGAAGGACAGGTTATGAGATGGAAGGAAATGAGTGAGGGGGAAGGACTCACAGGCTGTCAAGCACAGAGGGAAAGACAGATCAAGATGTGGAAGGAAATGAGCAAGTGTGGGGAACTCACACACTGTCAAGCACAGAGTGAAGATCAGGTCAAGATATTGAAGAAAAGAGCAAGGCAGGGGGGGCACTCACAATCTGTCATGCACAGAGTGAAGGACAGATCAAGACATGGAAGAAATGAGTGAGCAGGGGGGGCACTTACAACCTGCCAAGCACAGAGTGAAGGACAGGTCATGATGTGAAAGAAACAGGCAAGTATGGGGCACTCACAAACTGTCAAGCATGGAGTGAAGGACAGGTCAAGATATGGAAGAAACAAGCAAGTGTGGGGCACTCACACACTGTCAAGTGCAGAATGAAGGACAGGTCAAGATATCAAAGAAAAGAGCAAGCAAGCAGGGGGGACACTCACAGCCTGTGAGCACAGAGTGAAGGACAAATCAAGATGTGGAAGAAATGGGCAAGCAGGGAGGCACTCACAAACTGTCAAGCACAGAGTGAAAGAGAGGTCAAGCAAGATATGGAAGAAATGAGTGAGCATGGAGCACTCACACACTGTCAAGTGCAGAGTAACGAACAGGTCAAGATATGGAAGAAACAAGCAAGCAGGGGGGGCACTCACAAACTGTCGAACATAGAGTGGAGGACAAGTCAAGATACAGAATGAATGTGAGCAAGCAAGGGGCACCCACACACTGTTGGTTAAAGCAGGAAGGACAAGTCAGGATATCAAATGAATGCCAACTAGTGAAGAGCACTGACACACTGTCAAGTATGGGGAGGGAAAAATCAGATAACCAACAGCAATAGGGCAATAAAGGGGCACTCACAGACTGTCAAGCACAGAGGGGGACAAATCAGTACCATGAAAGAATGCAATGGTGCCAGGTGCACTCACACACTGTCAATGGGAATGGGAAGAACAACTTAGCACAAGGAAGAACATTAGCAAGTGAGGGGCTCTCACACACTACCAAAGAGTGGGGACAAGTCAGAACACAGATAGAAAGCAAGCAGGTGAGAGAAGCACTGACACACTATTGAAGACAGAGGGACAAATCAGTACACAGAAAGAAAGAAAGTCCCACAAGAGGGTCTCTCACATCCTTTCAAGTGCAAGTCAGGACATGGAAAAAAAGGGAGCGAGAGGGGCTCACTCACTGCCTGTTGAGCAAAGAGGGAGGCACAAGTCACAACAGAAAGAAAATGTGTGAGTCAGGGGAACTCACTGACTGTCAAGCACAGGAGGAGGGGCATGTCAGCACATGGAAAGAAAGCAAGAGTACAAGGGGCACCGACTTCCTGTCGAGCACAGGTGGAAAGACAAGTCAGGACTCAGAAACAAGGCGCATGATCGAATGAGTGGCACTCACGAACTGTCGAGTACAATGGGAGGGACAAGTGAGTACACGAAAATAATGCAAATGAGCAAGAGGAACTCACAGCCTGTCAAACACAGACAGAGGGACAAGTCAATGGAGGGAAAGAAAGCGAGCTAAGAAAAGGCACTGACAAACTGTCGAGGGCAGAGAGTGATAAGCCAAGACACGGAAAGAACATGAACTTGTGAAAGGGTACTCACAGACTGCCGAGCATAGAGGGAGAGACAAGTCAGGACATGGAATGCATGCGAGCGAAAAAGTGACGCTCACACTCTGTCAAGCGGAGAGACAGGGGCAACTCAGAGAACGAAAACACAGCAAGCGGGGGGGGGGGGGGGCAAAAAAAAGAGGGGGTGAGAGGGAGGGGCAAGAAAA
>Ga0137394_10001949_pt1 | contig 15151 bp, 15 predicted proteins | sample czobulk116metaG_FD_108278 | JGI IMG/M metagenome (GOLD analysis project Ga0137394, IMG submission 108278) | Vadose zone soil microbial communities from Angelo Coast Range Reserve, California, USA - czobulk1.16 metaG | ecosystem: Environmental > Terrestrial > Soil > Vadose zone | place: USA...
AAGACGCTCGCGGGAAAGATCACGCTCCAGCTCGGCGATGGGAGGACGCTCGAAGGCACATTCGCCGTCCACGCCGTGACCTGGGGCTAGCCGGGATTTCTTGCTAGCAACGCCCCTGCTTGGCTAGGCCGCGCGGGCAGCCTTTCCCTTTGCCATGCTCTTTCCCCCGCTCCCACTTCTCCTCGTGCTCCCGCCAGTCCCGCTGGTAGGCCTCTTCGCGCCACTCGCGTCCATAGTGGGATTCCCAGCGCGGCGCTGCATCCCGGCGCCACTCTCTCCAGGGCGGCGGGGGCGCAGGGTAATAGCGAACGGGGACCTGGAGAATCGGTGCGGGAATATGCGGGGGCGCGACAACGACCCACGGGCCGTTCCAGGCCGATGCGACGTACCAGCCCCCGTTGGAAAAGGTCCAGTATTGATGAGCGTAAAAGAAGATGTTGGCCTGCGCCCGAGGAGCATAGTAGACGGGCATTCCAGGGATGACCACGAGTCCTGGTGGCCCCGGGAGCTGAATGCCGATGTCGATCCGTACCTGCGCCTGGGCTGAGGATAGCGCCATCGCGATCACGAGCAACGATCCGAGCACGAGCCGTTTCACAATCCCCTCCTCGAGCTCATCAGCGGCTAGTCAGGCACGACGTCGCAGGTGCGCCCACGCCAGCTCGAGATTACCGTGCACGCTGTGCCCAGGGGCTAGCCGAGACTTGTCGATTGAAGGGGCCGCCGAGTCAGTTTGAATGCGGCGGCTTCCGTCCGTCGTAGCGTCTGACCGAGCCATATCGCAATTGCGAGAATCAACGATGATCTAGCCAAGGCTTTCACGAAGTATAACTGCCCATGCGAGTAGCCATTCGCGAGAAGTTTTCTCTCGTTCTCTCGCAGGAGCGAGAACAGCCTGAACGCGTGGGCGTAATGACATCCATCGATCTTTTCAGCGTTCGTGACTGCCATCCACTTGTCGCGCCGGACGACGATAGAGCCGATATAGCTGAACAGTGCACCAAGCGAGCGGGCCTTCTGAAAATACCTCACGAAATCGGAGCTGCTTGCAAATCGAAAGACTTGATCGCCGCCGCTCGGTCCTAACCAGGGCCTCTGCCTCATGGGACCGAGGTGGCGATCGCATTCAATGCGGTTGCACAAATAGACATCGTGCTCCGACTTCAGCTCGTTGAGAAATTCTTTCCACGGCGCGCCGGGCAAACACGTCATCGCTCGACATGAGCCAACAATAACGCCCCTCCGCCTTGCTTCACACCAGCGAACCCGACTCGGGCAACTTCGAGATTCCGTTCGAGCACGCTCGCATGTCGCTCGCCGTCATCGTTGCCCCATAATCATTGACTTCATCGCCATGCTGCGGTACAGACGGACAGGATGGCCGCGGGTGTCAACGCACTTATCGTCGGTACCAATCCGACGGGCCTCGGTACCTATTGCAGTCGCATGGTCACCATCTCGATACGCTTTCCGACGCTCTCGTAGTCTATACATTCAGCCGATGCATGCGACCATGTGCGCCCCCACGCATCGATCGGATCTCGACATCGACACGATGCGAGCGTTGCGATGGCGGGCGCCTTTGGCGGGAGGAGGCGCAGCGGTTTCGTGCTGCTGGCGACAACGGCCGCACAATCTCCAACGCAGCGCAATTGATTAGATGAGCATGTCGAAGCGATGAGCTATAGTGATGGAGCCAGCCAACTCGGCGTTGAGGTGCACTGTGGCGAACGTTGAGGGCCCTTGGCCCGCGTCCACCGACTACTGGTTAGACAAGCGTGTCGTCGTCACCGGGGGTGGTGGCTTCCTCGGATCCAACGTTGTGAAATTCGTCAGGGCGCGGGGCTGTCGCGACGTATTCGTTCCGCGGAGCCGAGACTACGACCTTCGTCGCGAAGCCGACGTCGTTCGACTTTTCGAGGACAGCCGTCCCGACGTTGTCATCCATCTCGCGGCGGTGGTGGGCGGGATCGGCTCGAACCGGCTGAATCCGGGGCGCTTCTTCTACGAAAACCTGATGATGGGCGTACAGCTCATGGAGCAGGCCCGGTTGGCCGCGGTGCAGAAGTTCGTCAGCATCGGGACGGTGTGTTCGTATCCCAAATATGCCCCCGCGCCGTTCCGGGAGGACGATCTGTGGAACGGATACCCGGAGGAGACGAACGCGCCCTACGGCCTCGCGAAAAAGATGCTGCTCGTGCAGGGTCAGGCCTACCGTCATCAGTACGGCTTTCAATCGATCCATTTGGTTCCAGTGAATCTGTATGGGCCGGGTGACAACTTCGATTCCGAATCTTCACACGTGATTCCGGCGCTGATTAGAAAGTGCGTCGAGGCTGTCGAAAATGGTAAACAGACGGTCACCGTTTGGGGGACGGGCGCGGCAACGCGCGAATTTCTGTATGTCCACGACGCTGCGGAAGGAATCGTCCTCGCAACGGAGCGCTACAATGGCAACGAACCAGTCAATCTTGGGACCGGAACAGAGATCAAGATCAGTCAGCTCGTAGAGTTGATCGCAAAGCTTACCGGGTTCACCGGCGACATCCAGTGGGATACGTCGAAACCCGATGGCCAGCCGCGTCGGAAACTCGACGTAAGCCGCGCTGAGTCGTGGTTTGGATTCAAGGCAAAGACGCTATTCGAAGATGGATTGCGCCACACGATCGATTTCTACCGCGCGTCGCCCGAGGTACGTGACCTGTCTACCCCAAGTCAGGCCAGTCGAATCTAACACCAGACCGGACATCCGCGATGGCGGTCGCCGAGCGTCAAAAGCCGGGTGGCGGACGCGTCTTCGCCGTCATGCCGGTCTTCAATCGTTTGACGTACACGCAGGCGTGCCTTCGATGTCTCGCCGGTCAGACGTATCCCTTCGTCAGCATCATAGTCGTCGACGGAGGATCGACCGACGGGACGGTAGAGATCGTAGGACGCGACAGTCCGCACGTGACCGTATTGAGCGGCCAGGACCTCTGGTGGTCAGGCGCGATGAAACTGGGCATTGAATGCGCGCTCGCGCGCGGTCCCCGCGATGACGAATTCATCTTGATGGTGAACAACGATACGGTGCTACCCAAGGATTACGTGGAGACGCTCGTACGCGTGTCGCGCCGAGAGGACGCTGCGGTCGCTGCGGTCATCGCTGACGCGGATAGGCCGTCAGAGATTTTGGAAGCCGGTGTGACGGTTCGCTGGGACGATTACAGCCTTCACGTACGCCAGGACTTACCGGTGGACGGTCAATCATTCTTCGAAGTCAATGTACTGCCCGGCCGAGGGACTCTCATCCCGATTCACATGATCCGGCGGGTCGGAAACGTGGCGGCGGCGCGGCTCCCACACTATATCGCCGACTATGAACTGACGCATCGGATGTACCGCGCTGGTTATCGACTCGGCGTGACGAGCGAGACGCGTCTGCTCTCGCACCGCCAGACGACCGGGATTGCGGCCTCGACCGAGGCGATTGGCTTTGCACGAGTCTACCGAATGCTCACCGACCGCCGCTCCATGGCCAATCTCCGTGATCATCTCGGTTTCGTCGCATCCTGTGCGCCGCCGCATCTCCGTGCCAGGATCCGTCGCCAGTTGTTCCGCGGCGCGCTCGGCGCGCTGTTGTTCCAGACGGAGGCTCGGGCCGTCGCCCGCCCCCTTCGGCGGCTCGTGAAGATGCTCACCGGGCATGACTTGATTTCCCGGACATGGCTGGAACGGCGCCATATCGATATTCCTGGGCTGGTACAGACGGGGTTACTTTCCGAAGTGTACGACGGCTGGTTCAGGATTGTGCCAACCGCCTGTGCACCGGAACTCCGCCGTGTGCGGCGCCGGCTTCGACTGGCCGCCTGGAATCCAATAACCAAGCCAAGGCGGTGGTGGCAGGTTCGCAGAGTCCGTCGGGCTGCGGCCACGGGACCCTAACACCGTCTTGCCCCTCGGCGCCGCGTCGGTGCTCCTGAACGACAACATCCACGCGCCAGAACTCCAGCGCGGCGTTGATCGGTGCTTCGCGCACGTGGTCGCTGCCGTCGAAGAACGGTTCGCGTCCGATGCGATCCTCTGCTCCCCCCGAGGCGACGCGTTCGGCGGTCGGCTTTCGCGTCTGCGCCTTCCCGCAACCTTCACGCGCCATCGTCGACTGCAGAGCTTGGCCGTCTCATTGGCAGCTCGTGTTCACAGAGCACGTCTTGTGTTCTCCCCGTATTTCGGTCGGCTACACACGTCGAGCATCGAAATCTACATGGTCTACGACATGATCTATGAACTATTCCCGCAGTACTTCTCTCCGAAAGATTCCGGCATCGCGAGCTTTGTCGCCGAAAAACGCCGATGCTTCGAGCGAGCGACAACGCTCGTCGCGATTAGTGAATCGACCGCCCGAGACGTCAGCCGGGTGTATTCTCACATCGATCCGGCCAAGATTCATGTCATCTATCCCGGAGTCGACGACGAATTCTCCTTGGTGACGCCACGACAAGTAGAGACGCCGGGTGATCCGTATTTCCTGTATGTCGGCAACCGATGGCTATACAAGAATTTCATTGGGTTCGTAGAGGCATTCGGCCATTCGGGACTCCTCGGAGAATGGGAACTACGAGTTGTATCCCCGATCGAATCGCCGTGGACCGAAGCAGAACAGCGCCTGTTCGCGCGCCTGGGTCTCACCACGCGTGTCAGACTTCTCAACAATGTGAGTGATGTCGAACTACGCGAGCTCTATGCTCGTGCGACCGCGCTCGTCTACCCTTCAGAATACGAAGGTTTTGGCCTGCCGGTGCTCGAAGCAATGGCGTGCGGCACCGTAGTCGCGGCGGCACGGGCGGCATCAATTCCCGAAGCAGGGGGCGACGTCGCACTGTACTTCGACCCTGTCCGCACCGACGAAATCGCTGAGTGCCTCCGTCGGGTGGCTTACATGGAGACAGCGGAACGAAAGATGCGTGTCGAGGCGGGCCGTGTCCGGGCACGTCAGTTCACCTGGAAGCGGTTCGGAGAGCAGACGGCGGAGTTGCTGTCCAATGAGCTTGCAGAATGACGGGTCATAGTGCCGACCGCGACGCGACTGCCTGCCGAATCTGCGCCGCGATGTCCAATGCGTTCGGCCAGGCAAGAATTCTCAGTAAACACGACGTTAGGTATTACCGATGCAACCACTGTGGATTCGTGCAAACCGAAGAACCGTATTGGCTCGCCGAGGCCTATTCCTCCCCGATCACGGACAGTGACATCGGATTGGTCGGTCGGAGCATCTCCTTCTCGCGCATGGTCCGAAATCTGATCTACCTTTTCTTGAATCGCAATGGACGATTTCTCGATTTTGGCGCCGGCTATGGATTGTTTGTTCGGATGATGCGCGACTACGGTCTTGACTTCCGATGGTCGGACGAGAAGTGCGAGAATCGCTTCGCAAAGGGATTCGAGGGAAACCTCGACGGCGAAGACCGTTACGATCTGGTGACTGCCATCGAGGTCTTCGAGCACCTTGTCGATCCGATGCCAGCGTTCGCCAGAATCCTGACGAGCAGCGACGCTCTCTTTTTCACGACCGTCCTTGTCCCTGAGCCGCCACCGTCTGTTGGCACGTGGTGGTACTACGGGCTCGAGCACGGCCAGCACATATCCCTTTTCTCGGCGCGCTCGCTCGCGTACGTGGCGCAGAAGTTTGACCTCCATCTGCACTCCGACGGCGTCTTCATCCATCTATTGACGCGAAATCGCGTATCGCCGAGAGCCCTTCCCGCGGTGAAAAGCGCCGTTTTCGGAGTAATTCTCAATCCTATCCTCGATCGCGTTGCCGCAAAGCGCAGCTTTCTCAACCGGGACTTCGAGCGTCTCACCGGCCACAAGTTGTGAAGGAGGCGATTCATTGATGCGATTCGCGGCCGCACATCTCAGGCAGCGGCTGAGCGATCTGAGCGGAAAAGCTCTCTCTGCGCTCGTCACCGGTGCCAAACGGCGTCCAGCAGGCGATGAAGCGGTGGCGCGTCGTTCCTTCGGCTTGAATGATCTCGATCTGAAGCTCTACGATGCGATCGGCGAAAAACGCGGTGGTACCTTTATCGAAGTGGGGGCGAATAATGGAATCGCCCAAAGCAATACTGTGTACTTCGAGCGCTACCTTGGATGGCGCGGGCTTCTCATAGAAGCCGTCCCGGCCCTGGCGTTGCAATGCCGGAAGAACCGGCCACAAGCGCGCGTCGTAAACGCCGCGCTGGTGCCCTTTGGATTTCGCGGCAAGACCGTCGGGATGCGCTACTGCAATCTGATGTCTACAGTAAAGGGCGCGATGAAAACTGACGAGGAAGAACTAGCGCATATCCGAGCCGGGTGTGAGGTGCAGAAGATCGAATCGTATGATGTCACGGTTCCGGCGCTCACGCTTCAATCAATCCTCGATAAGTATCGAATCTGTGAAGTCGACTTGTTTAGTCTCGATGTTGAGGGGTTCGAAGCAAATGTGTTGGGAGGCCTCGACCTTGATCGGTTCGTAGCGCGCAACTTGCTTATCGAGGCACGCTATCGAGACGACATCGAGCGAGTGCTTGCCGGGCGTTACGTCGCCGTGGCTGAATTGTCACACCACGACGTCCTTTATAGACCCGTCCCTGAGTTGAACCGTGCACATCTCTCACAATGAACTTGCTAGCTACGACCACGCACGCGACTACGGATTTGGCAGAGATTGCCTTTACGCCGTTTCACCTGATGCGGACATGTCTGTTGGAACATGCCGTAAAACGGCCGCGGCGTTGATTGCTGAACCGCGGGCCTACGTAAAACCAGTTGCCGACATTCGGCTGAGGTGGATCGGGCCGATGCACGTCGCGCAGGGACCGGCCCGTTCCAGATGAGTGACCAGCAACTCCGCACCGCAGTCGTTCTTCTAATCTTCAATCGCCCGGACAAGACGGCGGTCGTCTTCGAGGCGATTCGACGGGCCCGTCCTCCCCAACTCCTTGTAATAGCGGACGGCCCTCGCCGCGATCGGACTGGAGAGGCGGACCTTTGCGCCGCATCGCGGGCGATCATCGAGAATGTCGACTGGCCCTGCAAAGTTGAACAGTGCTACGCGGATGAGAACTTGGGATGCCGGCGCCGTGTGTCGTCCGGCATCACATGGGCGTTTCAGCAAGTTGAGCAGGCGATCATCCTGGAGGATGATTGCGTTCCGCATTTCTCCTTCTTTCGGTTTTGCGAGGAACTTCTCGAACGATTTGATCATGATCGACGTGTCATGATGATTTCTGGGGACAACTTTCTTGGTGGACGCCGTCGAACGAATGACAGCTACTACTTCTCACGCTATGCGCATATCTGGGGGTGGGCGACCTGGCGTAGGGCATGGACGCACTACGACGTCACGATGAGCCGCTGGCCTGTGGTTCGCGACGGTAATTGGCTTCTCGATATGCTCGGCCACCCCGGGCTCAGCGCCTTTTGGACCGAGACGCTCGACCGAGTCTATCGAGGCGAAATCGATACGTGGGACTTTCAGTGGGTCTTCACATGTTGGCTCCAGGGTGCCTACGCCGTCCTGCCGCAGTGCAATCTTGTAACGAATATCGGTTTCGACGATGACGCGACGCACACTAAAGCGGCGAGCGTGTTGTCCCGGATTCCAGCGGCCAAGATGGGGTTTCCGTTGCGTCATCCGCCATTCTTGATTCGAGACGCAGAGGCCGATCGACACACCGAGGCGTTGATGGGTTGGCGTCAAGATCCGTCGCACCCGGGACGCTCCTCACGGCTCGGACGCGTTCTCGCGCGGCTGCGAAGGGTCGCATCACCGGTTGATCATTAGCCGCGAGGCGTTCGCGCGCGCTGTGCTCCCTGACGAATCCATCGAATCCAACCTCGCCATCTCCACGGCGCAACAGTGATGTTGTACCGAACGAACGTGATCATCGTGAGCGTGAGAATGTTTGCGATGACGATTGGATTGCTTCGCGTGGCGCCAATGGGCGAACCCGTCATCGCGTTCGCGTAGGCATATGCCCACGTCGGCGGAACGTAGCCGAAGTGTCGGCGGATCATGGCCAGGATTTCCCGGTGCGCAGGGACCCGTTGCCCTAGCGTCTTCGTGTCCGAATGAAGGCGGCTCTTGGCGAGATAGTCGGGAATGAAGTGCAGCGGCGCCAGCCGCCCCAACCTTATCCACAGGTCGTAGTCCATACAGAAATTGAGCGACGGGTCCATATAGGCAACGCGCCTGACCGCGTCATGGCGAAGGAATACCGTCGGCTGACAGATGAAGCAAGTCTCCGCGAGCCGCGCAACGCTGAAATCTTCCGTCGGATACGATGCGATTATCTGGCCGCCGGCGTCCGTGTGATACCCGTTACCATAAACACCCGGCGCGTCGGGATGCGCGCGCAACGCTTCGACGGCGCGCTCGACAGAGGTCGGGAAGTATGCGTCGTCGGAGTTCAGGTACGCGACGATGTCGCCGTGCCCGCGCTGCCATCCGCGATTGACGGCGTCGGCTTGCCCGGCGTCTGGCTCGGAGACCCAGGCCACGCGTGAGCCGTACTCCTTCAGGATTGAAACGGTTTCGTCGGTGGAGCCGCCGTCCATGACCAAATATTCGATTCGCGGATATGTCTGCGTCAGGACGCTCTCGATCGCTTCTCGAATGAAACGACCCTGATTCAGTGAAGGAGTGACGATCGTTACCAATGGCCGCATCACGAGCTCGCTACTTCCGGTCGTCCAGCCTCCCTCACCGGCTTGGCCTGCGCCACGAACTGCCGCCCCTTGACCTCGAAGCGATAGTCGTCGAACGGCGCGTCGTCGGCAGCCTCCCGAAGGACGACCCGAAGCTCGCAGACGAACCGCTCGCGCGGCGCAACGCGCGCCACGGAAACCTCGACATCCAGCCAGCCATCGGGCCTTAGTGCGACCGCGGCGGCCTGCGAGCCATCGATCTGAACCAGCAGCGACGCATCGGCTTGGCTCCTCGGTCCTTTGACCGCGAACCGCAGCATGTCCGCATCTTCGGGACGCGTCAGGAACCACCTGGCCCGCCGATAGCCCGTCCGGTAGTCCCTCTCCGAGCGCGGTCTCTGCCAGCCGTTTAGCAGCTCGAACTTCGCCTGACGATCACCCGGAAACGGCCGATCCACGAAGGCGGTCGGCAGCAGAGGGACGAGCGATGCAACAGCGGCGTCGTAGTTGCTGAGGACGTCCGCGTAGTCGCCGGCTCGCAGCACCGTCGCCGCCTGCGTACGCGCGTGGAGGTTCAGGCGCCGCGTGACGCGCACTTTCATCGCGAGGCTTCCGCGCGCGTTCGCTAGGCGCCTCCGCTCGTTCAGACGCCAGCTCCGCTTGCGCAGCAACCTCGCCATGAGCTGCGCGACTCTTCCTCGTATTCCGAAAAGCGCCAAAGTGTGCAGCTCGACGTCTAGCCGCGACTCGTGAGCGACCAGCGTCTCGACCAATCGCCCGAACGTCGGAACCGATTCGTTTACTCCAAGCAGCACCGCCGGATGCTCGTCGAAGACGTCGAGCTCGACGTCGTCGTTGCCGTGGTCGGCACGGAACGGATCGCCGGAAGTCAAGAGCCACCCGTCGGGCTTCAGAACCCGCAGCATCTCGTGCATCGCCGCCGGGACATCCCGCATGTGGTGAAGCGCCGCGTTGCAACAGACGACGTCGAACGTGTCGTTCTCGAATGGAAGAACGTGCGCGAAGCCTCCGATCCAGCGTGCCTCCGGCGCGACGCCCAGCCCGCGTCGGATGAGCATCGGGTTGTACTCTAGCGCAGTGACCTGGGCCCCGAGCTGCACGAGCCGGCACGTGTCGTAGCCGCTGCCGGCGCCGACGTCGAGGACCGCGCGGCCTGAGAAGCGAACGCCCTCGGCGATCGTCTTGAACCCGAGATATTCGATGTAGCGGTTCTGGAACCACGGCGCACGCACGAAATCATCGGGGCACGCGGACGTGAACGCCTCCTTGTCGTCCGTCTCCTCATAGCGTCGCAGGAGCCGCTCGATCCGCTCGGCGTCCTGCCGCGAGGCGTACAAGTTGTCTTCCCGGGCATTGCTCGCAATCTCGAAGAGACCAAGGACATCGGACGCCTCGTAGTGCCCGAGGAAAGGCGTACCCCAGATGACGTCGTACGTTGCTCGGCACGACGCACACTCGATGGCTTCCTTCACGACGTCGGCGGTGCCCGACGCGCGAGCCTCTACCAGCCTCGCCGCGCCGCACTTCACGCACCGACAGCCGTGCAGCCCCGAAGGCACTATGTCGGTTCGGACGATGCCGACGTTCGCGCGGTCGTGCCGACGAGCCGTCCACGGACCAACGCGCGTGGGCGAGCGGCGTACCGGTGCTGGAGGATCCCGTAGCCGTCTGTGGTGAGAACGCTGAGCATCATCAAACGGCCTCCGACCCGGCGCGTGGCCTTTCTCGGAATTTCGCCCATGCTTCCGACGCCGAGCGCCCCCGGCCCCTGATGCCGAGCCAACTTCCGCTCCAGCTAAGAAGTGATACTAACTCTACTGGTGCTTGCTCGACGAGCAGTATCCCACACACCGCCCATGTTACTCGTTGGCTCGACCCGTAGCTCCTGCAACGTCTCCGGACGCAGTCCTCTATAATTGGGGCGTGAAGCGGCACGCACTGATCACAGGTGTGACCGGTCAGGACGGGGCCTATCTGGCCAAATTCCTGCTAGAGCAGGACTACGAGGTGTACGGACTCCGGCGTCGCACAAGCCTGCCGAATGAGGACCGCTTGCGGCATCTGCGGATCGCCGACCACGTACATCTCATCGACGGAGACATTCTCGACAGCAGCTCGGTAATCGCAGCCGTGCGAGAAACCGAGCCGGACGAAGTGTACAACCTTGCCGCACAGTCGTTTGTAGGCTCATCGTGGCGACAGCCACTGCTGACCGCCGAGGCGACGGGGGTGGGGGCCGTGAACGTCCTGGAGGCGGTCCGTCTCATCCGGCCCGCCGCCCGCGTCTACCAGGCTTCGTCCAGTGAGATGTTTGGATTGGTGACGGGCTCGACGCAATCCGAGATCACCAATTTCCATCCCCGGAGCCCCTATGCCGTCGCGAAGCTGTTCGCACACTGGACGACCATCAACTATCGCGAAAGCTACCGGATGTTCGCGTGCGCCGGTATCCTCTTCAATCACGAGTCGCCGATTCGTGGGCTGGAGTTTGTTACCCGCAAAATCACCGACGGTGTGGCGCGCATTAAGCTGGGAGTGGAGCGCGAGCTTCGGTTAGGGAATGTCGATGTCCGGCGAGACTGGGGATTTGCCGGTGACTACGTGAAGGCGATGTGGCTCATGTTGCAGGCCGATCAGCCGAAGGAGTATGTAGTAGGCACCGGCCGAACAGTCACCGTTGCCGACTTCTGCCAATTGGCCTTTGCGTCGGTCGGTCTCAACTGGCGTGACTACGTGAAAAGCGACTCCGCGCTCACCCGCCCAGCGGAGGTCACCTACCTCTGCGCCGATGCGTCCAGAGCCAAGAACGAGCTGCGCTGGACGCCGACCGTCACGCTGGAAGAGCTCGTCGCGATGATGGTGGCCGCCGATCTCAAGCGTGTCGGAGCCGACGGGGCCGGTCCCGCCCAAGCGTAACCCGCATCGGGAGTCGATCCGACGACGACAAGCTCAGGAAGTTCTACATCGACGACTCTCAGGCGGCGTATTCGGGATTCCCATGACGCTGTGAAGAATGGACTGAACAGCGCGGGCGGTCTTCGGCCAGGAGAACAGCTGGGAGCGAGCCAGGCCGCGGTCGGCATGGGTCTTGGCGAGGGTGTCGTCGGTGAAGAGGCGGTGGATGGCCGCCGCGATGGATCTGGTGTCTTCGGGGTCGACGAAGACGCCGGCGGCGCCTGTCACTTCGGGGAGTGACGCGCGGTTGGAGACGATCACCGGGGTGCCGCACGCCATGCCCTCGAGGGCGGTAAGGCCGAAGCCCTCGTAGAGCGAGGGGAGCAGGAGCATGCGGGCTCGCTGGTAGAGAGCGACCAGCTCGTCGTCGGTCGCGTACGGCTGCCAGTCCACCCGGTCGCCGATACCCAGCGCCTGGATCCGGTCGCGGAGCGCTTGCACGTGGACAGCGCGTCCCCAGCCGCGAATCACCAGGTGACCTGGCCGTCCCGCCACCGCCTGCGAGAAGGCCTCGGCGACGCGAAGCAGATTCTTGTGCGGCATCACGTTGCCCACGAACAACGCGTAGGGCTCCCCGTCGGACGACGCCGGCGCCGACGGCACGAACCGCGCCGCATCGTGGCCCAAAAGCACCACGTGGAGCTTGTCTGCGGGGATGCCATAGAAGTCGAGGAGATCGCGACGTGTACTCTCCGAGCTGGCGATCACGGCACGGGACCCACGGAGCACCGCGGGCACGTAGTGGCGAAAGTAGTGCTGCTGGCGCGGGTACTCTTCCGGCTCCCGGAGCGGCAGAACGTCGTGGATCACCGTGACCTGCGGCACCGTTGAGCGGAGGACGCCCTCGGGCATGAGGTTCAGCAGCAGCCGGGGGCGCAGACGAGCGACGCGCAGCCGAAGCCCCAACTGCGTCCACAGCAAGCGGGCCAGGTGGCCGCGGGCGCCGCGCTCGGGACGGACCGCTGCGGGCACGCGCTCCACGCGCGCGTGGGGCGCCCGGACGATCTCGGGATGAGACGTGTAGACGACCAGGCGCTCGCCCAGCGCATCGAGCTCCCGGATCAGGTTCAGCGCGTAAAGGCCGAGGCCGGTCGGTCGGTCTCCGACGATCGCCGCATTCACCGCGATCATCGATCAACTCACCCCGCGACGCCGTGGAAAAAACATTAGCGACATGAACGCCACCGATTGTAATGGTGTGGAAGGGTGATTCAAGCGGAATCCCTGCGCACCGAGCCCGCGCCGCGTCCCCTTGACGCGGCGGCCGCGCCGACAGAAAATTACTTGTTCTTTTTCGTTGCAGCGAGATCTAATTGAAGATCGTCTTCGACCACTTCGCCGAGCTGTACAAGTACCGCGTCTTGATCGAGAGCCTCGTCTGGCGCGACGTCAAGGCCCGGTACCGGGGCTCTGTCTTCGGGTTCCTCTGGACGTTCCTCAATCCGCTGATCCTGCTCCTGGTCTACCGGGCGATCTTCAAGTACGTGACCCAGGCCGTGGACATGCCGTACTACGCCGTTTTCCTGTTCGTGGGGCTGCTGCCCTGGCTGTGGCTTGCCGGCTCGGCGACCAACGGCTCGATCTCGATCACCCAGAACGGAGCCCTGATCACGCGCGCATGCATCCCGCCGCAGGTGCTGCCGGCGGTCGTGGTTCTGTCGAACCTCGTCAACTTCCTCCTCGCGCTCCCGGTGGCAGTTGGTGCCGCGCTGTTCTATCAGCTCTATCCGACACCGTGGCTCGTCCTCCTGCCTCTCGTGATCGCCATCATGCTCGTCTTCCTCTACGGCACGGCCCTCTTCCTCTCGGCGATCACGGTCCACTTCCGCGACGTGCAGTTCCTGGTGCAGAATCTGATCCTGGTCTGGTTCTTCCTGACGCCGATCGCCTACGATCTCGCCCAGGCCCCGGCCGCGAAATACCGTAAGTACTTCCTCGCCAACCCGGCGACCGCGCTCCTCGTGCCGTTCCAGCAGCTCTTCTATCACCGGACGGCACCCGATCCAGCTTACCTCGGGCTCGCCGCAGCCTGGGCCGTCGTCGTGGCCTTCGTCGGAATCAAGGTTTTCGAGGCGATGCGCGATACGCTCGTCGAAGAGCTCTGAGCGTGACCGACGACATCGCCATCCGCGTAGAGGGTGTCACCAAGCGCTTCAAGAAATATCGCTCGATCACGGCCGGCAGAACCTCGCTGAAGACCGCGGCCGTCGAGTGGCTGCGAAACCGCCGCACGGCGTACCACCGGCTCACCGACCCCAACCGTTTCGACGTGCTGCGTGACGTCTCCTTCGACGTCCGGCGCGGCGAGACGGTCGGCCTCATCGGCCGCAACGGCGCCGGCAAGTCGACACTCCTCAAGATGATCGCCGGCATCTACCGCCCTGACGCCGGCAAGATCACCGTCAACGGCCGCGTCGCCGCGCTGATCGAGCTCGGCGCCGGCTTCCACCCGGACTTCACCGGGCGCGAGAACATTCTGATCAACGCGCTCATCCTCGGCCTCAGCAAGCGCCAGGTGGCCGAGCGCTTCGACCGGATCGTCCAGTACGCCGAGATCGACGACTTCATCGACGCGCCGGTCCGGGCCTATTCCTCGGGCATGTTCATGCGACTCGCCTTCAGCGTCGCGATCCACGTGGATCCCGAGATCCTGCTGATCGACGAGGTGCTCGCGGTGGGGGACGAGGCGTTCCAGCAGAAGTGCCTCGCGACGATCGAGGAGCGGGTTCGGTCGAAGCGGCAGACGACGGTGATCGTGTCACATGATCTGGATCTCGTGGGGAAGCTCTGCGACAAGCTCGTCCTCCTTCAGCCGCCATCGGTTCTCGTGTCGAGTGAGCCACAGCGGGCCATACAGGAGTTTCGCCACCTTCTGAGTCAAGCTACGAGGGTTTGAGAACCCTCGCCCTCCTCCGAAGGAGCGATCACGCGGCGCCGGGGTCCGGTGTCCCGAGCCAGAACGGGAGACCGTGGGAAGCTCTGGGGCAAGCTCGTCCTCCTCTAGCCGTCGGCGGCTCTAGTGCCGGGAGAGCCACAGCGGGCCATACAGGAGTTTCGCCACCTTCGCGATTCCGTCGATTCGAGGATCGCGCTCCCGGGCACGTCCGAGATCGCCATGACCGGGGCACGCAGTGAGCCCGATCCGCGGCTACGTCTTCGACGCCTACGGGACGCTCTTCGACGTTCACTCCGTGATCGAAGCCGGGCGCGCCATCACGGCCGATCCGGCGACGCTGTCGGCCGCCTGGCGGCAGAAGCAGCTCGAGTACACATGGCTGCGGGCGCTCATGGGCGCCTACGTCGACTTCTGGGAGGTGACCGAAGCGGCGCTTCGGCACGCGCTGCGGCGGCTCGGCCTGACTCCGTCGGCGGCCCAGGTGCGACGCCTGATGGACGCCTACCTCTCGCTGGCGTGCTTCCCCGAGGTCCCCGCCGCGCTCGAGCGCCTCGCCGGCAGGCCGCGCGCGGTGCTCTCGAATGGATCGCCGACGATGCTGGCGGCGGCCGT
>Ga0137394_10001951_pt1 | contig 15144 bp, 12 predicted proteins | sample czobulk116metaG_FD_108278 | JGI IMG/M metagenome (GOLD analysis project Ga0137394, IMG submission 108278) | Vadose zone soil microbial communities from Angelo Coast Range Reserve, California, USA - czobulk1.16 metaG | ecosystem: Environmental > Terrestrial > Soil > Vadose zone | place: USA...
CGAACCGCAACACGCTGGAGCTCCTCGACGGCACCGGGGTCTCCTGTCCTCCGATCGAGAGCTACCTGGACCGGCTGATCGAGTACGCGCAGAAGTCGCGGCCGAAGGACGCCTCCACCACCTAGAAGGCAGTCTCTATGAGCGTGTTCGCGCCTCCGCGCAAACACGCAGAAAAGGCGTAGGCGCAACTGCGTAGCCGCAGAGCGGCCTTCGGCCGCAGCGGCTAGAGCGGTTTCAGCGATTGCTCGCCATTGAAAATGGACTGACTCATTCCGTCGCGACGCCAGTCACTTGCGTTCAGTTCGTCCGGTCTTCCTGCGTGGCCACCCTGCTGCGGCGCCAAGGAGCGCAAGGAGGCAACCATGATCTGCTCGCTGCAGCGCGATAGCCGTCACGAACGCTGCGCGCGGTCACCAGGGGCCGAGTGCGGCGCGGGCCTCCGGAGCGAGCGCGGTCCATTCGCGCTCCTCCGCGGGCGTGAGCCGGCGGTCCTGGCGGAAGCGCCCGGTCGGCTCGCCGTTGGCGAAGGTCGGGACGAACCAGAACCACGCCGGGCCCCGGGCGGCGATCCGGCGGTCCCCCGCGAAACGGCGCGCCTTGTTCTCGTCGCCGAAGACCTTCCAGTAGCTCCCGCGGGCCCAGCGCCGCCGCAGCCGCTCGCGCAGGATGCCGTGCTCGTCGACGAAGAACGGATACCCGTCGATGAAATGCAGCATGTGGCAGAACACGACGTGGCGCCCAGGCACCGTGCGCGTGTCGAAGCGGCGCACGAGCTGCGAATACACGTCGTCCCACCGGTCGCCCACGTGGCTGCGCAGCCACCGCTCCGCCGGACCCAGCTTGTCGCGAAACCACTTCCCGACGCCCTCCAGTTTCCTGGGAGAATCCTCCTCTGCGAGATCGGGATCCCGCAGGATGGCCTTGGCAAACGTCCGCTCGGCGCAGCGGACCGGCCGGTGGGAATGCCGCCGTTCGTACCGATTGCGACGCGTTCGACCGCCTTCAATGACGGTCCGCGCCAGATTCTTGGTAGCCAGACAGGAACCCCATGCTCTCGGCGGACGGCACTCGTGCCGTCCGCAGGTCAGACGACTCCCTACGCAATCACCGCCGTATTCGCGGTTTGGGAGTTGTCTGCAGCAGGAGCATGGCGGCGGGTTGGTATTCCTTTTCGCGTGTCGATGTCAAATCGGGAGCGCAATGCCGCGAATCGGCTCGATCTAGTCGACCCGTCGGGAATAAGCGGCCCGCTGCCGCCATCTCCAGTGCATGACGCACCGGAGCCACGAGGTCTTGCAGCTGCTCGCGCTGCTCGAGCTGTGCACCAGTAGGGAAGCTTCCGTAACCGCCAGGCCGAGGGCGACGAAACGCAGAGGCCGCGCCGTGCCTGACCGATCCTCGCTGCGCCTGCGTTTGCCCTGAACAGGGGAGGCCAGGCGGGCTGCGGGACTCCAGAAATGGGGCATGCCCAAGAGAGTCCAGGTCAACCGCGCCGCAGGATCCCGCAGATCTCCTCGGTGGTCCCGAAGAGAGCGTCGCCGAGGAAGCGCAGCGTCTCCAGCGACCGATCCGCGGCCTCCCGGTGCCCGGCTCCGCAGGCATCGGTCACCACGATCGGGATGTAGGCGAGGTCGGCCCCGTGCCGGACGGTGGGCTCGATCCCGATCTCCATCGCCACGCCGACGATCAGGAACGTCGTCACCCCGCAGTCGCGCAGGGCGATGTCGAGCGGCGTGCCCTCGAAGGCGGACATGGCGATCTTGTCGAACACCGCCTCGGACTCCAGCGGCGCCACCTCGGGAACCAGCTGGAAGGCGGCCGAGTCGCGCAGGAACCACGGGCGGACCTGGTCGAAGGTGCCGACCCGCTGCCAGGCCATCGCCATGCGGATCTGGAAAGCGCCCATCAGCTCCCTCGGCAGGGACATGTGGCGCGTGAAGAACACCCGGACGCCCGCCTCGCGCGCCGCGCGGAGGACCTGGACGACCTTGGCCAACACCGCGGCTCCATCCTTCAGCTGCCGCAGGATGCCGCCCTGCATGTCGTAGACGATCAGGGCGGTGCGCGACGGGTCGCAAGCCTCCTCGAGCGTCTGCGGAATCTCCACACGATTGGCCCGGATCATCGCGAGCTCCTCCTGGTCCACCGGACGGCCACCCGCGAGGGCGTATAACGGCCCCGTCCTGGGACCGCACGATCCGATCCCACAGGCCGCATCCTTGCGCTACAACCAGCCCATGACGAACCAGGAACTGGTCCAGCGCGCGCAGTCCGTCCTCTTCCAGAACTACCGGACGCAGCCGATCGCGCTGGTCCGCGGCGAAGGGAGCTGGGTCTACGACGCGGATGGCAAGCGCTATCTCGACTTCATCGGCGGGATCGCGACGGTGAGCGTCGGCCACGCCAACCCGCGGGTGCGCGACGCCCTGATGAAGCAGGCCAGTCTGCTCTGGCACGCGTCGAACCTCTACGTCACCGAGCCGCAGATCCGCCTCGCCGAGAAGCTGACCGCCCAGACCAGGACGCTCAAGCGCGCGTTCTTCTGCAACAGCGGCACCGAGGCGAACGAGGCGATGATCAAGCTCGCCCGGCACTACCACGTCGCCAACGGCCAACCGGAGCGGATCGAGATCCTCTGCTTCCACAACTCCTTCCACGGCCGCACGCTGGGCTCGCTCGCCGCCACCGGCCAGCCCAAGTACCAGCAGGGCTTCGGACCGCTGCCCCAGGGCTTCCGCTTCCTCGACTACGGCGACGCGGGCGCGCTGGAGGCCGCCATCGGAAGCCAGACCTGCGCGGTGATGCTCGAGCCCGTCCAGGGCGAGGCCGGCGTGCTGCCGCCCCCGCGCGGCTATCTCGCCAAGGTGCGCGAGCTGTGCACCAAGCACGGTGCGCTGATGCTGCTCGACGAGGTCCAGACCGGCATGGGCCGCACCGGCGCCTTCTTCGCCCACCAGCACGAGCGCATCGAGCCGGACGCGATGACGCTGGCCAAGGGCATCGCGGGCGGAATCCCGCTCGGGGCGCTGCTCGCGCGCGAGGACCTGGCCAAGGTGTTCACGCCGGGGACGCACGCCAGCACCTTCGGCGGCAACCCGCTGGCGACGGCCGCGGCGTCGGCGGTGATGGACATGCTCTCGGAGGGCCTGCTGGAGCGGGTGCAGCGCGCGGGTGCGCGGCTGTCGCAGCGGCTCGCCGCGGTGGGCGGCCGCAGCTCGGGCGAGCGTGGCGCGGGGCTGTTGCGCGCGCTTCTGCTCTCGGAGGATCTGGCGCCGGCGGTGGTGGCGAAAGCGCGCGAGCTCGGGCTTCTGGTCAACGCGATCGGGGATCGTGTGGTACGGCTCGCACCTCCGCTCACAGTATCCGACGACGAGATCGACCACGCTTCCGGGCTGCTCGCGGAGGCCGTCCGAAAGGCGTGACTGTCTCTTTGTCGGCCCTGAACCGTGGGATATCTTGGAATTACCGGCGGACATGGTGCGTGCCGGGAGGGGGACCCCTTTTGGTCGCGGCACCGAAGCCCGGAGGAGACATCGATCTTCCGGCGGACATGCAGCGAGAGCTCGACGAGCTCGAGACCAAGGGTCATCGCCTCACGCATTACCAGCTGCTCTCCGTCACTCCCGACGCCGACGGCGCGACCGTCCGCCGCGCGTACTTGGAGGCGTCGAAGCGGTTCCACCCGGACGCGTGGTACCGGAAGGACCTCGGTCACTACGGGCCGCTCCTCTCCAAGTGGTTCCAGCGGCTCACCGGGGCCTACCAGCTCCTCTCGGACGAGGAGTCCCGCGCGCAATACGACCGGGACCACCGCGGCGAGCTCTCCCAGAGCGAACGCGCCGCCATGGAGCGGCGCCAGCTCTCGATGCAGGAGGAGGAGCGCCGCGCCCGCGAGCGGCGGGAGCGGATGCTCCGGACCAAGGGATTTGCCCGCATCGGCGCCGCCCGCAAGCTGTACGAGGAGGCGGTGGAGCACGCGCAGAACGGCGAGCGGATGCAGGCGATCTTCGCGCTCACCGCCGCGCGCGAGCTGGACCCGAACCGGAAGGAGATCTCCGCAAAGCTGACCGAGCTGGAGCGGGAGCAGGCGCGAGCGCGAGCGCGCTCGGCCCTCTCTTCCGCCCAGGAGCGCGAGGAGAAGAAGCTCTTCGCCGAGGCCGTGACCGTCTACGCGGTCGCCTTCCAGAACGATCCCACCAGCCATCCCGCCGCGGTCGGCGCGGCGCGCTGCGCGATGCAGATCTCCGACAAGCGCGCCGCCACCACCTGGGCGATGCGCGCGGTGGACCTGAGCCCGGACGATCTGGCCGCGCGGATGATGCTGGCGCGCCTGCTGGCCGAGGCGGGACTGAAGTCGCGCGCCAGGACCGAGCTGACGCAGCTCCTGAACCGCAGTCCCGACCACAAGGAGGCCAAGCAGCTCCTCCGGACGCTGTAGGCAAGCTTGGGCGAACTGGTCATCGGCATCGATCTGGGCACCACCAACTCCGTCTGCGCCACGGTGCGCGGCGGCACGCCCACCGTCATCCCCAACCGGAGCGGCTACCGGATTACGCCGTCGGTGGTGGCGATGGCGCGAAACGGGAAGCGGCTGGTCGGAGCGCTGGCCCGCCGCCAGGCGGTGACCAACGCCGAGCGCACGGTGGTGGCGGTGAAGCGGCTGATGGGGCGGCGCTGGTCGACCAAGACCACCCAGGAGACGCTCCAGCGGATGCCCTATTCGGTGGTGAAGGGCCCGCACGACGACGTGCGCATCGCCCTGGGCGAGCAGGAGTACTCGCCGCCGGAGATCTCCGCGATGGTGCTCACCGAGCTGCGGCTGGACGCCGAGGCGTTCTTCGGCGCGCCGGTGAGCAAGGCGGTGATCACCTGCCCGGCCTACTTCAACGACGCCCAGCGCAACGCGACCAAGGACGCGGGCCGCATCGCGGGCCTCGAGGTGATCCGGATCATCAACGAGCCGACCTCCGCCGCTCTCGCCTTCGGCTTCGGCAAGGCGCAGGCGGAACGGCAGATCGCGGTGTTCGACCTGGGCGGCGGAACGTTCGACTTCACCGTCCTGCACATGTTCAAGGGCGTGTTCGAGGTGGAGGCCACTGGCGGCGACTCGCTGCTCGGCGGCGAGGACTTCGACAGCCGGATCATCGACTCGCTCGCCGGGCCCTTCCAGCAGAAACACGGCGTCGATCTGCGCAAGGACAAGATGGCGCTGCAGCGCCTGCGCGACGCGGCGGAGAAGGCCAAGTGCGAGCTCAGCTTGGTCAAGCAGGTGGAGATCAACCTGCCCTTCATCTCCTCCACCCCGCAGACCGGGCCGCTGCATCTCCAGTCCACGCTGACGCGCGATCAGCTCGAGCAGATGACCGGGGATCTGGTGCAGCGCTGCATGAAGGTTTGCGAGCAGGTGATGGGCGAGGCCAAGGTGCTCCCGGCGCAGCTCGGCGACGTGCTGCTGGTCGGCGGCCAGACGCGCATGCCGAAGATCCAGGATGAAGTCAGGCGCCTCTTCGGCAAGGAGCCGGCCAAGACCGTCAACCCGGACGAGGCGGTGGCGCTGGGCGCCGCCATCCAGGGGGCGATGCTGCTGCACGACGAGCAGGAGATGCTCCTGCTCGACGTCACGCCCCACAGCCTGGGCATCGCCATCGCCGGCGGCTTCTTCCAGAAGATCATCGAGAAGAACACCACGGTGCCGACCAGCGCCCACCACGTGTTCACCACCGTCAAGGACGACCAGACCTCGGCCAAGATCACCGTGCTGCAGGGCGAGAGCGAGGTCGCGGGCGACAACGAGCTGCTCGGCGAGTTCATGCTCACCGGCCTGCGCGCGGCGCCGCGGGGCCAGGTGGACATCGACGTGATCTTCGACATCAGCGCGGACGGCATCGTCTCGGTCTCCGCGCTCGACGTCCAGACCGGCACGCGCCAGAGCATCACCGTCACCGCCTCGTCCGGCCTCACCGAGGACGAGATCAAGAAGGCCGCGCGGTCCAACGAGGACTGGATGCTGGGCCAGAAGGAGGACCCGGACTTCCAGGACCGCAAGGCGCGTGCGGAGGAGATCATCCGCGAGTTCGAGGCGCTCTGGCCGCGGCTCACGCGCGCGGCCCAGAACGGGCTCGGCCAGGAGCCGCTCCAGCGGGCGCAGGCGGCGCTCTCCGTCGCCCGGCTGCAGCTTGCGCAGAGGGAGAGCGAAGCGCTGGCGGCATCGATCGACCGGCTGGAGCGCATGCTGCAGGCGCTGAAGGGCGCGCTGGAGCGCGGCAAGGGAGCGCCCTAGATGCCGGCCCAGGTTGGCAACCGCTTCTCGGCCCTGCTCCTCGAGGGCCTCGACCACTACCGCAAAGGGCGGATGCTGGAAGCGGTACGCGCCTGGGAGGAAGCGTATCTGCTGGAGCCGAGCAACCTGCGCGCGCGCGAGTTCCTCCGCTCGGCGCTGGAACGGATCCACGCGGTGATGTCTCCCGGCAGCAAGCCTGCGGCGGCGGGAGCGACGGCCGCGGCGCCGCATCCCTGGCTGCCCCCTCAACGGCCTTTGGCCTCCACACCGGCTGCGGCTCCGGCCTCGGCCCCAGCTCCCGCGCGAAAGCCGGCCGGCGCCACGCCCGGACCGGCGAAGAAGCCCGCATCGGCGGCGAAGCCCGCGGCGGCGCCCGAGAAGAAGCCCGCCGCTGCTGCTCTGCCGCGCAGCCCGTGGGACGACGGGCCCTCGCTGGCCATCCCGCAGCCCGAGGTGACCGGCGAAGGCGGAAACGCCGCCTGGTCGATCCACAAGGACAAGGTGCCCGCGGAGAGCGCCCCGGACGACGAGACCCAGGTGTGGATGCGCGGAGCGCGCGAGCTGGTGGCGCTCAACGACTTCTCCGGTGCTCTCGAGCTCCTGAACAAGGTGCTCGACCGCAAGCCGGACGACGCCGACGCGCAGAAGCTCCACGCGAGCTGCGAGCACAATCTGACGCTGATGTTCGAGAGCAAGATCGGCTCGATGGACGCCCGCCCCAGGACTGCCATCCCGCCCGACGAGATCATCTGGCTGAACCTCGACCCGCGCGCCGGATTCGTGCTCGCGCAGATCGACGGCGAGGTCTCGTTCGACGACCTCTACGCCATCTGCGGCCTCAAGCGCCTGGACACGGCCCGCATCCTCTGCGAGCTGCTCGAGCAGGGAGTGGTGCGGGTGGAGGGGCGCGGCCAGGCCGTGGCCAAGCGGGCCGTGCCCCGGAGCTGAGCCTCATCCCACGGCAGCGCGCGGACTACCGCGGCGCTGCGGGACAGCCGGCGCGACCCCGCGCCGGGCTAGTCCCACGGCAGCGCGCGGACTACCGCGGCGCTGCGGGACAGCCGGCGCGACCCCGCGCCGGGCTGGTCAGAGGATGTAGCGGGAGAGGTCCTCGTCCTTCAGCACGCGGTCGAGCTTCTCCCTCACGTACTGCGCGTCGACGCGCACCGTCTTTCCCGCGTACTCCGGCGCGGCGAACGAGACGTCCTCCAGCACCTTCTCGAGCACCGTGTGCAGCCGCCGCGCCCCGATGTTCTGCGTGCGCGTGTTCATCTCCTGCGCCACCTTGGCGAGCTCCTCGATGCCGCTGGGGTCGAAGAGCAGCTCCACGCCTTCCGCGCCCAGCAGCGCGGTGTACTGCCGGGTGAGCGCGTTGCGCGGCTCGGCGAGGATGCGCACCAGGTCGGCCTGCGAGAGGGCCTCCAGCTCTACGCGGATGGGGAAGCGCCCCTGCAGCTCCGGGAGCAGGTCGCTGACCTTGGCCAGGTGGAAGGCACCCGCGGCGATGAAGAGGACGTGGTCGGTCTTCACCGGCCCGTACTTGGTGTTCACCGTGCTCCCCTCCACGATGGGGAGCAGATCGCGCTGTACGCCGCCGCGCGAGACGTCGGGGCCGTGCGACTGTCCCGCTGGGAGCGCGACCTTGTCGATCTCGTCGATGAAGACGATGCCGTTGGACTGCACGCGATCGAGCGCCTCGCGCACCACCGTCTCCTTGTCGACCAGCTTCTCGGCCTCGTCCTGCGCCAGCAGCCGGCGCGCCTCGGGCACCGAGAGCTTGCGCTTCTTGCTCTTCTTGCCGAAGGGCAGGTTGCCGAGCATCTCCTGGAGGTTGAGGCCCATCTCTTCCATGCCCTGGGTGCCGAAGATCTGCATGGTTGGAGTGGCGCGCTCCTGCACGTCCACGTCCACGGTGCGGTCGTCGAGCCCGCCGGCGCGCAGCATGCCGCGCAGCTTCTCGCGCGTGCTGTCGCGGGAACCGGGCAGGAGCAGGTCCAGCAGGCGCTCCTCGGCGAGCTCCTCGGCGCGCGGCTGTACCTCCTTCTGCCGCTCCTCGCGCACCAGCGCCACGCCCGCCTCGGCCAGGTCGCGGATCATCGAGTCCACGTCCTTGCCGACGTACCCGACCTCGGTGAACTTCGAGGCCTCCACCTTGACGAAGGGAGCGCCCGCAAGCCGCGCCAGCCGCCGCGCGATCTCCGTCTTGCCAACGCCGGTCGGGCCGACCAGCACGATGTTCTTGGGCATCACCTCGTCGCGCATCTCGGGCGCGAGGCGGAAGCGGCGCCAGCGGTTGCGCAGCGCGATCGCCACCGCGCGCTTGGCGGCGTCCTGTCCGACGATGTAGCGGTCCAGCTCCGCGACGATCTCGCGGGGAGTGAGATCCCTGCCGGAGGTCATAGCTCCTCGATGGAGATCTGGTCGTTGGTGTAGATGCAGATGCGGCCGGCGATGCGCAGGGATTCCTCGGTGATCTGCCGGGCGCTGAGCGGAGAGTGCTTGAGCAGCGCCACCGCCGCGGCTTGCGCGTAGGGACCGCCGCTGCCGATGGCGGCCACGCCTTCGTCGGGCTCGACCACGTCGCCGGTGCCGGAGAGGATCAGCGTGCGCTCCTTGTCCGCGACGACCAGCAGCGCCTCGAGCCGGCGCAGGAACCGGTCCGTGCGCCAGTCCTTGGCCAGCTCCACCGCGGCGCGTGCCAGGTTCTTGTTGAAATCCTTCAATTTTCCTTCGAACCGCTCGAACAGCGTGAAGGCGTCAGCGGTCGCGCCGGCAAACCCGGCCAGGACCGAGCCGTCGCCCAGGCGGCGAAGCTTCTTCGCGCCGTGCTTCATCACGGTCTTGTCGAGCGTCACCTGCCCGTCGGCGCCCAGGGCGACCTGGCCCTCCTTGCGCACGCACACCACGGTCGTGGACCTGATCCGCATTCTTCGCATGCTAACGCTGCGCGGTGGCACCGGCGATGCTACGTTGGCGGGCAATGTCGGGCTCGGGCGTCAGCATCCTCTTCGGCGGCACCAGCAACGAGCGGCGCGTCTCGGTGGCCTCGGCGCAGAACGTCTCGAGCACCCTCGACGAAGCGGAGGCCTGGTTCCTCGCTCCGTCGGGGGCGGTGCACCGCGTCGCGCGCGAGGAGCTGGCGGGCTTCGAGCGGCCGTTCGAGCGCGACTTCCAGCCCGCGGCGGCTGCCGAGTTCCCCTCGGTGGTCGCGGCGTTCGACCAGCATCGCTCCCGGGTCTTCTTCCTCGCCCTGCACGGCGGCGAGGGCGAGGACGGCACCATCCAGCGCATGCTGGAGGCGCGCCGCATCGCCTTTACCGGGCCCGGAGCGGAGGCCTCGGCGCGCGCTTTCGACAAGGAGGTCGCCAAGCAGGTGGCGAACGCGGCCGCCGTGCGCATCGCGCACTCGGTGCACCTCTCGAAGGACCCGGCGAAGATGCGCAGCGAGCTGGGGGAGATGCTCGCCATCTACGGCCGGGTGGTGGCGAAGCCCGTGGCGGGCGGCAGCAGCGTGGGATTGCATCACCTGCTCTCCCCCCACCAGATCGAGCCGGCCGCCGTGCGGATGGAGGAATCCGGCGAGCCCTACCTGGCCGAGGAATTCATCTCCGGGACCGAGCTGACCGTGGGCGTGGTCGACGGTCCCACCGGCGCTCGCGCCCTGCCACCCAGCGAAGTCCGCCTCGAGCAGGGGCGCGCCTTCGACTACGAGGGCAAGTACCTGGGAAGGGGCACGCGCGAGATCACTCCCGCCGAGGTCCCCCCCGAGATCTCGCGCGCGGCCCAGAACCTCGCGCTCGCCGCCCACCGCGCCCTCGGGTGCGAGGGCTACTCTCGCACCGACATCATCTCCAGCGCGGAAGGCCCCGTCTTCCTCGAGCTGAACACCCTGCCCGGCCTCACCCGCGCTTCCTTCCTCCCGCAGCAACTCGCCGCCGAAGGCACCCCGATGCTCTCCTTCCTCGAGGGCCAGCTCACCATCGCCCGCACCCGCCGCGACCGCCCCTGAGTTTCGGGGACACCCTACGCAACTCCGTGCCAACTCTGACGCGCGAGGTCAGACTTGGCATGGCGGGTTGCGTAGGGTGTCCCCGAAACTATTTTTTGGCGCGGGGGTGGGCGTCTTCGTAGGCCTGCAAGAGGCGCTCGGCCGAGACGTGCGTGTAGCGCTGGGTCGTGGAGAGGGAGGCGTGGCCCAGGAGCTCCTGGATGCCGCGCAGGTCGGCGCCCATGTCGAGCAGGTGCGTGGCGAAGCTGTGGCGGAGCGCGTGGGGATGGACGTGGCGGCGCGCGCCGGCGATGAGCGCGTACTTGTCGAGGTTGCGGGCGACGCTGCGCGAGGTCAGGCGGCTGCCGCGGCGATTGACGAACAGGGCGGATCCTGTGGGGCGGAGCTCGCCGCGGCGCGAGAGCCAGGCGTCCAGCGCGGCGCGGGCTTTGCGTACCAGAGGCACCATCCGCTGCTTGTTTCCCTTTCCGCGCACGCGGATCGCCTCGGCCGACACGTCGGCGAGATTGAGGCCCACGAGCTCGGAGACGCGGAGCCCCGCGCCATAAAGCAGCTCGAGCGCGGCCCGGTCCCGCAGGCCCGCGGCCGTGCGGGCGGAAGGAGCGCCGACCAAGGCGAAGCAGTCGTCCACCGAGACCACGTTGGGCAGCGAAATGCGCCGCTTGGGAAAGACCAGCCGCCGGGCAGGGCTGTCCGCGATGTGCCCCATCCGCACCCGATGCTCGTAGAACGCGCGCAGGCTGGCCTGCTTGCGCGCGAGCGTCGCGGCCGAGTTGGTCGAGTAGCGCGAGGCGAGGAACGAGCGGAGATCGTCGCGCGTCGCGGCGTCCAGGTCCGTCCCGCGGCGCTCGAGGAATGCGGCGAGCTGCTCCAGGTCGGAGAGGTAGGCCCGCCGCGTGTGCGGCGAAGCCCGCTCGACCTGCTCGAGATAGGCCGCGAACGACGCCAGGGCCGGCTGCATGGCGCGGATTGTGCCGGCCTCAGGGCACGTCCGCCAGAAACACGCCGCCGCGCCCGGCCGCCACGATCGCGTAGACCACGCGCCGGCCGGCATCGTCGGCGAAGCGCGAGCTGGGATCGACTTCCTCGACGAACCCGTTCAAATGATCCGGCGGGGGCCCCGCCGCGGAGAGGACCGCCAGGTCCACGGCCCGCGGCGCGCCTCGATGCGGCCGCTCCGCGAGGATGCGGTGGCCGTCGCGCGAGAGATCGAACCCCGCCACGTCGGGCGCCAGAAGCTCCGGCGCTCCGCCGGAGAAGGGAACGCGCAACAGCGAGCAGCTCCTCGGCCCGCCCGCGCACCGCGCCTTGTAGAAGACGGTGCCGCCGTCGCGCGAGAGCTGCCAGCCATAGGTGCCCTCGTCGATGCGGCGGGGCGCGCGCTGCGGTTCGGCCAGGTCCACGGCCCACAGCTCGAGCTTGAAGTCGCCCTTCTGAGGAGCCTGCACCAGGTAGAGGACCTTCCGCCCGAACACCGAGAAGGTCTGCACCCGCCAGGCGATCTCCTGCGCCGCCGCCGCGGGCGGGGAGACGATCAACGTTCCGGCCCGGGCGCGCAGGTCGAAGCGGGCGAGAGCGAGCAGATCGCCGCCGGCGCTCCATCGCCACTCGGTCACGCGCGCGGCGACCAGCCGGGGCCCGCCGCCCGACCTCGGCATCCGGGACAAGTCCCCCGCCGACTCTCCGGGCTGCTTCTCCGTGGAGAGCAGCGCCAGCTCGCGGCCATCGGGCGAGAACGCGAACGCCGTGGCGGCAGCGACGCGGGCGCCCTCGATCAGGAGCGGACGATCTCCGCCCTTGGACGACGGCGGCCCGAGCGCGGCGACGGCGCCGTCGGGAGCGAACGCGAAGTCGGAAGTGCCGGCGGCGATCTCGCGCGCACTTCCCGATCGCGGATCGATCGCCCAGAGCTTGCCGCCGGCAACGGCCGACGCGCGCGCGGCCAGCCGGTTGCCGTCCGGCGACCACGCCACGGCCTGGACGCCGGAGAGCGCCACGCTGCGCTCGCCGAATCCCACGCGGTCGTCCGCGACGAACGCCAGCTCGCCACGGGGCGACCAGGCAAACGAGCGCGCCGCCTCCGCCACCCGGCGGGGCTTCGCGCCGCGCGGCGCTACCCACAGCTCGCCCTCGCCCTGGCGGAAACGCCACGCGCCCAGGAAGGCCAGCTCCCCGCCGGACGGCGAGAACGCGTACGCGCCGTCCAGAGTGGAGACTCCGCTCCCGACCTTCCGGTCGTCCAGCCAGAGATCGCCCGCGAGCAGATCGTCGGGGACGCTGCGGTCGCCCGGATGGGCCGCGTCGAGCAGGTACGCCACGGACCCGCTGCCCGCGATCAGTCCCCGGGCGATTCCGGAAGCAAGCTTCTGCCCGGGCGGCGCCCGCGTGCAGGCAGCGCAGAGGAGCGCTACGGCCGCAGTTCGCTGGAGGGCCATGAGGCAGGTTCGGGTCCCAGCTTCACGCCGCTCTCCGCCGCCCAGGTCACGAGGTCGCGGCGGGCGCGCGCCATCAGCCGCTGCTTGCGCTCGTGCTTGCGGTGGCGCTCGTCGAGCGGGGGGAAGAGCGCGTGGACCACGTTGGTGGGCTGGTAATCGTAGTCGGGCGGATGCGCTTCGCCGGTCACGTGCCGGAGCAGCGCACCGATCGCCGTGGTCCCCGGCGGCGGCAGCAGCTGCCGTCCCTGCAAGCGGGCCAGGATGCGACGCGCGCAAATGTGCCCCGACGCCGCGCTCTCGACGTAGCCCTCCACCCCGGTGATCTGTCCCGCGCAGTACACGTGCGGCCGGGCCTTGAGGGATCCGTCCCTCGCGATCACCCCGGGCGCATTCAGGAAGGTGTTCCGGTGCACCTGGCCCAGGCGGATCCACTCCGCCTTCTGCAGACCCGGGATGCAGCTCGAGAAGATCCGCTTCTGCTCCGGCCAGGTGAGCCGCGTCTGGAACCCGACCAGATTCCAGGCCGTGCCCGCCCGGTCCTCCCGGCGCAACTGCACAACCGCGTGCGGCCGGGCCCCGGTGCGCGGGTCAGTGAGCCCGACGGGCTTCATCGGGCCGAAGGCGAGCACGTCGCGACCCCGCTCGGCCATCACTTCGATGGGCAGGCATCCCTCGAAGTAGCGCGGCTCCTCGAAGCCGTGCGGCTTGACCTTCTCGCCTGCGAGCAGCTCCGCGACGAACCGCTCGTACTCGTCGCGCGTGAGCGGGAGGTTGAGGTAGTCGGCGCCTCCTCCCTTGCCATACCGTGAGGCGGCGAACGCCACCGCGCGGTCGACCGAGTCCCCCGCCACGATCGGCGCGATCGCATCATAGAACGCGAGCTGCGAGGCGCCCACCGCTTCCGCGAGGGACCGCGCCAGGTCCTCGCCGGTCAGCGGCCCGGTGGCGACGATGCAGAGATCCGGCGGCGGAGGCAGCTCGCGTACCTCGCCGCCGATCACGCGGATGTGCGGATGTCGCGAAACCCTCTCGCTCAACCCGCCGCTGAACGCGACACGGTCCACCGCCAGCGCGTCGCCGGCCGGGACCCGCGACGCGTCCGCCTGCAGCAGCACCGGCGACCCGAGGCGGCGAAGCTCCTCGTGCAGCAGTCCGACCGCGTTGTGCGGGTTGTCGGATCGGAGCGAGTTGGAGCAGACCAGCTCCGCCAGTCCGTCTTCCTTGTGGGCAGGCGATCGACGTTCGGGTTTCTGCTCGTGCAGCGCCACCTGTACGCCGGCGTCCGCCAGCAGCAGCGCCGCCTCGGTGCCCGCAAGCCCTCCTCCGACGATGTGGACCTCTCGCTGCACGGGGCCCCGTTGCTATACGGGGGACGCCGCGGTGGCAAGCGCAACCGCCTGCTCGTCTGTTGCCGGCGCGACGGCGATCCTTAGCTTCTTCCCGTTCCGCAGCCGTGCCGGTTGCTCGCGGCGGGGGTTCGCTCCCTGCGGTCACAGTGGGTTGGTGGTCGGGTCGTGGGCTTTGAAACCGGCCCGACTGCGGGGCGCCAGTCGCGGCCGCCGAAGGCGGCTTGGCGACTGACGGCGTGATCTTCAGGAAGCCTGCGACTGCGTGTTCTCGCTGCCCGGCTCGGGAGCCTCGCGGCGATACCCGCATTCCTTGTCGGGGCAGGCGATGAACGCTCCGTCCCGCTTCGTGTACTTCTGGAGCAGGTACGGCTTGCCGCACTGCGGGCAGGGGCCGGGGATGGGCCGGTCCCACGCGGCGAACTTGCAGTTCGGATAGTTCACGCAGCCGAAGAAACTCTTGCCGAAGCGCGACTTGCGCTCGGCGAGACCGCCGCCGTCCTCGGGGCAGACCACGCCCTTCAGTGTGATGGGCCGGGTGGTCTTGCAAGCTGGATAGTCCGAACAGGCGAGGAACCGTCCGAACCGGCCGCGCTTGTTGACCATGGGCTTGCCGCAGGTCGGGCAGGTCTCGGCGGTGGGGAGGTCCTCGACCACCCTGATGGCGCCGTTCTCCTCCACGAAGTCTTTGGTGTTCTTGCAGTCGGGATACCCGGAGCAGGCCAAAAAGCGCCCCATCCGGCCCCACTTGATCACCATCGGGCTGCCGCACTTCTCGCAGACCAGGTCGGTGGGCTTCTCCTCGCGCTTCACGTCGCGCATCTGCGCTTCGGCCGCCGCGAGGCTCTTCTTGAAGGGCTCGTAGAACTCGCCCAGCACTGACTGCCACTCGATCTTGCCTTCCTCGACCTCGTCGAGCTCCTCTTCCATCCGCGCCGTGAACTGCACGTCCATCACGCGCGGGAAGGCCCCGAGCAAGAGCTCGGTAACGATCTTGCCGAGCTCGGTGGGGAAGAATCGCCCCTCCTTCTTCTCCACGTACTCCTTGTCCTGGATGGTGGAGAGGATGGCCGC
>Ga0137394_10001952_pt1 | contig 15142 bp, 18 predicted proteins | sample czobulk116metaG_FD_108278 | JGI IMG/M metagenome (GOLD analysis project Ga0137394, IMG submission 108278) | Vadose zone soil microbial communities from Angelo Coast Range Reserve, California, USA - czobulk1.16 metaG | ecosystem: Environmental > Terrestrial > Soil > Vadose zone | place: USA...
ATTTCACAGAGAACCAGCTCCGAGATAACCTCCTACGATGGCTTTCGGCTCCAGACTCATCTAGGAATCATCACATTGCGTCAAAAGCTCATCACGACGGCACAGCCCAATGGTTCCTTGGAGGCAGTATATTCAGGGAATGGAAAACTACTGGTTCCTTTTTGTGGGTTCATGGAAATCGTGCGTTCCTCTTGGTGTTTACCACCCGGCGACGTCTCATGGTCGTCCCTGAATTTCATAGCGGGCTCAGGAAAGAGCGTGCTCTGGTTTGTTCTTCCTCTACTCGAGTCGTCTCTAAATATTTACATAGTCAACTTAGCTCCTCGATCATTCAAGACATTATTGCCCTACATGACGCTGGGAGCGCCTCCATGGCCTATTTCTATTTCGATTTTAGAGACGTCGACAAGCAAAAACTGCACAACTTGCTTCCTTCCCTCCTCATCCAGCTCTCCGCTCGGTCCGGTCCTTGTTGTGACATCCTCTCACGACTCTATTCTTCGCATGACCGTGGAGTTCAGATGCCTAATGATCGCGCTATGATCGAATGTCTCAAAGAAATGCTCACGCTCGAGGCGCAACACCCTTCTTACATCATCATGGACGCCATCGATGAATGTCCGATTACGTCCACGTCTAGTGTTCCATCTCCTCGAGAAGAGGTGCTTGGGCTCATCGAAGAACTTGTTGGCCTTCACCTGCCGAATCTCCACATATGTGTTACCAGTCGCCCCGAGCTCGACATTCGGACTGTCCTAGAGCCGTTTGCCCGAAACCATGTGTCACTTCATGACGAAAGCGGTCAAAAGCAGGATATTGCGGACTATGTGCGCTCGTTCGTGGATTCGGACCTAAGGATGAGGAGATGGCCTGATGAAGACAGGGAACTTGTTATCAAGACGCTGCCAGAAAAGGCAGGCGGCATGTAAGTGTGTTATCGTGTAGTCATCAATCATTCTTATAATATAATTCAGGTTTATATGGGCGTTTTGTCAATTGGAGATTCTACGGCACTGTTTCACCCCCGGCGTGCGGCGTGTCCTGGAAGAATTACCCGAATGCATTGATGGGACGTATGAGCGGATATTGAGAGAGATCAGAAAGTCGAACCAAGGACATGCCCATCGACTGTTGCAATGTCTTGTGGCGGCTGTTCGCCCCCTTCGAGTAGAGGAACTCGCGGAAGTCCTCGCAGTCGACTTCGACGCGGGACTTGAAGGGATCCCAAAGTTGAATCCTGCGTGGCGATGGGAAGACCAAGAAGAGGCAGTGTTGTCGGCATGCTCAAGTCTGGTCATCGTTGTTAGGGACGGTGATTCGCGGATCGTCCAATTCTCCCACTTCTCGGTCAAAGAGTATTTGATCTCGGATCGGCTTGCGGAGTCGAGCAGAGACGTCTCGCGTTATCACATTTCCCTTGAGTCCGCGCATACCATTCTTGCAAGAGCATGCCTCGGGGTTCTCCTCCGATTGGACGATCGAATTGACCGAAACACTATTAAGTGCTTCCCGTTGGCTCAATACGCTGCCGAACACTGGGCGAAGCACGCTCAATTCGAGAACGTGGCATCATGCGTCAAGGCTGGGATGGAATGTCTTTTCGATGTGGACAAGCCACACTTTGCAAGTTGGCTCTGGATATACAACCATGATGATGGTTCTTCCATGTCAACCGTGCGCCCCAAGAGCCCTGATGGAGTTCCCCTATATTATGCCACGGTACTCGGATTTCGCAACTTGACAGAATACCTCCTCACCAAGCATTCAGGGGCCGTACACGCCCGGGGTGGTTACTATGTGACTCCGTTACATGCGGCTGCAAGACTTGGCCATGCTGACATTGTTTCATTACTAGTTGAGCATTTCCCGAATGTGGACATCCAGGGCCGTTGGCATGAGACTCCGCTACATCGGGCGTCGTATGGGGGACATCTACACATTGGGCAAAGGTTACTTGATCGCGGCGCAGATGTACATGCCCGAGACAAGGATGGCTGGGCACCTTTATACATTGCCGCGATGAGTGGAAATCTCAAGTTTGCTCGGGTTCTACTCGAGCGTGGGGCGGCGACAAATACCTCTGATCGCGTTGGCAATACTCCGCTGCACGAGGCATCCTCACGAGGGTATCTCGAAGTCGTGCGATTGTTACTCGAACACGGCGCGGAACTCAACGCTTGTAACGACGCCGGCGAGACCCCCTACGAGATGGCAATACATCATGGGCGGCAAGAGATTGTACAATTACTGTCTGAGTACAGTGTAAAGTCCGTAGGGAAATAGCATGACCATTTGTCGACTTTGTGAAACAGTTACAGATCGCGGTACTACGCTTACAAGTTAAATGAATCTGTTGAGACCAATATGAACTTGAAGCTTGAAGATTTGCTCTGCCTAAGCCTGGGAAGTCACGTGCAAGCGTCTACACGCCGTTTTTCAAGTTCTCGGACTCGGAAAAATCGAATCAGCCGGCATTTAGTCAAATTTGACTCTGCTTCTCTCTCTTTTGAGTGCGTGGAAATACTCGCAGGGCTCCGTGACAGTCTGCCACTATAGCTTTCTCTGCTGGGTCCACCAACGAGTCATGGCTTTGCGCAATGCTTTCGTGCAAATCTTAAAACAAGTATATGGCCTTTTCAAGACGGATATCTTGACGAATGGAGTTAAAGTACCCCGGCCGCGGCTGGTTCATTCTTGTGAAGCCACGGAAAATGTGCTCTCTCTGTTCTTTCTACTGCTACACGACTTCGCATTGGTGCCAACCGAATGGCGGTAGGATCAAGCGGATCAAGCACAGTAAGCGCAACTGGGACTGGGAAAGTCATCATGACGCTCGACATATGTGACGTCTTGTTTCACGGTTCACATGTAGTCTTGTGGTCTCTTGCGTCCCGAGTCCTCGAATCTATGGTATTTTTGTAGTATGAATTCCTTACTCAGTGTGATGATTACCAGCCTCACCGCCACTTGTCCTCTTACTCTACTCTAGCACCATTCTATTTTCTGTCCCAACAGTCTAGCCTCTCTATCCTCGTCTCTCCCTCGGAATGGTTACTTCAGATCGAATTCCTACTCAGAAAGCTACGGAAAGCCTCCCACTCAGCGTCGCCCAGGTCCGGGCAGGGGATGCGCAAAGTCTCCCTCACGCGAGACGAGACGTACATCCTACCCGCACCACTTCCCAGAACGCCTCACCTTCGTATCCCCGCATTCCAAGACTGGTTTCGAGGTATGCGAAATCCGCAGCGCCAACTCTCGACTCGCAGTTCCAGGTCAATGCCAGCCACGTTCAGAAGCCACTGTCTCTTATAGTCCAAGTAAGCCTATTCTTTCTTCAGAGCACCCCTCCCTCGTCTCACAGTGCGTCAGAATGAAAGCGCTGAAAAGAGCAGTCCAGTGACAGCCGCTCGGCGCAATCCTATGTCTCGGGGCGAAAGGTAAGTGGTCCGACTTACCCACAACCTATCGTTTCTCTCTTATGCCCGCCCACTCGAAGATCACTAGAGATGGAATCGTCATCTAGCTCTGAGCGATACGAGTCGAGCAGGAGCATTCCAGCCTCTCAGAAGCATGAGAATTCACACAGACGGGATCGTCGAGCCTCGCCACCTACGGATACCGACGATGAGGATCCTTTTCATTTCGACAGCGTCCTCACTTCGTCTCCCGTCAAGAAGAAGGGCGACAACAGCCCAGGCCGCATGCTCTCGTCTTCCGTTCTTCGTCGCGCATCCATCATACCGGTCGACCCAGCCGCAGCTCCCGCACCACATCGTTTCAGTCTTTTGCGCGAGCGCGCTTCCGACGAAACGATTTTCGTTCAGGAAATTTGCGACGCGGAAGGACGCCGCTGGAGCTTGCGCGTCCCCGCGAGCGGGCTGCCCAAAGACATGGTCCGCATGCTCGAGGAGCTCGAGAAGCTCGCAGTCGAACTGGGTCAAGCGCTGCCAAGGATAGTGGTGACATGCTCTGCGGAATCTCTATCGCTGAAGCAAATCGAGCGAAACGCCGCAGTCTGTGACACTGGCATTGGGCGCTCTTTGGCCAAGGAGAAGTGCCGTGTCGTCGAGAACGAGCAGGTCGCCGAAGGGCCAGCAAGACCGTCCGAGCTGTCCTCCATCGCAGTTTCCAGCCCGTCGGAGCAAAGTCTGACATGCATATATCTTCCTGAGGTCAGCCTTCCCAGACTGCCCTGCTCCGTCATTCTGATCTGTCTGTCTCGCCAGCTCGCTAACGAGTTCTTATCGGGCAGCTCAACGTCGCCCGTCCTGCAGCCCGCAGGCGGCTTCCACAGCAAGCCAGCACAGGCGATCCGATGCCCACGTCAGCGCGCCTTCTTCTCAGCGCTCAAGGAACCCCAACCAACGCCCGGCATCGCCAAACGTTTCGTACCCCACTTATCCAAGACCGAAACTGAGAGCGGGGCCGCGGCATCGTTTTTCTCCTCTGCTCTGCCGGCGAAATCGAAACCCCGCGACCAGGCGACTAAGTCGAAGTCAGCGTTGCCGGTCCTGAAGGCGAGCTCGAAGGCTTCAACCACGGCGGCGGCGACAGCTGAGGATGACGGCCGACGTCGTGCCCGCTTGGCATCGATATCCGAGTCGCCGAGGAGGCAGGATGCGCCCGCGCCCGATGCCGCCTCGGGCGCTCCTGACCACTTGTCACAGGCTGAAGCCAGTGAAACGGCGATGACGATGCGGCCCGCGAGTGCGGGTGCGGGTTCCCACCACCAGCACGAGCAGCACCCCGCACTCGCAAGCTCATTTCTCTCCTCCCAGGCGCCGGATCGGAGAGGCCCGACCGGGGCAGATGACGTGCTGCGCGTCATTCCAGCGCCTCCCCCGACCGGGCGCAAACTCAGGCATCTATTCCGTCGCCCGCCCGTGCGTTCGGCGTCGGACCCTCCGTCCTACTCCTATTCTGTCACGGATGAGGGTGTGAAGCGCCCGGCGAGCGAGGTGGTCCGTGCGCCACGGGAGGTGGTGGAACGTAGAATGCCGCGCTTGCCCTCCGCGCGTGATCTGTTGAGAAAGCTGACTTGATGTCCGCATCGAGCTCCGAGATTAATTTGCGTGTTGGTATGTATTTGCTCCTGTCGGTTAGAACATAGGTCGAAATGGGCGAAAGGCGTCTACATTACTAGGGAGAAACAATTTGAGCGATCATATCAATGTATAGAATATAAAAGTCATGAACAACGAACGGAGTATGCTAATGCAAGGCTGAGTGACGGTCAGAAAATGCCCGTTCTGAGACGCTATCCCAGTCACCATTTGGCAGTTGGGAAAAGAAAAAAAAGTAAGCCATTAGCCCACCGCGAGGGTCGAACTCGCAGCCTTAAGATCTCTGGGGCACGTGATTGCCACAGCCGTAAAAGTCTTACGCTCTATCCGATTGAGCTAGGCGGGCACGCCTAATCTCCGGGAACTTAAATACATAACATGTACTTCCCATTCCCATATGTGATTGGACCCAATTCAGTGAATTACATTTGTGCGCAATTACATCTTCGTCAGTAGATGGGTATTTTATTGTTAATATTTGCTCCTAATGCAAGCTTAGTATTTTCTACACCGGCCTGAGACATCCTCATCAACCACTAAATCGGGCACACACAACTGAGCGAGGCCCAAGTCGTGGAGCCTTGTCATCTTCAGTAACATCGGAAGACCGACGCCAGGCACGTTGGGCATCATCTGTTCCTTTCGTGGAGGCTCCGCTTCGTCAAGCGATTCCCACGTCGCGTCGTCGAGATCTTCGGCCATGCGGCCCCACGCTACTTTGGCGGCTATTGGCGAGCGGTGAGCGGCGAGCATGAAACAGATTGGGGAGCAGAGCCCGCTGATGACCTGCTCTGAGAGTTGGTGCGTGGGAGCGTCAGGATGTGCCTCCGTCAGCGTGTACAGGCGAAGACAGGCGGGGCAAACGCGCCCGATGCGGCGACTCTTGTTATACCACAGACACTGCGAGCAAAAAGGGAAGAGAGAGGCGGAGATCAGAACTCGCGTGGCTGCTGTCATATCTGAAATAGGGGCGTACGAGGGCAGTCTCCTCTGGGAGGACGGTGCAAAGCATCTGTAGGATCTCGCGCTGGGCAAACTCTGCGCAGAGGGGATCGTCCAACCAGGCCGGCTGCGAGAAGGAGGAATCGAGAAAAGCCCGCATGTTCCGTACACGTGGGCCGTTTCCGGGGTCGTGGATGATGGGGTTGGAGAGGAGGAGGAGCGTTGGGTCGTCTGCAGGCCCGTATGCCGCCCGTGGCGACCTGAGGAGGGAGGGAGTGTCGTGGCACGACTGGAGAACCCGTTGACGAGGGTCTGACCGCAGGTCCTCAAGTCCACGCATGTCAGGCGTAGTGGAGGTCAGTACAGATACAAGGGTTGGAGAAGGTTCGAGGGCGTCGGAAACTATGGAACATGTTGGCTGCACGGTGACTGGCGATGTGCCGGTGTGCGTCTTGGGATTGGCATGCCGTTTCTTCTTCTGTTGCCCGCGTTTTTTCTTCTTGGGATTATGGGGACCAGGCATATGGGTGGGGAAACGGAGGCCGAGTCGGTGACAATGGAAGTTGTTGCATCCAAGTTGATTGCCACCGTGGAATTGGTGTCGCGCGTCGCGCGTCATGACGCGTATTGTCACGCGAGTCACAGCGCTAGTGCTCGATTTATGCACAGAGCGAGCAGAGCACAGAGCGAGCTTACTGGCCCACGCTAGCCGACATAGCTTTCGAATAAACTCTAACGGTTGCCGTGCTCGCACGTCGCAAGACTGACCTCCCAGTCTAAACATTCACAACTGAACTGAGTGACTCTTTAGCTCGTCATCCCTCGCCGCTGTTTGAAATAGTTCATGCCCACACGATTGCTTACTAAAGCAACTGACTCACTCATGTGCAGAAAATAATTTCAAATTAAAAGCTCGGAGGAAGAAGACTGATCTGTATCTGCTCCCCATACCATCTGGCAAGATACACGCCCTTTGGCACCGCGCGTTACGCTCTCAGAGCTATTGTAAGATATTTGTACTATCAAAGCCACTCTCCTCTTCCGCATATATGTCAAACACCCTCGAACTTGCCCAGGTGCTTCCTTTCCTTCGCATCATCGGCGCGATTGCTGATGATGCGCTCAATTGGTAGACTGGCAAGCGGGACCATCTGAAGTCCCTAGAAAAAAAGTATCAGGATGAATGGGAACGCGAGCGCATCTTCGAAACCGATGCCCCGACGCAAGATGAAATAGCCGGTCTCACACCTGAACAAATCCGCGAGAGGTTTCCCAAATGGTTTGGGAACTTCCCATACCCTTACATGAATGGCTCTTTACACTTGGGACACGCATTCACTATCTCAAAAATCGAGTTCGCGGCAGGATATCAGCGTCTGTTGGGCAAACGCGTCCTGTTTCCCCATGGGTTCCACGTAACAGGCATGCCTATCAAGGTGCGTCACCATTCGCCTCATTTCTAACATGTGTTGAAAGCATTTCTAGGCTTCCGCGGACAAGATCATCCGGGAAATGGAGATGTTTGGCGAGGACTTCGAAATTTTTAAAACTGCTGAGCAAGATGCTGATGACGAGCCTGCTGCTGAGCCAAACAATCCCTCTGCTCCTCGCGTCGACAAGGGGAAGAAGGGAAAGCTGGCAGCCAAATCAACGGGTCACACATATCAGTTCCAAATCATGGAGTCGATCGGTGTCCCCCGTTCCGAAGTCAAGGGGTTTGCGGATCCATATCACTGGTTGAGCTACTTTCCTCCCATTGCGATGGTGAGCCTCGGTCTTGTCTTTTTTTTGTCCGCACCGATCATTTGCATGCACAGGCAGACAACCGTGCTCTGGGAACGCGCATAGACTGGCGTCGCTCATTCATGACCACGCCAGCAAATCCTTATTACGATTCATTCGTCCGTTGGCAGATGAACAAATTACACGCGTTGGGGAAGATCAAGTTTGGAGAACGCTATACTATCTATAGCCCTAAAGATGGCCAGCCTTGCATGGACCACGATCGTGCTGACGGTGAAGGCATCGGCCCCCAAGAGTACACCGGCATCAAGATGGAAGTCGTTGAATGGAGCCCGGCGGCACAGAAGATTTTGGAGAGCAAGCTCGGCGGCAGGAAAGTTTTCTTGGTCGCCGCGACTCTACGGCCTGAGACGATGTGAGTGGGATTTCTCTCTGATGAATATCCCATCCAACAATCATGTCCCAGGTACGGCCAAACAAACTGTTTCGTCGGGACAGTAATCAACTACGGTGTATTTGCGGCCAACGACAAAGAGGCATACGTCTGCACCGAACGCGCAGCACGCAACATGACGTTCCAAGGTATCTTCGACGTGCGCGGGCAAGTGAATCAGTTGGCCGAATTGGAGGGCACCGCAATTGTCGGGACGAAAATCAAGGCGCCATTTTCGGTTTACCCGGAAGTATATGTCTTACCCATGGACAATGTTCTACCAACCAAGGTACAACATCTAGCCGCACCTGCTCCGGTAACTGCCCAGCTCACCATTTTCTTTAGGGTACGGGTGTTGTCACCTCCGTCCCATCGGACTCACCAGATGACTATGCAACGCTGATGGACCTGCGTAAAAAGGCCGAATACTACAAAATTGACCCCGCCTGGGCTGCTTTGGACCCCGTCCCTGTACTGTCGACCCCTACCTATGGCGAGATGTCCGCACCAGCCTTAGTCAAGCAACTAAAGATTGTATCGCAAAAGGACGTCAAACAGTTGGCAGAGGCTAAAGAGCTTGCATATAAGGAAGGATTCTATAATGGCACCATGTCAGTCGGCGAGTATAAGGGCGAGCCTGTGCAGGAGGCCAAGAGCAAAGTTCGCGCCAGCATGATCAAGAATGGAGTAGCATTCGCATACGCAGAGCCCGAGGGTTTGGTCATCTCGCGAAGCGCCGACGAGTGTGTGGTCGCGTTGATGGATCAGTGGTACTTGGACTATGGTGAGCCGAGATGGAAGGCAGACGCGGAGCGGTACGTTCCATGTTACTCACTTGGACATTATGCTGATTTCTGTCGTTGTCCAGTCTGTTGGCACGAATGAACACGTACTATACGGAGACGCGGAACGCGTTTGAGGGCACCTTGGCTTGGTTGAATCAGTGGGCATGTGCGCGTACATATGGGCTGGGCTCAGTGCTACCATGGGACCCCCAATTCCTGGTAGAGTCCCTGAGCGACTCGACCATTTATATGTGCTATTATACGGTGGCGCACTTGTTGCATGGTATGCGCGCATCCATACTCATAATACCTTGGCTGACAGTAGCATAGGATCTATCGATGGCAAGGTCCGCGGAAAACTAGATATCGCGCCCGAACAAATGACAGACGAGACCTGGGAATACATCTTCGTCGACGGACCATGGCCCGCCAACGCCCCGTTACCAAAAGAGAAGGTCGATGCATTGAAGCACGAATACGAGTACTTCTACCCGTTCGACCTGCGCTCATCTGGCAAAGATTTGATTAACAATCATCTTTCTTTTGCTGTATACAACCACGCCGCCATCTTTCCCGAAAGCAAGTGGCCGTTGAGTATGCGCGCTAATGGTCACATGCTATTGAACGGACAAAAGATGTCCAAGAGCAAGGGCAATTCGTTGACGTTGCGTGAATCAGTAGAGAAGTTCGGTGCGGACGCGACGCGTTTGGCATTGGCAGACGCAGGTGATGGTATCGAGGACGCCAACTTTGAGGAGAAGAACGCGAACGCGAACATCCTGCGCATTCACACGTTGCTGTTGTGGTGCGAGGTGAGCCTGGTTACATAGGCGTTTATCACGTTCCTTACCAATATGCTTCAGGAAATGACGAAGGAGGGCGCGGGGCTGCGTACGGGACCGAAGGACTCGTACCACGACAAGGTCTTCGAGGAGGAGATCAATAATCTGATCAACATCACCAAGGAGCAATACGAGCTGTACGCCGCTTCCCTTCTCTTACCCTTGTCCGCTGCTGATGAACTCTTGGCACATTCAGGACATTCTACAAAGATGCCACAAAATATGGCTTTTATGAGCTTCAATCAGCTCGCGACTGGTACCGCGAGGTGACAGCGGACGTCGGGATGCACGCCGACCTTGTGAGATACTGGATCAGCGTCGCCGCGCTGCTCGCCTCTCCAATCGCGCCGCACTTCGCGGAGCACATCTGGCGCGGCATCCTGCAGCACCCGACGACGATCCAGCGGGCGCTCTGGCCGACGCCGCCGCGACAGGTGGACCTCCCCACCATAGACGCGGGCACATACATGCGATCTCTGGTCAAGACGGTGCGCGACGCGGAGCTGACGCTGCTCAAGAAGCTCGGAAAGGCCAAGGGCGCCAAGCCGCCTCCATTCGACCCTAAGAAGCCCCGCGCGGTTCGCGTCTACGTCGCGACGCGCTTCCCAGAGTGGCAGGACGCGTGCGTGCAGGCCGTCCAGGCGGCTTGTGTGCCTGAGACGGGCCGCGTGGATGACGCCAGGGTTCGCACGTTGCTGACGGAGCGTGGGCTGATCAAGGATAAGCGCGCCATGCCGTTCGTGCAGCTCTTCAAGGTGCGCCCTTTTCTCTCTCCCTCTCTCTCTCTTTTTTTTCTCTCCTTTTCTGGTTTTTTGTGTGTGCGATTCTGACGCGAGCGCGGTAACGACGTACGTTAGAAACGAATTGCGGAGTTTGGAGCCGAGACGGTGTTCAAGCGCAAGCTGCCGTTCGTAGAGACGGACGTGCTGCGCGAGGTGCTGCCTTACCTGAAGCGCACGTTGAATCTCGTTGACGTGGAGGTCTTGTCTGTCGAAGAGGCGCTTGCGCATGCAGAGGGTGGCAAGGCGGGATATAGTCGCTCGATCATCGAGAGCTCAGAGCCGGGGAGCCCCGCATTCGAATTTAGGAACGTATAAAATGTCTAGATGTTGTTTTTCTATCTTCTTTGGAGGCAATACCATTATCTTCGAATTTGTTTCATATCCTCTCTTGATGTAGAAAGGTCTCGAGCAATTGGATTACAGATTAATAGACCAGGTTGGCTGGCTGTAGTGAATAGAGTACACAAGTGTTCATCTAAGGCATCTAGGTAATGTCGTGGGTAGATCAGTCATGTGTACCGATACAAAGTAGGTGCAGATATAGGGTATGTATGATGCAGTCCTCATCTAAGTGTTGTAAATGATATTAGTGTGACCAAGGGACCAATGTGGAGGGGCCCGCAGAAAGAAGCAAATAGGAGTCAGCAAACATCATCACGTCTATTCAAAGTCATGGCGGGCACGCTTGCTGGCCATACGGATGCGCTCGCCATATTTGTACAGCAGGATGGGGATCGGCACGAACGCGCATGCGAGGAGCGCTAGGAGTGTGCTCGCCCAGCCGACGCCGAGGTTGCGATAGGTGGCTCCCGCGAAGAGTGGAAATCCGGCGCCGAACATGGAACGGATAAAGTCGTTTCCGGCGAGGACGCTCGCGGCGTGGGTGGGATATGCGTCTGCGAGGTAGTTAAGGACGACGTTCTGTTCGATGGAAAGAGCAGAAAGAAACCGTTCAGTAATCTTTCCGATTAAAGAAGGTGCGCAAGGGCACTCACGAAGAGGAGGAGAGCGGCAACGCTGAAGAGGCTTGAGCCGATGATGGGCACGATCCAATGTACGCTCTCGCGAGATGTCCATCCGAACCAGAAGAGAGAGATGGGGACGAGCAAAGCGCCGACGATCGCGACAGGCATACGCTCCTCGGGCTTGAGCTCTCCGTTGGCGTTATACTTGGGCTCTTGGACGTAATACAGGTATGCGAAGAAGGGGGGCATGACGACGAACGCGCCAACGAAGAGGCCGAGGAAGGACAGGCCGAGGAGCTGCTCCCTCCAGCGGTAGATGCCGAGGAAAACGTACGGGAAGGACTCGAACCAGATGTAGAGTAGCGCGTAGATGAGGCCGATGTAGACGTTGAGTACGAACACGATCGGCTCCTGGAAGTTAAGCGTGAAAGGGCGCACGAGGACGTCGGCGGCGAGGTCGCGCCGGGACATGGTCGCAACCGCGACCTCAGAGGCGGACATGACCGAGGGGTTTCCGGTGGCTTTGCGGAGGCGGCGGGCGCGGCGGTAGAGGATGTTGGACGCGGACGTCTCGGGGTAGAAGAAGAAGAGTAAGACGAGCGTCGCGCCGGAGAGCCACATGAGCTCCCAGATAGTCCAACGCCAGCCCTCGAAATGCGCAGAAAAGCTCCCGAGCAGCGGGCCCAGGCTCGGCGCGCACGTCGCAAAGACACCCCAGACGGTCATCCCATACGCGCGCTTCTTGGGAGAGTATAGGTCGGCGATGGTCGCGCCGCCCGTTGCGAGGATCGGGGAGCCGACGAGCCCTGTGAGGAAGCGGAAGGCCATCAACATGCCGTAGTTGGTCGCAAGCGCTGTTGGGATTTGAAGTAGGACGAATATGGCCAGCGTGATGATGTAGATGGGCATGCGACCGATCTGCGGGACCTCGCTCAAGGGGGCCCAAACCATCGGACCTGTGGCGATGTTTGTCAAGCTATCGAAAACGTAAGGGAAGACTTAGGCTACTCACCAAGTCCGTAACCAGCTACAAAGACAGTGAGGCCAACCGTCGCGGCGACGGTGCTCACGTGGAATTCCGACGAGATATACGGGATTCCAGCAGTGTAGATGGCAGATCCAACGTAGATGGTGAATGTCAGAAGGCAGGTCTGGAACATGACCCATGTTTTCTTCGCACTCGACCAGTTTTGTGGATTCTGTGCGTTACAAATATGCGTAAGTAACGTGTGCCGTGGATACGGATACGAGCATCACAGCAACCCACATCTGGATCTGCGGGCCCGTCCCATTCGACTAAAAACGTATCCTTTCCATTTTCTGGATCTTTTTTCTTTCCGGTAGCTGTCGCTCCTGACAGAACCGAAGCGGCATCGGCGGCGGGTGCGTCATTAAGCGTGGAGTGAGCTGAATCGCGCGGCGACGCCTGCGAGAGCTTCTCTTGCCAAATTGCGGGCAATGTCTTCTCGTCTGGATGAGGGAACACTCGCGACCCAAATGTCGAGCGCAAGATGTACGCAAAGAACGTATCACGAAAGGCCGATGCCATCTAGAGGGAGGGAAATAGGGTGTCTCGAGAGGACCTTGTGTGAGATGAGGGTATGGGTCTACACTGCCCACCCATCCCGGGGGTTAAATAGAGGAATCACTCGGTCAGTCAGGTCGCAGAACATAAGAAAAAGTGGATATGTGGGTATGATGATTTGGCATCCTCCTGTTGAGCGTTGAATATTGAATTAGTGATCATGACGAGTGGATGTTGGCCCACAAAAACATGACAAATCACTACTTTGTAGGGCGCGGATCCCACGGACCGGGTCACGGCACTTGCTTACCAACACCGCGCCGGAAGTGGATACTGCACCGTACCTTGTCTCGTACCTTGCTGACTCGGACTGCAAGTGGGTTGCCTCTGGAAGGCATTCCAATGCCTTCCAGGGTAATGTATACAGTCTGCAAGCCTTTTACGACCTTCTTTCGCCAAGACTATTCACGCTTATCAATGCGTGCCTGGCGCCGTGACTCCAAAGCTACAGTGTCCCAATTACAGCTTCAGACGTCGTAGGATCGTGCAGCATCTTAGGAACTCGCTACGATGCTCCGGGGGAGAGCTCCCGTGTCAGTGCTTCGTTGACCTTCACTGACCCTTGTCTTTAATATGCAACGTCCTTCGATGCCACGAAGATTAGTCACATGGCCTCAAGGACCCTGCACGTAGTCACCGTGGACCTCGGAACGGCTACTAGGTATAGCCTGAACAACGTGCATCCAAGCCGTCACGACATGAGCTTGTGCGAAAAACACGCAGCCATAGTATGACGCATTATCGGCACCGGGTGAACACGGGAGGTGAGAATTATGTGACTCAGCGACAGATCAGCACTCAGGCCCGGGCATCGATGCTCCGTTTCTCATGGTGAGTAGACTGTCGCAAACTCAAATCGTGCGCCCTGGCAACTTGCGGCAAAATCATCAGCAAAACGACCGAACAGTTGAGTTTTCATGCATCCTCATGTCCGAGTCTTAGCACAACATTAAGGCAAGTTAAGACAAGGACCTCCTTCGCATTTGTCTTAGGCTATCACATCTCAACCAAGCATTGCTAAGATGCGATAAGGTGTGAAACGTCAACTATCGTTTTCCTGATACCCGCCGTCGCCGCCGGCTATCATGCATCAGTACCTCAGCCTGTCCCGACCCTGTGTCCAGAGCTTAGGCTCGCAGCAGCCGGCGCGATCACTGGTCACAGCAGAGTACGACGTTTCTACTCTTGGCTAACAAACCCCAACTATTTAAATGCAGCACCACCAAGGGCAGTAAAAGGGTAGCACCATTAGTCCAGCCTACTGACTCGACCCACCCCATTGCTCTACGCTCCGTTACCAGGATGTTAGTCCCCCGCGCTCCTGTAGAGCCGAATAACTCACGTGCGTACACTCTTCAATCTAGTTCCAGGACTAGAATTCAGAGCTTCGACAGTGGCTGTCGTGAAGTTCTGGCACGGCTTGGCCGGTCTCTATTTGTCCGTCTACTCCCTTGTCAACCATCCGCACTGAAGTTCATCTTCAACTCATAGCTGGGAGTTCATCACTACTCTCGGATACGAGTGGAAAGTTATCCGAGGGCATCTCCCATACCGGTGGACGATATGGGTTCGTGACGACTACTCTTTCTGGGTTTCATCGTTCACCCCTGGAGACATTGACTGATTTGCTTATCCGAACGGAAAGGTTTACTCCCTTGCACGCGTGTCCACTCTTCTGTCCTTCGTGCTCGCCATTGTATCCCTGGATGCCCAGACTATAGAGGGCTGCAAGGTGGTGACCTTCGTTACGCCTTCTCTCTCTGACTGACCCTGACTCTATTTGAAGGCTACATCCATACTCCACTTCGTGAGCAGACATCTCTCCAACCCACCCGGAAACGGCGCTGAGCCCTGTCTGTTCTTCTCCAGATCTTCTCTTATCTGGCCTTTGCCTCTGCTTCGCTCTTACTTCTTCTCCGCATGTATGCCCCATCCACTCACTCAAACTACGACCATCCTTACGGAATATGTGCTCATACCTGCTGACAGCATTGCCATTTGG
>Ga0137394_10001953_pt1 | contig 15139 bp, 13 predicted proteins | sample czobulk116metaG_FD_108278 | JGI IMG/M metagenome (GOLD analysis project Ga0137394, IMG submission 108278) | Vadose zone soil microbial communities from Angelo Coast Range Reserve, California, USA - czobulk1.16 metaG | ecosystem: Environmental > Terrestrial > Soil > Vadose zone | place: USA...
ACGGGTCGGTCACCCTTTCCGTTGTCAGGCATACCTACGGTGGTAACTGAGCAAGCTCCACCGGCGGGACTCGCACCCACTGGAACGTCAACTAGCATCGCTGCACTAGGTGTTGATTCTAAAGGGCTTAGTGCGATAGGGCGTGGAGTTCCGCGGGGTTGCGACATAGCGTTCACCGCAGAAGGTGAGGCAGGATTACCTGGAAGGCACTGTATCAGAAAGCTAAGAAAAGTCAATTGAAAAGTGAAGTGGAACTCAAAACCATGAGGACGACAAATCAAAGGCGACAGCCGAGGATTTAGGATCGGCCGCAGCGCCGAGATGTCGTTCCCAGGGATTGCGCGGGTGTCTTTGACCGGGTTCGTGCGCTTCCCTATACTGACTGGATTCGAGGACTCCAATCTAGCTCACTGAGGGCACGTGTATCAAGAATTGACGAACCGGTTGCGCGCGGCGCTGGCGAGGCACATTCGCGAGAAATATGGCGTGGAGCTGGCGATCGTGCTGGAGCGGCCGCCGAAGATTGAGATGGGGGAGGCGGCTTCGCCGGTGTGTTTTGAATTGGCGAAGCGGCTGAAGAAGGCGCCTCGGCAGATTGCGCAGGAGATCGCGAATGGTTTGGGCAGGATCGAGGGGATCGCCAAAGTCGAAGTGGCGGGTGGCGGATACTTGAATGCGTTTTTCGACCGGGGAGCGTTCTGGGCAAACGCTCAAGTGGAAGAAAGCGGCAAAAAGGAGAAAAGACAACGCGGAGACGCAGAGGACGCTGAGGAGCGCAGAGAAGGACAAGAAGGCGAGAGACGTGGAGACCACGGCAAGGTGATTGTCGAGCATACAAGCATCAATCCGAACAAGGCGGCGCACATCGGGCACGTGAGGAATGCGGTGCTGGGGGACACGATGGTGCGGATCCTGCGGCACACGGGGAACCGGGTGCAGATTCAGAATTACATTGACAACACGGGCGTGCAGGTGGCGGATGTGGTGATCGGCCTGCTGCAAATGGAAAAGGTCACGCCGGTTTGGGTGAAGACCCGCGCAGCGGAACCAAAGTTCGATTATTACTGCTGGAAGGTGTACGCGAAGGCGACGAGCTTCTTTGCCGCGGACAAGGCGCGCGCGACGAAGTTGCGCGGGGAGACGCTGAAGTCGATCGAGGAAGGCAAAGGCGAGGATGCGGAGGTGGGGCAAGTCGTGGCAGATGCGATTGTCGGATGCCACCTGCGTACGATGGCGCGGCTGGATATCGGCTACGAGCTGCTGGCGCGGGAGAGCGAAATCCTGCACCTGAAGTTCTGGGATGCGGCGTTCGAAATGCTGAAGAAATCAGGGGCGATTCAACTGGCGACGAGCGGGAAGATGGCGGGCTGCTGGATCATGCCGTGGGAAGAAGAGGTAAAGGAGGTTCAGGAAGTTAAGGAGGTAAAGGAAAAGATTGCAGAAGAAGAGGACGAGAATTCGCAGGACAAGATTATTGTGCGTTCGAATGGGACGGTGACGTACGTTGGGAAGGATATTGCTTACCAACTTTGGAAATTCGGATTGCTGGGGAAGGATTTTCATTACCGGAAGTGGCCGAACGCGCCGGAGGGGGAGACGGTTTGGGCTACTACGAGCGGGGCGAATGATCCGGAGGCGCCACACTTTGGCGAGCCGGCGTCAAGCGTTTACAACGTGATTGATGCGCGGCAGGCGTATTTGCAAAAGGTGGTGGCAGCAGGGCTGCGGGCGCTGGGGCATGAGAAAGAGGCGGAACGATCGATTCACTTGTCGTATGAAATTGTGGCGCTGACGCCTCGGTGTGCGGCGGAAATGGGTTATGAGCTTACGCCGGAAGAGGCGAAGAAGCCGTATGTGGAAGTGAGCGGGCGCAAAGGCTTTGGGGTGAAGGCAGATGATCTGCTGGACAATCTGGAGGCGGCGACGCTGGCGGAAGTGCAGCAGCGGCATGCGGAGATGAAGGCGGAAGAACAGAGGTTGACGGCGCATGCGATCGCGGTGGGGGCGCTGCGGTTTTTTCTGCTGAAATTCACGCGCAATGCGATTATCGCGTTCGACTTCAAGGATGCGCTGAGTTTTGAGGGCGAGACGGGACCGTATTGCCAATATGCGGTGGTGCGAATTCGCGGGATTCGGCGGAAGGGCGAGGAAGCGGGGGCGACGAGCGTCGCGGTAACGAAGGAATCCGTAAGTCAACTGCTTGCAGGGGCGGAGGGAAATTCGCTTTGGGAATTACTTGTCGCGGCGGGTTCGCTCGACTACGGGGTGGAGGCGGCGATTGCTACACAGGAGCCGGCGTTCATGGCGAAGTACGCGTTTCAGTTGGCGCAAGCGCTTAATAATTTTTATCACAAGCATCACATCTTGTCGGAAACGGATGAGCAGAAGCGGGCGTTTCTGTTGCGGCTGACGGAGTTGGTGGAGACGCAGCTGGTGCGGGCGCTGGGATTATTGGGCATAGAGGCGCCGGAGAAGATGTGAGGAAGTTAAGGAATTAAAGGAAGTAAAGGATCAAAGACGCCTCGGGCGGGGCAAGCCCCGCCCCTACAAGCAGATACGGAAGGTCAATAAGACATCACAAGATGCACGAGGGTGCGGAGGGCGACGCCGGTGGGGCCTTTGGCGAGCCAGGGCTTGGCGTCGTCGTTCCAGGCGGTGCCGGCAATGTCCAGGTGAATCCACGGCGTGTCGCCGGTGAACTCTTTGATGAACATGGCGCCGGTGATGGCGCCGCCGCCTTTGCCGCTGCTGATGTTCTGGATGTCGGCGACGGTTCCCTTGATGAATTCGCGGTAGTCGTCGTCGATGGGCATCTGCCACATTTTTTCGCCGACGGCTTTCGAACTGGCGAGAAGTTTGTCGGTGAATGGCTGGTCGGAGCCGAAGACGCCGACGTTGACGTTGGCGAGCGCGACGACGATGGCGCCGGTGAGAGTGGCGGCGTCGACAAGGTGCGTGGCGCCGAGCTGTTTGGCGTAATGAACGCCGTCGGCGAGGATGAGGCGGCCTTCGGCGTCGGTGTTCAGGACTTCGATGGTTTTGCCGGACATAGCGGTTTGGATGTCGCCGGGCTTTTGTGCAGTCCCGCCGGGCATGTTTTCAGTGGACGGAACGATGCAGATCACTTTGACGCTGGGCTTGAGAGCGGCGAGAGCGCGCATGACGCCGAGCATGGTGGCGCCGCCGGCCATGTCGTACTTCATTTTTTCCATGCCGTCGGAGGGCTTGATGGAGATGCCGCCGGTGTCGAAGGTGACGGCTTTGCCGACGAGGCCGATCACTGGCGCGCCGGGCTTCAAATTCGCGGGCGTATAAGTGACGACCATGACGCGGGGCGGCTCAGGACCTCCCTGGGCGACGCTGAGGAGCGCGCCCATCTTGAGGTCGGCGATCTTCTTTTCGTCGAGGATTTCTACGGCGAGGCCGGCTTCCTTGGCCATGGCTTCGGCCTTTTGGGCCAGGATGCGTGGCGTGAGTTTATTGGAAGGCTCGTTGACGAGGTCGCGGGTGAAGTTTTGCGCATCAGCGATGATGCGGCCTTTCGAAAGGCCTTTTTCTCCCGCGGCGCGTTCGGCGTCGGAGAAGCCAGCGATCAGGACAGTTTCGATGTTCTTGTCGTTTTTCTTGTCGGTCTTGTATTTGTCCGTTTCGAAATTGGCAGCGAGCGCGCCTTCCGCGATGGCTTGGGCAGCTTCTTCGGTGGCGGGGCCCTCTCGAACGAGGAGAGCGAAGTTTTTGACGGAGCGAGCCTTCAGATACCGCAGGGCGGCGCCGGCGATCTTGCGAAGCATCGCGCTATTCCATTGCTCGCGCTTCCCTGCTCCAACGAGGAGCAAGCGTGCGGCCTTCAGGCCTGCGGGCGTGTGGACCAGAGTGAACTCCAGCATCTTGCCGGTCAATTCGCCGCTTTTTGCTAGCTTGCGCAACAGGCCTGCGGCGGCCTGATCGATTTCCGCGATACGGCCCTGAACGGAGTCGGTTTCTTCGAATACGTACGAAACCAGGGCGTCGGTTTCGAGTGCTGCACACGGCTGGGTTACGAGCGTAATCTGCATGGTGCGTTATCGCCTCCGATTGTTGTACATGGATTGTTCCACTTCCCTGCGAGCTTCCTTGGTTCGTTCATCCTGGCGGCGGTCCCACGATTTCTTGCCTTGCGCCAGAGCGATTTCGACCTTGGCGATGCCGTTGCGAAAGTAGATTTTCAAAGGGATGACGGTCAAACCCTTGGACTCGGTGCGGCCGGAGAGCTTGTCGATTTCCCGCCGGTGAAGTAGAAGTTTGCGCGAGCCCAAAGGTTCGTGATTCCACGGGCCGCCCGGTAAGTACTGTGCAATGTGTGCGTTAACAAGCCAGGCACTAGTGGGCTTGAACTCGACGTAAGCATCGCGGATGTTGGCTTTCCCTTCGCGCAGGGCCTTGACCTCTGTGCCATGAAGGACGAGACCGGCCTCAAGTTTCTCAAGAATATGGTAGTTATACGAGGCAGCGCGGTTCTGGGCGACGATCTGCTCGCCGGACTTCGCGGACTTCTCTGTCTTTTTGGCAGGCTTGGCCACAACTTTCCATCATAACTGCTGTGTTAAGACTTGTCACGGGCGACTCCAGGTTGGGCGAGGCCGAACCTAAACGGTGTTATTTCATTCAAGACAGCCAACCTTAGCGTCCTTGCCGCGCCTCTAACGCGAATGATAAGCTGCTTGGGCTTCGTGTCGAGGCCTCGGAGAGTGCATGCGCCGCTGGGGAAGTCTATTCTTGTGTGTTGGTTTCGGACTGCTCGCAGCAGGCTGTCCGAAGGGCCAACCCGATTACAACCAAGGTAAGAAAGCGGAGACGATTCAGGACTACGATGCCGCATTCGTCTACTACCAAAAAGCCGCCAAAGCTAACCCGTACAACGCCAGTTACAAGATCAAGCTGAACCGTGCGCGCTTCGAAGCGAGTGAATTTCACGTTAAACACGGTCTTGAGATGCGGAAACAGGGCGACTTGCAGGGCGCAGCATCCGAATTCCAGCGGGCGCAGACGATCGATCCGGCGAGCCCGGTGGCGGACCAGGAGCTTCGCAAGACAATCGAAATGATCGCGGAGAAAAACCGCGCCGCCGACGCGGCGGCTGAGCCGCCTGCTGATTCGAACGAGACACCCCTGGCAGCGATGCCGCCGGAAATCAAGCGGCTATCGAGTGCTTCCATTAGTTTGACGATGGACAATGACGCGAAGATCGTTTTCGAGACGATCGGGAAACTGGCGGGGCTTACGGTGATTTTTGACCCGGATTTCCCTGCCCGGCGCATCCCGGCGCATTTGAACAATGTGACGATGGAGCAGGCGCTGGAAATCGTGTCGCTGGAGAGCAAAGCGTTCTGGAAGCCGGTCACGGAAAACATCATCCTCGTGATCCCCGACCAGCCGCAAAAGCGCCGCGACTACGAAGAACAAGTCGTCAAGACTATCTATCTTTCGAATACCTTTCAGCCTCAGGATATTACTGAAATTATGACCGGGCTGCGCCAACTGCTGGACCTGAAGCGCATTCAGCAGCTCAACTCGCAAAACGCCATCATTGTCCGCGACACACCGGACAAGCTGCTGCTTGCGGAGAAGATCATCCGCGACATCGACAAGGCCAAGCCTGAGGTGGTGGTGCAGGTCGAAGTGCTGGAGGCGCGCACCGATCGCCTGCGGGATCTGGGTATCCTGCCCGGGCAAACTGCCACCATTGCGATCAACCCGAACAACAGCACCACGAGCAGCTCGACGACAACCACCGCCGCAACCACTCTAAACCAGCTGCGCCACCTGAATGCGACCGACTACGTCGTTACGCTGCCGAGCCTGACGGCGAACGCCGTCCTGAGTGATACGAGCACGAAGATTATCCAAAACCCGGAAGTTCGCTCGGTGGACGGCCAGACCGCCAAACTGCGAATTGGCGATCGCATCCCTATCGCCACCGGCAGTTTTTCGTCGGGCCTTGGAATTGCCGCGGGAGCCGCGGGCGGCATCAATCCGCTCGTGAATACGCAGTTCACCTACCTGGATGTTGGCGTGAATATAGATCTTACGCCTCGCGTACATCCGAATCGCGACGTCAGCTTGAAATTAAAAGTGGAAGTCTCCGCACATACCAACGACGTATCCATCGGCGGAATTACTCAGCCCGTCATAAGCCAGAGGGTCATCGAACATGACATCCGCTTGAAGGAAGGCGAGGTCAGTATTCTTGGCGGCTTGGTCCAGCGGTCCGACAGCAAAACCTTGGAAGGCTGGCCGGGCCTGGCAAGGCTCCCCCTGTTGAGGTATCTCTTCTCACACGATAAGACGAACCACCAGGAAGATGAAGTGCTGATCGTCTTGACGCCACGGATCGTGCGGATTCCGGAATGGACGAAGGCGAATCTGCGGCCTCTGTACTCGGGCTCCGAGACAAACGTGCAAGTGAAGCGGGAGAGCGAGACGCGCGCACCTGCGCAGCCGCCTCCTGCAACGCCAGCGCAACCGCCAGCCTCGAATCAAAATATCGGAGCGGGAACGCCAGCGACTGCGCCAGGCTCCACGGCGCCTGCGGGTGGGGCGGCTCAGGGGGCTGCGACGGCGAAGATTCGGTTTGAACCGCAGAGCTTGTCGTTGAAAGCGGGGCAGACGGCCACGATCGGGGTTGTAGTTGAGAACGTGAATGACCTCTTCTCGATCCCGCTATTGCTGCAGTACAATCCGGCGGTAATCAGCGTAGAAGAAGTGCAGCACGGCGGATTCCTCTCGGGAGGAACGCAGGAAATCGCGATCGTGCAGCAGGTCTTCAAGGATAAAGGGCAGGCGATTATTTCCGCGACGCGCCAGCCGAACACGCCAGGAGTGAGCGGGAGCGGAACGCTGATCGGAATCGTCGTCAAGGGGCTGACGCCCGGCTCATCGAACCTGTCGATCGTTCAGGTGAATGCGAAAGATTCGCAGCAGAAGCTGATACAGCTGATAACCAGCGAAGCGACGCTACAAGTCCAGCCGTAGTCGAATTGTGCGAGCGATGTTGCGCGACACTTCATACAACGGGCAAAACCGCAGACATATCCCGCGGAGGCCGTTTTCCTCAGAGACGGGGATGACGCTGCTGGAGTTGATCATTGCCTGCGCCATTTTGCTGATTTTGTCTTCCGCTGCATTGCCTATCGCGAAGTACACGATCGTTCGGCAGAAAGAGGCGGAACTTCGCCGCGATCTCCGGGAGATGAAGGATGCGATCGACCGCTACAAAGATACGGCCGACCGGAACCAGATCCGCGTGGAAATCGGGAGCGAAGGGTACCCGCCGGACCTGGAAACGCTGGTAAAGGGAGTGCAACTCGGCGCAAGCAGCGATCGGAAGATTCGTTTTCTGCGGAGGATTCCAGTAGACCCCATGACCGGGCAGGCCGATTGGGGACTACGTGCCGTTCAGGACGATCCTGATTCGACGAGCTGGGGGGGCAAGAACGTGTTCGACGTATACTCGAAGTCGACGGGTACGGCACTCGACGGGACCAAGTATTCGGATTGGTAGTTCGCGCGAGGATTCGAAATGGAAATGATGTCGCGAATTCGAACGGGCAGGCCCTCGTTGGGGAAACGCCGCGGCGTGCTGTTCGAGGCGGGATTTACGATGATCGAGTTGATGATCGTCATTACGATCATCCTCATCCTCATTGGGATGGCGGCGCAGAATTACGGCAAAACCGTGCAGCACGCGCGCGAAACAACATTGCACCATGACCTGTCGGTCATGCGGCAGGCGATCGATAACTACACGTTGGACAAACAGGCCGCGCCACAATCCTTGGAAGATTTAGTGCAGGGGGGGTACTTGCGCAAGGTGCCAGTGGACCCGATTACTGGGGTGGCGGACTGGGTGCCGCAATTCGATAGTTTGGTGCTGACTCCGGATCAATCGACGACGGGGATGGTCGACGTTCATTCGAATTCGACCCGGGTTTCGCCTTTCGAGAACACGCCTTACAACGAGTGGTAGTTATTCGCTTCCTGATTCACAAATCATGGCGCCAGTTTGCAATGGTTTGACGGAAACGTGCACGTCCGATATAGTGGTCGTGCGGGGTGGAGCAGCCTGGTAGCTCGTCGGGCTCATAACCCGAAGGTCGTCAGTTCAAATCTGACCCCCGCAACCATGGGCGCTTAAGAGGAAAATCCTCTAAGCGCCCTTCTTATTTATGGTTACGAGCTGAACCGTAACAATTCCTTTTCTTAATTTAGCGCCGCAAAGTTGTTCCTGTTCTCGATATTGGGAACAACTGGGAACAAATCGCCATAGATTGCCCGTTCTAGAGCGATTGCAGCGCCGCGTTCCGCTTCCGCAGAGGTGTGCGTGTAGATGTCTGCGGTCATCTTGATTGTGGAGTGGCCGAGGAACTTTTGCGCCAGCTTCAGGTTTCCCGTCTGCTCGTTAACAATACTCCCAGCCGAATGCCTGAATGTGTGAAAGCCTGACGCGCCTTTCTTTCGCGGAATCCCTAGCCTGTCCAAAATTGGGTAAAGGGCGTCCTTTCGAAGCACGTCCGGGTCTAGTGCCGACCCGTCCTTCTTGCAGAACACGAAGTCAACGCGTCCGAAGCGGCGCGGGCTTGCGCCACTTTGTTCCTGGGCCTTGGTTTTCGTAGGCGGCTTCTAGGCTTTGGGGTTGTGTCCTTCAGAGCTTGCTTGAGGACTACGTTCTCCTTTTCCTGTTCCGGCTTTAGGAACTGGACAAGAGCTGGTTCGCCCATTTTCTTCCGCTGGTCTTCGACGAAACGCACGAGCTTGTAAATCTCGTCGTTGTCGAGGGGGTCGTCGGAGAGCCAGCGATTGAATTCCTCTTCGAAGAAAGAGGCGTTGTCCTCTTCCTCGCCGCTCATCTCGTGCATGAACTGGCCGTTGATGAGGGCGCGGCGGCGTTCCAGGCCAGCTACGGACTTGTAGTAGACCTCCCTAAACGCGTGAGGCGACTTCTTCAAGCGCTGCACTCCGCGAACGGCTTCGTCGATCCCGTGATTCACCAGGTACAGCGCTTCGTAGAGATGTGCTTTCTGCATGAGCAAATATCCTTTCTGCGGTGCGATGGCCGCGATTTCGAAGGTTGACGTGGCGTCGGGACACACATCTCCGACGGAGTCGAAGGCCGACTCGGTTGGACGCACGACATCAGCTAGATGAGATTACGGCGGGGGATGCGCGACGCGTTGCGGGATAGAGCGAGGGACGGAAAGAAAACAGAGATGGGTGAGTTGCACCCACGGGGCGAACCCGATACTTTCTATTGCAGCCATCGTTGCCTCTAATCCAGGCGACTTGGTTAGGGGCGCGTTGGTGCTAGTAACACCTGCGCGTCCCGCTTGCGATGCGCTACGAGATCGTGTTTATGCTTGGAGCGCAGCAAGCATAAGGCTAACCACTTAAAGCAATGTTGTCAAGTGCCGTTTATTGGCAGAACTAGAGGCTACCCGGTAGAATCCTACTCATGGATCCCAATCTGATTTCCAAAGTCATGCAGGAAATGGGTCGCAAGGGTGGCAAAAAGGGCGGGAAAAAGGGCGCGAAAATGAGGGCAGAGGCTTTGACGCCCGAGCAGCGGAGTCAGATTGCCCGAAAAGCGGCAAAGAGTCGATGGGCCAAAGCAAAGAAGAAAATCAAAAAGCCCTAAAGTTCGAGGAATAGCCGAAAGCAGTTTCTTAAATTAGCCCTAACTCCTTAAAGGCTCCGTTCCTTCACTTAGAATACTTAGGTATCGCGGATAGGCAAACAGACGGTCTCTGCGTTTGCCGGTAGATTCCTTCGCAACTTTAAGCTTGGTCAGCGTTTCGAGAGCACTCGTGACAGTCGGTATGGATAGTTTTAGATCTTTCGCTGCCGGTCCAATCTTGGTCAATGGATGTGCTTGCAGGTATTCGTGAACGGCCAAGCTCGACGCAGCCTTGCGTCCCATCGCTCGAATCTTTTTCCGGTCCGATTCGAATAGATCAAGAATTTGAACGGCTGTGTCGGCTGCCTGGCGAGCCGTAGTCTCGGTTCCTTCGAGAAAAAACTCGATCCATTCTTCCCAGACCCCCTCCGTTCGGACCCGCTGAAGGAGATCGTAGTAACGTTGGCGGTGAGCCTTGAAATAAAGACTCAGATACAGAAGTGGTTCGCGCAAGACACCTTTGGCGCAAAGAAGCAGTGTAATTAGCAAACGACCAAGACGCCCGTTTCCATCAAGAAATGGGTGAATCGTTTCGAACTGCACATGGATCAATCCGGCCTCGACGAGAACAGGCAGCTTGTGTTTTTCATCGTGAAGGAAATGTTCAAAGCGGTCGAGACATTCCATCATTCGTTCTGGGGGAGGCGGCACGAATGCAGCATTTCCCGGTCGGCTACCGCCAATCCAGTTCTGCGACCGGCGAAAGTCGCCCGGTGTTTTGTTCGCTCCCCGTCCGCCGCGCAACAGGATTGCGTGAATCTCTCGAATCAGGCGCAACGAAAGAGGAAAGCCTCCTTTAATGCGACGGAGACCATGTTGCATCGCAGCCACGTAGTTCGAGACCTCTTCAACGTCGTCGATGGGCACACCAGGCACTGCTTCATTTTCAAACAGAAGCAAATCCGAGAAAGACGACTTGGTCCCTTCAATCTGTGACGAAAGAAGGGCTTCTTTGCGGACATAGAGGTATAAAAATAGTCTTGTATCCGGCAGGAGCGTCGTCAGGCCATCTAGCCGTCCAAGCGCTTGATTTGCTCGGTCAAGATTTTGGTAAAGCCCGCTAAGATCGAGGCGAGGCTCCGGGGGCAACGGTGGAGGTACGAATGCCCTTACTGTTTCTCCGGCGGTCGTCGACGAGATATAGCTGCCTAACCTTGAGGTTTTCTCGTTGGGCACGGACGTATTCAAACTCCCTTTAATAAGCGCTGTTCCTATTAAAACATAGGCCCTCTTACTTTAATAGCCCTTTTCGGCAGGGACATTCACAAGGTCTCGGGGAGCGATTTCATAAGATGTCCGTTGTGCTGTCCTGAAATCTCATTCAACAACCACGCGACCATGACGCAGAAGAACGCGACGGGTTTGCTTCGTCTGCTTGTTGATTTTATCGAACAACGTTTGAACCGCACCTGAGTTGAATGGGGCATACAACTGACCATCGGCGCGGGTAGCCAACGGCTCTCCATCGAGGACATGCATAGGCTTGCAAGAAAACGAGGTGGAAAGTGCCTTTCACGGTCCTACAAAAATGCCAGCACAAAGTTAGAATGGCGGTGCCTTGATGGCCACACGTGGTGGGCCGTGCCAAACAGCATTCAGCAAGGAAGTTGGTGTCCGGCTTGCCGCGAGCCAAGGACATAACCAAATGAACGGTGATTCCGTTGCAACTGGGAACAAATCGGGAACAGATTGGGAACAGACTACCGAAGAACAGGGGTGAAATAGGTAGAACAACAAGTACGTAAGTCATTGAGAAGCAAAGACGGGCCTATTCAAAGTTGGGCTCATAACCCGAAGGTCGTCAGTTCAAATCTGACCTCCGCAACCAAAAGGGTCTTCGGTTTCAATAGGTTCCGTACACCCTGCAACCATCCGAATTTGTATGCCGCAGTGGAGTTTCAAGAAAGGCACTCGAAGGCCAGTCCTTGCCAGCGATGCCCACATCTATCTTGCCATGCCTTGTGAGTGCCCTAGCGACAGGAGGGCAGTGCCAAAGCGCCGACCTAACGCCTTCCTCAAGGCCGCCAGTGTCGCCTTCTCGCGCTGCGTCGTGTCCTCGGCGCGGAACTTCGCGATGCGTTCGATCAACTTCACGGGGATCGGTGCGCAGAGTGGAAAACGGATTGTGCCCTTGCTGATCTTATACGACGCGAGTTGGTCCTTGAACGCCCTGACCAGATGCTCGCCCGCAGGGTACAACGAGTAGTGTTTCTTCCAGCCAGGGAAGTACGGCACGATTTCACCATGCAGTCTGTAAGCAGGGATCTTGTAGGAGATCACTTCCTCCGCTCCTGGCAGGGCTTTACGAAGCGTGCTTCTCACACGCTGTAGCACGATTTGCGCAGTCTCTGGCTGCACGGAAATGTATTCATCCACGTTAGTGAAATCAGCTTTTCGCATGGTGACTTCACCCTTTTGTCTGGAGTTCGGTAGTGGCTCTACGGCTGCACCTGGTCGCCTGCCAACCTAAGATTACGACCCACAGCATGTACGTGAGAAATGCGAATCGCGGGGGCCAGCCGATGTTAACGCCCGGGCCATATGCGTTCGGTTCCAAGGGAAATACAAAAAGTGCGGAGTAACCTGCAAAACTTAGAAAGCCAAACAACGGTAATGCAGCGGTCCAGAGTAGAATTCCCCGCGTCGGCCTCCATGCTTCGTTATAGCGAGCCAGGCTGAGGTTGATAAGCAGCGCTGCAAATGGAAGAAGCACCATCTGACTGGTGCCGAATATCACGTGAAGTGTTCCCCTGGCGGACAGCGGAGAGTGCAGCGGCATTGGATCGGTGGTTCATATTCCTACTCCAGTCGCGCCGATTACGCAGGTCAGGAGTATGCAGAGTCCGATTCGGCCCATGGGTCCATGCAGCTGGGATTTCAGCAGCACGAATAAAGCCGCATAGCTCAACGCCGAAATAAGAAACCCGCATGACATAATCCAGCCGTATGGCCGTATGGCCGTATGGCCCCATCGCCCATTCGCTGATTGTGTGCCAGGAAGGAGCCAGATCCGGTCTTAGAAAAATCAGCGCGATTAGCAGGATTTGATATGAAACGATCGCGACTATCGCGAGCCGCGCCGCTCTGGTTGAAATTGCTCCCGACATCGCTTCTGGTGTTGCGCTTGTCTTAGCAAGTCTCCTAAGCGGGCCAAATCGACCGTTCCAGTCGACTATAGTCCCGCTTCCATTCCGCATGCCGTACCGGGCCTCAAGCTTGGGCCGCCCGCATCCGAATGCTTTCGACGCACCTGAGTCGCATGGTACGCAGCAACGAGTACCCACGCACAGTTGGACAGTACGATCAGGCGGTCCGCCCATCCATCCAGTGCAAGCACTCCAGGCGGCAGCGATTTCGGCGCATGTTGAGGCAAATGGCCTCCATTGCTCCGGGCCATCTGCATGGTCAGGATTGCCAGTGTCGCCGCGAGCAGGGCGACACTGATCCAGCTTAGGTTCGCGATCCAGAGGAGCGGTCTTCGTGCCGCATTCCAGGTTTGGTTGTGACCGAGAGCAACGCTCAGCAGCAAGGCGGCAATGGGGAAGCCGATAACCCCGAGGAGACCTGCGATTCCATGCCCTATGGGATGCGTGATGTCAAAAACGGAAGCCATTGCCTCGCCAGCACCAGCGATCATCAAAAACCACAACCCCACCATTCCCGCCTTGGTGTGAACCTGGGACCAGATGGCGACCACCAATGCCCACGAGCCGATGCCCCAAGACAAAAACATGAACGACAGCACCCAGGCATAATGACCGAACGCATATTCGCTGATCATGCGCCAGGAGGGCGAAAATTCAGGGCTCAGGGCATGCAGGCTAACCAGCAGAAACATCGTCGCAGCAGTCGCGAGAATGGCTAGCCAAGCTGCCAACTCCGCGACCTGAGTCGGATTCCTCGTCGATACAAGGGACCCTTTCGCTGAATTGTTCATTCAGTCCTCCAAAGCAGTTAGTCGAGCAACTAGATCATCCCTTCCAGTCGCACGTAACTCGCTTCCATTCCACGTTCCATTCCGGTTGCAAGCATCGCCGCCCGTGTCTGAGCATCGGGCAATGTCATTCGCACCGTCATCAATGTGCCCGTACCGTCAGCATCAAATCTCGTTTCAACATGGTTGTCGGGCGTAGTATCTGGCAGGTGCATGCGCTCCACATGAACGAGTCTGCTATAAGGCTCAAGTTCCAGATATTCGCCCGTGAGGTGGAATCCCGCGCCTTTGCCATTGCTCCACTCGTAACGGATCTTGCCACCGGGCTTTGCCTCACTGATGCATACGGGCATCGTCCAACCTTCCGGGCCGAGCATCCATTTCTGGACCAGCTTCGGATCGGTGTGGGCGCGGTACACGGCCTCGGGAGGCGCGGCGAAGCGCCTGGTGACGACTACGTGGGTATCTCCTTCGGTCTGCAACGTGATCTTGCTCATCGTTTTTCTCCTCTTTTCTGTTTTTCCATGCTGGCGAGGACCTCGTCCAGCCGGTCATAGCTTTTCTCCAGTGCCTTTCGCAGCATTGCCAGCCATTGGTCCATTGCTTCGACGCCGGCTTTGGCGAGTCGACGAGGGCGCTTCGTGCCATCGACGCGACGCACGACAAGTCCTGCGTCTTCGAGCACCTTCAAGTGTTGAGAGATTGCCGGTTGCGTCATCTCAAAGGGCGCGGCTAGCTCCATCACGGTCGCTTCTCCCGTGGCGAGACGGGCAAGAATTGCTCGCCGCGTTGGGTCGGCCAAGGCTGAAAAAGCGGCATCGAGATTCGAAGCGACATTCATAAGTGTTACATTATATAAGCACTGACTTATTGTCAAGACCAAAATTTCACTGCGACTTCGACGGCAGCCGAGCTTTGGAAAACTGATTGGTAGGGACCCTTCTTGTCCGACAGAGCATCGACTGGCGGGATCGACGGGACTGATTGAGGGCGAGTTCTCGGGGAAGCCGAAAGTTATGGATTCGTCCCTCGGATTCGTACCGACAAACGGCTTGTGTCCACGAATTGGAGTAGTTCTCGGCTGGTCGGTTATAGGGAAGCAATCACCTTTGACCTCTCACGCTGCCTAGGCTGCGAGTCGGATGAGTTCCAACCTAAAAGGCAGCACTAAACAATTCGGATGGTTGCAGGCCCCCGCAACCATTTGGTGATTCACAAGGCCGGAATCCAGGATTCCGGCTTTTTTTCGTGCGACCGGTGGCGGAATATTTGTTGCCTCGCAACTTCCCACAAGCCGGCTTCTGGCCCGTAATCACTTCCCGGTTGCCCGTGATCTGGGAGTTGTCGAGCGGATGCTTCGAAGTCAAGTCCGTGCCGCAATTTTCACGGTCGGGTTACCATGACCTAGATGCACAGAAGATACAGGCTCTGGCTGTTAAGAAACCGTGTCAAAGGAGTGCTTCATTGTTACTGTGTGACCGGAAACTCTAGGTGGA